>Ga0315308_1000189_pt1 | contig 33369 bp, 26 predicted proteins | sample TDP3_MG_FD_203078 | JGI IMG/M metagenome (GOLD analysis project Ga0315308, IMG submission 203078) | Freshwater sediment microbial communities from Lake Towuti, South Sulawesi, Indonesia - TDP3 | ecosystem: Environmental > Aquatic > Freshwater > Lake > Sediment | place: Indonesia: South Sulawesi...
AGGCGTAAGAACAGAGAAGGATCTGGAAGAAAGGATATTGCAGGCTATCAAAAAATACTAATAAGATAGGGCGCCTTTTAATTCTTTTTATTGCGTTGAAATATTGATTTCAGTATCGCGGTTGAGAGATGCAAGATTATGCAGGTATTGACCAAAACTCTGACATGTATGAAGCCAGACATTGGCGAGTGTAGAAGTGAAGTGGAAATCGAAAGGGAGTTTCTAAAGTCCCTTAAAAAAGTCGCAAAGGAACTGGAAAAGTGACAGAGGTGCTGACTACTGACAACATAGTCGGATTTCTTGTATTCCCGATACTCGGCCATAAAAGCAAAAGGGTATGAACTATCTACTGCCAAAGACTCACAGCAGCGATTTTTTCCCAGAAAGAGGAAGACCCACATCTGTTATTTCTCGATAGGCTAAGGCAAGCCTTCTTGGTAGCTCTGGCCTTGCAGACCGTTCCCTACTTCAATAAGATAGAGAATTTGACCTCATCACAAGAAACGACAGAGTTAGATTTGAAACTGGAAGAAGATAGCCTGTTTTTAGAAAGCAACATTAGATTTTGAAACCACTGGTTATGAAATTGGTATTTGATATCTAGGGGTGAGTGAACCTCCAGTGCCGGTGGCTTCGCATTTGCCGAAGGGAGGTCTATAGGATATGTCCGGTAAATCGATTTTAATTGTTCTTTTGGTATCAGCCCTGCTTCTGGCAAATACGGCCCCTTTCCTTGCTGAAGAAAAGTTGTCATATACTATTGGCCCAGGAGATGTGATGGAGATTTCTGTATGGCAGCACCCGGAACTTGATAGGACGGTAACTGTTCGACCAGATGGCAAAATATCATTCTCCTTGATCGGAGATGTGAATACCACTGGATTGACGCCAGCAGAATTGGACGGAGTAATTACCCGAAGATTGTCAGAATATGTACTGAATCCAGAAGTAACCGTCATAGTCACCGGCGTTAGCATTAGAAGTACGCAAATCCTTATCCTGGGTCAGGTGGCAAGGCCGGGAGCTTATCCCATGGGAGAAAGTATCACTGTGCTGGAAGCTATAGCTAAAGCAGGAAGTTATACAGAAAGTGCGGCCCTACAGAGTGTTACCATAACTCGAAAGTCTGAGGCTAAGACTCCCAAAGTGATAAAAGTCGATTTGAAGAAGGTCATAGTTGAAGGAGATAGAAGTAAAGATGTTAGCTTAAAGCCAGGCGATGTCGTTTACTTACCAAAGAAAAAATCAGCCTGGGACATTTTCGATCGCTACTTTATTCGAGGAATATTACCAGTGGTGGGTTTAATTGTAATGATTGATACAATTACCAGGGATTAGTATTCCCCCTTCTGCATAAGGCTTAAGGCATTTCGCATAACGGATCAGAAAGGATCAAACTCATGGAAAATCTGGAAGAAAGAACTAGCGGCTTCCAGGAGTTATTGCAGATTGTATCTGCCAGAAAAGGCTTAATCCTTGCAGGTTTCCTGAGTGTCTTTATAGTCACAATTATAGGAACTCTTCACATCTCACCTATCTATGAAGTTTCTACGACCATTATGGTACAGCCAACAGAGGTACCCTATCTTGAGACGGGCTCTCTTTCTTTTGGTGCCAGAGCAGGATTTATCGCGAACCAGAAAGAGATAATAAAGAGTCGGATTATTGCCGAAAAGGTCGTCAGACAACTTCACTTAGATGAAAGACTCGAGCCTCCATCTTTCCTTAAAACCCTACTTGATAAATTTTTTCAAGCCAATCCTGACCCTTTCAGAGAGGCAGTTCGTGGATTGCAAAGAAGCCTATTTGTGGGTCCAACCGGTGGTCCCAATATTATTGAGATTGGTATGAAAGCAAAGGACCCCGTAGAATCTGCCCGCATCGTAAATGCCGTGGGCCAGGTGTACATTGATTACAGTTATGAGGCTTCGCTTAGTAGAACTCGTAGCGCCTATGATTTTATTGCGGAACAGGTCAAAGTAGCCCAGCGGAAACTCAACGATTCTGACAGAGCTTTAAGGGAATTTAAAGAGAGGGAGAAAATGGCCAGTCTGACGGCGGAGACAGCTAATATTTTGAGTAGGCTATCAGAACTTAATGCTTCATTATCTGGCGCCTTAGCTGAGTATTCCGAGAAGGACCCGCGAGTAGTTCGTACTAAGGAGGAAATAAGTAGACTCAACTCTAAACTTGAGAATTTGCCTCAGAAGGAACTGGAGCTGGCTCGGTTAGCCCGGGCGGTCAAGAGTAATGAAGATGTCTACTTGTTCCTCTTGAAGAAATTGGAAGAGGCTCGCATCTCTGAAGTCGCTGAAATGCGGGGAATGGGAAGCGTAAGGGTAATCGACCCTGCTGTTCCACCTCCTTATCCATTCAGACGACAAAGGGCAATATTTGTAGTCCTGGGAGGGGTTATGGCTTCTGTGTTCGGTCTGGGCATGGCATTCTTTGCTGAATACCTGGATTCTTCCATAAAGACTTCTAAGGATATAGAACAATACTTGCCCTTGAAAGTTTTAGGAATTATCCCAGCAACACCAAAAAGAAGAAGAAAATTCTTCTTAGGCTTCAAAGGCTGAGTTTTTGAAGTAGAGATTTGTAATAATAGTAGAGGAGTAAATCTAAATGGAAAAAGATAAAAAACGTTACTCATCCCTAACTTTACCGGAAGAGAAATCCCCAACCGGAGAAGCGTATAGGGCTTTACGAACAAGCATTTTGCGGGTGACGCAAGATAAATCGATAAAGGCAATCTTGATTACCAGTGCCAATCATTATGAGGGTAAGACTACCACTGCCATTAACTTAGCCTTAGCTATGTCTGATGTTCCTCGATTTAGAACGCTCTTGGTTGATTCAGATTTGCGATACCCAAGCATACATAATAGATTAAGCCTCATGCAAAGTCCTGGATTGACGGAAATTTTGGAGGGAAGTGTAGACTTGGATTCAGGCATGATAAACACCGAGAAGGAAAATCTCAAAGTAATAACCTCTGGGAATTTACCATCCTATCCAGTGGAATTACTCGAATCAGAGAGATTAAAGGACCTTATCAAAGAGCTAAAACCAAAATTTGACCTAATTCTAATTGACTCGCCGCCAGTTATTCCATATAGCGACGCAAGTGTGTTGAGTTCTCAGATAGATGGAGTCTTGTTCGTCGTCCAATCAGCTAAGACCCGCCGCGAGGACATCCAGCAAGTATATGCCACCTTAGAGGATAACCATGCCAATGTATTAGGGGTAGTGTTGAATAGACAGAAACAGGTTGTTCCTGACAAAATATATAAGCGGCAGTTATGAAAATATTGGTGGAGTAGCATTCAGTCTGCGTAAACGCGAATCAGGTAGTCGCAGGCTTCAGCCTGCGTTTCGCAACCTAAAGGTTGTGGCTACCAAAAATGAGCTTTAGGTAAGTTACGGAGAGTCAATAAACACAATTTTTGGAGAAGAAAAGGAGGTCTTGAGAAATGGCTAGGCAAATAGGAAGTGTAGGGCTGCCGAGATTTTTCAAAAAATATCTGTATCTTGGTGTCTCGTCTCTTTTCTTTGTTCTAGTATTTACGAATTTTGTCTGGGCACTATGGGTAGATGCGGATGGTTCGGGTCAGGAATCAATAAATATCTCAAATAGTTTCGGAGATTCCGATAATCCTCATATTATTCTAGATAGTCCGAGGAATCGGTACATTGTCTGGGAGGATACTAGTCCAGGAAACTACGATATTTATCTTCTTAAGTGGGATGGCAAGGAATGGGTAGATGCGGATGGTTCGGGTCAGGAATCAATAAATATCTCAAATAATCTCGGGACTTCTCGTTATCCTTCTATTTGTTTAGATAGTTCGGGCAATCCCCACATTGCCTGGCATGATTTTGATCTTACTTTAGGAAACAATGAGATTTATTATCTTAAATGGAATGGGACAGCATGGGTAGACGCTGATGGTTCGGGACAGGAATCAATAAATATCTCGAATACTGCCAAGAGTTCTTATTATCCCTCTCTTTGTATAGATAGTTTGGGGAATCCTCACATCGCCTGGAAGGATTATATTTCGGGAGACAACTTCGATATTTACTACCTTAAATGGAATGGTAAAGCCTGGGTAGATGCTGATGGTTCGGGTCGGGAATCAATAAATATGTCAAATAATAGCGGGTATTCTGGGTATCCTTCCCTTTCTTTAGATAGTTCGGGTAGTCCTCACATTGCCTGGATGGATGATACTTCGGGAAACAGTGAAATTTATTATCTGAAGTGGAATGGGACAGCATGGGTAGATGCTGATGGTTCAGGCCAGGAATCGATAAATGTCTCGAATAGGAATGAGGATTCTAGAAACCCTTCCCTTTGTTTGGATAGTTTGGGTAATCCTCATATTGCCTGGGACCAGTCCGGCACGGGAAACTATGAAATTTATTATCTCAAGTGGAATGGGACAGCATGGGTAGATGCTGATGGTTCGGGACAGGAGTCAATAAACGTCTCAAATAATGCTGGGGATTCTGGTTATCCTTCACTTTGTTTGGATAGCCTGGATAATCCCCACATTGCCTGGTTTGACCATACCCTAGGAAGGCAGATATATTATCTTAAGTGGAATGGGAAAGCATGGGTTGATGTTGATGGTTCGGGACAGGAATCAATAAACATGTCAAACACTGGTGGGGATTCTAGGGTTCCTTCTCTTTACTTAGATAGTTCGGGGAATCCGCACATTGCATGGCGTGATAATACTTCAGGAAATTATGAGATTTATTACCTCAAATGGAACCATGCTCCCACATTATCCTGGACAGGAGAGACGAATTACGAAGCTGACGGTTTAAATCCCGAAACTGGCTATCCCAATACCAATTTTGTTTATGTGGTAGAGTATACGGACCAGGACAACGATGCTCCAGCATCAGGTTATCCTAAGGTACATATTATGAAGGCCGGGTCAGAGATAAGCGGAAGTCCATTTGCCATGAGCGCAGTAGATGGGGGAGATACGAATTACAACGATGGGAAACTTTATACTTACACCAAAAGTGGATTAGGACCAGGAACGGACTACACTTATTACTTGGAGGCAAAGGACATTTGGAATACTCCGGCGACGGGCGCACCAACCGGTTCTCATGATGCTCCTGATGTTACGAACCGTGCTCCCATATTATCCTGGACAGGAGAGACAGATTACGCCACTGATGGTTTAGAGCCGGAAGCAGGCTATCCCAATACTGATTTCGTTTATAGGGTAAAGTATACGGACGATGACGACGATGCTCCAGCATCAGGTTATCCTAAGGTACATATTATGAAGGCCGGGTCAGAGATAAGCGGAAGTCCATTTGCCATGAGCGCAGTAGATGCGGGAGATACGAATCACAGCGATGGGAAACTTTATACTTACACTAAAAGTGGATTAGGACCAGGAACGGACTACACTTATTACTTTGAGGCAAAAGACCTTTGGAATATTTCGGCAGCAGGCGTGCCAACCAGTCCTATGGACGGTCCGTACGTCGCACCGGTTGGAAACCATGCTCCTACATTATCCTGGACAGGAGAGACAAATTACACTGACGACGGCTTACACCCCGAAGCTGGCTATCCCAATACTGATTTCGTTTATAGGGTAAAGTATACGGACGATGACAACGATGCTCCAGCATCAGGTTATCCTAAGGTACATATTATGAAGGCCGGGTCAGAGATAAGAGGAAGTCCGTTTGCCATGAGCGCAGTAGATGCGGGAGATACGAATTACAGCGATGGGAAACTTTATATGTACACTAAAAGTGGATTCGGACCAGGGACGGATTACACTTATTACTTTGAGGCAAGAGACCTTTGGAATACTTCAGCAACGGGCGAACCAACCAGTCCTCTCGACGCTCCGGACGTTACAAACAATGCTCCCACATTATCCTGGACAGGAGAGACAAATTACACTGACGATGGCTTAGATCCTGAAGCTGGGCATCCCAATACTAATTTTGTCTATAGGGTAGAGTATACGGACAAGGACAACGATGCTCCAGCGTCAGGTTATCCTAAGTTGCATATTAAGAAGGCCGGGCTAGAGATAAGTGGAAGTCCGTTTGCCATGAGCGCAGTAGATGGGGGAGATACGAATTATAGCGATGGGAAACTTTATACCTACACCCAAATTGGACTAGCGCTAGGAACGGACTACACTTATTACTTTGAGGCAAAAGACCTTTGGAATAGTTCGGCAACGGGCGAACCAGCCAATCCCCTTGACGCCCCGGACGTTCGTATTGGGCTTTCAGCAAAAGGTGAGGTAAAGGTTCAGGGTGGAGAAAATGGTTATGTTAATCCCCTGAAAGGCGAGGTAGCAAAGATTCATTTCTGGCCCAGCGTTCCGGGAACAGTAAATGTTGAGATTTTTACCTTAATAGGCCTACTTGTCTGGGAGAAAAGCAAAGAGGTGTTGGGAATTCAGGATTTCATTGAATGGGATTGTAGGAATACTGAAAATGATATAGTAGCGTCAGGAATTTATATAGTCTATGTGGAAGGTCCGGGAATAAGAGCTACCAAAAAGGTAGCAGTTCTGAAATAGGAGGTCAAGGTGAAAAAAATCTTTATTCTTTCTACTTTTCTGGTGGCGGTTTTGGCAATTAACTTATGGGCAAAAGGAGCCGGGACGTCGGGTGCGATCGTACTTGAGCAGCCGGTAGGGGCAAGAGCCTGCGGGATGGCTGAAGCCTATACCGCGGTTGAGGGAGAGATAGGCGTTCTTCATTATAATCCAGCCAGCTTGATTTCTCTTCCTAATCGAGAAGCTGCCTTCACGTATCAGCGAGGATTAACCGATGATAGCTTTATGAGCCTTCTTTATGGTCAGCCAACTCCTTTGGGAGTCTTTGCAGGAGCTTTCTCCTACTACACGGCTGGAGACATTGAGCTGATTGACCTTGGCGGAAATGAGTGGACTGCAAAGGCAGAAAAGGATTTTGTGGTAGTAGCTGGCTTTGCCCATGAGTTTCTGGAAAATTGGCCAATGGGTATGAATTTCAAGATAATTTCCTCAAAACTCGTAGAGGCAGAGAGTGATACAGCTTTTGCAGTGGATTTTGGAGGTCTCTACTATACACCAATTGAAGGTTTGGTCGGAGGCTTAGCGATGCGAAATCTGGGGACAGAGCTTAAGTTCATTGCGGAAAGCGATTCCCTCCCCTTAACAATTGTTCTCGGGGGTGCCTATCGGAGGTCTTTCGGCGAGCAAAAAATTCTAGTTAGCGCAGATTTTCCTTTCCTGGTTTATGACCAGAAATTTACTCCAGCGCTTGGTTTTGAGTTTGACTGGCGAGAGATGGTTCAGGGAAGGATTGGCTATAAATTCAACGTTGACGATACTGGATTGGCTCTGGGCATGGGTTTCAGGTATCAGAAGTATTTTATTAGCTATGCCTTTGGATTAGCAAATAGGTTAGAAAATGCCCATCGGGTAAGTCTGGGTGTAAGATTCTAAGATAGGTTCGGCCAATGCTGTGTCAAGTTTTTTCCCTGGGCATGGGTCTTAAGCGATATACACACGATTTGACACTGATGACGCAAACGCCACTCCTTTTGTGATATAGGTTGCCTCCGCAAAACTCCAATCAAAGGATTTGTTATAGGTGAGAAACCATGTCTTTTGCCGCGCTCGGACTACCCGAACGACATAGATTTGGCTGGATAGTGCTTGTTACTCTCGGTGGAGCACTCTGTGGATTATTCCTATTGTTACTTACCCTCCTTCCGCCCAGATGGGCTACCCTCGGTATTTTGGGAACGATGGTTCCATTTGTTGCCCTGCTGACAGGCAACGTGCAGCGCTTCTTTTTGGCTACGTTGGTCTTTACTTTACCAATACAACTGGATATAACTATTCGGCATAGCGGACATCTCGGTGGAGCAGCCGGATTCATAATATCTCTATATGATATCACACTTGCTGTTCTATATTTACTCTGGATTAGCGAATTTCTAAGAAACAGGAGCGTAAAGATTAACTTTTTTCCCAGAATAAGCTTGCCTTTCTTTTGTTTAATTGGTATGGCCACATTATCAATGGCAAACGCTTCTTTCCCAGGGCTGAGCCTGTTTGAGATAGTTCAAATGCTTAAAATGTATCTTGGCTTTCTTTACGTAGCCAATAACATTAGGAGTAGGAAGGAAATTCAATTTGTGGTTGCTTTGTTGCTTTTAGGTCTTTTCTTAGAAAGTTTACTTGGCCTTGCCCAATACAAGTTTGACCGTCTTTTCGTTCCAAGTGTACTGGGTGGTGCTGAAAAGCTAAGACATATAAGACTTGGTGAGCCATTATCCAGGGTTTCAGGTACGTGGGCATCTTATAATGATTTTGCGTGGTATCTTGCATTTGTGCTGCCCATTTCGATGAGTTTACTTTTTTCTAGAATAAGGGCAATTTACAAGTCAATGTGTGGTTTAACATTAATTGCTGGAATTGCTGCGTTAATAGGCACACTTTCAAGGGCGGGATGGTATAGTTTTGGAATAGCTATCCTAATAGTATCATTATTACACTTTTCAAAAACCAAAGGAAAAGCGGGCCTAGGTAATTTTTCCTCATCGCTTGTTGGTGGTTTGATTATTATCCTGATTATAGTCACTGTGAACCCTCGATTCCTAAACATCGTCAATCGTCGAATCTTTGGCGAAGATTATGGCGCTGCATGGTCACGCATTCCTTTGATGCAGGTGGCATATTCTATAATAAGGGCCCATCCACTTTTAGGTGTAGGCATCAATAACTATACAGAGGTTATGCAGGATTATGATACCACGGACATTAGAATTACAACCATAACCCGACACCAGGTGCACAATATATTCTTGCAAATTGCAGCAGAAATGGGCGTTATAGGCCTTGCCATCTTCGCCTGGCTTATATCCATGGTTTATAAAGAGGGATTGCGCTATATTAAATCAAGCGAAAACCTGATGTCAGCCATGGTCATAGGTGTCATTGCTGGAATCACAGCTTTTTTGATACACGGCTTGGTCGATGCGGCGTCTCTGGGAAACCATTTATTTCTTATATTTTGGCTTTTCACCGGCATTATTGTTGCAATAAGAAAAATTGAATCGGTAGCAAAATCGCCTGTTAGAGGCTACTATCAACATCCCGTTTTCAGGCTACGTTCATAGTTTGGAGCTGTAGTAAATGGACACAGTTAGGAGATTGGTTAAGAATACAGGGGCTGTGCTATTGGCCCAGGTTGCAGAACCAGTGTGCTCCTTTATACTGGTATTATTCATTGCTCGATCCTTAGGGGTTTCGGCGTTAGGTAAATTTTCTATTGCTCTCTCTCTTTTTTTCATCTTTCAGACTATTGCTTCTTTGGGTTTTACTCACCTGATTACAAGAGAGGTTGCCCGAGATAGGTCAAAGGCTGGTAAATATTTAATTAATGGCTCTTTTGTTGGATTTTTCTTTTCGGCTCTCATGGCTGGAGCGATGTGTCTAACAGGTTATCTGTTAGATTATTCGGCAGATACTGCTCTGGCAATTTATATTCTTAGTTTTTCTTTAATTCCAGAAACATTAGCCTTAGTCTGCCAATCTATATCTAGAGCTTTTGAAAAACTGGAATATGTTAGCATTCCACTAATAGCAGGAAATTTATTTAAAGTCTCGCTTGGTTTATTCATCTTGTTTAAAGGCTATGGGTTAGTGGAACTAATGGCTGTAATTTTAGGAAGTTATCTTTTAGCTTTGTTTGTCAGTTTATACTTTGTCCTCAGGTGCATTGGAAAACCACTTTTTAGAATTGATTTTGGCTTTTGCAGATGGATTGTTAAAACTACTCCGACTTTTGCTCTTATCTTTATCTTTGCCACTATTTACTGGAATGTAGATATCCTCATGCTGTCTAAAATTAAGGGGCCGAGAGAAGTCGGTTTTTATAGTGCAGCCTACAAACTAATGAATGTCTGGAAGATAATCCCTCTGGGTTACCTTATGGCATTACAACCGCTCATTTCCAGATTATTTGAGTCATCTTTGGAAAAATTTAAGACAGCCTGCACCAAATCTATCAGATACTTATTTATTGTGATGTTGCCCATTGCTGTTGGAGGCACGCTTTTGAGCGATGATATCATAATTCTCTTTTTTAAAGAGAGTTTTTTGGCTTCGGCGAATGTTTTAAGCATTCTCATTTGGGCCCTCGTTCCTTATACCATAAATATGACACTATCTCACGCCTTGATTGCCAGTAATAACCAAAAGATAAACTTGCGATCACTCCTCATTAGTATGATTTGTAATGTTACCTTGAATCTTCTATTAATACCCAAATTTAGTTTCTCAGGTGCAGCCATGGCTACACTTATTTCAATTTGTGTATTTTTTGGTTTGCAATATAGTTTTATTTCTAAGAGCCTGTTTAGACTGAACTTCCTTGAAATTGCTGCAAAACCGGGTATTTCTGCAGCCTTCATGGCGATAACTATTTTTTTGTTTAGACAAACTAATCTATTTCTATTGATCTTTATTTCGGCCTTAGTCTACGTTCTCTCCTTGTTCCCATTAAAGACATTTTCGCAAACTGACATACGACTTTTCCGAAGGCTATGGGAAAAAGAGAAAGAGTTAGCCATATTACAAAGTCAGAGCTCGGGTGGGCATAATCCTTCGCAGCCATAATATTTTGTTAAAAAGGGGAGTATTTAGTTATGCGCGTTGTTTTGTACACATTCGACCATATCGAATATACCCTACAATTGGCCGAGGCATTATCAAGGCGCGAGGACATAATGCTTATAGTGCCCCAACATAAAGTGAGTCCTTTTATAGAAATTTTGGAAGATAATGTAAATATAAAGCCTTATTTTCAACCCAGGCTTCGCTATCCAACGAATCTATTGGTTCTCTGCAGAATAATAAAGAAGATAAATGATTTTAATCCTGACATCCTGCACTTCCAAGGGGAACATCCGTGGTTCAACTTGGTATTGCCATACCTGAGGCGAAGATACCCTTTGGTTACGACAGTTCATGATGTTGTGCTGCATGTCGGCGACGCAAAATCCCGAAAAATTCCCTCATTCATATATGAGTTGTCCATTAAATATGCGAATCAGATAATCGTCCATGGTGAAAAATTAAAGAAGGAGATGCTGGAAAAATCTAGTAAATTGGTTGATAATATTCATGTTATGCCACGTGGTGTCAATTCCATTTACAGAAGATTTATCAGAAGTAAAGTAAAAGAAGAGGACAATTTGATTTTATTCTTTGGCAGGATTTGGGAATATAAAGGATTACGATATTTAATTGAAGCAGAACCGCTTATTACTGAGAGCGTTCCAACAGCAAAAATAGTGATAGCCGGGAGAGGCGAGGACCTTAGAAGATATGTAAAAATGATGGTACATAAAGAAAAATTTATTATTCATAATCAGATTATACCGAATGCCATGGTGGCAGAGTTGTTCCAAAGAGCCAGTGTTGTGGTACTTCCCTATATAGAAGCGTCGCAAAGTGGAATAGTCCCTTTAGCCTATGCATTCAAAAAACCAGTGGTGGTGACCGATGTCGGAAGCATTCCAGAAGTTGTTGATAATGGAGAAACAGGCTATATTGTTCCTCCCAAAGACCCAAAGAAATTGGCAGGGGCCATAATTGACCTGCTAAAAGATAAAGAAAAACGAAGAAAAATGGGTGAGAACGCTTATAAGAAAGGGGAACAGCAACTCTCCTGGGATAATATTGCAGTAAAAACAATCCAAGTATACAAAAAGGCACTTTCCAAGAGTACCTCTATCGAATGTTAGGCGAAATGCCCAGCAATAATAGGAACAAAAATCCATGAGCAGAATAATGTATACCGAGGGCCGATATTTTAAAAAAAACCCAACGTGGCACGCTGAAGATTCTCCTTGGAAAGCCAAACAGATTATCAATATTCTGAGCAAGAATAACATTTATCCGAAATCAGTCGTTGAAGTTGGCTGCGGCTCTGGTGAAATACTTAATCAACTGCACTTTAGTATGCCAGAGGATACTATCTTTGTTGGATATGAAATATCTCCCCAAGCATTTGAGCTTTGTGAAAAGAGAAAGAAGAAACGGCTAAATTTCTACTTGAAAGATTTTGTTCACGAAAAAGATGCTGGCTTTGACGTTGTCTTATGTATTGATGTTCTTGAACACATAGAGGACTGCTTTTCTTTTCTAAGGTGCTTAAAAGAAAAGGCAGAATACAAAATATTTCACATTCCATTGGACCTGTCCGTGCAAACTGTTCTTCGTAGTTCTCCGATATTGAAAGTATGGAATGATTTAGGGCATATTCATTACTTTAACAAAGAAATAGCAATTGAAATATTGAAAGATACAGGATATCAAGTACTTGACTATTTCTATACCGCGGGTTCAACTGATTTGCCTGCTAAGTCATTTAAATCATTACTCGCCAGAATTCCAAGAAAGATAATGTTTAGATTAAATAAAGATATTGCGGTTCGGATATTAGGCCGATATTCACTTTTAGTACTTACAAAGTGAGAAACGAAGGAACTATTGAAGACATCGCCTAACAGTGAGTAAGAAGGAGATTATGATTTCTCCGAATTACCTTGGGCAAGTTTTTTGTCCGCGATTCATTTAAGGAAAAAGTTGATGGCTTCTGAAAAGGTCAGAAGAAATTTATGTATCCTTCTTTTATCATCTATAGCAGCAATAGTACTATTTATTAGTATCTATTTAGTAAATATCTGCAATATAAATCGGTCATACTACGAAGCAAATAACACTGGAGATAGGGTCGCTTTACGTAAATTTCCTTATCCTTATAAAGCTGCACTGGCAGTTTGTAGTGATATTGATGGAACTACAACAGTAGACGAATTTCTGGAAATTCACAAGTTCCTTAATACTAAGGAAATGACCGGTATAGGGAGAGGGGTTGGGTTAGAAATTGGAGATAGTTTCATGATGTATGCGCCGCCAACTTGTGCCTTTTCGTACTATTCGGGAAATCCAATCAATACACAAATTATTGAAAAATCTATTAAGGCCGGATACATAGATTGTTTACACTCCTATGGAGAAAAGGTAGATTTTACTCGAAAAGATGCGATAAAGGCAATAAAAGAATTAAGCAAGAATCGTTGTAAAGTTGACGTATGGGTTGACCACGCTACAACAGTAGACAACTTAGGCGATGATCGGACGTTCGGTTTAGGCGACCATCCTGGCTCAAGTGCTTACCATTCTGACATTACATTATCTTACGGGATAAAATTTGTCTGGCTTGGCCGCCTCACCATGATTGTTGGCCAGTCTGGGCCTATAACTTTGGCGACTTTTACCGGTATTTATGATCCCGATTATCCTATCTATTCTTTGGTCAATATAACCAAAGAATTTGCAAAGAATATTTTGGCTGTCTTTGGAAATAAAAAATATGCCATGCACAAAAGGTATGACCTTATGAGAATAGCCAAGTTAGATGATGGGCAAAAGGTATATGAATTCTTAAGGTTCGATAACTATTGGAAAGGAGTTGCAACCGGCGCCACTTCCAAGCGCTTAGCCTACGTAATCTCAAAACGGACGCTTGACAGGTTGAAGCAAGTGGGTGGTTATATGATTGTCTATACTCACTTAGGGAAAAATTCTGATTGCTCTCAGGTAATTCCAAAAGAGACGCAAATTGCATTGCGAGATTTAGCCAGCGAGTACGAGAGAGGAAATATTTATATTACAACGACTTCTAAACTATTGAATTATTATCTTAACCACAAGTACTTAAACTGGTCATATGAGATTAGAGCCGATGAAATAATTATTAGAATTTACAGCGTGGAAGACCCGGTTTTTGGTTCTTTCGTTCCCACCATTAAAGATTTACAGGGTATTACGTTTTATGTTCCAGACAAAGACAAAGCTCGAATTTATATAAGTGATAGGGAGATAGCAAATATTCTAAGGAACCTACCCGATCACAGTGAAAGAGAAAGTATAACAATTCAGGGGAAAAGGGGACAGGCTACTTTTTGATTTAAGAGTTTTACTATCTATAAGAAGACGATTATTTATTGACAGTACTGAGGTATGTTCAAGGTATTCCAGTGAGGGGCAGTCTGGCTAATTCAGCTAAGGATTGATCGTGGTCTTCTCACAAGCAAAGAGCTGGGATTGGAATCTACTCTTAGGCCGAGGGAAAAACCGAGTAAAAAGGCGGGATGGAATGTAAAAAAGTAGCCTGTCCCCTTTTCTCTGAAAGTAAAATCTGGAGTGAGCTATGCCAGGTATTGCAGGCGTGATTGATCTTTCATCAACTAGAGATGAGTCTAAACAATTAGAACAAATAAATAGAATGTGCCGTTCGTTAAAACATTATGAATGGTACAAATCTGAGATATATATGAGAGCGCCTCTGGCCTTGGGTCAAATAGACCACGGAATATTTGAGAGAGATTTACAGCCCGTAAATAGTAATGATGGCCGTTATACACTATTCTTTCACGGTGAGATTTATAATTGTAGGGAATTAAGAGACGAAATTTGTATTCAGGAATCTCTTGCCACTTCGAAACTTCTTTTAGCCCTTTATAAAAGATATAGAAACGACTTCATTTTTAAGTTAAAGGGGGCGTTTAACATAGTTATCTGGGATTGGAAAGAAAAAAAATTAGTTATTGTCAATGACCGGTATGGGCTACGGCCTATTTATTACTCACTGCATAATAATAAACTGTATTTAGCTTCAGAAGTGAAAGCAATTTTGGCCGGTAATGATGTCTCAAAAAAAATAGACGACTCTGCTATTGCTAGTCTATTCTTCTTTGGTTTCGTAATGGGAAATAGAACTTATTTTGAATCAATCCAATTGCTCCCGCCCGCATCTTTTCTGGTCTTTAAGAATAATGGGATTTCTATTTCTAATTATTGGGACTTCAATTTTTCAGACAAAAAAGAAGGGAAATCTCAGGATTATTATGAAGAAAGACTGGGGAAACTTATATTACAGGTAATACAAAGACACATAAAAGATCACGCTAGAATTACTGTTTCTTTAAGCGGTGGATTAGATTCCAGAACTATTTTAGCAAGTATACCTGGACAATATTACCCAATAAATACATTTACGTTTGGAACAAAAGATATGGATGATGTGAAAATTGCCAAACGAGTATCAGATGCATTAGGGACTAACCATCATCGCCTTGAGCTCTTCCCAGAGGACATTATTAATAGTGCGAAAAAGATAGTAAATATAAGTGATGGAATGATATCCTTTCTCCATTCTACTGGAAATATGAAACTTGAATTAATAAGAGATTACACGGATGTTTGCCTTGACGGGATGCAACCCTTTGGCAGTTTTTTTAATCCATTTGCTATTTTCAGAAGAAAAGAGAAGTTGTTAGTCGCTGACTATCTTTTCCAGCCAATATCGATGGACCTGGCAAAGTCTCTTTTTATAGGCGCTTATTATAGAAAAGTCAGAGATTACCCAAGAGAAATTGTCGGGAATATTTCCCGGAAATGTAAGTCTACATCTGCCAGTAGCATTATGGATTATTCTATTGCTACACAATACGTGCGACGCTTTGTAAATTATGGCAATCTTGTTAAGAGAACTCATGTGGAAGTTAGAAGCCCTTTCTTCGACAACGACCTCGTTGACTTCATCGTTGATACTCCGCCTCACGAAAGAAGATATCAATATCTGTACACTCGAACTTTCTCACGGCTTTTTCCCGAGCTCGCCAAAATTCCATGGGAAAAGACCGGGTTGCCTATTGATGCAACGAACACCTTTGCTAAAATGACTTTATGTTTAATTAAGAAACGTTTGAAGAAAAAGATGGGCATGGTCGGCAGAAAGCTGACTGATAGGAGGGATCTTAAGACTTCTTCAATTAATCTGTTTGCCAAGTATGCCCAATGGTCAAGGGAAAATGGAAATTTAATCAGCTTTATTTGCAGTACATTGTTAGATGGAAAAGCTTATAGTAGAAGTATTCTAAATATTGAAACTGTGGAACGTGTCTTGGAAGAACATATCAAAGGCAAACGTAATCATATAGAGCTTATCTCCAGACTTTTGACCATTGAGTTGTGGAGTCAACTTTTTATTGATTGAGGTCGTATATAATAGATGAAGGTTTTAGTTATTTGCAACATGTATCCTGGTAAAAATTCCTATCTGGGAACTTCTATAAAGCAACAAGTAGACGATCTGGAAAGGGAGGGTTTTACCGTAATAAAAGTAGTGAAGAGTCAGAAAAGCCATATTGCCTATGTACCCTTTATCTTAGAAAGTATCTTCTATTTGCTCTTCGGTTCTTATGACATCGTTCATGCATATTACGGGTTTCACTCTGCCCTCTTTGCAGCACTCATAAAAAGAGGACCCCTTATAATAACCTTTATTGGAAGTGATGCTCTAAGAGAGCCTTTACGTAATAAAGTTTATCGCATATTACAAAGATTTGTTGCAGCTCGGTCTAATCGTATCATTGCGGTTAGCAGTGGGATAAGAAATATTCTCATTTCTGATTTGGGAGCAGACCCTAACAAGATATCTCTAATTACTTTTGGAATTGACCTTGGTCTTTTCAAACCAATACCTAAAGCAGCAGCGAGAAAAGAGTTGGGCTTTCCTGCTGATAAGAAACTCGTTTTATTTCCAAGTAGTCCCAAAAGAACTGAAAAAAGATTCGATATCTTCAAGAAAGCTATAGAATTGCTTCAGAAGGATGATCACAATATCGTCCCCGTAGTTTTGAGCAATAACGGGCGGCCTTATTCTGAAGTTCCGTTAGTTATGAATGGTTGCGATGTATTGGTGTTAAGCTCTGATTCAGAAGGTTCACCTACAGTGATAAAAGAGGCCATGGCTTGTAACTTGCCTATTGTGTCTGTTGATGTTGGTGATGTGGCAGAGGTAATTAAAGATACTGCGAACTGCTACATCTGCAAGCAAGATCCCGTTAATATTGCTGAAGGGATAAAATTAGCTCTTAGTAAAGGCATGAGAACTACCGGGAGAAATAGTATTAAGCATTTATCATCAAAGAAAATCGTAAAGGAACTAGTAGGACTTTATAAACAAATAATCTAATAGACTCTAAAGGACAGCAATCGCAGGACTAACTGGTTTTACAAGACTCTCGAGTTCTGAAAATGCTGAAAATCATGAGAACAAGAGACAGGAAAAATGCGCATAAACCTTGAGAAATGCATCGGGTGCATGGATTGCGTCCCGTATTGCCCTGGGGGAGTAATAATAGCGACGGGAAACAAGTTTATGGTCGATGAAGATAGATGCTTTGAATGCTATGTTTGCCTTAGAGCGGAAATTTGCCCTGTAGATGCTTTGGAGAAAGTGCCACTGAAATGGCCACGGATATTAAGGCATCTGTTTAGTTCAATGACTATGATACATAAAGGAACGGGAATAGATGGAAGAGGAACTGCTGAAATGAAGACTAACGATATTACCGGGCGCTACCGTCATGGGGAGGTTGGGTTCACAGTGGATGTTGGGCGGCCTGGCGTAGGTACGACTTTCCAAGATGTTGAGAAAATTTCTATGGCAGTTGCCAAAGTAGGTGTTGAATTTGAACAGATGAACCCGGTTACAGAGCTAATGAGCGATAAGAGTGCCGGGAGAATTAGGGATGATATAAAAACAGAGCGGATACTCTCATGCGTATTAGAGTTCAAGACTAAGGATGCCAAGACAGTTTCCGTCATAAATGCCCTTAAGGATATTTCTAAGTTGGTTAACACGGTTTTTAGCGTGGGTTGTATCTGTAGGTGTAAGCCTGACGGCACAATACCTGTTAAAAGTATTTTAGACCAAGCCGGCATTTTTTATCGACCAAACGGGAAGATTAACATCGGGCTTGGACGCCCATTGGCTCCATAACAATGAGAGATATTTATGACACACACTTTGCATCGACAGGGGAATGTAGAGTCGCTGAAGGAGGACTATCTTGTACTGATTGTAGGTAAGGATATTCCTTTTGGCATATATAGAATGCGGTTACGCAGAAAATTTCCCTGGATATATAGAATGGCTAAAAAAGCATTTTTGAACCTGGGAATTCTTAGGATGCTCAGGAGTATTAGGAGAATCAGGCCAGGGGAGACTTGCCAAGGCCCTGTCTTTAATAACAAGAAGGAATTAGCCAGTTATCTGAAAGAATTAAAAGAAAGAAACAGGGGAAAGTCTGTAGTCGTCTCTGGACTCATTGGGGAAGTTAGCGACTGCCTGAAGGAGTTAGACTTATCTCCGCATACTATTCAATTTTCTCTGGGAATCTTTGGGAAAACGGAATTATTACCGAAGGAAGAAATTCTGGAGATAACTACCATGTGCGGCCATCATATGATATCACCGAGGCTGGTAGAAAAAATGGCGAGCGATATGAAGAATGGAAAGGTATCCAGCGAAGAAGCAGTTCGTGTGATTAGTAAACAATGCGTTTGTGGTGTCTGTAACAGATCCCGAGCTCGTAAGCTGCTCGAAGCTTTAGTAAAGTAGATTATAACAAGAGATAAATGGCTGACTTAGATTTTGGTGAGAAACAATGCTTTCAAGAGAAAAAGTAGAAAAATCCAGGAAAAAAGAATATTTTAATAGATTATTTTCTAATCGGGCTAATATAAATTATTGGCAATCTATTTATGATCGACAAGATTTCTTGGGAGTGTGCTATAGGAGAAGAATGTACCAGGTCTTATCATGGTTAGATAATTTGGATTTATATAAAGATTCTAAGATTTTGGATGCCGGGTGTGGTGCGGGCAGAATTGCTAAGGAAATTGCAAATAGAAGATATGATGTTATTGCAATGGATTATTCTCATAATATGGTTAAAGAGGCTAAGGCCATTTGTAGTGTCAATGAAGAATTGGATATAAAGTTTTTGCAAGGAGATATAGAATCCTTGCCATACAAGGATTCGGTTTTTGATATGGTACTTTGCTTAGGCGTGATTACATATCTAAAATCTGAACAGAAAGCATTGCGCGAAATGTCAAGGATTCTAAAACCTGGTGGGACATTAATTCTGAGTATTCTAAATAAAGTTTCTTTAGCAAGGTGTCTTGATATATCAGTTTTTGTGAAACGGAGACTGCGAGATATAGTGGGGAATGCAACAGTACCTTGGAAGAAGAGAGCAGAAATCAAAAAAAGTTCCTGTCGCATAAAAAGCTATTTTATTCCAAGTTTAAGAAATTCATTAAGAATCGCTGGGTTTACAGAATTAGATTTTACGGCAATTCGGTACGGGCCGTTGACGTTTCTTGGTCGAAACATTTTTCCAGAGGGAATAAACATAAATATAACTACATTTCTAGAAAAATTTTCCAATGTACCTCTTGTTAGGACTTTTGGGGACATGTGCTTATTTAAAGCAAGAAAATTGAGATAGAAATAGAAAAGGTGTTTGGGTAGTTAGATGGGAGGAAAATACTTTTTATTAATAAGTTAGAACTCTTCCGGGAAAGGCAATTCCCATAAAGAAAGGGTACAAATTGCCTCTACAAACTGCATGTTGTCTTTTATATTATTTTTGGAAAATAAGAAAGGCTCAGCGGCTCAGTCCGTTTGCGCTGGAGGAGTTGCAGAATAGAAGATTGAGGGCCGTGGTTAAACACGCTTATGAAAATGTTCTCTATTACCATAAGCTGTTCAATTCTTTCAAGCTAAAGCCAGGCGACATTAGAACAAAGGAGGACTTAGTCAAAATACCTATAACTAATAAGAAAATTCTCCAGAAATTGCCCATAAGCGAACGGGTTGCAAAGGGCGTGAATATAAGCAAGTGTATCAAAGGCAGGACCAGTGGTTCCACAGGAGAGCCTTTAGATGTATTTCTTAGCAAGAGAGAATTGAGTTATAGAATTGCTATGCAAACCAGAGCCTATGGATTGAACTTAACTAATAAGAAAGTAAACATACTTGGTCGCGAACCTCTTCCTGCAAAATGTTCACCGGCGATGATTTTTAGGAAAGTTAGAAAATGTTTGAATTATCTGGGATTATGGAGGCGATATTACTTTTCACTTTTTGAGGAACCTCAGGAATTGGTAGCAAAACTATTGGAAATTAAACCCGATGTTATAGAAACCCAACCGTCAACAATGAGGTTGATAACTGAATTTGTAAGGGAAAAAGATATCACCGGGATTTTTCCTAAATCGATCTTCACCAGAGCGGAGCTGCTAAGCAGAGAGGATAGAAATCAAATAGAGACTGTTTTTGGAACCAAGTTAACTGATCTCTACGGTATTATAGAATTTGGCATTGTTGCCTGGGAGTGCGAAAAACATCAAGGATATCACATTAATAGTGACATTGTGGTGGTGGAGGCAATAAAAGATAATAAGCAAGTATATGGACAAGAAGGGCAAATAGTCTGCACTGATTTAACTAATTATACAATGCCTTTCATAAGATATGCACTGGGAGACATAATTGTATTGAGCAAAGAAAAATGTAGCTGTAGTAGGAACTTCCCAATGATAGAGTTGGTAGAGGGTAGGTCGAACGATTTTGTTACCTTACCCTCCGGGAAAATTCTCCCTCCTATACTTCTGGGAATCGTCTTGGAAAAGATAGAGGGAATTGGCCAATATAAATTAGTTCAGGAAAAAATAGATACATTTGATGTTCAAATAGTCAAGGGGCAGAATTTCAAGGAAGCTACAATAGAAGAAGTCAGGAATGAATTAAGAGAAGTACTCGGCAAGGATACCCAAATCAGTGTAAGTATTGTGAGTGAAATACCCAGAGAGAAATCGGGCAAGGTACGGCCAATCGAGTCTAAAGTACCTGTAAATCTTTAATGGGAGTAGAGGTTATTAGATGGAAGACTATGAACTTAGATTTGGCTCCCAACTCATATGTAATATTATAGATAAGAAGTCAGGCTTATTAGGATATATAGTGATAGACTCCACCGTTAATGGGCACTCTTGTGGCGGATTAAGAATGTTGCCCGATGTTTCTATTTCGGAACTGCAAGGCCTGGCTAGAGTAATGACCCTAAAATTTAGTTTTTTGGGAATGAATGAAGGGGGAGCAAAGGCAGGAATAGTTGCCGACCCATCAATGCCGCAGGAAGAAAAATTGGCTTTACTTAGGGCCTTTGCAGAGATTGCAAGTCCCCTCCTGAAAACCCATGCTTACGTTCCTGCATCTGATATGGGGACCACTAACCAAGAGATTAGATATATGTTGGAGTCAGTAGGTTTAAAAGTGCTTCAAAATAATGTTGGAACGAAGGAAAATGGGGAATTTTACGTTGCTCTCTCCGTTTTCGCCGGTGTTGAGGCGGCTGCAAAGTATATAGATTTAGACTTATCTCACTCTACCCTTGCAATAGAAGGTTTTGGAAAAGTAGGAAGTTCTGTAGCTAGAGTTTTCTCGCAGAAGGGAACAAAGGTAGTTGCCATCTCAACAGTTAAGGGAGCAATATATAACCCGGATGGGTTAGATGTGGATAGATTGATTCGGATAAAGAATGAGGTTGGGGAGGATGTGGTAAACATTTATAAAGAAGCGAAAGTAATTGATAACAGCGAATTACTCACTTTAGATGTGGACATATTGTCACCTTGTGCGAGACATCACAGTATCAATCTAAAAAACGTTGAAAAAATAAGAGCGGATATTATTTCTGCTGGGGCCAACATTCCAGTGACTCATCAAGCGGCGCAAGTCCTATATTGGAAAGGGAGATTATATCTCCCAGACTTTGTCACGAATTGTGGAGGAATATTGGGGAGTAATATGGAACGTGCCGGGCTGAATGTTAATTTCATCGAAAATTTTATTATTCGAGAGATTGGTAAGAAGATATCAGAGATAATCGAAGTTTCGCAGAAAAAAAATTTAAGTCCTGCCGAAATTGCTGAAATGGAAGCAGAAAAAAAGTTTTCAAGGAGAGAAGTAAGGTGTAAAGAAAAAACGGCAAAAAGCAGACTATTCAATTTTGCTTTAAAAGTGTATAGAAAGAACCTTATACCAAAGTGTCTTGTTAAGGTCTATGCACCAAGATATTTTAAAGCGAGGTTAGGGTAAGCGAAAGACCGATAACTGATAAGGAGTTTTAGGGATGAGGATAAGTGTTTTCGGGTTAGGATATGTTGGATGTGTATCTGCTGCTTGTTTGGCGCGGAATGGACATAAGGTTCTGGGAGTGGATATAAATCAAAGTAAAGTAGATATCATAAACAGTGGGAGAAGCCCGGTCGTAGAAAAGGATATTGATGAAATCATTAAGGAGGTCATAGAGACTGAGAAGTTAATATCTACAACAGACGCTGGAAAAGCGGTAGAGAACTCTGAGATATCTATGATTTGTGTAGGTACGCCGGGTAAGGACAATGGTAGTTTAGATTTGAACTATGTTAAACGAGTATGCGCAGAAATTGGTACTGGCTTGCGCCAAAAGGATGCTTATCATGTCGTAGCAGTCAGGAGCACTGTCTTGCCAGGTAGTGTAGAAGGAGAAGTAATTCCCACTTTAGAGAAAACTTCGGGGAAGAGAGCAGGTCTTGACTTCGGAGTTTGCGTGAATCCCGAGTTTATGCGAGAAGGAAGTTCAGTGTATGATTTCTATCATCCCCCGATGATAATTATTGGAGAACTGGACAAGAGAAGTGGTGACACTGTTGAACATATCTACGCTGATATAGATGCTGCGGTTGTTAGGACATCGATAAAAGTTGCTGAAATGATAAAGTATGTGAATAATGCCTTTCATGGACTCAAGGTATGTTTCGCTAATGAAATAGGAAACATATGCAAGAAACTCGGGATTGACAGCCACGAGGTAATGGAAATATTTTGTATGGATAGAAAACTTAACTTATCCCCGTACTATCTCAAACCAGGATTTGCCTTTGGAGGCTCCTGCCTTCCCAAGGACTTACGAGCATTACTGTATAAAGGAAGAAAAGAGGATTTGAGATTGCCTTTGCTTGATTCCATCTTGGAGAGCAATGAGACTCAGGTAAAGCTAGGAATAGATTTAATAAAGAAGACTAAAAAGAAGAAGATAGGAATTTTCGGTTTTAGCTTCAAACCCGGCACCGATGACCTTCGAGAAAGTCCTATGGTGGAATTAATCGAGACTTTATTGGGCAAGGGTTATAAGATTAGTATCTATGATAAGAATGTTTCAATTGCAAAAATCTTCGGTGCCAATAAAGAGTATATTAAAAAAGAAATTCCCCACATATCTTCATTAATGTGCTCGTCTATGGAGAAGGTCTTGAGTCGTTCAGAAGTATTGGTGATTGGAAACAACTCCGAAGAATTCAGGAAAATTCCTGAGTTAATGAGAGAAGACCAAATAATCATTGACCTGGCTAGAATTGTGAATGGGAAAAATGAAACAAAAAGTGAATATGAAGGGATATGTTGGTAAAGTGCTTATCATAGTGGAAAATCTTCCCGTTCCTTTTGACAGGAGAGTTTGGTTAGAAGCCAATACTCTTACTGGAGAGGGGTATAAGGTCTCAGTGATATCGCCCAGAGGCAAAGGCGATTCTGAATATGAAGTGCTAAATGGAATCAGTCTTTACCGGTATCGTATGCCACCTCCCACAAGGGGCGTTGTTAGTTACCTCTGGGAGTTTACATATTGCTGGTTTATGACTTTCCTTTTGTCTGTGAAGATACTTTTTAAGGAAGGATTTGACGTCATTCACGCATGTAACCCCCCGGATACATTTTTTCTTTTAGGAGCATTTTATAAGACGTTAGGTAAGAAATTTGTCTTTGACCAGCACGATTTGTGCCCTGAGATGTACGAAGCAAGATTCGGTTCGGCAAAAAGAAGCTTACTTATTAAGGGTTTGCTGCTTTTAGAAAAGTTAACTTATAAGACAGCTAACCTGGTAATCGCGACCAATGAATCCTACAAAAAGATTATGACAACAAGGGGAAGAGTGAAGGAAGAAAATATTTTTGTCGTAAGAACCGGGCCGGATTGCGAAAGATTTAGGCGGCTGAACCCGGAACCCGAGTTGAAAAAGGGAAGGGAATATATGGTCTGTTATCTTGGAGTAATGGGGCCTCAAGATGGAGTAGATTATCTTCTGCATTCAGTAGAATTCATAACCGGAACTCGTGGAAGGAATGACATCCTTTTTGTATTGATAGGTGGCGGGGATTCCTTTAATGATTTAAGAAAGATGAGTATTGATTTGGGTGTGGAAGAGCATATCCTATTTACTGGAAGAATTCCAGACGGGGAGTTGATGAGATACCTTTCTACAGCAGATGTTTGTGTTGACCCTGACCCAAAAAATGAATTCACAGATAAATCAACGATGAATAAAGTTATGGAGTATATGGCCATAGGTAAGCCGGTTGTCTCGTTTGACTTAAAGGAGACGCGTTTTTCCGCTGGAGATGCTGCCCTGTACGCTAAGCCAAATGATACAAAGGATTTTAGTAATAAGATTTTGGAATTATTAAATGACGAGAAAAGAAGAGAAGAAATGGGAGAGTGCGGGAGAAAAAGAATTGAGGAAGAGCTTACTTGGGACCACACCAAAAAGGAACTAATAAAAGCTTATGAAAAAATATCTAGTAAGTAAAAGTTAGAAATAAATCGGAATCAACGAATTTATAAAAAGGGGCCAGTCGTTATGTTGAAGGAATACGAAGCACTTCTAAAGAAAATGATGATATTTGCTGATATACTGATAGTGGCCGGTTCCTTTATTTCAGGCTATTTCCTTCGAGCGAATGTCCATCTCTTTTATAAACTTGACTTATTTCCTTCAAAAGTGGTTATGGAGACGATTTATCCTTTGGATATGCATCTGTGGTTATTATTAATTATTCTTCCTGTATGGTATGGCTTGCTCAATTTTCAAGGTCTGTATGAGTCTTTTAGAACTAAAAGGTTTACAGAGATAGTTTGGATTATTGTAAAGACAGGGATTTTGGCTACCCTAATAATTGGAACCTTTATATTTATCTTCAAGCTTACCTATGTTAGTAGAATCGTTATATTTTTCTTCTCAGCCATAAGTGTTAGCTTCTTAAGTTTAGAGAAGGCGATACTAATTAAAGGCTTCAAGCATGCCCGTCTGGAAGAAAATAGTTATAAGCACCTTCTCGTTGTTGGAACTGGAAAAAGAGCTAAGAACTTTATTCAAATGGTTAAAGAACATCCCGAATGGGGTATAAAAATTGTTGGCCTTGTAGACGATGAACCAGAGAAAATAGGTGCTGAGGTCTCAAAGATTAAAGTTATTGGGTTATTAAAGGATATTCCCGACATTCTCCATGAGAAAATAGTTGATGAAGTTATATTCATTATTCCTCGGTCATGGCTGAGCCGTATTGAAGAAAGTATATTAAGTTGCGAAAAAGAGGGAATAAAAGTATCCGTTGCGGTGGATCTATTTAATTTCAAGATTGGGAAACTACAGGCAACGGATTTAGGCGGCATTCCCCTTATGAGACTAAAGACAACCCCGGGTTCGGCGGGCCAGTTGTTTATAAAGAGAGGCATTGATATTATTGTGTCTTTTGTTGGGTTAGTTCTTTTGGCACCAGTCTTCTTATTAACAGCATTAGCCATTAAGTTAAGTTCTCATGGGCCAATATTCTTTAAGCAAGAGCGAAACGGAATGAGCGGCAGAAAATTTACCCTGGTAAAATTTAGAAGTATGATGATTGGTGCCGAGGAGATGCGAGACGAGCTTCTTCCTTTGAACGAAATGGACGGCCCAGTATTTAAAATTAGAAACGATCCTCGGGTAACAAGGATTGGGAAGATTCTACGCCAGACCAGCTTAGACGAATTGCCTCAGCTAATCAACGTTTTGAATGGCGATATGAGCCTTGTTGGTCCTCGCCCACTCCCGCTTGTTGAAGTCGCTAACTTTGAGACATGGCAAAGAAGAAGACTGAGTATAAGGCCTGGGGTGACCTGTTTTTGGCAGATTAGCGGGCGGAATGAAATTAGTTTTGAGGAGTGGATGAAACTTGACTTAGAATATATTGATAATTGGTCCTTGTGGCTAGATTTTAGAATCCTTCTTAAGACAATTCCTGCTGTCCTTTTTGGGACTGGAGCAAGGTAAGATTCAGGAGCATAAATGGGTAGTAAAACCTGTTCAGCGTGGTGGCGTTGTTGCGTCATAATCTCCCGCCTTTAAGCACCTCCCTTTCAAGATTAACAAAAGGTCTATATATTATTGGCATAAGCTTAACATGATTGGAGTATAGTTAGAAAAGCAAAATGGTTTGTATTCTTTATTGTTTGTTGACGGAGAGGAGAGGCCCAACGGATTAAATTGAGTAAGAGCGTAATACATTCTACATAAACGGCTTGTTCAAGGGGGTATCAACATGGATGTTTCCAAAAACTTCTTAAAATATTTTTTAGTGTTTTGTTTAACCTTGACAGGTTTATTATCTGTTCCGATATTGGGGCAAGCAAGGACATATTATGTGGCAGAATATGGTCATGACGATAATCCCGGGACGGAAGAAAGGCCGTGGCGAACTGTTGATAAAGCTGCGGATACAATGGAAGCCGGTGATACTGTTTATGTTAAGGCGGGAAATTATAGTGGATTTATGGTCTCCAGAAGCGGAACTGCTGATAATTACATATCATATCTCGCATACCCTGGAGATACTCCAATAGTTGGTCAAATCTATTTTGGACAGGGGGCAAGCTATAATAAATTTGTCGGCCTTGAGATTACTCATCCGCCTGCCGGAGGCATAGTAATGGACCATAACAATGACCATAATATAATATCGAATTGCCACATTCATCATTGCAATCCAGGCGGAAGTTGTGGAGTAGATATAAGTGGTGGCAGTGATTATAACATAATAGAGGATTGTACTATTCACGACGTCTACTATGCTTTTCACACCAGTGGAGATACCAATAAAGGAAATATTTTTCGCAGAAATGTATGTTATAGGCTTTCCGACGATGGTTTTAATTTTTCTCCCTATACCAAAGATACACAGGTTATCGGAAATGTTATTTATGATGTAGACTGGGACGGAAGCGGGGGAGCAGATGGTATTCACCTTTACGATGATGGAACTGCAATTGTAAGGGGAAACTTGGTCTACCTTGACGGTGCTTCGACAGGCGGCGTTTTTTGGATTCATGGCGGCACCAATCACATTGTTGAGAATAACACATTTGTTGGTCTTCCTGGTTTTTCTGCTAGTTTTGGCGGGATAGTCTGTGTTGAACTGGCTTCGAACGTTATTATTAAGAATAATATTGGTTACTCAAGTGACGCCTCGGTAGGTGTGTTCAAGGTGATAAATTCTTCTACTAATGATGATTACAACGACTGGTATAATGCCGGTAATTCATCAAAGTGCGTGTACTATGGAGGGGAATGGAAATCTGTTTCCGATTATCAGCGCCAGGACAGACGGGGTTTGCATTGTATTTCTCAAGACCCAAAATTTGTAGATTTTGCAAATCGTGATTTCCACTTGCAGCCTGATTCTCCCTGTAAAGGTGCTGGTGAGAATGGAGTGGATATGGGAGCTTATGGGACGGCAGAGCCCGACTCCCATAAAGATGAGGAAGAGGAGGAAGTGCGCAATTTACCCAATCCATTCCGTGCAGGTAAAGAAGAGACTCTGATAGAATATAGTCTCAGCCAACCTTCGAATGTAACGATCACAATTTACGACCTCCTCGCCGAAGAAGTCTGGCGTAAGAGTTATGAAGCAGGAGAAAATGGTGGTAGGAAAGAGAATAGGGTTCCCTGGGATGGAAGGAACCTCTCCGGAAAAGTAGTGGCAAATGGAGGCTATATCTGTCGCATCTGGATCGAGAAAGAAAATAGGTATGTGGTAAGGAAGATTGCTGTAGTTAAATAGGTAGGGGCGGCATTTATGACGCCCGATAGACGGGCTTGTTACGGGTTTGATGAATCAAAACCCCTACATACAATGAAAATAGAGTACAGATATATGAAAAAGAAGCTTTTTAGACTATTTGGAGTAGCAGACTTCAGTCTGCGTTTTCTTGTTTCTGTGTTGATTTTGGGTATGTACTGCCAATTTGCCCGAGCAGATAATTACTACGGAATGGCCAATGACTATTTGCAGTACGGGGCAGGAGCGAGATCTTTAGCGATGGGAGGAGCTTATGTAGCCCTGGCCGATGATGCCAGTGCTCCTTATTGGAATCCTGCAGGCTTGGCACAGATTGAGGAACATCAGTTCCTTTCTATGTACGCTCCGTTCTTTGAAGGGACGAGCCATAACTTTATCTCTTACGTACATCCTCTGAAAAGGCTGGGGAATTTGGCTATTTCCGACGTTTTCCTCTATTCGGGAGGGTATGAAGAAGTTAGTGTCACTGGCGAAGTGACCGGCACAAACAAGTCAATATACAAGAACGCGGTAATTATTTCCTATGCAAATAGAGTCCACAGACGTACTTTTCTCGGCGTAAGTTTGAAACTGATTCATGAACGAGTTATGAAATATTCGGGGAGTGGCCAGGGGATAGATTTGGGTATACTCTGTAAGCCTTTAGATAGATTGAGCATTGGGTTAGCAGTGCAAAATGTTCTTCAGCCAAAGGTGACTCTGAGAGATGAGCCCGACGTGTATAAGGTAAATTTGAAAGCCGGTCTGGCATTGAATACGTTCTCCAACTGTGTTACCCTGACCGCAGATATCAATAAGCTAGTTGATGAGAAGGCGTACTTCTCGGTTGGGGCAGAGATTTCTCCCTGGAAGAAGATTTCCTCCTATTCTTTGAACAGGCTCGATTTGAGGTTGGGAATTAACCACATCCAAACATTTACCTGTGGACTGGGGCTGAAGATAAAGTTTCTCTCCTTAGACTATGCATTTAATATTCACAAGATAGGAAATCTCCATAGATTTGGCCTTACCTTTAGCTGGGGGGGGTATCTATAAGATAAGTGCCAAACCCATTTTGAAGTCCAAAACACACCGATGAAAAAAGAGATGCATAGTAGATTGATAAGGGAGAAACGAGGCTCCAGCCATTTTCTTCAGGAGAAATATGGGTAGGAATAAGTGTGAACAGAAAAAGAACTCACCGACAGTGTCAAATTTTTAACCCATCAAATTCCTCGCCGCGTGAAATAGCAGCAGAGCGGTAGAGGCTGTGTCATAATCCGCGGCCTACAATCTCTCGCCTTAGACAAAAACAAACCTGCCAAAATTTTACAAAAAATTAACAAAAACTTAACATTTTCTTAACACAAACTTAACATCCTTGTGGTATACTTATTTTTGTTTAGACGAGAGAGTGGAGGTAGTTAGCTGGAAGGATATTATGTAGCCAAGGGGGTTGAGTTCAAAATTAGGCTATTGTAAAAAAACCGAATATTTTATGGCTCGATAAAGGCAAACCATTCGAAAGGGTGGGACGTAAAGCCACGGGTCCTAACTTCCTTTGAGGAAGCGGTGACAGTCGCATAGGGGCGACCCTTGCGGTCGCCGATTAGTGAACGCTCCGATAAATCGGAGAGCACAGGCTGATTCACCAGAGGATAGCCGGGTTGCCGAAGCCAGTAAAGTCATAGCCCCTGGTTTTTCGAATGGAAAGCCAGGGTTTTTATTTTGTTGCCCATAACCGACTTCTCCAGGGAGGTAATGCCATGAGTGTTTCCAAAAAACTCTTCAAATATGGCTTAGTCTTTTCTTTAGGCTTAATATGTTTATTATGTATTGCAACCTTGGCCCAAGCAGAAATCTATTACGTGGCAAAAGATGGTAATGACAGTAATCCGGGAACAGAAACAAGACCCTGGCTAACTCTACATAAGGTTGCTAATACAATGGTTGCCGGTGATACTGTCTATGTTAAAGAAGGAGACTATAGTGGAACCGTGGTATCCATAACCAGAAGCGGAACGGCTGATAATTACATATCATATCTCGCTTATCCTGGACATACTCCAATAATTGGCCAACTTTATTTTGAGTACGGAGCAAGCTATAATAAATTTGATGGTTTTGAGATTACTCATCCGCCTGCTGGAGGCATAGTAATGGACCATAACAATGACCATAATATAATATCGAATTGCCATATTCATCATTGTAATCCAGGTGGAAGCTGTGGAGTAGATATAAGTGGTGGCAGTGATTATAACATAATAGAGGATTGTACTATTCACGACGTCTACTATGCATTTCACACCAGTGGAGATACCAATAAAGGAAATATTTTCCGCAGAAATGTATGTTATAGGCTTTCCGACGATGGTTTTAATTTTTCTCCCTCTGCCATAGATACACAGGTTATCGGAAATGTTGTTTATGATGTAGACTGGGATGGAAGCGGGGGAGCAGATGGTATTCACCTTTACGATGATGGAACTGCAATTGTAAGGGGAAATTTGGTTTACGTTGATGGTGCTTCAACAGGTGGTGTTTTTTGGATTCACGGCGGCACCAATCACATTGTTGAGAATAACACATTTGTTGGTTTTCCTGGTTTTTCTGCTAGTTTTGGCGGGATAGTCTGTGTTGAACTGGCTTCGAACGTTATTATTAAGAATAATATTGGTTACTCAAGTGACGCCTCGGTAGGTGTGTTCAAGGTAATAAATTCTTCTACTAATGATGATTACAACGACTGGTATAATGCCGGTAATTCATCAAAGTGCGTGTACTATGGAGGGGAATGGAAATCTGTTTCCGATTATCAGCGCCAGGACGGACGGGGTTTGCATTGTATTTCTCAAGACCCAAAATTTGTAGATTTTGCAAATGGTGATTTCCACTTGCAGCTCGATTCTCCCTGTAAAGGTGCTGGTGAGAATGGAGTGGATATGGGAGCTTACGGAGCGGCAGAACTTGGCCCTATCTACGAGTATCCAGTAGAACCTGACCCTGTTCAGGGAGGTGTGGGATCTGACCCGGTCCCTGAGGGCCCGGGACCAGCCCCCGCTTCCGAGGATGCAGGACAGCCTGACCCTGTTAACGATGAGCCCCCTGATGATGGCACGGACGGAGTCCTCAATCGGCCGAATCCGTTCCGCGCAGGCAAACAGGTAACTCTAATACAGTATAATCTCAAGCAACCTTCCAACGTAACGATTGCAATTTACAACCTCCTGGGTCAAGAAGTCTGGGCTGAAAGTTACAGGGCAGGAGAAAACGGCGGCAGGAATGTGAATAGCGTTCCCTGGGATGGAAGAAACCTCTCCGGGGAAGTGGTGGGAAATGGAGGCTATATCTGTCGCATCTGGGTCGAGAGAGAAAAGAGGTATATGGTAAGGCAAATCGCTATTGCTAAATAGACAGGTCGGCATTTATCACGCCCGATAGATGGGCTTGTTGCGGGTTTGACGAATTAAACCCATAGATACAATGAAAATAGAGGTGCAGATATATGAAAAAGAAGCTTTTCAGACTATTTGGAGTAGCTCCGATTCATCGGAGCGTTTTTCTCGTTTTGATGTTGATTTTGGGGATGGAGTGGCAATTTGTCACGGCAGATAATCATAATTACTACGGGATGCCCAACGACTATTTGCAGTATGGGGCAGGAGCGAGGTCTTTAGCAATGGGGGGAGCATATGTGGCGCTGGCAAATGAGGCTAGTGCTCCTTATTGGAACCCTGCGGGTTTATCGCAGATTAATGAACATCAGTTCCTTGCTATGTATGCTCCCTTTTTTGAAAAGACAAGTTATAACTTTCTTTCTTATGTTCATCCTCTGGGAAAGATAGGGAATATAGCCGTTTCTGATGTTTTCCTCTACTCGGAAGGGTATGAGGAAGTCGACGGCGGCGGAAATGTGGTTGGCACGAATCAATCAATATTCAACAATGCTGTCATTATTTCCTATGCAAGTAGAATTTATGGACAGATTTCCTTAGGGGCAAGTTTGAAACTGATTCATGAGCGAGTGATGAAATATTCAGGGAATGGCCGGGGAATAGATTTGGGGATGCTTTATAAGCCTATAGACGGGCTGAGCATTGGGTTAGCAGTGCAAAATGTTCTACAGCCAAAGGTGACTCTAAGATACGACCGTAATGTGTATAAGATAAATTTAAAAGGTGGTCTGGCGTTGAAAGCATTATCTAACCGTCTCATCTTCACTGCAGATGTCAATAGGCTCGTTGATGAGAAGGCATACTTCTCGGTTGGCATGGAAATTTCTCCCTGGCAGAAGGTTGCTTCTTCTTTGAAAAGGGTGGATTTAAGAGTAGGATGCAACCAATTGCAAACTCTCACCTGCGGGCTGGGATTAAGGATAAAATCTTTATCTGTGGATTATGCATTCAATACTCACGATATGGGAAATCTCCATAAATTTGCGCTTACCTTTGGCTGGGGGAATATCTATAAGACGAGCGCGAGCCAAATTTCCAAGTCGAGAAATACACTCTCTCATTTAACCCCATGTTCTCCTCTCCTGAGGAGTGGGAAGTAAGAGGAGCGGGCAAACGGGAGAGGATTACAGTAATGGCTGAAAAAAACAGGGAGGGGCTGAAATAGAGCTATTCAGAAAGACAATGGAAGGTCTACTAATTCTTATAATACTCATTCTTATTGCATTATGCATGATGGGAAAATAAAGAAATCCAGCACTTCAAGTCAGGGATTAAGACTCTGTTAGCAACTGGATAGCGAAGCGCCGAAAGAAACGGGCGCAGAAAGCAGGCGAAAGTCCCGAATCTGCTTGAAAGATAAAAGCGATTCGGGATTTTTTTATAGGGTTTATCGTAATTGGTGGCATCTTGGCGGAAATGTGGAAAGGTGGGAGAGAAATTGATTTCCTTCTGTCTAAGAGCCCTCGTTAATGGGTCTTTTTTTCGACGAAAAATCTTATAAAATGGGTCATCCGACCTATTGTAAGAATGGGTAATCCCCTGTAAAATTAAATTTAATGATTTTGACAAATCTACTCCTTAGCCTTCTATTTAGCCAAAAGGCTGAGAAGTATCTGAAGAATCGGTTAAAGGAACAGGAAAAGTGATAAAGGTTCTAATTATTGACAAGGAAACCGGACTTTTGGATTCGTTGAAGTCGTACATAAAGGCTAAAGGGCACGAAGCATTTGCTGCTAAAGACACGGCAGAGGCGGCTTACTTTCTGAAAAGTGAAGAGCCACATTTAGTGTTTCTCGATTTGTTGTTTTTGGGCACGCCGTCAGGCTTGCCACTCGTGGAGAGAATGAAGAGAACGGACAAGAAAAGAAAAATTTACCTAATGTGTAGATTTCCGGCGATGTGCGAAATATTGGCGAAGCGGATAGGCGCTGATGGAGTAATTTTCAAGCCTTTTGAGACGGTAGAAATCGGCAAGTTGATTGATAGGATTTGCCGAGAGCCGAAATGACCT
>Ga0315308_1000190_pt1 | contig 33276 bp, 31 predicted proteins | sample TDP3_MG_FD_203078 | JGI IMG/M metagenome (GOLD analysis project Ga0315308, IMG submission 203078) | Freshwater sediment microbial communities from Lake Towuti, South Sulawesi, Indonesia - TDP3 | ecosystem: Environmental > Aquatic > Freshwater > Lake > Sediment | place: Indonesia: South Sulawesi...
CGATTCAAAACGACTATCCTAAACGACATCTTAACCTTTGCGCTGAGTCAACACTTCTCATGCAAAAAGTCACCTTCAAAGCTCCCAAGTTTCTGCGTTCTGTAACAAATTCAAGCAAGATTTAATTTAAACCCTACAGTGTAGAGATATCAAGCCAGAGCGGGGGTTGCCAAGCATGGCCAAAGGCGCAGCCCTGAGGCGGCTGTCCCGCAGGGGTTCGTGGGTTCAAATCCCACCCCCCGCACTTCCTTCTTCTAAAGCCTTTTTCACGTTCTTTTCGTGAAAAGACCACGAAATGCGTGTTACTAATGTGGTGACAGCCTGAGTGCCCCTAAATTAGAATCCGATTTTGTAAGGCTCAATCTACCGAATAGTTCTTTAGCGCCGAAGAGGCTATGTTTTAAATGACAGAACCGTATTTAATAAGACTCCGTCAAAACGCGTTCATGATTTTGCGAGAATCCTTTTCTTCATGTCTTTTTCAAGGGTTTTGTAAGTTTTTGATAGTCGATCAAGACGATTTAAGATGTAAGAGGGCCCGCAGCGAAGTTATCTGAGAGAATGCTTACAAGATGCGATACCTATACCTGACCTATAAATCTTGTAGTAGAACAATTGTTCCTTATCTCGAATCGACACCTTATCCTCATCAAAATATTTACATTTTTTATCCTTGAACTCTTCATCAGAAATCTTCCGAAAAATCCTCTGCCCCCTCTTTTTTCTGGAGTTTGCAAAGAAAAAATCTATAAGGAATATTGCGCCCATGCGCTTAAAGAGTAAAAAATGTAAAAAGCATTAAAAAAATCTTTAAGAAGTTTTCCTTATACTTCGCTAGAAGGTGGTTTGATGTCAACGTATAAAAAACACTTTAAGAAGACGCCTAAGGAAATCATAATGGAACAACGCACAATAATATTTGCGTTGGTGATTATTATTGCTGGTTTAATTCTCCTATTCTCACCATCGCTCCCTTCGGAGGTTAAGGATCTAGGCATATCCCTAATTCCTGCTGGAATCCTCACAGCAATCGCTGAATTATATCTTAGGAAAGATTTTATGCAAGAGTTTAGAAAGGCTCAATATCGCTATGACTTTTTGGCTCAACTAGAGAAGCTAGGAATTAAGAATATATATGAAAGCAGACGGGAGGAGGATGTTATTTTTGGAACAATTGCCCGCATCGCAAAAAGCGAGCCACAAAATCTTGAAAAACTACAGGTTTTGGGGATGTCATTGGATCCTTTTGTGCATATCGTAGGGGATTATATGGATGATCTATTACGAAATGGATGTAAATTTCAATTCTTATCATTAGATGCGGATAGCACAATTGCAGAGAAGAGGGAAATCGAGCATGAGACGGAAGGATTATCGGAAAGGATTCGTAGTTTTGATAAATGGGTCAAAAAATATATGAAGAAAAGTGAGTTGAAGGGAAGCGTCGAACTAAGAAAGCACAACGTTATGCCTACTTTTCATATTACAATCATAAATGAAGAAAGACTTTTTGTTAACTTTTATCCCATCTTTGGAACAGGATGGGATTTTCCAATCATAGAGATAGATAAGAAGGGATTACTCTTTGAAAAATTCAAAAGGCAGTTTGAAAAAGCATGGAGTAAAGCTAAGCCACTCAATTGAGGCTAAGTCATTGAATTAACCTTCCTTACGATTAAGCGTGCATTTAAGTTGTGATACCCCCGCAAATCCCCTTTTTCTTGTCAAGCCTAAGTCGAATGACGAACTATGGAGAAATATACCTGTTTATACTTATGTCGAACCAATTATGAACTTGGAGTGAGACCGTTGATTTCTATTACTCTATTCAAGAAGATGTTGATAGCCAATAACTACCTTGTTTTTTGATAATCTCTTCTTGAACTTTCCATCTTCTGTAACGATGCCTTTAAAATTTCCTTCATTGAGAAGAAATGCTAAAATTTCATCTTCCCTAAATTCTTTGTATTGTTTCTTATGTTTAGCTGGCACTTCTTCTGGATTAGAAACTTTTAAGATTCTCTGATCATCAAGAAATTTAATAAAATTTCTCATTCCTTCTTCTACCCAATGTGTTTTTTCCTGTCGTTTCTTTCTCTTCCAAAATGATCTAGCAAGGTGCTCTGCAACTTGTTTTATGGTTATTTCAGGAATTGTCAGAGTAAGTTTTCCCTTATCCAAGCGATGAAAGAGTGAATCTATTCGTGGAAGTAGATTTAGAACACTGCCGGTGTCAAGTAAAAAGTAATCTGGATTTCTTTTATCTTTAGGTGAGGATAGTATAATTTCCCGGGGATTCTTAAGAATTGGCAGACTTATTTCTATTTTCTTCAGAAGAATCACCTTGGCTTAGTTCTGAATCTTGAACCTGTTGTATGCGCTTTCTGGTTTTAATGATCTCTTTTCAGTAAAGTAATTTATAATTGCTAATAGAAAAACTAAGTGGTGAAAAATAATTTGCTTACTGAAAAACAAGACGCACTTCACTATTAAGAAGAACGAAACATTGTTGAATCTACTAGATTTGATCTAAAAGCTTGAGAAAAATGGGCATTTTGAATGATGGTCGCAACCATATGGACAAATATTCTTTCTCACATCTTCAATCAATTCTCTTACTTCATTTGCTTTTTCAGGTTTTTTATAACTGGCCTGAATGCTAGTTAGCAAGTTCACTAGGTTAAACTTGGTCATTCGCAAGATTCTTCTAACAAAAAGAAAAACTAGTATTTGAAAAGAAAAATATACATTGCCTATAAATTGTCTACTCAATACACCCTGAGCTATGTCAAATAATTCCGTGTCATCTGTAATTAAGTAGATACTCCTGAATCTATATTTTTCATGCCTACTTAATTGTAATGACAAAGAAACACATTGCTTATCAGCCTTCTGCAGCGCTTGAAATTTGGGATCTGTGCCTTTAAGAACTCTGTAACATTCCTTTTCAATTTCAGGAAAACTTAAAGTTCGGGTATTCTTTAGAATCATTCCGATTTCGTTCTTTTCTTTTCCAGAACAAGCGAACTCTCCTGCCTTCAAGTCATCTGATATTTCATCTTTGACTTCAACAGGTATACAGAGTTCGCATATATCTAACAATTTCAAGAGAACGCTTTCATCATTGCCCAGTTTTACCTCAAATAGCCTTCTAAATGCGCTTGTGTCAAGAACAAACATCGATAAATCTTTATTAGCAGTAACAAGTTTTTCCATAATAATAAATAATAATTAATTTAATAAATAGTTTATTTATGTATGGTGAGCAAAATGAGTTTGTTGGAAAAATATGGGTTTTCAAATAATCCGTTCCCAATTAGTCCGATTGAAGAGGCTACTTTTTGGGCAGATTTAGAAAAAGTACAGGAAAGCTTGAGTCATTTCTTTTCGTTTGCTATTTCAATACCTTCTTCAACCTCAGCACTTCTCTGGGGTTGGAGAGGATCTGGGAAAACTTACTCGATGAATTATTTCACTAAGATTAAGCAAATAGAAGAATTACTAGAAGAGAAAAAAATCACTCTAATAACAATTCGCCTACCGATTTCGATATACATAGCAAGAGAAAGCTACAAAGCGCTTTATATGGGCATAATAGATGGGATTCGGTCAAATCTAAAAGAATTTTTGACAACTGTTCCTAATGAATTTAAGCAACAATATCAGCCTGTAGGAAGTTTGAAAAGAAGGTTTAAGGAAGAACTTAGGAATTTCACAAGAAATGAGACAATTCAGGAAGTAATTGGTGAGTGGCTGGAAAGCTTAGTCTTTGACAGAAAATCTATCGAAGAAAAGCTAGAGAAAATTCTTAAATTAGTAACCAGAGGTAAAGTACTGACAGAAGATGATATACAGGAGATAACTTCTACATTATTCAATTTTCTCGCATATTCGAAAACGATAAAAGAACTCATAAACAAACCTGTCAAAATTATTTTATGGATAGATGAGTGGGAATGCATAAGAGACATTAGCACGATGGAAAATAGGAAAATAAATGACTTCCTGAGGTACTTGATAGATTATGTGCCCTTTTCTTTTATCCTTCTAATTAATGTTACATTAAGGCCAGATGAAGAATCAGCAGATGTTCCAGGATACTTTACACATCAATTATTAGATAGAATCAGTCAGCTTATCGAATTTCATCCCTTAACTAGAGAAGATGCATTTCGATACGTATCTGAAAGAATTAATTTCAATTTAATTGATAAAAAGAAAGGTTGTTATCCATTTACAGAGGATTCCATCAAAGAAGTAATAAAAACACTAATAGCTATCAATAAACCCATATTACCGAGAAACCTAAATAGGGTATTTAGCACAATATTATTTGACGCGTTTTACGAAAATAAAGAGAGAATTGATGTTAAGTTTGTAAAGAAAGAGGAAGAAAAAATTAAAGTTTTCTTATAAATCCGTCATTTACTTCTGGATCCCAGTAAAGATAGTATTTTTTCCCTCTTTGAGACAGATCATGGATAAAATTCTTAATTTCATTTATTTCGCATACTATGCCCTCTTCTAATAACTCAGTGCAAGTCACTTCAGAAAATTGTGAAAATAATACTTTGGAAGGAATTGGAAATTTCTTGCCTTTCTCAAAAGCCTTTTCTAGTCGAGGTATTATGATACCTTTCTCTTGAGAAAAAGATAGATCCTTAAACAGTTCAATTTTTTTTGGTAGTTGGTCGTAAAGATTTTTATACGATTCAAAAAGGGTCGAATAAAAATTCTCATCGCACCATTCTTTAATGTGCACAGGAGATTCGAGTGTCGGTAACTTACTGATTAATCTGTTGTATACCTGAGTAAGCTCGTAGGTAACTCTTCCATTTCCCCTTAAATCAACCATTCTAAGGTCAAAACACCAATATAATCTCGGCGGCACCAAATTTTCTACATACCTTTTTTCATTTGTCCATTTTTCAATGGTCACAATCCTCTCTCTAAGATATTCATTTGAAGTTGTTTTGAACCAATTCTTCAAATAAGAAATAATGTCTTTCTTGAAAGAAGAAGAAAGATCAGACAGATTTCCGTATTTAGAAAGATTAAATAGGTATGGAAAAAAATAAATTGTGTCAACTTCAAGAAGATGTTTAAGAAAGAAAGAAACTTCTTTCCAGTCCAACTCAAACGGATTTTTTCCTTGTTTTTTTGACAGAATCTCGAGGACTCTTCCATATTTTGTTAAATTAGAAATCGTTCCGTTTCGAACTAAAAGTCCCATATCTTCTGCTAATTTTATATAGCGTTCGGCACTTTTAGTTTTAGGCGTTATTATTCCTCTTATCTTACCAATTCTCCGATGATACTCATTCAAGAAATGTAGATTTTCCTCTGAAAAATCTTCCAATCTTCTTTCTAGAGTATTTAATGGAAGTCCTTTATCCTTTAATATCAAACAAATTTCTCGAAGATATGCTAACGCCCTAGTCTTAGTGTGAGTGTTCAGATGAGAACTTTTTTCTACCAAAATTTCTCCCTCGTTTATTCTTTGTTTCCGTGTTCTTATATTATGCATTTCGAGACAAATAACAGTAAGTTCAAAGTCCTCATATAAAAATCAAATTGATCATCTTTTTGTTTGCAAACAGTCCATAGGAATGATTCGCCCACTTCTAGGAGCCATGGTGTTTGTTTATTGCGTCAGTACAGATATTCCTGAATGGCGCATGCGTACTTTAGTTAAAGAGTATTTCGACCTAAATCCACCTACGCATGTAGACATGCGCAACTTCAAAGAGAAAATTCTCAAAGATATAGAATTATGTTGCAGACGACAGAATTATGACGAATGCAAACTTTCTTGTCTGGCGTAGTTTTCTGATGGCTTGCAAATAATCTGGCAGTTTAGCTTAACTATGCTTGGATGAGTTGGCCTTAACGAGCAAAGGAAGTTAAAGAGTTTCGGATGGGTTCTTCGTAGCCTTTCATAGTGGGAAACACCATTTAAAGGGCAACACCAACAGCCAATTCGCCTGTATCCTTTGTCATAAAGTGGGTTATAGTGCAGGTCATTCTCTTTGATATATCTCCATACTTCCCATTCATTCCAATCATATATTGGGTTCACGCGTAATATGAATGGTTCTTTTTTTGGAAGTTTTATCGGAGTCAGACTTCTGCGGTAGATTGATTCTGTTCTCGTTGTTCCAGTTATTTCAGCCTTGAAACCTCTGGATATCATATATTGAAATGCAGGTTCGTCCTTGTAAGGCTTGCAGCACCATCGATTTTCATGATCTGCCCAGCCCCTCTGCTGAACCGCCTTGAGAAAAGGTATAGCGCTCTTGGTTACGTATAACGAAAAACCCCACTCTTTCTGTAGCTCTCTGACATACAGTATTGTTTCAGGAAACTCTACAGTTGTATTATTATAGACTACTTCGAGATTAGGATTTACTTCCAAAGCAATATGGAGGACCGCTAAGCTATCTTTTCCGCCGCTTAGGGCTACTGGTAAGTTACCAGAAAACATCTCGTTAGCTTTCACCATAATTTTTTTGGCTTGCTTGACTTTGAACTCGTAAAAGAAACTGCTATTACATTGTTCAACTTGCTTTAAGAGAAGCGAGTTGCCTAATTTCTTAATTAGAGGAAGCAGCTGCTTTTTTCTTGTTTCTACTTCTTCTTTTGTTAAACCGCACGGCAATTTTCTGCTCCCAGGGTAACCTGGAGCAGTTGAGAATTTAAGGCTTACTGAGGATTTTGCGTAGCTTTATGGCTTCTTCTTCAGTTAGACCCCCGTTTTCAGACGCAATCCTTAGGATTTCGATGGCTCGTTGCATATTCCACTCCGCTCTCTTGAGAGCCTCATTAACTCTTTTCTGCGAATATTTAGTTATCTCACAAATCTCGTTGAGAGTTTTGCCCTCTCGCCATAACCTCAGTGTTTTAATCTGATATTTTGAAAGCGTTCGCATAAAACCCAAATAATCCTTCATCCTTCATATAGTTATTTCTACATTCAAAGACTTCTTTCTTAACCATGTTATAGTTTCGATTTATAGTCCGTGAGATGTTGGATAGTATATTTGCGTGATTGCGACTCATCAGCATGTGAGATAAACTCTCTGAATCGTCTAACCTCGTCTTTAAATCCCCATTTACAAGCTAGGTCATCAGCCTCGTATTCAAATAGCAAATAAAAATCGCACATTTGCTCGCACGTCATGCGATAGTGTTTTAAAGTTATATGAGCCAGTTCATGAGCAATAACTCCAATGATAGCTCGATCTGGTAGCTTAATCAGTTCCTTCTCATTTAGTGAGATGTACTTACGCCTAACTCTTCTGGGAGCGCAAGAGAACCCATACCAAGGGGAATGTGCAATTTTTGCTCTGCAACCATAAACCTTAACGATAAATGTTAGGGCTGGTATCTTAATTGTATATGCCCACCTTTGAAAAGTCATAGTAATTAAGCGACGTATTCTTTTCTTTCCACCGACGATGAAAATTCTCCAGCGTGGCTTATAGTTTTTTCTTTCTATCAACTATTTTAGTCCTCCTAGGTAATAAGTAGGGTTCATCCAGAAAACAAAATCGGAGGGGATTCAACTGATACCATCCAGAAGAGGACACACATTCAGCTTTTCTTGTAGATTTAGATACGTTTCTGAACGGGCAACTATGTTAGAAATTGCGCTAATCTTTTATCTTTTCCTACAGGATTTTTGAGCCATTTTTTACCTTCTGGCGTCAGCGCATAACAATCTATTTCAGGAGGGCAGCCAGGTGGTGCAATTTCGACATCGATATACCCCTCTTTTAATGCGAACTTAATGACCTCCTCGGAGAAACGTTCTTCTATGTATCCTGATATTACTGGTTCTTCTTGTAATGCTTTCAAGAGCCTGTAAAGATTCATGGGATTTGTCATGGTCTCACAATCCTTAGTTTTTATTGCTGAACTATTATTTTAAGGATTTGTACCAAAAGAATTCGTCAGAAGAAACCCACAATATGAAATGTATTTAATTTTATTTTGACTAAATTTCAGCAGCAGAGGATGGGTTCATGAACTTAAGGTTTTGATTTCCATGTATAAATCTCTAGAAGTGGTAAAAATGAACGCTAAGTTATAGCAGAACCAAAAGAAACTATCAACATTATGTTTTGTAAAATAGCTGTTTATCCTTTCAGCCATTGTCTTCACACGTATTCTACGCGTGCCTGTGAAATTGCTGTAGCGGATTTGTCTTCATTTTCAAAACAAGGGTGAACTTAGCCTTCTTAACCGTATCCAAGCCTTAGCATCTTGATTGGACTGATGTGCACATCCTCAAAAATATAATTGGGAATACTTTTCACAGCGGTTTTGGCAACTTTTATGCCTATGCATGTTCCTTAAGAAATGGGGTGAAAATCCTTGTTGGTTCCGACAGATAGAGAGGTCAAGAAGGGACTCAAAAAAATGGGAGAAATACTTGGCTTTATTTGCCAGAACGAGTATGAGGTAGCCGTGCAAGAACCTTGGGGTATTTTGGCACGCATTGACCATGTTTGGCTTAAGAAAATTCCCATTCTTGAACAAAACATTCCTATGGTTGCATTTGAAATAACGACAACCATCAGCAAATTGTGGAGTAAGAAATTGATGAAAGGAGATCTAACAAACCTACGCCTCTCACAAGCTGCCCTCGGAGTGTTAATCCTCCCAAAGGAAAGATGGAAACAAAACCCGCCTCCTGGGTGGGAGACTTGGGTTTGGAGAATAGATAATCTTCTTGAAAACTTGAAAAAAATTGCATCTCCCTTGAGAGTTGAAATCTGGGATGCAGACCAAGTTCTTTCGTATTCATCAAAACTCGCCTAGGTGAAAATATGTCGTGCAAGAAAGACTATTTGGTCGAAAGACTGTTGAAAAGCCGAGAAGATCTAGATGACCTTTCGAATAATTTGCAAACTTGGATTGATTCTTTAGAAGAATTATCCGAGATTGAAGGAGCCTTTGAAACTGACAAGAAAAGGAAACTTCACGGAAAGACGATTTTGGATATAGGAACAGACTGTGTTAAGCCTCTTTACATTGCTTTCAAATTTGAGCCGCATAAAATCATAGGAATAAACGAAAACCTTTACTCATTTGCATCAGATCTTGAACAAAAGTCTAAACTCTTCATAAGGACAAAGGTCAGACTATATAATTGCAGCTTTTTTGACGAAGAAACACGCAGCAAAATTCTGACGAAGGAGAAGCAAGCTACGTCTGACTTTGTTCTGGTGAGCAAAACTTTGCATCATCTCAGAACTGGAGACTGCATTGCGAAGGAGCGCGATAAGGAACATGAACATCGAAAAGATGAAGAATCTTGCATATACAAATTTGAGGAACAGGAGATTTTCCAGGATTTGCTTGAATTGGGAAAAAGAGTGATAGTCTATGAATATTTCTGCCCTCACGAAAAGGATGATGACAAAGTGAGAGGAAGAGGTGGATACTTCACGATGGACGAATGGCTAAGAATATTCAGGCACCTTGTAGAGAATTATAGAGTCGAGTTTATTGAGCCCTTAAGATGTCATCTTGACGAAAAGGAATTAGAAATGGTGATTGCGAAACTTAGGCAGGTGGATTTTATCTGTTTTTACGTAGAAGCAAAATAAGGTTGCGTCCACACAGGGTTCATGCGCTAAGGTATTCAACTATGTACTTGGTATAATCTATGAGCCCTTGCCCGGTTTTGTACCACATATCAAACTGCTTCTGAAAATCGATTTTCTTATTGAACTTGGTCTGCAGATAACGTTCAAACTCTTGTGTGAAAACGACTAAGCAACCTTGGATGGTCAAGTACTGAGCGAAGTTAACCAAGTGACCTTTTCCAACGTCCACGTTGTCTCTGCCAGCCGTAGGAATAACGAATACTGGAATAACATTATGTTTGATGGCGCGCATCTCCATTTCATGCCCAAGCATATCTTTCGCTCTCCTGACGCAACCAAAACCTTGGGTATCCGCCAGCTTTTCGTTGAAATATCTGTAGTAGCCTTCTCCGAGGCTTCCACGGTATTTGGCTTCAAAGACCATGATTAGTTCATTCTTGCCCAGTGGAAATGGGATATGGAGAATCCTGTCATACTCGTACCTCTTTTTGGGATCGCTAATTGAAGGTTTATAGATTCGATAACGTTTCTTCCCGTTCTTAATGACGAACTCCCACCAAGGTTGACCGATTTTGAGGTCTCCTTTCTCCTCCATCATGTCGATGGCCAGCTGGCAGAATTGCTCGTGACTTCGACCGAGCGCATTTTTATAAGAGAAGCGTTCGCCGACTTCCATTTCCCAATACTTCTTCTCGGACTCAAACTCTTCAGGAGTTAGTAAATGGTCGATGTAATAGAACGCATCACCTGAGATTTCAATCTGTTTCAGGTCAATGTAAACATTCATAATTTCATGAACATTGTCAGCTACTGTTTTAGAGTTCATGCCCATTTCTTTAGTCAAATCTTTTAATCTGACAAATTGGTGGTGAATCTCTGTGTGTTTGCGCACGGTTTCGTAAATCAGCTGCTTAGTTCCTGTCAATACATCTCGTTTAGCCAGGCGAGCCGAGAGTTGTTCAATCCTTATGTAATAAAGCCATCCTCTATCAAATACTCGCTCGCGCCTTGAATCATCACTTTTGACCCATCCACTTTTATGAACCCGCTTAGAGGCTGACAACGTAAATAGAGCAGAAGTAACTTTGCGTCGTTTCAGATTTAATTGCTCGGCAATTTCGTCAGGAAACAGGGCGCAAGAACTGTTCTCCAAAACTTCCAAGACTAACTGAGGAGTTTTTTTAGCGCTGCCTTTGCGACAAACGCCATTATACTGTTTGAATTCAAGTATGTCTTTTCTCAAAACGTTCTTTCTTGCGGTCTTGTCCCATTCCTCGTACATGACTTCAGCTTTTGCCGGATTATCACTTTTTGGAATCATGTACCATCTTATTCGCGCTCGACTCCACTTCCACTTACCAGAATACTTCAATGTTAAGATGTATCGAATATCGCTGGCCCAGAGCCTGCCCGTCTGATAGAGCTTCGTAATTTGGCTGCTCAAATTCTCATAGCCAAGTCTCTCTTCAATTTCGGATAATGTCCTCGGCTTGCCGTCGCGCATGAGACTCAAGATAAGGTTTGTTTTGACCACTTGCAGAGCCTCTGTCTCTAAGTATACTAAATGGCACTTAGTGACTCTAATACGTTTCGCTGAACAAGGAAGCAATCATTTGCCACTCAAGTATTTGCGTATGAGTTCGCGAAGCAGCTCGCTGAGAGTTTCGTATCCCTCACCTTTTCGCCTTTCGTCTAAGCGCTCAAAAACGTCTTTCGACAATCGCACGTCTACTCGATACTTCTCTGGTTGACCTTTTATCCTCGGCAACCTTTCATCTCCTGCTCTTGATCGACCGGCCGTACTCGGCAACCGTCTTCCTCATGTGTTCCCGAAGCGCCTCAGCTCTGCTCTGGTACCTAAACTCGTTCATTACAATGCGGTCGTATTCCGAAACCAAATCCTCTGGAGCGTCAAACTCAACCAGTATCAGTTTCCTTTCTTGTCTGAGATGCCGCGCAAACTTTTTCTCTCCCGTCATGTTAGCGCCTCATTCAACGATACGACTACACTTCTGTCATGAAAACGTCATAATTAAAGCCTCCATTCAATAAAAAAGAAAAATTCAGGTATCCATTGCTGAAAAAAGCACAGTATGAGCTTATTGCGGCTGAAACGCAATGAATAAGGGAAGATTTAAATTTCATTAAGACCACACAACTATACCATGAGAAAACCCGGCTGCAACGGAGGTGAGAACACTAATTGGAGTATCTCACCATCCACAACATGACTGATCCTAAACTGCAAGAATTCACTGGCGCCATTCTTCAAAGAGTAAATTTCGAAGCTCCACAAGACAAGATGAAAACAAGAGTCAAAGTGCTGCTCGGATTATACTTAGCCAGCCTGCAGAAAACAGGCATAAGCCTAAGGGAGCTCCGAGCATTCATAGACAAAGATCTCTCAACTATTTGGCGACATTTAGCCGAGTTCGAAGAAGCCGGAATAGCCGCACAAATAAAACGAGGCAAATGGACACTGACACATCCAACCCTGACAGCCACACTCGCCAACGCGCTGGACCGAGTCATAAACGAATTCAACATAGCCCTAGCCTACGCCAAAACCATCGACGAAAAATTCGGCCAAACCACCAAACAAACCCTTCCAATATGGGTAAAACTATGGATCAAACCACTCGCCTTCACAACCATAACAAATGATGAGGAAAACACAATTACAACCCCAAATCAACCCCCAACAGCCAAAACAACCACGAAAACAGCACGACCAACCAAAGAAAACATCAAAGATGAGGAAAGACATATTTCAGAGAGTGTAGCCGGGCTTTATTTAGAGTCTCTTTTTGGGAAAAGGGCTGTGTTTCTGGTTTTGTATTTCCTATGTGACTATAGTTGCGTTCCTTTTTTGTAGTTGCTTTTTTGGAATGGTGCTTTTTTTGTGAAATCAATAGTTTTATCGTTTTATAGTTTTTTACGACTGTAATTGGTGTAGGTGAGTTTTCCTCATCAAGGAAATGGCGCTGAAAGTTTTCTTAGTTTTCACAATGCGAACGTAAGTGAGGCTTGATGATTAAGCTGACCTTAAAAAGGCTTTAAAATTTGGAAAATGGAACAGTCTTCACCTATCTGATTTCACTTGAGTCGCTTACCTAAATGTTTGCACAATCTTATTATGTGTGTCAATCGGAAGCTTGCGTTTGATATCGTCGCTTCGGTGGCTTGTAATACTTTGCTTTGATTATTTTTACGATGTCATCCTGATTTACTCCTATTCTTTCAAGATACTTACGTACCTGACTTATGTATATTACATTTCCACCCAGTTCTTCAATCTCGCCTTGTATCCCTCGATCAACCGTGTTTGCTGCGACGAGTATTGGTTTCACAAACTTTTTGTGAAAGAGACCATTCCAACGTTTTTCCGCCTCTACCTTTTTCATGAAGCCCAACGAATGCAATAAAGGGTCAAAGCCAAAAACCTCATTCCACATCACCCTCCCCGACGCCTTAAATTCGAAAACCAAAACGACTCCCAAAGCAAATTCGGGCGGTCCAAGCGTGAACTCAATTATCAGGTCGAATTCACCGCCGAATCTACCTTTTTTGTTCCTTTCTACGTTTATGGCGGATGCAGCCCATTCCCCTCGTTTAACTTGAACAATATCACAAAGAACATATTTCATGTAGTCTTCAAACTCATGTCCAAAAAGACGTCTACGCCTACCATCTTCTGATTGCCAAAATTTTATCTTGTCTAGTTTTTTCTTGAGGGTTTGTGGATTTGCCTGGTTATTGTAAATTATCGTAAGAGAGCCATGTTGCTCTGTCCGTAACCATGGAATGTGCCGTTTCAGTTTCTCTAACTTCCAAAGTATTGTTGCATACGCCGATGGAAGATCACTCTCACCTTTAGCTGCCTTTGTGCGGATATCATTACTTGTGATGGCAAGATTTTCACGAACTAACTGTAGTATGTATTTTTCATCTTGCGACAATCCTTTGAATGGAAAATCTTGAGTCCATTTATCTATGATTTGCGGGTCGGGGTGAAATATGTGTCCAAATTCGAACCCACCTTTGCGAGCCAACTCCCCCCTTTTTACCATTTTTAGCAAAGTTGACGATAGTGTAATTTTACTCACTTGGCGATTGTACTTTTCGTTCATAATCTTACCGATTTCGTATGGAAACAAGGGTTCAGCCGCCTTCTGTTTATTAAAGATCCCTTTTACAATTGTTCGTATGGATGTTCGAGTTCGTGAGTTGACCAATTTTTTCATATAGCCCATCAAAGTGACTTCTTGCTTTTTCCCGTAGAACTCGACTTTGATGGTTTCTTCCTTAAGGCTTGCCAAACCATATACATATTCTTTCCTTCCTCTGGGCGTCATTATGGGGATTAGAGATCTTGTGATACGCTCTTCTTTCCATAATCTGTATAGTTTCATTGACGTTACAGATGGAGATATTTTCTCGTTGCTTTCGTTTGTTAAACATTCTGAGGCGGAGTTAGGTGTGACAACTCTCTTTTCGTTTAATAATCTGACAATCTGCGTTGCCAAATCGCTCTTTTTAGCCATCTTCGTCGTCCTTGATCCATCTTTCTACGGCTTCGGCGATGGCCTTACTGATTCGACCGCGTTGGCTGTAGGTTGCGGAGGCTTTTGTCATCAGTTTGACGTAGAGTTGTGATGGTATCCAGGCGTGTGCGTCTCGGAGGTCTGCGTCGGTTTCGACTCGGTAGCCTTTTTTGCGGTAGTATTCGATGAGTTCGGGGTATTTGTTGAGGCCGAGTTTTGTCATGATGTCACCTAGTATACCTTTTGTCACTAGGTGACTATAGGTTACGGCAAGGCATTTAAATGTTTCTGGTATACTAAAAGTCACAATGTGAAACGCCTTGCTTGAAATCTTGGGCAAAAAAGGTACAAAAGAGATTCTTGTGGAGCTTGAGAAGGGCCCGAAGAGGTTCAGCGACCTCCTAGCTTCTCTGAAGCCAAAAATTGTGAGGCGCACCCTGGCTCGAAGGCTGAGAGAACTTGAAGACTTGGGTTTGGTGAAGCGGGAGCTACCTGAAAAACCTCCAGGCGTGCTATACGTTTTGACACCAAGCGGCAAGCAAAGAATCAAGTTAATCAGAGAATTCGAAAAGTGAAGGTTCGTCAACATACCTTGCGCTCCAATAAGTTATCCGGCTACGACATACAAACTTGTGAGGAAAGGGATGGAGCGAACAAAGCTCATAGCTACGCTAGAAAAATGATCCCGTTCTCTCATTCTATGGTTTCCCTTCCCTAAAATTTGCTAAAACCAGTTTAACTGATTCTTTGCAGTTCGAGAAAAATAAGCGACGACTAATGAGAAGGTCAAAAATTATCGGGCGGTTCCTCTGCAGAATCTCTTTTCCAACGTCAGTCAACCTGAAGAAAATGGGCCAGTATGTATTAGAATATTTGGTTCTCGTTCGGAAATATGTGGTTCTCACCAAACCTTTGTAACAAAGGTTGCAAAGCGCACTAAACGTTGTATTAAAAGGAACTTTGTAGAAATCACACAGTTTTTTGACCTCCGTAACCGACGGTTCGCCGTAACAGACAAAGGAAAAAACCAGTTTTTCATCATCAGACAGCATCTTGGTAACGACCCATTCGCTTGACACTCAGTACAGAATCTTTATTTATTCAAAGAATTTAGTCTAATTATTGACCTAGAGTCGAAAAATTGACCACAATTGGAGATAACTCAGATGGATATAGAGGAAGAGATAATAGCGTTCATCAAAAGGCATAGAGAGGCAACATGGTCTGAATTGGAGAAAGAATTTGTTACCAACGGTCCACATTCGAAAGGAAAATTCGTAAATCATTTTAAGAAACTAAGGAAAATCGGAGCGATTGCAAAAAACCTTAACGACAAAGCTCGACCAGTCTACATAATTCCAAGAGAACACGAAGAGGAAGCAGAGAAAGCCCTGATAAAGGAAAGCATAAGCAAAAACCGTTTGATGGCTCTGAACATATCGTTAGACACCATTGAAGACAGTTTTCAAGCAATGAAAAGTAATATTGATAATGTTCTGCTGGCTAAGACTGGATTTTTTACTAGGCTAAAGTTGAGCAGATCAGAAGCTCGTTTCTTTAGGCAGATCATAAATAGACAAACTGCTAAAAGAGAGGCACAAGACTTCAAAATTAGCTTGATATATCCGGAAGGTCAAGATCCAGTGCAGTTAACAAAAAGGGAGATTGCTGCTCTTCTTCAGATTTTGTCAACGAAAAGCTCACTTGAAAAAAATGGACAAATCTTGAAGAGGCCAAAAGGATTTAATCTTGTCTTAAGTTATGAACCACAATCAAATGCAGGCAAAATTTCTGACAAACAGTTGCTCGAGGATCTAGAAGAAGATTTTCGCACATGGTTGAAGCAATTTAAATCAAAAGAAATGAATCAGGAGTTGCTCGATTACGCAGATGGTGAGAAAAAGGTTTTCTTAGACCTCATGGATCAAGTAAAATTGGACGAAAGTTTCCTGAAACTCCGTACCTACGCCGCGCAGTTCCTGAAGAGGTTTATGGAAATCTCCACATTAAATCAAGAGGCTATAGAAGATGTCCTGCGAAAACTGACGAGCATCCATTAACCGAGTTCAGACGGTCATTTCAGATGACAATGTAGCGGATAGTGGGCGACGACAAGTCATAGGGGATAGTGGCGTGAGAGCTCTCCTCTTCAATACCGAGTTAAGTCAATGCTTAGATGTCCGGAAAGATTTCATAGAAATCTTTACGCTGTCTTCAACGAGGGCGCCATAGTTCTCGAAAGGGTTATGGTCAAAGAGCTTTTCCGAAGGTTAAACTTGCGTTATAAGACAAAAAGGATTTCGATTTTGGGAGTTGTATTGGTCAGGCTAGGAAGGTCTTCATAAAAAGTCAAACTGAATTGAACTATGCACCTGCAAGAGAGAAACCCAATAAGTTAACGTGATTCAGGTTTGAATTGACTTAATGACCTTAACGGTTGATTTCAGTAATGTTTAAATGCTTAGATGTCACTTAATGCCAATTAGTATACTAAAAGACATCTTAGGTAAGCTGGAATGCCGACCGACATTAATAAAGCCGACGCAACTTGTCCCGTCTGCAACAGTAAACCCACTAAATACAGCATTGACAACATCAATTTGCAATTTTTACTCGATAGAGCCGCTGAGCAAAAACTTAACGCTGCTGTCTCCTTGGGAAGAATCGTATGGGACAACATTCCATCCCTTCGGCTTACGGCTGACTCGAAGGCAATAGTGGAGAGTCTCTCAAAGGTTATGCTGAAAAATCTTGAGGAACAAGTCAACAACATCCTAAAGTCTTTGAAAATTTTCCTTGAGACTTTTCCTCCCTTGCTTGAAAAATTGCCAGTTTCTTTGAGGAAAGACTTTCAAGAGAAATTTGAAACAACGAGAATGACTTTGGAAAAAGAGTTCAAGACGCTCCGAGAAGTTACGCCAACGTTTGAGAGCGTGATTGAGTCGATTGAGGCGGTCACTCAAAGAATTGAAGCCGTAACCAACAGGAAAATGGATGAAGTTAAAGCCATAACCAGCAGGAAAATGGATGAAGTTAAGATTGAGTTGAGGAGCAAGTTTAGGGATATCCTTGAGGAAATGGGATTCCCTCCCGCAGAGCAAGTCAAATTACTGGCGCAACTTGTGGCAAACATTTCGCCAACATTGGAAGAACTGCTGAGAATCCAAAAGGTTCCTGGTGAAAAAGGCCATTTGGGTGAGATGGAGCTCGTTGATGTGCTTAACGATTACTTTCCTGAGGATGAATGTAAACACCTGAGTGGGTCTGGAGAAACTGACATACTTGCCTTCCTGAAACATGATGGAAGTTACTTGGGTCATAAGGTGATGATAGAGTCGAAGAAAAACGCGAGTGGCTGGAGAAGAGACTATGTCCATCAGGTCCAGCAGCACATGAAGGTGCGCGGAGAGCGTTTTGCTATCTTAGCTGTTGATATTATGCCCAAAGGAGCCAATGGATTCCTCGTTGAAAACTGCTCTGAAGGCGTCATATTTGTCACAAGCCGTGAGAATTTTAAGGTTGCATATGCCGCGTTAAGATCCGTGTTGATAACACTTCATCCTTTAGAAAGAAGAACAATTGATTTTAAAAGAGTGCTTGCAGACAAAAGGGTTGAAGAAGCAATTAAGGACGCTTATGGGTATGAGGAAAATATTAAGAAAATAAGACAAAAGGCTAGGGGAATTGTAACTAACGCCGAAGAAATAACCCAAAATGCTAACGACTTAGACATTCGCCTTGAGGAATGTCTAAAAGAATTGCAGCGCCGCATTGATGAAGCGGTTCAAGAAATTGAAGACGAAGATTCTAACAATTCAATCTTAACCTTAAAACCAAAGCAAGACCCAAAATAACTTTGACAAGTTGAATCTAATAATTAGAAAATGCGAAAGACACGCCATACTAGAGGAGCTGCACTACACTGGACGGCTAATCTGCGTGATGTTTCTATAGGATTTCTCTCTTTTTAAGGCTGAATCCAACACCAGCACACTCTAGTGAGCTTCAACTCCTTCTCTTCAGTCTCATTGATTGGGGTCTCTTCTTCTTTTAGAAGGAGCTCTCTTGCTTTCTTTATTAGAGTGCCTTCTCTTCTTGCTCGTTGTAAGGTGGCGACAACGCTTTGCCTGCTGGAGACTTTTCTAAATGCACTTGCTAGCTTTTCACCGTCTTCTCCTGATCTGGCAAGTTCGTCGTAGATTTCTTTTATGATTGATGTTGCCCGGACAGGGAATCCTTCAATTGCTTTTTCTCTTTTTCTGCTGGATTCGATTTCCGCCTTAAGTTCATGCTTCATTTCAGTCATCCGCTGAATGAGCGGTTCGTATTGGATGTTTTCGCCACTGTTTTTGCTTTCATCTTTTAGGAGAATACTGATGATCTCGTTCGGGGATGAGACAACTTCCTTTCCTTTGTCATAGTATTTGAGTCTCCAATAGAATTCTTTCCCATCTGTAAATAGTATAAATAAACCTTGGCGGGTACCTTTTTTGTAGGCGCCTATGCCTTTCGGGAGTGACTGTAGCCAGTCTAATCCTTTTTCGCTCATGATTTTTGCGAGGGCGTCCATTGGGCTGTTTGTGAATTGTTCAAGTTCTTTTGTCATAACGTCGAGCAATGTTGGGTCGTTTTTGGCGATTGCTTCTTGGAATCCGAAGTCTTTTGGTGCGGCTTCTTCTCCTAGGGTGGATGCGTCTAAGCCTATTGTGGATCTTATGGCTTCGAGTCGACTGTATAGTTTCTGCATTAGTCCTATGAAGTGTTCAAGGCTTGCTGGGTCGTTTGGATCTCCGTTTTTTGGAAGTAGGTTTGTCAAGTAGACTATCTTGTGTTTGGAGAGCATTCTGTCTATTCTGCCTATTCTTTGTATGAGCACGACTGGGTTCCAAGGAAAGTCGTAGTTTATTACGTATTGTGCGTTTTGTAAGTTCTGACCTTCGCTTAGGACATCTGTGCTGACGAGTATTCCTCCGCCTTTTTGGAATTCTCTAATCACGTTTGTCTTGCCACTGTGTTTATCTTCACAGTCTATGCATACTGTTCCCGTCGTAAGCATCAAGGGGTGTTTAAATTTTTCGTTTGCAAGTCTTCTGTGAAGATATGTTGCGGTTGCTGTATACTGGGAGAATATGATGACCCCATTGTTGGAGTTTAATGGTATCTGTTTAACTATGTCAGTGAGTCTGTCTTTGAATTGATCGTATTTTTTGTCTCTGGCTGGAATGATTTCAATCAGTTTCTCGATTATTTCTCTGTCTTTTTTGCAGTCTGCAATGAACTGCTTTATTTCTTGCGGAGTCAACTTTAGGGAGTTTATCATCGCTGCGTATTTTGGTTTTGAGAATAGCTCTTCTGGGTCGGGTATTCCTTCATCAAGGGTGAATAGTGGGTCTCCTTTTAGGGCTGGGGGGACGAAATAGCCCTTTTCTTGGGCGTATTTTATTGCCTTTACAATGTATTCGTCAAGCGATGTGAGTGTTGCTCTGAAGGCTTCTATGCTGCTTTCGAGTCTTTTGAATATGTTTATGATGATGATTATCTTGATGAGTTTTTTGAGGAACTCTCTGTTCTTTGCTTCTACAGCTTGAGATATTGGGGCGCCGTCGGGTAGTTTCATTTGGCCTGCGAGTTTGTCGACAGAGAGGTCGTAGAAGGCGAAGTTCATTTTGTCGAGCATTTCGTCGATTTTTTGGTAGTCTATGTTTGTTGTGTATTTGCATCGTTGGTCGGAGTCTAAGACTCTTTTGGGGAAGTCCAGTTTTCCTTCTTTGTCCAGAGCTTTGGCAAGTTCTCTGGAGTGTCTTACTATGAAGCGTTCGAGGACGGGTTCCATTTCGATTTTTTGGTGTTGTAGCCATCGTTTTTGGTTGGCTGTGAAGTAGCCTTTGAGTGTTTGGCCTGTGAGGTCGTTTATGCTGTCTTCTTTTAGGTATAGGGATAGGAGGAAGTAGAGGTCCATGAGGCTGTTGTTGACGGGTGTTGCTGTGGCTAATACTGCTTGGGCGTTTTGTTTGATGAGTAAGTCTCGTAGTGCGGCGTATCTGTTAGTTGATGGGCTGCGGAAATAGTGTGCTTCATCCACAATAATGAAGTCTCGGTCTGAGAATTGCTTGACGACGCTGTCGGGGTCGCTTGAGAGTTTTTCTGATGAGACACATTTAATGTGGATGTTGGTTTTTTCCATTTCATCGTCCCAAGTGGTGTCGAGGACGCTTTTGGGAGCTATTAAGAGGATTCTTTTTCCGTCTCTTATTGCGTCGAGGGCAAGTCTCAGCGCCGTCCTCGTTTTTCCCAGGCCTGTTGCATCTGCGATTAGGACGCCATGGTGATCTTTGAGTTTTGCTGAGGCATCGTTGAATGAGATGACTTGGTGTGCAAACAGTGTTTTGAGTTTCAGGTTCTCAGCTGATACTTCTATGTTTGATTTGTAGGTTTCGTAGAGTGCTTTTGCGACGACTTCGTATGGGCTTCTTGTTGTTACGTAATTTTTGAGGAATGAGAGGAATGTTTCTTTGAAGTCCTCCGCTGCGTTCCATTGATTGAAGAACCATTCGATTAGTTCTTTGACTACTTCTCTATCAGTGTTTAGCATGTTCAGTTCTTTGTTGTATACAAGTCCTCCGTAAGTGAAGTTGCTTGATCCTACAGAGCCAACTCCATTTTTTGCTTCTTTCAAGCTCGGACTGGCAGCAATGTATGCTTTTCCATGAAAGAATGGACCTGTGATTGTCCTTATTTGCGTCTTGGGGTCTTCAAAGTATTTGATTGTCTGTTGCAGGAGTTCGAAGTAGTCGCGGTCGTCTTCTTTTTCTTCTAATTCCTTAAGAACCTCTTCTTCCCACTTGATGCTCTCGGTGGGCTCTCGACCAAGAAGGAAGAGAAGAGGCTTGCCTGCCAAAGCCTGCTTTAGAGCTCCGTACCCTCGTATGTTAAAATAGGCAGATGCAATGGCTATTTCTTTAAGATCGCAGAATTCCTTGCACAGAGACGAAGCAAGCGTCTCTTTAGAATTGTCAATAATCTTGGTCATCTAAGCTTCGCCTTCGGCGTTTTCTTCTGCGATTTGGTCAACATTTTCCGTGACCATCTTACCAGCTTTTATCAAGCGATCTTGAAGCATTTCAACATAACTCTCATAGAGTTCATGCAGCACCCTGTCCGCATCTTCCGCTTTGAACCCCATTCCCCTTAAGACAGCATTGTCTAAGGCTATCTTGTCAGATTGGCGAATCTCTTCATCATATGGCAACGTCTCCCGATTGCCAAATTCTAGGTTTTCAAGATTAGGGACGAGCGCTTCTATGTCAGGTGTCGGAATCGCTTTATACTCTGTGGTGCGCGGATGTAGCGCTCCACCCCCCATTTTGGGAGACCACAGCTCGAGCATTGTGAAATACACTGTTGAGTTTAGGTAGAGCCAGAGCGTCCGATTATGCGAATTCTTGTGTGGGTACACGACATCGAACAGATGATCCGCAAGAAGAGGAGTTTTGCTGTAAAAGTTCAGCATGCGCGTGAAGAACAATTCTGGAAGGGCGATATGTGCTGGTTTCAATGACGGCAAAACATACCAGATAGGTCTTGCTTTTGTGGTAGAGAGAGAGTGATAACCAACTACTTTCTTTCTTTTTGCACCACGAGTCACTTCAATTGCTTTGCTCTCTCCGGAAGTTATATACCGAGCTGTGTAGTTGCTGCCTTTTTTGTCGATTGCAGACCCCAGAGCCAGACAGTATGTTGAAGGTTCAACATTGATGAGAGGACTTGTGAAATTCCTGATAGACCGCAGCAGCGGTTTTACACTTTTTCTCTCTATGATAAGTCTCTCTCCTTCTTCATTCTCCATGTAGGCCAATCCTTGATTTTTTAGTTCATGTGCTGTCTCTGCTTTCGCCTTCAATTTATCAAATACTCCAGGATTGGCCAGACGATCTGTTTCATAAAAATGGCTGATGTCTTTCATATAAAAGAATTCATTTGCGCCTGTCTTGATTCCAAATCTCACATCGGCAAAGTCTTCCAATCGGTACACTAATTTGGGGAGAATCTTTTCCAAGAACACTTTGGGGGCTTTAAGGTAGAACCATTTTCCAGGCGACAGATCATTCTTTTTGAATACAACGTGATTTCTTACCTGTTTCCCAGCATACGAATCAAGGTAAGTAAAATACATGGGAGCTGTTGTTTTCTTACTTCTATAGACTGTTATCACGGTGTTTACTTAGAAAGACCATCAATGAAAGTTTTGCCATCTGGCGAAATCTCATCCTCTAACCATAAAAAGTTGGCCAGAGCACGTCTACAAATAAACGAGCTTTCACCTCTCGGAGTGTAAAACGTCCCTTTTGAACCTCTCTCATATTCCGGCAACATATTCTCAAACACAGTGCCAATCAAAGCCGGGTCAATGCTAACTTCTACCTCAAGCGGCGACGTTTCATCAACAGTAAAATTATAATCATTGAAAAAGTCTCGAGCCTCCTTGAAGAGCTTGTCCATCTTTGGGTAAAGATGACTTTCAACTTGATTAGTCATGTAATCTTCCTTTTCAAAAAGCGAACCATTAAGAAACGGAATGCCTGGAACCCCTTCTCTATTGAGACTCTCGTAAAAAAGCTTGTTCAACTCCTTATAGTCTTTAATTGCGTCTATGAATCGCCTATTGCCTTTCAGCCAACCTTTCCTTTGAAGAAAATACAGAAACATGAGCCTACCAAGAAAGCGTTGCGCATAAGATGTACTCTCTGCCTTTAAATCACGCCTAACCGCCTTCTCAAGCCGCTCATAAAGATCCCTATAACCCTCAAAGAATTCATCGCGAACCTTCTCATAAGGAAAGAACTCAACATCATACTTCCTGCTCAATTCCTCAGCTTTACCAGGAAAGCGCATAGACTCAAGAACCTCAAGATCAGTCCTGTAAAGCCTATCAGAAAGCCCCAGAACCTTCGCCTCGCCTCCAATACCCTTTCCAGGCACAATAACCGCAAAACTCTCAACTCCATTCGTGAAGATTAACATCGGTTTAATAAGCCTGTTCTCTTTCCAAGACCGCGTCGTCCGAGTGCAAACACTTCTCCTTAGTTTAACTGAACTGTCAAACTCGACCAAAGCCACCTCAACATAATCATCAAAATAAAGCCTCAAAACCTTAGAAGCCTCGAGATCAGATGAGAGAGCCTTCTGTCCCTTCAATGTTGTAACGTCCAGCTCACTAGCCTTGAGCGGATAACCAAGCTCTCGAAGTTTATTTCTCCAAAAATCAGAATCAAATTTTGAGATAATAGGTGAAAGCCCCATCACTCCCACCAACCCAAATAAAATGACTGCAACTTAACTAATAAAACTTCCAACACATTTAGCCAACACGGTCTCACAGCATCATCAATACTTAATGCAACCTTTTACAGAACAAACCTTCAAGGAAGAGTTGAGAAATATCTTTCATGTCTAATGTACTTATTTGCTCATTCAATAAGTTAAGCAGAAAAAGAGAAGTTGCCATGACTGTATTTTTGTAGACTAGCCTGCCCAGTTTTCCGTAATTGATGACTGAAATGTGAAGCTTTCTACGCCAAGCCTAGGACAGCACAAATGAAGAAATACAAAAAGCCTAAATAAAGGAATTGATTGCCTCGATTAAGGCACTATCAGGGAATTAGGTCGACAAGGTTCTTCAGCGATGACCGTTACAACTTATCAGCGCCTATGGAAAATTGTTTTTAATTAGAATTCATTTTATCAATTATTAAACCGAGCGTGTCATAAGTGATTTGTACGCGCAGAATGAAAATGAAGAGAGGTAAAGGTATATGAGTTCAGATTTCAAAGCAGAAAGAGACAAGGCACTGGTTGAAAGTACAGCCCAAAGCATCTTTAATACACTGAGAGAACTTGAAGGAGGAAGCTTGATATATGAGAAGCGGTGGCCTTGGGAACTTCTCCAGAATGCTGTTGATGTAGCAACCACGCGTGGTGTCGACTGCAAATTTATCCTTACTGAGAGCGAATTAATTTTCACGCACAATGGTGCTCCCTTCAAAATGAAAGAAATAGCCCACCTTATCTACCATGGATCTACCAAAACAGATGAACCTGACAAAGTAAGGTTTGGTACGGGGTTCATCACCACTCATCTCTTGTCAAGGAAACCGTGGGTAAAAGGGAATATTGAAGATGGACGTAGATTCGAATTTGAGTTGAACAGAGAAGGATCATCTTGGCAACAGCTTGAAGATAATATGGGAAAAATCGAGGAAAGATTCATTAGTTCCCTTGGACGTGAGGTGCCCCTTCTACCTAAAGGGGCCTCGGTAGAATACAAGTATCCTCTTTCTCCAGAAGGACAGAAAACAGCTCTTGCAGGCATTCAAGCCGTGAAAATGAATATTGACCTTGTGCTTGCATTAAACAATGACCTTTCTTCAGTTACAATAATCGAAAAAGGAATCAAAACTAGATGGTCAAAATTGTTTGATGAAGTAAAAAAAGTTGACAATAGAATAACAATAGTGCCAATCCAATGGATATCAGACGGGAAAAAAACTGTACATTCAGTCATGGTGGCAAGTGACGATTCTGTCGTAACTGCTTTACTATTGCATGGAAACTACCCAGAATATTCTGTCGAATCGATGGAAATGGTGCCTAAACTTTACTATGGTTTTCCTCTCGCCACAACAGAAGACTTCCCAATTCCGGCAATAATCAATAGTCCTGCATTCGTTCCTATGGGAAAGCGCGACGGGCTTCTTCTGGGACCTGGCGTCGGAAAAGTCAATCTTAATAACAAAACACTTATCGAAAAAGGCATCAAGCTTTTTCAAGATTTAGTTGAAGGCGTCGTCCGTCTACAATGTAAAGGATTATATCGATTAGCTAGGATCGGCTTGCTTCCTAATAAAACGTGGTTGGATTTTGAGTGGCTCAAGGAACGCATTGTAGCCTTAATAATGTTTCTAAAAGAATGCAATTTAGTAGAACAAGGATTAACGCGTGATAATAAGCCAAAATTGCTTGCCCCTAGAATAACCTATGTGCCATATGATACCGATTCAGAAACCTTGCTGAAAATTCATAGTCTCGCACAAAACATATTTCCTGACAATCTTCCGTCTGAAAATTTGGTAAAAGATTGGGCTGCCATCATAGAATCATGGAGTTCTTATCTGGATATTGCTACGCCCAAGATGGACGTAGCGTTCACTTTAACCAAATTTGCGCTTGCTGTCTCCAATCTCGCATCTGTCGAAAATTTGGACCAGCGGCTGATAGGGGATCCTAAACCGAATGCTATTAAATGGCTGAATGCTCTTCTAGTACTCATTCAGGAAAAACAACCAGAGCTTCTTTCAAACCTTAACTTGATCCCTAACCAGCAAGGCCAATTGAAGAAGAAGACGGATATCTACAGAGACGAGAACATAGATGACATACTAAAAGATGCTGCAAGCCTACTCGGCAGAGAAAGACGTGAGAAATTATGTGACAAAGGAACTGCGGAAGCAATTCAAGATTCTCTTCCTCCTTATAAACAGGAGACTTTGCTATCCGAGGTCATAAACCTACTTAAAAACAATGCCGATTTAGAGACTGAATATTCTAAGAAACAATATCAAGACGCAAATGTTGTCATATTCTCTTGGCTAGCTAAGAAAGCACTGTTTCAAGTATTGGGTGACAACTATCCAATAATAAACTACCGAAAAGACAAAGGAGAACCTAATTACATTTCACGACTTCTCCAAAAACAACCCATGCTGAAACCAATATCACTTTGGGAAGAAAACGCTAAGCCTCATGGCGACATTTTCCCAAGACACATGGTATTGTCTGACATTTACAACATTGAAAAAATGGACAAGAAAGCTTGGGACGACCTTGTCACGCAAGGTTTGATTCTTGACAGCGTTTTCGTAAAAGAAAGAGAAACCCTCGACGATCTAAAGATGAGGAAACTCTTAGCAGATGGAGAATTAAAGGAGCAAGAAGAACACGGAACTAATGAGGAGGTGGAGCTGACATCAATTGCCTTTCTGGAAGCTGGAGATTGGGGCTTACTTGATACAGTCCGCAGAAGCAAGAAGAAAGCTACGGATTTCCTTAAGTTCCTACTGGGATATGTTGTGCAGAAAGATACTAGTTGGGTAGATCGTATTCCAGTAGAATGCTCATGCGTCGAGACAAAGACAACGCATATGGTCCATCCGTCAAAATGGTTGTACGCGCTGAAGTCAAAACAGTGGGTTCCTATAAGCAAAAACAAGGAGGAACAACCAACCACAGAGAATCTAGCGCCCTTTTTTCAGAAAGATCAAGATCTGCTCAGGCATTTGTGGGAAGATCGATCTTCCTCATTTCTGAGCATTTTGGGAGTGAGTCCTTCCCAGATAATGTTGGCGTCACAACCTGCATTTGAGAAACTTGAACTCGACAAGGCATTCGTGAAGTTGTTGTTGGCTACGAACAGTAATGTTATTGAACTTAACAAAATTGCTCAAGTCTACCAGAACCCAAATTTGCGTGCAAAACTGGAAGAAGCCTATGGCATACAGGAGAAAGTAAAAAGGAACCAAGTCGTTGGGAAACATGTTGAGCAAATACTGAGGAGTTTATTGCAAAAGTCTTTGCCCGAAGATAAATTCCAAGTGCACAGAATTGTAAAGACCGCGGATATCGCGGTCGATATCGATCTCGAATTCGACCTTTTAGACCAGAATTTTCAACCAATTGCCATAGGAATGCTAGTACAGGGCAACTCGTTTAAGATAGAAGTGAAATCCACGCACTTGGACTACGTTAGGATTACATTGCCTCAGGCTAGAGAGGCCGTAGAAAAATTGAATTCGTTCATACTATGTGTTGTAGAACTTCCTTCAGGATTCGAGCAACTCCCAGATATGGAGGCCGAAAAGCTTGTAAGGGAAAAAGCGAGATTCATACTGAAGATTGGTTCTAAGCTCGAAGACAAGTTCAATGAAGCTCAAGAATTCAAGGATATGCAACTAGAGATCAAATCTGCGCCTTCAGGCAACGTTACAATAGACACTAGCGATGTCCAAATACGCCTCAGACTTGGCAAGAAACTGTGGACTGAGATAGATCTTCCCATCATGAGTTTCGACCAACTCGTAGAGTCTCTTCTTGCCACCCAGACCTGAATGTGGGCACGCGGAGCTGAAGAAGCTGGTCAAAGAACTTTTGCAATAAAGTGCCATAAGTTTATCAACAAACTTGGCAGACTTCTGTTGTAGCGGTTGCGAAGTAGAGTTTTGCATAAATATAGTCAAGCTACAACTTTATGTTAGCAGTCGGGTGATGACCTTTTTGTTGCCTGCCACACTTTTTCTATGGCTAGAAGATTCTTCTATCATCCTTAAAATAGTCGTGGTTTTCACATCCGCCAAGAATATAGAAAAAAGCACGACTAAAGCCAGTCATGGACGCTCTCCTAATGATCAGCGGTCTGATGCCAAGAACCCGACGAGCCAAGAATACAAACACGCAATGGACAATCGGAGCGTCCAACTGAATCAGCAGAATCAAGAAAAGCATGAATAGTACAGTAGTAGATAGAACAACCGAATTAGACGCACTGCAAAAGTTATGAATTTTCAACTCCCTTTTTTCCAATGAAAGAATGACAAAGGAGATTATGTGTAATGAAGGCTGATGTCAAAGAAATAAAACTGCAAATTTGGGAGGAAATCATTGGCGATTGCGTTAAATTCGAAGTCAGAAGGGATCAGTTGGTTGTAATATTTAGATGTTGTCAAAACATTCGGATCGCCTATCAGCGTGACTCCAAAGAAGGAATAATTCTAATGAGATTTGGAAAAAAGCTCGTAGGAAAAAAACTAGCGATTCTTCGAACTGACATTCCGGCAAAGCCAATTGTTGTACGAGTCATACCAAAGAAGAATTCGATAAGATGAAAAAAGAAAAGATAGAAGCGTTCAAGAAATACTCTAGCGTCGTGACAAACTGCCGGTAATTGCAGAATTAGAATCCGATTTTGTAGGTCTCAATTTATTCCCATTTTAAGGAAAAACGAGCAGCTTTTTTTACCAGAGTAAAAAAGCTTAAATATAAGTTTTACCAGAGTAAAACCTGAGGTCCAAATCATGAGCATAGGATTCACAGGATGGAGGACACGGTTCAAAGTAGAAACCAGAGAGAACTGGTTGTCTAAAGCTGCAACAAGATTCAATACTGTGATAATTTCTACACCCTTTCCATCTAAGAACCCGAAAGCAGATTACGGTCTTCGAGTGTTCTTCCCTGGAGTTCAAAATGAAAAAACTGTGAGAAAATTCGTCGAAGAAACAGTAAAGCATGCAAGATTAAGTGCGGTCATAAAGGGTGATGCTGGCGTTTTAGCGTTTTTGGAGTGCAAAGGACGAAATACATTGGAGTTTGGAGTAACTTCTTTGTTAGGAAGGGCGGCGCTGATCGCACGCCCAGAACACATGGATATTGATATTTCGATAGATTCCCCTCTTGGGATCGATTTAGATGATCTTGTAAAGAAGACAGATGTTCCTGGAGTGCGTTTGGTGGAAGGGCCTAGTTCAGAAAGGAGGAGAGTTCCGCTTGAAGAATTCGTTGAGATACACCTAGATGAGTTTTATAAACCGGAGCAACTCGATGAAGCGGATTTCAAGATTGCAACACTTATGTTGGAAAGTGGCTATTTCAAAGTGCCTAGACCCAAAGGATTTAGCCTGACCATGTTGAGCGAGAAAGCTGGTATAACAAAGCCTTCTCTTATCTGGAGGATGAGACGGCTACAAGCGCTAGGAATTGAGAAGCTTTTAGGATCTGAGGGCATACCAGAAGAGGATCTGAGGGTTGCTACTGATATCTTTGTAAAGCGATTACTTAAGAAGAAGAAGTAAAATTCTTCAGAGCCTTTTAATCGATGCGGCACGATCTAGGGTCAATAATCCTACATAAAAGTATAGTTGAGAGAGGACAACCGTGAAGACTCTAGTCCTATTAATCCCTTTTAGCACCCCGCAGTCTCTAAGAAGTTGAAAAAAACCTGAAACAGCATGACTTTGGAATTCCTTTAACCAATTTTTTGCCATGGCATACTCTTCTGTTGCTCTCACTATATCAGGAAACCTTTTTTCGTATGCATTCCTTAGATCACCGTCATGCCCGACCATCCATTCCATGAAGTTTTCATCATTAACGTACCTGCAGAAACCGTTGTCTTGAAGATATAGGCAAATTTTATCATGATTGCCACCACGAAGTGAGCGATGCTGGTCGGGTATGCACATTTTCTATCCCTTGCCTGAAGTTGCTAGTCTTGCCATTCTTCTGTGTTTTACATCAATTTCGATGGAACATGTAATAATGGAAGCTATGAAACCGAAAAAGACAAGGTTCATTAGCCCTAGTATAGCAGATATCAGTTTGCCAACGCTTGTGGTAGGAGCTGTTGCGTTAGTGATTCTGGCACCTGTAGCTACCTGAAAGCAGTATGCGATTCCATCTAATTCGGATACAATCGAAGGGTTCACGCTTCTTTCTGCATCGTATAAGGCAATTCCACCAATAGGGATTGGTAGAGCGATAAAAAGAATGAAGAAGCCGACAAGCCATTTCCGAAGCTTCTTTAGATCATTGATTTCGTCTTGAAGCTCTCCAATTCCCGTGGACATAGCAAATCATAGATCATAAGCACATTTTAAAGTATATAATGCTTAAGCGCACAGGTGTATTCGCACAATGGTCGAAGTAAGCTGCTTTCGAGCTCATTTTGACTAAACATTGTTTAGGGATAAACCCGCATGAGGTTTAGTCTCGTTTTTCTTTCGGGCTGATGCCGAAGAGAGTTACGTCAGTTTTGAAGCTGGTACTTAGCTTGAATGATTAGATTTCCGCTGACGCATTTAGACGTGAACCCTTTAGAGTATTAGTCCGATAGAGGTCGACACGAAAACGCGCTTGCGCTTTCCAAACTGTTGTCTCAATTACAAGTCTTCAAGTTTTTCAAAAGCGTTTAGGTGCTTGTTCCATTCGCCCAAATCCTTTCTTATGTGAAACGTATAGGCACCCTTTTCAATCCAGGATGGAGTGTTTAACTTGCTGCCCATCATCTCCTTCCATTCTTTGGTTGACAATACGAGAAACTGAACTCTGTTCTTTAAATCATCCAAGACGAAAATAAAAACGAAATGCGAATCTTCGTAGGCTTTTGTTTTCCTTACCGTGATCGTGTATTGTGATTTGTCGCTCCATATGGCTGTTTTGACTTGGATGAAGAGGTATTTGAATTTTCCTTTGGTTAGCTTGAAAGCAATACGGTCAATACCAACGTCTCTTGTTGGTATGCAAGTAATCCAACCTTTACGTTCAAGTTCCCCTGAAACATAATTCTCTCCTAAGCCAGCAATTTCTACACTCATAATTATCTCTTCTATAACGAAAAAGACAGCAGGAGTGCGCATTTAACATTTTACGCTTTCCGCACCCCAGACAACAGCCTTATATTGGCCAAGAGCAGAAGCAAATCGTCATGGCTCGTTTTCCTCAACCCGCGTGCACCAAAGGCAGCCAGAAATGGATCCAAAGACTCATTAATGAGCAGCTTGGACATCTAAACTCGCAAATAAGAATGGCATTGAATCTTCCAAGAGACGAACACATTCAATGGCTCTCACCGCTGAAGGGCGATGATTATTCTGAATATCGCGATCAAGAGTTCTTAGACTTACTTGGGGTGAAGCTGGAGGTGAAGCCGTTAGCGGATTTTTGGCCAGAGAGAGGCCCTCAATGGGATGCGCTTGGGAAGAGCTCTTCGGGAAAGTTGTTCTTGGTTGAAGCCAAGTCGCACATCCCAGAACTAATTTCAACAATGCAAGCCAAAGATGAGGATTCGGCAAGAAAAATACATAAAAACCTGCAAGAAACTATGCGCTTTCTGGGCTCAAACGCTAAAATAGACTGGTCTTATGGTTTCTATCAATACGTTAACAGACTCGCTCACTTGTACTTATTGACACAGAACAGATTGCCAGCATATCTTTTGTTCGTTTATTTCATTAACGATTTTGAAATGAAAGGACCCACCACAATTCATGAATGGAAAGGTGCAATAAAATTGCTGCATTCGTTCCTAGGAATTCGAACACATAAACTGCAAAACTATGTAGCCGATCTGTTCATCGATGTAAGCCAGCTTTAGAATCCGATTTTGTAGGGCTCAACCTGTCGTGACTGATTTCTTATCTCCCTCGGATTAATACCCCAAAGCGTTAAGTCCATCAAGACCATTCTCTGAACCTCGACTCCCATTTGAGGGTTTCGTGGGTTTAAATCACGCGGACCCCACCATTCTCTTTTGCTAGCTTTCCGTCTTGGCTACCTTTGAGACGTATTCTTGTTGATGGTCCCCGCGCGCGCTCGTTATTAACAGTTCACAATACTTATCATGAAAATACCACATATTAGATATCTTGGTTTGGGGCCATGAAGAGCTATCACGGTTCCAATGCAGGTTCTCAGATTGAAAAACCTCTATGGAATGCAAGGGAATCTATCTGGATAATAAGTCCTTGGATAGGGGCAGATTACGCTAGGCGCCTTGTTTCAATGTCACAAAAAGGTATTGAGGTCAGGATTGTAACAAGCAACGATGATCTTAACAGGGAGTCTGTTGAAGTATTCACAGCCTCTGACAATCCAAACCTTATGTGTTTGGTTTTAGACAAAGAGAAAGCTTTCGTTCATTCAAAAATCTACATAGTAGACAGACAGTATGCATTTTCAGGATCAGCCAACTTCACTTACAGTGGATTAAACAAGAATGTAGAAAGGCTTGACATAGCAGAAAACAAAGAAGAATTGCAGGATATAGAAACGGATTTTATGAGAGTATGGTTCGAATTTGAAAGAAAACGTATGTCGAATAAGGAACTCACCGACAGAACATCCTATTCAATCAAGAACGCTCTACCACTGAATCCAACCACAAACTATGCGGAGATTGACTCCCCTGACATCAAGGAGAAAGAACTGGTTTATCGCCCGTATTATTTCTTTGAATACAATTTCCACATCTCATTTGGGAGATACCGTCCAATCCTTTTCCAGAATAGCGGTCTTGTAGTGATCGATGGTGAGACTCGCCAGATAGCAAACGATGATCTATTAGTTCAGGAGATACAAAGCCATCCAAAAGGAGACTGTTTTCTAAAAACAGAGAACAAGTACAAAGTAACACGCCGTGAGCCAAAAATCCGCGAATTCGAAGCAAGGAGACTTGCCTTAGACCATATCCAAAAAGAAAATACTCAATATTACCGAAGCGGGAGATATGAGAGAAAATTCGTTCCCTTTAGTAACAAAATCAATCTGAGAAGCGATTTTGTCAACGTGCCCATATGGTATATTGAAAGGCTCGAACAGGACGGAATAAAGCATCAGGATATAGTACTAGGCTCATCTGGCAGAAAATGGGGCGAACTGATTTACTGCAATAAATGCCAAAAGAAGATCTGGATTAATCAAGCGCTAAAATGTCAATCGTGTGGGAAACTGTTCTGCCCAGATTGCATTCATGACGTAGGGTTTGTATTCAAGAAAAAGCAATGCAACTCTTGTTTGCGGCGCGCTCCATCTTCCAAGAGATGCTAAGGATCCTCATTCCCTGTCCTTTTTTTGATTGTGCATATTAATTCTCGGCGTACTTTAATGGAGATGCTTAACGTTGCGTTTGAGACACACAAAAATCGGGTTTGAGTTTGATAATAATCCCCCGCACTTCCTGTTTCTAAAGCCTTTTTCACGTTCTTTTCGTGAAAAGACTATGAAATGTGTGTTATTATTGTCGTGACAAACTGCTGATAATTGCAGAATTAGAATCCGATTTTGTAGGGCTCAATCTGTCGTGACTGATTTTTTATCTGGATTGAGCCAGAGTGAACCGAGCAGGACTAATACCCAAATGGGTTCAAGTCCAACCTTCTGGAAGCTTATCTGCTGGCAAAATTATGCTAAACACGAAGCGAGAGTTCGAATCTCTCCCGGGCTACCATTAAACGGTGGCTTGGTCGAGGTTTAAATTATCGGTTTTCCTGTCTCGTCATGAAGTGTAAATGCTTAGC
>Ga0315308_1000191_pt1 | contig 33191 bp, 31 predicted proteins | sample TDP3_MG_FD_203078 | JGI IMG/M metagenome (GOLD analysis project Ga0315308, IMG submission 203078) | Freshwater sediment microbial communities from Lake Towuti, South Sulawesi, Indonesia - TDP3 | ecosystem: Environmental > Aquatic > Freshwater > Lake > Sediment | place: Indonesia: South Sulawesi...
ATCAAGATTCGAGGTCGCAGTTGACGCCGCGAAGTGCACTGGATGCGGTAGCTGTGAACTGATCTGCTCCCTGTACCATGATGGGGTGAACAGTCCCTCTTTGTCAAGAATACACGTAGTGAGAGATCCTCTTTCAGGCGAGAACTCCATAGAGGTTTGTAGACAGTGTCAAGGGCCGGAGTGTATGCAGGTATGTCCGGTTGAGGAGGCTATAGTTGTTGACGAGAAAACCGGTGCAAGAGTGATAGTCGAGGAGGAATGTATAGGATGTGGGAACTGCTTTCTAGCCTGCCCGTTCAATGTTGAAGGTTCTGTCATAAAGCATAGACCCAAGGAGAACATCTACGCGAAGTGTGACCTATGCTACAGGAGAGAAAAGGGGCCGGCATGCGTAGAGATTTGTCCGCAAAACGCGTTAAGCTACATCGAACACAGGTGATGTCGAAATGACGTATGGATGGATAGGAAAAATCCTTAGAGTTGATCTGAGCTCAGGCAAGACAGAGGTCGAAGACACAAGCAGGTATGCCAAGAAATTCATCGGTGGAAGAGGCATAGCCACCGCAATAGCTTGGAATGAGCTTCATCCAGTGATGGATCCGTTCATGCCAGAAAACCGCCTGATATTCATGACGGGGCCACTGACCGGGACTTTGGCACCGGCCTCTGGGAGAACCGTGGTCTGCGGGGTCGCTCCTCAAGCATACCCTACCCCGTGGTTCACACGTTCCAACATGGGTGGGCAGTGGGGATCAGAGCTAAAGTACGCCGGCTTTGATGGCGTAATCATTCAGGGAAAAGCACAGAACCCGGTTTACATCTACATCAATGACGGCGAAGTAGAAGTGAACGACGGTAAGGACCTGTGGGGACTGGACACCTATTCGACGCAGAGAATGGTCTGGAACAAACACAGCAGAGATGCTAAGGTAGCGTGCATTGGGCCTGCTGGAGAGAGGCTAGCCCGCATTGCCGTGATCCTAACGGAGACAGAAAGCGCTGCAGGTCAGGGAGGCTTCGGCGCGGTCATGGGGTCTAAGAACCTTAAGGCCATAGCTGTACATGGAACCGGCGATGTAAAGATAGCAAGACCCGATGAGTTGATGGAGTTGTGTTTAAAGATGAAGGGGGAGATGCTCACAGCGGAACACATACCCATAAAACCTTCGCTCAACCCCGAACATGTGGCCCTCTACGGGCAACGCCTTCAGAACTGTAGCCACGCCTGCTTCGTCCAATGCCCCCTTAACCATTACTACGAATCTGTTCCAGGAGTAGTTTCGCCAACCGTTCTAAGCGGCCAGTTTCACTGCATCGCACCCATCTTTCCCGGTGCACCGAAAACATTCTATGACTGGAATCCAGGGTTCAGAGCAGGTTTTGAGGCAGCTGTCCTGTCGAACAAGTACGGAATTAACCAGTGGGAATTGATAATTGGCACGGTTCCTTGGCTCAGAGCAATGAAGCAGAGAGGTGTCCTAACAAACCTGGACGGAGTGGAGATCAATCCAGACAACCCTGACTTCTGGTTTACTTTGATCAAGAAGATCGCTTACAGAGACGGGAGGTTAGGAAACGCGCTTGCTGAGGGAGGTCTCAAGGCAGCCGACATCCTCAAGATCGGGAAGAAGGAAGCCTCCGAGTTCTGGACTCCATACGGCTACACAGGACACTGGGATGGAAGAGGAGACCGCATAAACCCGATATTCTTCCCCGTTTGGATAGTTGCCGCGATACAGTTGGCGACCGACACAAGGGACCCCTTCAGCTCCTCTCATGGATACGTAGCAGGGGTGAGCCTCTGGTCCAATGTGTTAAAGTGGGATGACATCTATCGAATAGCTGACAAGCTCTATGGGTCTGACAAGGCTGTCAATCTACAAACACCTTACGAATACAAGGCTCAGCCCGCTATATGGCATCAACACCGAAGTGTTCTGAAGGATTCCCTGCCTCTCTGCGACTGGGCTTTTCCGAGGATATACAGCCTCTCCAGCGATGACCACTACGTCAAGATAACCACATCCAAAGGAACGATCTACGGGCCGTCCTTTGAACACCATCTGTTCACAGCCGTTACCGGGATGGATCAGACTCAAAGCGATCTGGATAGAGTAGCCGAACGAATATTCAATCTGGAGAGAGCCATCCAAGTCAGAAGTCACGGACGCTCAAGAAAGGAAGATGAATCCGTTATTCCCTATTTCGAAATGACGGAACACTTTGTCGGACCAACCGGCAAACGCGAAAAGCTAGACAGGGGAAAATTCATGAAGCTGATGGACGAGTATTATGTGTTGAGGGGTTGGAACAGCGCTACGGGGCGCCCAACGAAAGAAAAACTCGCGGAACTCGGTCTAGACGATGTATCGAGAGAGCTGGAGAAGCTGGACCTAATCTGAGGCGCTCAAGGCCTTATCGATTGATCTCTAGTACACGGAGGCCTTGGAAACAAGACCGTAAATCGATAAACTCTAATCCAACCGTCGGCCGAGACCTTGATACTGGTGGTAGCACAATTTGTTGGTACGCTTTCGCGGGTGGTTAATTGAGTACCTTGGCGAGGAGGAGACAACCATCGATGCCTCAAACCTAAGTGTGAGAGACATCTTGACGATGTTGGACAAGGGTGATGGAGAGATTCTGAGAGCAGTTGATGAGAAGCGCCTATTCATATCAGTGAACAGCAGGGTCGTCTACGACCTCGCCATCCAAGTATCGAACAACGACCTCGTCACATTGTTTCCGATAGGCTCCGGCGGATAGACTTTGGTCAAACCAGTTAGATGAGGCCTAATCTTTTCGCATATTCCATTGTAATTCTTCTAGAGGTAACAGGGTTCCTCAGCACTCCCACACCTTCCACCTCCGCTTCTATAACATCCCCTGGCTCGATAGGTCCCGCTGGAGGGCTTGCAGTAGTGACGATAGTTCCGGGCTCTAATGCCCAGAAGGTGCTTGCGAAGGATATTATGTCGTCGAAGTGAAACCTCATATTCTTAGTATTTGATTCAAACTCAACTTTTCTGTTTCTTCGGCGAAGAATCTTCAGATTGTAGAGGTTCTTCGGCATTTCTTGAGGGGTTACAATCCAAGGGCCCATCGGCGCGAAAGTGTCGAATGACTTTGCCCATTGCTGATATTCTCTAGTCATCAGTTCTATGTCGTGAGCTGTGATATCGTTCAGTATCGTGTAGCCGAAGATAAAGTCGTGGACCTCTTCCTTCGGTACGTCTTTACATCTCTTCCCTATTACGCAAGAGAACTCATACTCATGGAAGACTGAGCCGTATCCTTCAGGGATAACTATCGGCTCTAAGTGACCGATAATACTGGATGGAGCCTTCAAGAAGATTTGAGGAACAGGCAGGTACTCAAGCCCTAGTATCGCTCGGTAATCTTCGTAGTTGAGACCTGTGCACACTATCTTCGGCGGATCTGGGATAGGCGCCTTGAACTTCACATCCTCCAAATTGAACACCGCGCCTTCTACAGAGTACTTTTCTCTCCTAAGGAAGTCCAAGGTTTTCCTCGCGGCTTCTAAAGCGATTTCTCCAAGCTCTATGAAGCCTCTCATCCTTGTAGGAAGGTGAGCATCAGCCTCTACCTTAGCCCTAGACACACCTTGAGATTCTAGATAAGTAGAGTAAGCAGCGTTCAGATCGAGTATTCTTTCACCTTCAACTGCGCCGAGCCTATCATGCTCATCATGAACGAAAGTTGTAAGCCTCATTTGAATCGCCATCTTCAAGTTGTCAGCTACTGAATTTAAGAGCAACGCTCGAAGGATTGGGCTTTGCGGTCCAATTAAGCGTTTAAGAAACAGTATTTGAACTCAAAGCTTACGCTAGCTATTCGACGTACCCTGCCATACACCTAGCGACTACAGCTTAATGTTGAAGACTTTAGATCCTGTTTTGTTAAAGTACCACTCCAACTGTTCAGAGGTCGCGCCTGCTTCCTTGATTTTTACAAGCTCTGTCTGCGTGTTGTTCGGAAGATCTGTTCCGAACATAACTCTTTCAGGGCCTAGTTCATTCATAGCCCAAACGATGTCTCCGCCCATGCACCAAGAGCACTCTAAGTAGATGTTCTTGAAGACTGAAGCTACTGTAACAGCTTCTCCTGTGGCTATGTTGAAGCCTGCGTGAGCTAGAATTATCTTCAAATTTGGAAACTTCTTTGCAGCTGGGATGACCATGCCTGGAAGAGCGGGAGGTATCCCAAGTCCTGTGTGAACCATAACTGGAACATTGAGGCTATTGGCTGTTTCAAAGATCATCATTCCGTCCGCTGAGTTCGGAAGGATCGCGTGCCCAATTGTATGAAGTTTGACGCCGACAAATTTCAGATCTTTGATGCATCTGTTCACTTCTTTCTTCCAAACATCCATACCTATATGCGGATTCACATTAGCCATGCCGAAGATTCTGCTCGGATGCTTCTTCGCCAAATTTGCTATCCGATTGTGCACATCCACTGGAGGTTGAGGATCAGCTCCTGGAAAAGGCAGAACAACAGCTGCATCTATTCCCTTTGCATCCATATTCTTGATCAAATCTTCCTCGGTCACGTTCAGGTCGAAAACTCTACACTTCCCTATATGCGAATGCGCATCCAAGATCTTCATACTTCAATTCACCAATTTGAAGTCTGAAATCCGTCGGTTAATAAGACTTTACATTACCGTGACGCCGGTCTTCTTATAGAAGAGATGCGCTTTCTCCTCATTGAACTTAACATAGACTTTCTGGCCGTATGTGAAGACGCGTTCTCTTCCAGTTAAGCTGTTGAGTGAGACCCTCCCAACTCTAGCGGTGACCACTCTTTCATCTCCGAAATTCTGTATCAATTCAACTTGCCCTTCAAAGCATCTACCCTTCTCGGGGGAGTTGAGGAGAATAACATCCTCAGGCCTTATGCCTAACAATAATTCCGATGTCATTGCTTCGCGCTCTATTGCTTGGGCACGAGCGGTCACATCTATATTGAAGTCTAAAGCGTGGAGAACCCAGCGCTCGCCCACCTGCTTCAACGCGCATTCGGTGAGGTTCATAGTGGGACTCCCTATGAAGCGGGCTGCGAAGACCGTTTTAGGGGAATTGTACATTTCTTCAGGGGCGCCAGTCTGTTCGATAACCCCCTCATTGACAACAGCTATTCGGTCTCCAACAGCTGTTGCTTCAAGTTGGTCATGAGTTGAGAAGACCATTGTTATTCCAAATTCTCTCTGAAGCCTCTTGAGTTCGACTCTAGTTCTCTCTCTGATTTTCGCATCGAGGTTCTTTAGAGGTTCATCCAAGAGAAGGACTCGAGGTTTCCTTACTAATACTCGAGCTAAGGCGACTCTTTGGAGTTCCCCTCCGCTGTAAGTGGTAGGCTTCCTCTCTAAGAGATGCGTTATTTGAAGAAGCCCAGCCACTTCTTCAACTCTTTCCTTAATCCGATTGGGATTGATCTTCCTTATTTCTAAAGGGAAGGCGATGTTCTCGAAGCCTGTTCTATTGGGGTAGATAGGCGGAACCTCAAAGACCATTCCGACATCACGGTCACTTGGCGGCACCGTATTCACCATTTGATCGCCTATGTAGACTTCCCCTTCATCAGGAGCGATTAAACCAGCGATTATTTTCAGTAGAGTCGTTTTACCTGCGCCTGGAGGTCCTGCAATGACAAACAGCTCCTTATCGAGAATCTCCAAGCTCGTGTTCTTCAATATCTGTCTCTTCCCAGCTTTCTTTGAGATATTGACGAGCCGAAGTCCTACCATCTCTCCGAGGCTCCTCGATTAGAAGATCGCTTCTTCAGTCTTCTTGTCAAATAGGTGAAGCTTATCTTTATTAAAAGTCGCCCAAACCTTACTGCCGACATTAACCTCAGCCATCGGGTGGCCCTTGGCTAGAACTGTTACACCGCTTATCTTGAGGTGGTATATCGATTTAGCTCCTAGAGGCTCCACCAACTGCACCTCAGCCTCTACCGCTGTCGGATCGGTCTTCTCTATGTCTACCGATACATTTTCAGGTCTTATTCCGAAGACGAGCTCCTTTCCCTTGGGTTTGCCTTTGATTGTTTCAGCGAATTCTGTGATATCGAGGGTGAAATCGCCAGACTTCAAAATCGCTCGTTCTTCACTGTAGACGAGTTCACAATCGATTAGGTTCATCGAAGGGCTTCCGATGAAATTGGCTACGAAAAGCGTCCTAGCATTATCATAGATCTCACTCGTCGTCCCGATTTGCTCTATTAAGCCGTTCTTCATCACTGCAATCCTATCAGCCAATGTCATTGCTTCAAGTTGGTCATGAGTTACGTATACAGTCGCTATGCCTATCTCTTTCTGCAGTTTCCCTAATTCAGCTCTCATCCTCTCTCGAGCTTTAGCATCTATATTGCTCAAAGGCTCATCGAGTAGCAAGAGCTTCGGATCGAGCGCTATGCTTCTTCCTATGGCCACTCTCTGCATTTCACTCAAACCGAGTTTCTTACCGGGCGCATCGAGAACACTCTCCACATCGACGAGCGCGGCAGTTTCATGCACCTTCGTCTTTATCTGAGCGTCAGGCATCTTTCTAACTCTAAGGCCGTATGCGATGTTCTCGAAGACCGATAAATGTGGAAATATAGCGTAATCTTGAAAGACTAGGCCTATCTGCCTCTTCTGAGGCGGTACATCGTTAACCAGTACGCCATCTACAAATACCTCGCCGGAGGTTGGGACTTCAAGCCCAGCGATAATTCTCAATGTAGTTGTCTTTCCGCAGCCTGAAGGACCTAAGAGGCATAGAGTCTCTTTCTCTTCAACTTGAAAACTAACGTTTTTGACTGCTTCGAATGTTCCGAAGACCTTCCGAATGTCCTTGACTACCAGCTTAGGCATTCTGAAGCCTCATTCATGTTCCTTTTTCGATGCAGGCGTTCTCATCTAACCCTGCCGAATGTGAATCCTGTTACAAGATGTTTCTGGATCAGGTACCCTAATGCAACGGATGGTATTGTCGCGATAATCCCTATGGAAGCTTGAGTGCCGTACATTCTGCCTACGGCGCTTACATACTTACTGATCTGCACCGGTAAAGTAGTAACTTGAGTTACAGAGATGACTAGAGCGAATAAGAATTCACTCCAGTTAAGTATGAATATGAACAGTGCGGAAGCTGCTAACCCTCCTTTCGTAAGAGGAATCGTTACCTTCCTTAAGACGGTCCATGGACTCGCTCCCTCTAAAAGCGCAGCTTCCTCCCATTCCGGCGGAATCTCATCGATGAATCCTTTCATCAGCCAGATCGCGTAAGTCAAGGTGACGGCCGTATACAGCAATACAAGTCCTACATATGTATCGATGAAGCGGATACTAGAATAGAAGACCATCAGCGGCGCTACGAAAGTCGCACCTGGAAGCATCCTAGTTAAAAGCGTAAAGAAGATTGTGAAGGTCCCTCCCGCCCTATAACGCGAAACTCCATAGGCCGCGAGGAATCCGACCAAGACTGCGAATAATGTACCGAGTCCTGCAACTATTAGGCTATTTATAAGAGGTTTCGTTATCGGCTCTGTGATCGACGTGAAGAAATGACTGCCGCCGATAGGGTTTGTCGGTATGAAGAGATTGATATAGTTGTCAACGATCGGCTGTGCTGGAACTATATTCGGCGCGTACCACTCAGTCGGACCTTTAAATGAGAGGGAGATCATCCAAGCTACAGGAGCTAAAGTCCACGCACATACAGCTATTAACAGTAGGTAGCGGGCAATCCTTCCAGCCGTTCCTTTCGTTCTCACTATATCTCACACCAACTACTCTACTTTCACTTCAAGAGGCCTTATGGCCAATCTCGTTATCAGCGCGATCGCCACCATTATGATGAGCGAGACAGCGCATGCATACGAGGTGTTGTTGTACACTATCGCTAGTTTGTATACGTATAACGATATGACTTCAGTCAAGTTTCCTCCCGGCCCTCCTCCAGTCATTATGTAGACTATATCGAAAACCTTGAAAGCCTCCAATCCTCTGATGATTAACGCTATAACTACGAGAGGTTTAATCAACGGGAGCCGAACCGTTGTCAAAATCCTAGAGGGAGATGCCCCTAAAACCTCAGCAGCCTCAACAAGCCTCCTTGGAACCGCTGCTAAACCAGCGTAAATTATTAGGAACATCAGGGGGGTCCATTGCCAAATATCAGCGAGCATTATTACAGAAAACGCTAAGACTGGGTCGGTAAACCAATCGATCATTGCACCTTCTCCGAAGACCGGTCTCAGGATCAATAGGTTCACAGGCCCGAAGTATTGAAACATCAAGTAGAATCCTAAGCCGACCACTACCCAGGGCATCATCATCGGATATAGAATGATTGATGTAAACGCCTTCTTTCCACGGAAATCACCTAAGAAGAGAAGCGCCATACCAAGCCCTAGAAGAAACTCCAATGGCAAAACAACTGCGACGAAGATCGCTGTTCGAATCAACGCCCAAGCTAATCTTGCATCTGCGAAAGATTCTATAAACCTAGGGATTCCCGCGATTGGAGCACGCCACCAATCGTAGCCTGCGAGCGGCTCCCATTTTGTGAAGCTCAAATATATCATAATCGAGAATGGAACTATCAAAACAAAATTCAATATCAAGCTGAGCGGAAGGGTTGAGAGCTTTTTAAAACTTTCAGTCTTTCCCATCCACTGGGCTAATCTATCAGTTATCTCCATCTCTAAGCCTTCCAAAAAAAGGATATGGGGGTTTGGCTTGGATTGAATCTTCTAACTGATGTATCCCTTTGCTTTCCAGACATCTTGCACATCTTTCGGGTAGAGTGGAATGAATGATTTCCATGCTGCCAGCTGAACATCTCTTCCCAATCTATCGGTTATCGCATCCCACTCCTTAGCCGTATCATCCATCGCTTGCTTAGCGGTCTTCGTCTTAGTGCATGCAGCGTTAACGTTCTTCGTAAGCTTATCCAGATACTCACTCGAACCTTTGATCATTAGGTCTGGGAATGAGTGAGCGATACAGTCTTTGAATACCGCTAGGAACTCCGGAGTATATGCCTTCTCGAACGTGTCTTTATACGGAGGCTTGAACCAGACTTCTCTGAAGATATCCATAATGCCGACTCTACTAACGGATTGAGCCCCTATCTCAGGGCTTGTAACCCATTGCCAGAAAGCGTACGATACTTCTGGGTATTTGCTGTAGTTAGATATTATCGAGACCCAGTTGACGACGTTGGCCGCTGCCTTCAGCAGTATCTCTTTCCCGCCGACAGTAACCTTAGCTCCTGGGGCCAAAGCTGAACCTGATTTGCCAACAATTTTTGATGTGGAAGGATCTTGCGCCCATTTTATCAATGAAGGCCAAGCCATTGTCAGTACTGCTTTTCCTTCACTGTATCTCGCATAGAGGCTTGCCCAAGACATCGACAAGGCGTCGGGATGCATGTAGGGCACGAGATCAGCCATTACTTTTGTCGCATCTACACCTTCTGGCGTGTTCACCATAGCCTTCATGTCAGTTGGGCTGAATACGATCCCTCCCTTCGATACAAAGATGCAGAACCAAGTTGTGAAAGCCGCCCAACCCGGATCAGCGTAGAAGTATCCGCCGTACACTTTCTCGCCGTCAGAAGCTTTCAAATCCAACTCCGTGAAGAATTGGCATACGTCTTTGGTTTCTTCCCAAGTATCAGGAACCTTCAAATCGTACCCAAACTTCGCTTTGAACTCCTTAGCATAATCCGGGTTCTCGATCAAGTCTTTTCTATAAGTCAACGTGAAAACATCAGCATCCAAGTCTACAGCGTAACGCTTCGCCTTATACATCGTAGTGTAGTCTGCCAAAGGCAGAATCGGTGTGTTGTCCGGGTATTGTGGGCCGTACTCAGGGTTATATCTCGCGTAGTAAGCATCAAGGTCCTTTGCTAAACCAGCTTCGACAACGTCGCCCATCCATGTGCTGAAGACAGTGACTGTGTCATACTCCCCTGTCTTGGCTGTTGCTTCAGCCATTGCTTTCGTATATACATCCGGCTCACTGCCGACTGTGACCAATTCAACCCTCGTCCCAGTCTTCGCTTCCCAATCTGCCAAGAAAGGCTCAAAATTGTTCTTCGACCCAGCTACATGCAAGAGCTTTATTGTAGCTCCTTTAGGGACCACGCCGGAATCGATAAGTTGCTTCACTCCATTGATGGCTCTTTCTGAAACAGTAGCTCCAGGAACAGGACCTGTAGGTGAAGGCGTTGTTGGAGGAGGCTTGGTCGCCTCGTAAATCCCGTAGCCAGCAGCAGCTACAACCGCGACGACGACTATACCGCCGACATACTTCATGTAACCACGTCTAGTTACTTTCTCTTCCGTCTTTTTCTGCTCGGACATGTCAATCACCAAAATTTTCCAGATGACATAGCTTTTCAACATCTATATAGACTTTTTCATGTAGCCACCAATATGCGTAATGTTCCGTAGCCACTTCCGGATTCCGCTCGGGTTAGCCTTCGTTTCACCCGCATATCGTTTACCGTCAAGTTGAGGGTCAGGTGTCTTAGAAGATTCGCTTGGAAGCTCTCTTTCCTATTAGTTGAGGACTCCAAGGCTGATATGCCGCATAAGGTCGCCGCAATTCATAAATATGGCTTACACCAGTTCGCAAATCTGATCAGGATTGTCATGGGTAAAGGAGGGGCTGCTTGGGCTTAGCCCCCTCATCTTTGGAATACTCGTGCTCATCATCAATAGTCTGATGGGAGGTTCCGTCAATCCCATTTATGTCGTCGTGGTAGGGGCTATGATAATTGTCGCGATCTTAAGCCTTCGTGCTCATTGATCTAGAACCGCATTACTTCACTTTTAAGACTCGAATAGGGCCGAGAGTCATAATTGGCTTTATCGTGGCAAAGCAACCGATATAACTAAGGTGGAAGACTAGTTTCGGTTAGAAGTATGTCGTCAAAGAGCGCTGTAGAAAGAGCACCGATTTCTCTCGGAACCTACCTGAGTTTCCCAACTCTAATTCACGGCCATGTCGTATTAACACACGATGTGAACGTGAAGGTTCTTCAAGAATGCGTTTTGCAAGCTATTTATAAAATAGGTATGGAAAGGATTGAGACGAAGCTAAGTGTAGCTGATAGACCCGGCTACTTTCCGGGAGAGTCTAGATTTGAAGTAAGAATAGCTGAAGGGCAGAGTTTTAGACGTCTAGATCCTCGTATCAGGAGAATAATTGATTATCTAAGAGCTAAGGATGGATTCTCAACATTCGACTATTCCTTGACCATTAGATATAGGATCAAAGACGCTATGAGGCACTCTCTGCACTGTGACAAGTATGTTGTTCGGCACATCTTCTTTGAGGACCAGATGGAAATTCAATTGTTTCATGAGAAAGGTATACGACGGTTGAACCCAGATGAAGTAATAACAATGCTGGTCAAGAGAACCAATGACGAGTTAGGAAGAAGAAACGAGCGCCAACTCAAGATTGAGAAAATGAGAGCAGTTTAACTTTCGTGAGACTTGTCCACCCTTTTCCTAATCGCCTCGAGAGCTAGGGATAGAACCTCCTTCTTAACCTTGAAGATAGGTTTTGTCGCATCGACTGCAGATAGCTCTCCTCCTTCTACAAGTTGTAGATATATCTGCCTTACTCGTTTCTCAAGCTCAAGTTTCTCTAGGACAGTCCTCTGTCGTCTAATTCTAGACAGCCCTACTTCGGCGGGGACATCCAGATAAATTGCAGCGTCAGGTTTTGGAGCGAAAGAATTGACCTTTCTGATCCAATCTAAACTCACACCTTGAGCGCCCTGATATGCCAGCGAAGCGTAAAAATATCGATCTGAAACAACTATTCTCCCAGCTTTGAGGAGAGGAAGAACTTCATACTGAAGATGCGAGAATCGGTCTGCCGCAAAAAGGAGAACTTCCGTCTCAGGTGGAATCTTCTGCTCCAAAAGGACCTTCTGCCTGATGAACTTGCCGATGAATCCTCGGCTCGGCTCAGCGGTATATCTAACATCATAATTCATCCCCCGTAGATCCATGCATAAAGACCTTGAGTGTAATGTCTTCCCGGAGCCATCAATCCCATCGATGACTATAAAAACACCCTCAGGACTACCGCTCAAGATTCTCCATCCTTGATTCGATATCCCTTAAAGGCTGCTGCGTATAAAAAATGATTCAGCATCCCGAGAGTTGGTCCAAGCCTCCGAGAGGCCGTTAGATCTTACGTGGATAGGAGCCTCAACTTCTTGAAAGCTTCTTTAGGGTCATCAATATCTTTAATTGCTCTTTCAAAGGGACAGAGATCAGTGCCCTGACTGTTCATCAGCCTAAGCACATACCTTTCGAACTTGTAGCCGATTTTGTTCTTCGCTAGAAGTCTTAAAGCACCTTCAGTCATGGTGGCCGCGAAAACCGACTTCACCTTAGAATAGACACAGAGCATAGCAGCGGCACGTCCGACAATCTTATCTGCTACGACTGTTCCAGCAAGGTCCCCGTTATAATCTTCTATGGCTTTGAGAAGACCTTTCATGCCAGAGGCCCTACTTTGATACAGAACTACGCCATTCTTGACAATGACAAGGTTGACATTTCTAGACCTAAGCTCATGTTCTGCCAGTTCCAACTCGTCCATAGCCAAGTCAAAACTAAAAAATAATCTCTCAGTTAAAAACAGATTGGATGCTGTCAATTGCTTTCAATCCTCAGTAAAGGCTTATGTGCAATCTTTGGTATGTAATGGGCATGTAGAATGCTGATTGGACCTATTAGATTTGACTAGGCGAGATTTATGGGCTCTCAATATTGGGGTTTCATAAAAGATCCTTTGTACGGCTATATTCGCATCACCGAGGTTGAGAGAAAAGTAATAGATACGCAACCTGTTCAACGTTTAAGGAGAATAAAGCAGCTTTCTGGGGCTGAGTATGCGTACCCAGCAGCTAATCATACACGTTTCGAACATTCTCTAGGAACTATGTATCTTGCAGGAGTTCTAGCTCAAAGCATTCCAGTAGATTTGAGCGATCAAGAAGTACAGAAAATAAGACTAGCAGCTCTTCTTCATGATGTGGGGCATGCGCCCTTCTCTCATCTCTTCGAGCCTCTATTGACAAAATACTTGGGAAAGACGCATGAGGACATGGCGTTCTGGATCATAACTGAGTCTGAACTCTCATCCGCGCTTAGAGCTGAGGGTTTCGACCCCAATGAGGTCGGTAAGCTTGCTGTAGGGAAACTCGGCGACTCTCAGCATCCGTTCTTGGATCAGATAATTAGAAGTTCGGTTGACGTCGATAAGATGGATTTTATCGTTAGAGATTCATACCACACAGGCGCTGGATATGGCTATGTAGATATCTTCCGCTTGATATATACGATGGATATACTTGACGGAAATCTTGCTGTAGATGTCACGGCGATACCGACTCTAGAGACCTTTCTTCTTGCTCGCTTAGAGTCTTTTCGAGCTATCTATTTCCATAGAGCTGCTCGAGCTGTTCAGATAATGATGCTTAAAGCTCTAGAACAAGCTAGGGATGAGTTGGATATTGAAAAGATCAAGACGCCTGAGACATATTTGACGTTAGATGACTACTATGTATGGTCGATACTGAAGCGGTGCAAGAAATCTAGAGGAATAATGCAGGACATTGAGCAGAGAAGACTACTGAAATGCGCTTATGAGCGAACCTTCTTCGCGAAAGATGAGCTCTTCGCTAGCGTTCTTACAAACGAGGCTGTTAGGAAGCAGATTGAAGACGAAATAGCGGCCAAAGCCAGAGTGTCTTCTGAAGACGTAAGCATCGATGTCCCTTCTCTTCCTTCGGTACCGTATCACTATGCAATTGAAATCGAACCTATGGACATACCTGTTTTCTCCAAAACGAAGTCTGGAGAGAAAATCTCTCAGCGTCTCACAGAGCTATCGAAAGTAGTTGATGTACTAAAGGTGTTTATGAATGTGATTCGAGTGTACACGAAGGAAAGCTACAGGAACGACGTCATGAAGGCTGCGGAGAAAGTATTTGGAAAACCTCAGCTGCATGATCAAGTTTCATACTAAGGGGTTGATTTCCTTTGAGATATAACGGTGTCCAGCAGTTCAATGAATATTCTGAATGCATCTGTCTCTTGGATGCTCGTATAAACTGAGACCAAGCTCATCTTCTTGAGGAGTACTGCTACCCTTTCAGCGAGAGATCGAGTTACTATCAAATACTTTCCACCCAACAGAATTGATGATGTAGTCGCAGTCGCCTCCATCGATCCGGGAAGAGCGAACGCCAATGTGCCTAACCGCATTGGACCCTCGTAGAAGAATGCGACAACAGCGTTCTCCAGATCAAGTAGCCTCAAACGAAAAACAATCCCATCTCTTTCCAGCTGAGTCTCCTGAAAATCCAAATGCGAAGCCTCCCACTCTACTCAACATCTCAGAAAGACTATTGCCATTCAGACTAAACAACCTTTTCTATAGGAACCGCTTTCACTCTACAAAATAAGACATGTAAACTCATTCGGAAGAAAGAACGGTCCCGAAATGGCGAGAAAGGTAGAGGCGAATGAGAATAGCTGTGATCTCAGATATACACTCAAATAACGATGCATTAACAGCGGTTCTCGAGACGATTCACGATTATGATGCGCTCATCTGCCTAGGAGACCTTGTAGGATATGGAGCTGAACCGAATGAAGTGGTTGCGACGATCAGAATGCTGAAGCCTCAAATCATAATCGCGGGAAATCATGACTACGCGACAGTCACAGGCGATACCTCAGACTTCGTACACCACGCGGTTAAAGCTATAGAGTGGACGAGGAAGCGATTGACGATGGAGAACATGAAATATCTCTCCAGCTTGCCGTACTCTTCCACATTCATTGCAAACCGAGTAACGCTTAAGGCGTATCACGGCAGTCCCAGAGACCCTCTCAACGAGTACATATACCCAGGGATACCAAACTTCATCTTGAAAAGTCTGATTGAAATGGCTGAAACAAATGTTCTTCTATTGGGGCATACCCATGTCGCATTCGATGCGCGTATAGATGCGAAACTGCTGATAAATCCTGGGGGCGTTGGGCAGCCGCGTGATGGCGATCCTAGAGCAAGCTATGCTATCGTGGAAATCGACGATGACAGCGTATCTTGCGTTATAAGACGGGTGGAGTACGATATAGATTCAGCAGCGAGTAAGATACTGCAGAGTTCTCTGCCAAGCTTCCTCGCCGATAGATTGTATGTAGGAATGTAGAGAGACTTCCGTTACAACTCTTCAATTATCTGTTTGATCCTACTCAGGCCTTCCTTGATGTTTTCCATGCTTGTTGCGTAGGATAGTCTCAAGTAGCCTGCGCCCGCTGGTCCAAAAGCCTCGCCGTGAAGAGTAGCCACATATCCTTGATTCAAAAGTTTCATCATTATATCTCTGGCGTTCAGACCGAGTTTCTTCACATTTGGGAAGACGTAGAAAGCGCCTCCAGGCATTTTACATGACATTCCCTTGATCAAGTTGAGTCCTGAGACGATCGTCTTTCTTCGCCTATTGAATTCCTCGACCATCTTCCTCACAGAGTCTTGAGGTCCTCTTAGAGCTTCTACTGCAGCCATCTGAGTGAACGCGGCAGCACATGACGCAATGTTTATCTGGAGTCTAACCATGTGAGCGATAACCTGTGCAGGGCCGATCGCGTAGCCCAGCCTCCAGCCAGTCATAGCATAGGTCTTTGAGAAGCCGTCGATGAGTATCGTTCTCTCTTTCATGCCGGGTTCGGAGGCGATGCTGTGATGACTTCCTTCATACAAGATCTTCGAGTATACCTCATCAGAAAGAACCCATAAACTGTTATCTCTAGCAATTTCCGCCAAAGCTTCGATATCGCTTTTCGTGAGAGTCGATCCGCAAGGGTTGTGGGGAGAGTTGAGGATTAGCATCTTGGTCTTCGCAGTGACCTTTCTCCTAACGTCTTCTGGGTCGATTCTGAAGTTCTTCTTCTCCCTCAATGGGATGGAAACAGCTACAGCTCCCGTGAATTCGACAACCGATCTATAGATTGGAAAAGCGGGATCTGGAACGAGAACTTCTTCGCCGGGGTTCACTGTAGATAAAATTCCCATGAAGAGACCCGGCTTGGCACCAGGCATAACTATGACTTCCCGATTTGGATCGACGTCTATTCGTCTCTCTTTAGAAACTTTCTCTGCAATCGCCTGCCTAAGCTCAAGGATTCCTGGGGCAGGCGTGTAGTGCGTGTATCCTGCCTTTAGAGCTCTCGCCGCGGCTTCCTTGATGTGCTCCGGTGTATCGAAATCCGGCTCACCTATCTCTAGGTGAATGACTTTAGCTCCCTTCTTCTCCAGCTCTTTTGCCATAGCGAGAATTTCAAAAGCTGTTTCAGTTCCCAAATTCGACATTGCTTTTGAATACGATAATTTCCGAGACATTAGAACAATACCTCGCACAATCAACTAACAATCGTTAACCATGTGTCTAAAACGCTTTGCCATTAGCCGGCTGATCGGATGTAGACCGGGCATTTCTAGGTGTAAGGCGGGAGGATATTATTTTTCATCTCTCAGTGTAAGCGACCGCGACGGGGATGATTGGAGAACAAACTAAGGCTAAGGGTCTTTAACAACTAAACTAGACGGGTGCAGCAAAAGTCTTTCACCTTCAGACTTTTGCTGTTCAGATGCTGAAAATGTAGGGATTCAGACGATTTCGCTATTCCTTTAGGGTCAGGTCGCCAAATTGAGTCTGATGCCTAACCCTGCCTTGAGAGCTTTTTCATATGCGAGTTTCGCTGTCACTGCATCCTGTATAGCCAGTCCAGTTGAATCGAAGATCGTTATCTCTTCGTCTGAGGCTCTGCCAACTTTCTTTCCGGCTATAATTTCCCCCAGCTCCCCGTAGATCTGTTTCAAGGAGATTATTCCTTTTTCGAGAGGGACGTTTATCTCGCCGCTATGCAGTGATTGTTCAAGATCATCGACAACGATCTTGGCTCTTTGGAGTATGGTTGGGTCTAACTCCTCTTTCCCTGGAGCATCTGCTCCTATAGCGCCGATGTGCGTCCCAAGTTTTATCCATTCATTTTTAACAATGGGTTTCCTTGATGGCGTAAGAGTAACGACAACATCTACGTCTTCAACCGCTTCCTGAATACTTCTTGTTGCAGACATCTTCACGCTTGGGTATTCGGAGGACATCCTCTTTACGAAGTTGGTCTTCGCCTCATCAACTATGTCGTAGACTTTCACTTCCTCCAACTTCATAACCTTAGCCATAGCCATCATTTGCGTAACAGCTTGAACTCCAGCGCCGATCAAGGCGAGTTTGCTTGACCCTTTTCTACTCAGGTGCTTTGTAGCAACCCCGCTAGCGGCACCAGTCCTCATCGCGGTGATCCAAGTTCCACCCATAATGGCCAATGGTGCTCCAGTCTTGGGATCCACTAAGGTTATCGTTGCCATCACTGTAGGTAGATTATAGCGCCTATTATCAGGATGCACATTGACAACTTTGACGGCTGATATTCCAAAAGCCTCAACATAAGAGGGCATGACTCTCAGGTCGCCATTGAATGATTGAAAATAGACGTACATTTTCGGCGGCATCTGAACTCTACCTAAAGCTTTCTCCTTGAAAGCCTGCTCTACGGCATCTAGAACTTCCTTCATGTCGAGTAACTGTTTCACTTCTTCTTCTTTCAAAATTAGAGTCTCCAAGACATTCACCTCATAGCTTGATCTCCGCTTTCAATAAGCCCATAAAGTTCAATCAATGAATAACGGATGCTGCCCTAAAATTCTTTGCAATTCATCCAGCGGATATTACTGAAGGTCCAACGTCTAATAAATTTCTGGTTCAACTATCTCTTTTCCGCTTTCTGAGATTCGAACCGCCCCGATCTCGACTGAAGTCAGTCCATTAACTTGGGAGGAATAAATCTTCGCCAATCTCCTCTTGCCATCTATTTGTTTCAGTATTCCGATGCTGAGGAGGAATCCCTCGCAATCCAGCAGTCCGACAATGAGGTTTTCATAGTCCTCTAAGCGGGCCCAACTCGCAGTTTTAACGATGTCTACTGGAAGAGTTATGGTCTTGGCATCTTTTAAGAATCGCCGATAGCTCTTCTCTCTTAAACGTTTACGCTGTTCTCTGCTCCTTGGCTTTATGAAGGCAGGTGGCTGGATTCGGATAGACATCGCATTGACTGAATCTAGGATAGCGTCTATCTCTTGTAGGCGCTCGATTCCTATCACAATGTCTGGGGCAAGTTCACTTATCATCTTGACTTTGTAACTAGCAGCTTGATCATTCGCTACCCATCCGTCCGTGTTTATCACTAGAGGTGGAGGGGATGCGTGAGAAGCGAGTTTCCTAATTCCGAAGATTACTTTCTCTGTCACCGAGCTTGGGCTGGTATATCCGACAAAGAACATTCTATCCGCTTTGATCGATGAAAGATTCGTTAGGTACCTGTCGGCAGGTCCCAAGCTGATAGTTGTAGGAGGTCCAAGGTCGGATTGACCTATATCTGCGTCGAGAACCCAGATTTTCATTCCTCTTCTGATAGTCAAATTCGCTAGGTATGTACAGAAAGTGCTTTTTCCCGTATCTATGTCGCCGATCACAATCGTCTTCGATCCATCTCGTTCTAAGATCGCATCAGCTGCTTCTCTCCATGAAGTTGGGATTGTGTTGCCGTCAACCTCTACGTGGCTTGCGTTTTCGCCAAATGAGCAGTCGAATATCGAGTCTTCAGATATGAATATGGGTATCTGTTTATCCTCCCCGACGACAATTCTCTTACTGCTTTCAACTGGGGCTCCTAGAATAGTTGCCATTCCTTGTATGAGTTTCAGAGATGCAGGACCTGAGACTAGCAGAGTCTTTCCGGAATCGACTTCTAGATTCGACAACACTTTTCACGCCAAGCATGAAGAAGTTAGCTTAACATAATCTTAAACCGTATCTAATGAAATATTCTCTGTCGGGTACGCTATTGATAGACAATCTTCATCGCATCTCGACTGGATGCTTATCAATTGATAAATTGCTTAATGGCGGATTCCCACTAGACTGTGTCAGCTTGGTATATGGTGAAGCGACCACCGGTAAGACAACTCTAGCTATCCAAACCTCAATCGAATGTGTAAGAAAGAACTTCAAGGTTGTTTATGTCGATGCTGATCAATCCTTTTCGCATCAACGTCTCTCTCAATTAGCTCCCTCAGACGCCACGGAATTAGGGCGCAGGATTATCATATTCCTGCCCGAGACCTTTTCCGATCAGTCTTCTGTAATTGAAGATCTTGAGAACTATTTGACAAAAGCAACGAAGTTAATCATAGTTGATACCGTCACCTCACTGTATAGGGCCTCACTTGGGTCGGCGGAGAGAACATTTACATTGAATAGAGAATTGAGTAGGCAAATAGCATATCTCGCGGAAATCGCCTTGAAACATCATGTATGTGTAATGTTAACCAGCCAAGTCCATAGTTCAGTAGATGAGCAAGGTTGGAGAATCGAGCCGGTTGCCAGAAGGATTCTATTCCATTGGCCTAAAGTAAAGCTGCTTCTTAAGCCTACAGCAAAAGCCGACGTGAAAGAAGCGGTATTAGAGCATCCCCGTTCCTCCGCTGAAGGTGCAGCGCGATGCTACTATACATTGACTGAGAGAGGCTTGGAAGAGGTTAGTCGTTGATTAGCGCTCTAGAGGTTGTCGAATAGATATGGACAACATAATAACCGTCAACGATTTGATAGTAGCTATCTACTTCATGATCCCGGCGTACATCGCGAACTCGATCCCAATCATCTTCGGCGGAGGCAAGCCAATCGACTTTGGGAGAAAGTTCATTGACGGAGAAAGAATCTTCGGAGCGAACAAGACGATCAAAGGATTCATAAGCGGACTCGTATGCGGTTCACTTGCGGCGATCGTGGAAGATCTTATTCTGATTAAGGGGTTCGCGTTTGTCGGAATATTCATATCGCTTGGAGCCATCTCCGGCGATCTTCTCGGGGCTTTCGTGAAGAGAAGATTGAAGCTAGCTCCTGGCTTTCCTTTGCCTTTAATGGATCAGTTGGATTTCATCTTCGGCGCTCTACTTTTCGCGTATCCGTTTTATAATCTCACTTTAGGAGCGGTATTTATTCTCGTACTGATAACTCCTCCATTCCACATCTTCACAAATGCTATAGCGTACTTGTTGAAGCTGAAGAATACGTTCTGGTAGAACCTTAGGCTCCACCAGTCTTTCCTGTAAGCAGGAATGTGATATAGTATACAGTAATTCCAGTCAATAGAAGTCCTAGTATGAGAAGCAGATATGCTTGTCTCGGTCTATATGCGAGCCTTGTGCTCCTAAGGAGCGTGTAGAGTCCGACCATTCCGAGGAAGTATAACAATCCAGCTACTAGGCTTTCAGAAGTTGTTTGTCTATGTATATCTCCTGGATAGACGAAAGTCCATCCTCCGCCTCTCTGCGATAGGATTGCAATGGATGTTCCTGCCATGGCTTCCAGTGCATCGTAAACCCCTCCGGCGAGCAGGAATATCGCGAATCCAATAATCGCGATTGTTGCTATCGTGACCGAAGGTTTCATTGCTCTGGTGCTGGGTAGGCGAAGTATCCTAAACCTGTATGCCACGTTCGTGAAGAACCTGCTGATCTTCCACTTCAATCTGCTCAATCGAGTCTTTGTTCCATGCAATGGTCGTCAGCGCTCTGTAGCTTCCTAGTCTATTGATAAAGAAAGTTAAAATATGTTTGGGTTATTTCCTATAATCCCTAGCGTATCACGGTGATGATTTGCCTCAACGCATAACCTGTGGGAATTGCGGTTCAGTTCTCTATAGCGGCATCGAGCTTGAAACACCGACGGAGATAATACAAAGGTACAATGGGATCTGCCCGAAGTGTAGGAAGAAGCTGAATTTTGATACTGAAGCGGTGAAGATAATTCCAGTGGCAGAAAAGTGATGCTGAAGATCGCTCAGATGTAGTCGAGCAACACATGCTTCAGTGAATCGTTATAAACCGATCAGCTGTAGAATAAGCTATTACCATGACTGTTATGTTGGTGTAGTTATGGTAGCTGCAAAGACGCATATTATCGAATTTCACGAGAAGTATGGGCATCTAATAGAGTTCGCAGGATTCAAGATGCCGGTGTGGTACAAAGGAATAAATGCTGAATGTATGGCTGTCAGAAATGGAGTAGGCTTGTTCGATGTTTCACATATGGGCAGAGTTTTGATGATGGGTGAGAATGCCGAACCCTTCCTGAACTATGTATCGACCAATAACGTAGCTTCCCTAGATAGGTTTGGAGGACACTACTCACTTATGTGCAATCATCAAGGCGGAATAAAGGACGATATAGTAATTCTGAGACTTGAACGTGACTTGTTTCTCATGGTGTACAACGCGAGCAACCGTGAAAAAGACTTCTCGTGGCTTCAAAAGAATTCAATAAGCTACGGAGTTGAGGTTAAAGATATTTCCACAGACGTAGCGATGCTAGCTCTTCAAGGGCCAAAAGCTGAATCAACGCTTTCGAAACTCTGTCCTGAGAATCTTTCTGAGATTCTTCGGTTCGGCTGCCGATGGATAGAGTTGAGCGGTTTGAAATGTGTCGCTTCTAGAACGGGGTATACTGGAGAGGATGGCTTTGAGATCTTCGTATGGGACTCTCCAGTGAGCGATCCTCGGCTGGCCCTAAAGGCTTGGAACGCTATGCTCGATGCCGGGAAAGCGTTTGGAATTGAGCCGTGTGGGCTAGGTGCCCGAGACATCCTTCGTCTTGAAGCTGCAATGTGCCTCTACGGGAACGATATAGACGAGTCAATAACCCCGTTTGAAGCGAGGCTGGGTTTTACAGTGAAGCTCGAGAAGAAGGATTTTGTCGGCAAAGATGCGCTTGTTAAGCAGAAGAGTGAGGGTGTCAAACGTATTCGAGTCGGATTGAAGATGATAGACAAAGGTATACCACGATCAGGATGTGAAATCTTGAAGGATAATGTGGTCATCGGGAAAGTCACTAGTGGCACTTTGTCTCCCACCGTTGGGGTAGGAATTGCCATGGGTTATGTCTCTCCTGAGTTCTCGAGTGAAGGAGAAGTCTTGGTAATCAAGATTCGCGACAGGCTCGCGAAAGCGCAAATTGTCAAATTTCCTTTCTTTGATACTCAGATTTATGGAAGAACTAGATTGCCTCGCGGCGGGTCTTGATCTCAGGGCGATACAAGTGATAGCGAGCGGCCACTGCAGATAGAATTTGATTTGGGTTCTGGAAGAAAGGCTTAGAACTGCAAGTTGCGATGCGTATCCAAGGCATGTTATGTATGAATTGAATTCACTCGACTTTCACTATGGTTTCTTCTCTGTATCCGGTTATTACCCTAATATAGCCTCTCAGCTGCTCGTCCAATCTGCTGTCGCCTGTATCGACTAGCAGCCTTTTTTGAGTTAACGTGTAGAGCTTTGTCTTTGTAGCTATAACTATAATGTCTTCTTTTCCGATCTTCCTGATTATTGCGGGGCTTATCTGCTGGTTTCCTCTACCGAATATGTAGCCTTGTCCTCCGATAGGGGTTACAACGATCTTAGCGTCTTCTTTCTCTAAGAGTTGAAGTAACTGTCGTTCATTGACATCTTGAGCAATAAGACTTCTATTCTTAATGATGTCTGCGCCGAGCAGTGTCTTTTTCAATCCCAAGCTCTCTAGCAGAGTTTTGTTCGTGGTTCCTGGACCGATGATGTAGCAGTAGTCTTCTTTCATCTCTTCAATAACCTGTTTGGCTATCGCTCTTTGAGCTTCTATCTCGCTGTCGGTTTGCAAGCTTGAGATCTTCATCCCCTGTATCAAGGCTTCTTGGAATGGTGTGAGCAGGTATCCATAGAGCCTTGTGGATAGACGCCCCTCTCGAAACTCCTCCTCATCGGTATCCATGACTTCCATCTCTTTCGTCAGCAACTCACCGCGAAGGAAAGCAGATGCAATCCTCGCAGCCTCCATCGGATTTATCGCAAAGACTGAACTGTGAACTTTAACCCCTGCTGGAACCCCTAGAACCGCGACAGTCATGTCTACAGCATCCATTATATCTCTGGCAGTTCCATCGCCGCCGCAAAATACTAAGAGGGCAACTCCTCTGCGATGCATTTCAACAGCCGCTTTCTTCGTATCTTCCGGGCCTGTCCTCTTCTTTGCTGTTCCTATGACCTCGAATGGAACTATTTTCTCATCGATACATTCGTCTTGCCCCATGATCCCGGCGCAGGTGTATATACGCACCGAGTGCTTGAAGGGTGCTATTCCTCTGAGGAATTGTCGAGCTCTCTCAGGTGCTGTTGCGACCGCCCCTAGCCTGATTGCTTCCTCCAAGATGGCTTGCCCATCTGTTCCTTTTAGGCCGACAGCTCCACCCATACCGGCTATAGGATTCACGACGAACCCTAGGCTTTTCAAAGCTAAGATTTCCTTTTGATAAGCCTCATACCCATCTCATAGCGATCCTTGTTTATGATCCAAACCTTCTTGAAGTCCATCTTCACTACCTTCTCCCCTGCCTTCGATAGGAATAGAGGTTTAGCTCTGGCTTCCTCCTTTACGTAGTTTCTACTTTTCTCAAGCCATTTTCTACGTTTTTCATCAGGTGCTACGATGGCTGCTGCTACATATGCATCCACAGGAAGGTTCATCTCTCTTCTCATCTCCTGCAGTCTTCTAACGACATCTCTCACAAGGCCTTCTTGTATGAGAGCACGGGGGATTCTTGCATCTATGTATACTCTCCCTTGGCTGAATGTTCCGACAGCGAAGTCTTCAGGCATCTCTTCTTTGAATGAAACCATTTCAGGAGTTATCTTGAAATCTTTTCCGTCGATCGAGAAAGCGTAGAAACCGCTCTTCTTGAAGCTCTCTGAGATTTCTCTTCCATCGGAACTTTCAATGGCATCGGCTATTCTTTTAGTATCTGATTTGAATACAGGTCCGATGGCTTCGTAATTCGGCTTCGCAGTTATCTCTTTCAATTTCTCTTCTTCATCGACGCTAATGAATTCGAATTTCTTTGCGTTTGCTTGCTCGAAGACTATTCTCTCCAGATCTTCTACAGCTTTCTTCACTGTGGGACTGTCTGCGACTACGAGAGCTCTACAGACCGGTTGCCTGAGCTTTATTTTGAGTGTCTGTCTTGCGCTCGCTGTGGCTGCTACTACCTCCTTCACTACCTCCATCTCTTCCTCCAACATTGGGTTGACGAGCTCCATATTTGGTGTCGGATATGGGATCATATGAACACTCTCCGGAGCATCCCTTTCAGCCGGCCTGATAATTGTTTGATAGAGTTTCTCCGTCATGAGCGGAATGAGTGGAGTGCTTAGAACGAGCCAATTCTTCAGTGCATAGTATAGAACTGAGTATGCGGCCATTTTGTCTCGGCTCTCTTTCTCTAACCAAAATCTTCTTCTAACAAGCTTGATGTACCAGCGGCTCAAATCCTCAAGAGCGTACTCGGTCAGAGCGCGCGCGGGTAGGTGGATGTTCAATCCCTCCATTTCTTTTGTAACAAGGAGCTTGAGGCTTTCTGTCTTCGAGATGAGCCATTTGTCTTCAGGTCGCATGTGTTTCCACATCTTTTGTAACGGCCATTTATCCGGTCCAAAGCCGTCCAGGTTCATGTACAAGCTCGCGAAGGCGAAGGCGTTCCACACTACTTGGAGAACTCTCCACGTATCCTCTACAGAATCCCATGAGAACCTAAAATCATCCCAGACAGTGCACTGAGTTTCATATAGCCTGAGTGCATCTCTACCGTATTTTGTTACAACATCCTCTGGAGAGACGAAGTTACCACGGGACTTACTCATCCTTTCACCTTGAGCATCAAGTGTGTGGCCGTGCATTAAGACACATTTGTAAGGGCTTTCGCCAAACGCTACTAGGCCTGCTCCGAGCTGAGAGTAGAACCATCCACGTGTTTGATCATGCGCTTCTACTATGAAGTCGGCGGGCCACCATTCTTGGAACGAGTTCTTGTTCTTGGGGAATCCAAGGGAGGCCCACGATGCTACTCCTGAATCTATCCAAACATCCACGATGTCGGGTACCCTTTTCATCTGATTTCCACAGTCGCACTTTAACATGAGTGCGTCGACACATTGTCGATGAAGATCTAACTGACTCGGCGGGTTGATGGCTCTCTGCATCAATTCTTGTATAGATCCTACAACCGTTCTCTTCTTGCAGTTCTCGCAGATCCAGACTGGTAGAGGGGCTCCCCAATATCTCTGCCTTGAGATAACCCAGTCTCTTACGCCCAGTAGCCAATCTCGGAATCTTCTCTTTCCAGCCCAATCTGGCACCCACACTATTTTGTCATTCGTCTCCAAGAGTTTCTCTTTGAGTTCGGTGATTTTGAGAAACCACTGTTCAGTCGCTCTCAGTATCAACGGTGTTTTGCAACGCCAACAGTGGGGATAAGAGTGCTCGATCAAGGTCTCGGCGAGTAACAGCCCCTTCTTCTTCAGGTCGGAGAGAATAGCTCCGTTTGCTTCCACAACGTACATTCCAGCGTATTTTCCCGCTTCGGAAGTGAAGGCGCCTTTGGAGTCTACTGGGCAAACTACGTGTAGGTTGTATTTCAACCCAACTTCGAAATCTTCTTCACCGTGTCCTGGCGCGGTGTGCACGCAACCAGTCCCTTCCTCCATTGATACATATTCTCTGCTTAGAATGATCTTATGCACATCTTTCAACTGCGATTGTATCAATACTTCATCTCGCAGTGGAGGATCGTATCTTAGTCCTTCAAGTTCTCGGCCGTTTAATCTCTCAAGGACCTTGTAAGGTTTTCCAGTCTCTTCGAAGACAAATCTGGATCTCGCTTCGGCCAAGATGTAAATCTCATCGTCTGCTTTTGCTCTTACATATGTGGATTCAGGGTTCACCATGATAGCCACATTTGCTGGCAAGGTCCAAGGCGTGGTCGTCCATATCAGAATATACTCCTTCTCTCTCCCAACTATTGGAAACTTAACGTATATTGAGTAGTCCTTCACAAGTCTGTATTCGTCTGTGACTTCATAGCCTGCGAGAGCGGTTTCACATCGAGGGCACCAATGTACGACTTTCAAGCCTTTCTGAAGCAGACCTTTTTCTTCAGCCCTCTTCATCGTCCACCAGACAGATTCTATATATTCGTTTTCAAATGTTATGTAGGGGTTGTTCCAATCCATCCATATGCCTAGGTTCCTAAAGGTTGTTGTCTGCTTCTCAAGGTTCTCTTTAGCGTATTGTTTGCACTTCTCTATGAAATTCTCAATCTTGATTCTTTCCTCTATCTCCTTCTTGGTCTTTACTCCTAAGCGCTCCTCTACCATTACCTCTATAGGTAGACCGTGGCAATCGTATCCAGGTTGATCTCTAACATTGTAACCCTTCATCCTCCTGAACCTAATAACAACATCTTTCAATATCTTGTTCCATGCCGTTCCGACATGGGGAGGATTCGTCACGTAAGGGGGGCCGTCTAAAAAATAGAACTTCGGCTTATCCTTCAGCCTACTCTTGACCTTTTCGTGAATATGGTTCTCATCCCACCAAAGTAGAGTCTCTTCCTCGTACTCTTGAGATGGGAGGCCTTTCGGGACTTTTCCTACGATCGGATTCTTCAATTGATTCGCGCTCCGAGCCTAGAAAGAAAAGGAAAGGCGCAGTTACATTTTAACTTTGACATGTGCTCTCTAGAAAATAACCGCAATCTAAATAACGGTCGTAGTGACGTATTGTTAGAAGCCTCCGGGGTGCTCGGTGAGTGTCCTTTATGTCTCGAATTAAAGACCTCCTTGCCGAGAGGATAAGTAGAGAGGCGCTCGCACCGAGGATCAGGGGAGTTAAGACTTTTGTGGAAGGTGTTTCGAAGGGGGCTGTTATCAACTTCTTCTGTCTAGCTGCGATAGTTACGATAGCTGCATTGATCCGCCTCCAACCGGTTCGATGGGGCTTCTATCTTTCAGAATTCGATCCTTACCAACAGTTCAGAATGACAGAGTACGTTGTGAAGAACGGCTTCACATCTTGGTTCAGTTGGTATGACCATATGACATGGTATCCTTGGGGCCGTGATGTGCCGACGACGAACTATCCTGGGGTAGCTTTCAGCGCGGCGGTTGTCTACCTGTTCTTGAAGTCGATTGGAGTCGAGATGAGTTTGTATCAGTTCTGCGTCCTTTTTCCTGTTATTATGGGTGCAGCAACTTGCGTTACCCTCTACTTTCTCGGAAGAGATGTTTGGAGTCGTAGCGTGGCGCTCCTTTCATCCCTCTTCTTGGCTTTCAGTTCATCTCATGCGTTCAGAACATCAGCCGGTTTCTTTGACGATGAGACTATAGGAATCTTCGCTATGCTACTCTTCTTCATGTTCTATATCAGGTCTATCTCACCGGGTAGGTCTAATCGCGCGTCTTTGTTGTATGCGATACTCGCCGGATTATCGTTGTCCTACATGAGCTTGGGTTGGGGTGCTTTTAGGTACCCCATGTCTCTCGTCGCGCTATTTTCTGCAGTGCTCGTAATTGTCGGTAGATACTCTCGTCGGCTATTGCTCTCTTACGGCGTCACATACGGTCTGGATTTTCTGATAATGTCGCAACTTCCATATCTGGGCTTCAGTTTTCTTAAAGAATGGTCAACTGTCGCCATCTTTGGAGTTCTCTTACTCCTTTGCCTCTACGAACTCTTCATCCATTTGAAAAACGTTCGACAGAAGATAATTGCGGCATTGTGCTTCTTTGGGATAGTTGGAGCAGCTGCGTTTATCCTTTGGCAGCAAGGCTTGATCGTCGGGCTCGGTGCAAAGTTCTGGACCGTCCTAAATCCATCGACCAGACTTGAACTTCCACTGGTTGAATCTGTAGCTGAACATAGGCCGGCGACGTGGGCAACGTTTTTCTTCGAGTTTGGCATTATCTCCCTGCTAGGTATCTTCGGATTCTTCTTCGCTTCTCAACGGTTGAGAAATAGCGACATATTCCTTATTCTGTTCGGTTTATCGTCTCTATATTTCGCATCTTCACTGGTTAGACTGACTTTGATTCTTGCACCTGCGATGTCTCTCTTGGCAGCTGTCACTGTAATCGAACTTGGAAAGCCATCAGTTGACATCTTGCGAGAGGCTGTGATATTTCCGAGGAGGAAGACTCGTTTCGTAGCAAAGGTCGGAAGAGAATTCGGAGTCGCTATACTTCTGATCCTCTTGTTGATAATAATGCCTACTTTTTATAGAGCAAGCGAAGCTGCTTACTCTCCAGCTACCATAGTTACGTCAAGTCTGCCTACGGTCGAGCAGCAGCCTAGCGATTGGCTAGAGGCCTTAACTTGGATGAAAGAGAACCTCCCAAAAGACGCCGTCGTATTCTCTTGGTGGGATTACGGATACTGGATTACAACAATGGCAGACAAACGTACTCTGGCAGACAATGGAACGATCAACTCAACGCAGATAGCTACTATCGCCATGACGTTCTTATCGAATGAGACGAAGGCTGTTCCGATACTGAAAAAGTACAATGTTACGCATGTTACGATCTTCATAACTTGGTATCAACAGGAACAGAAGACAGGTTTCTACGGATACGGAGAAGAAAGCAAATGGTATTGGATGGCCAAGATAAGCAATGGGACAACATATGGCGATGAGACGGTAAGGTATTACGAGAAGACAAGTGGAGAAGCAGAGCAAGAGGTCAAGGAGTACTATCGCGTCGTTACAACTGGAAATAGAACGATATCAAACCAGACTATAGCTGATAGTAATGGTTTAACCACGTCATCCACTCTTGGGTTGCTGATGACCCAGGGAATATCGCCGGGATCCGCACCTGAATCCAACTATTTCGAGCAAGTTTTCGCCTCTTCGAATCGCTTCGTTTTCGTTTATAAGGTTCTCTATGCAGAAACGACTTCTATCACTTGCAGACTAGACAGGTCGACGATGACTTACGGTGAAGGCGTAGAAATCTCAGGTACTCTATCGAATTCTACGGGGGGTATGCTGGCTGATCAGAAAGTCACGTTAGAATACTCAACCAGTAACGGAACTTCATGGTCCGAGATTTCAACAACGACGACTTCGGAGAATGGAACATACTCTTACACTTGGAAGCCGAATGCAGGTTCATATCTGGTTCATGCAAGATTTCAAGGCATTAAAGGCAGCTACATATTCTCTATAACCCCGAGCCAGCAGTTAACTGTTAACAAAGCCAATGCAGCAATTGCACTTGAGGTATCGCCACCATCTCTTGTCGTTGGCCGAAATGTAACAATTTCATGTAACGTAACCCCGAAAGAGTCAGGTGGGCGCGTCATACTAGAGTACAGTACTGACAATAAGACATGGACTCCGCTCGCTTCAGGCGACCTCGTCAACGGATCTTATTCGACTTCTTGGGCGCCAAAGGATGTCGGCACAATGTACGTTCGCGCCACATGGACTGGAAATGAGAACTACAATAGAGCAGTTAGTCCTATCCAAATCTTGACTGTAAGCAAAGAATAGTGTTCGAAGCCTTAATTACTGAACTACGAGGTCCTCTAGAGGGAAAGATAGACCAGTATTGCAGCGAGGGCTCCTATTCCGGTGGAGATAAAGTTGACGAGATTGTTGTCGATTGCACTGCAACCTGAGATGTAGATACTCGGCTCTCCACAATGCTTCTTACTTTCTGTGATCTTGTTGCAGATTGAACATCGAAAGATCCCTTGGACAGTCGCTCCAATTATACTGTCAACAGTGCATCCCAATAAACCTGAAGTCAGAGCTATCGCCATCACTTTCGTGAAGTCCCATTCTGGAGATGCAAAGATCCCGAGCAACCAAGCTGCGAGGCCAATAATGAATGATCCGAGTAAGGTCGCAAATTCTCCCAGTGGAGATACACCTCCAGATGTCCCGGGGGGAACTTTCTTCCTGAGATCTGCTATAGACCTTGGGTTACGCGGATACAACAAGCCTATCTCTGTGGCCAATGTGTCAGCCGTAGCTGTTCCAACCGCACCAATGAAACCAGCGAGAAATATACCGCTAGAGAATAGCCCCTCACCGATCGCTAACAAGGCAGCAACTCCACCATTTGCTAATACGTTTTTCCAAGCCCTAGCTCCACCTTTCTCTTGAGCGAAGCCTATTCTTCTCTTCACTTCGTACTTGTACTTGGTAAACTGGCCCGCAACCAAATGGAAAACGAGAATTAGAGTAAACCATTTCCAGCCGTCTTTAGGGAAGATGAAGACCGAGCTACCGACAACAAATCCTGCGATTAAACCAGATTTATCAACTATTCTCGTCCTTAGTGAAAGCCAGCCGCATAGCCCGCATACGATCACCGCACCCAATATGACGAGATAATCGAGGTGAAAACTCATCTAGATGATCCTCAAGCAACCGGCGTGTTCCAGTTTTTCAAGTCTTCCAGAAGACTAGGGATAAAAATGAAAAGACCTTTGTTGATTTCATAATCTACCAATCCCGTAGGCCTCGCGCTCTTTGCTTCCGCGCCTTAACAGACAGAGTAGTAACGTATCTTTCTTTGAGAGGAACTTTTCACGATACTTAGCTCAAGATATGTAAGTTACCCTCTCCTCTGCTCTTCGTTCTCTAATTGCTGCCTCTATTCCTTGGTCAGCTTCTCTTATCTTCTCCTCGATCCGCTTCATTCTCTCTATCTGTTTGTCTATTTTGTCCATGCTTATCATAATGTTCAGAAGCTTCGAAAGTACTTCTAGAACGCTTTTAGCTGCCCGAGGATCAGGAACATAACCAATAGTTTCTCCGAGCAAACACATCGCATCGACGCCCCTCGGCCTTGCTAAGGCAAGAATGAGGCCGGCTACACCCACTATCGGTAGGCCAGTCTTGTCAACTAAAACGTCAAATGACGTGAGCCTTTCTACGAGTTCAGTCCTTGATGCAGCACCGACAATTTTAGGCGCCGTTTTTTCCTCTGAGCTATACCCACCAACCGTGATGATAAGCTTCGCCGAGCATTTCTTAGCGTAGCTGACGATCTCGTTAGCTACTTCATACTGACCGTACGTAGTCTGAGGTTGGCAATCACCTGTAATGATTACAAGTTCCAAATTGGTATCTTTGAAAAGATAGAAATCATTCTTCGGCAATCTAGCGACGCCGTATCGATCTACTAAAGCGTAATAGGGGAAGTGGGGTGAGTATAAAGTGGCTATCTTCTTCGCTTCAAGTTGTCTTATGAGATAGAGGGCGACGATCTTCCCTACTGAGCCTAGTCCTGGCAGTCCCTCCACGATTGTAGGTTCCTTCGGCTTAACCCTGCTCTCCTTTATGATCGTTCTCATTCGCGCCCACCTTTTTCTGAACTCTATATCTGGCATATCGATCTTGCAGTGAGAATTTTGCTGGGTGTGGGTTGACCGTTTCAACATTACATTTCTGGCAGATTTCCTTCAAAGTGTATTGTCCGCATTTGACACATTTCCTTATCTGCCATTTCAACCGATCCGGCGCCCCTCTCCTCCAAGATTCTTTATGGTTGCTAGAGCTTCATCGACAACTTCATTGAGAGTTCTTTCTCCATCGTTATAGTCTTTTGCCGTAACCTCTATTCGGTAGCGTGGGGAGCCAACGGTGTAGATTTTGACATCAGTCCCCCTCGGTTTTCTAATCTTCTTTGCATCAAGTAACGCAGTTTTTATCGCGTCTACTCCAATTGGCTTAACGCATGTCAATTCAACTGTGGCTTTCACTTTCGCCTTCTCTAATCTAATCTTGGATTTGGCAGCTTCACTTAATGCGGTCGCCGAGTCGCTAGGTATTCCCAGCTTAACAAATACTTCCGCGCCGCCTTCCACGCTGTCTTCAAGAGCATCGTAGAGGCTGTCGTACTTTTCGGAAACTTTCTGTTTAATCATCTCCACGGAAGTTGGTTCAATTTTAATTCTCTCAGAAGCACTCTTAAGAATGGATTCAGCTTTCTTCTCCTTCTTCCATTGAAGCATCTTCTCAGCTTTCTCTCTACCAGTCACTCTTCTCAAGGAGAGATCTATCTGTCCTCTTTGAGGATTAACCCTGAGAACTTTCAGGACTAGTTTTTGCCCTTCTCTCGCGTGATCTCTTATATTCTTCACCCAGGTTGTGGAGATCTCTGAGATGTGGATCATCCCTTCCTTTCCTTGATACTCGTCGAGTCTAACGTAGGCTCCATAATCGACAACTCTGACTACTGTGGCTATCACAAGATCGCCTACATCGGGGTATTCATTCTCCATAGAGATTACTATCCCCTCCTGTTTCACTCTAGCACCTGAGTGACTTCCGCCCTCAGCTTAATCTTTCCTCCAGTCGGCTCAGCCAACACTTCGTCGCAAACGTTGCAGTTGATAATCATAGAACTTCTCTCGAAGACTGCTTGCTCATTCCCACATTTGCCGCACTTAACCTTCACAAATCTACTTTGCGGCTTGGGTATCAACTCCTTCCTTCTCACGCTGCTTCTACCCTCCTACCTCAAGCTTTCTCAGCCTTATTCCATACCTCTGCAGAACATAGCCGCAGGTCTTACATTTCAATTTCAGCAGTTGCTTCTTGGTTGTCTTTGCAGTCCGCTTCAACTCCGGCCACTTCTGGCCGCCATATCCATGTTTCTCTCTTTCATGGCGTCTAACGCCAGCCGCCAAGGAGCGTTCTTTCCCTTTCTTGTATAGCGAGACGGAGTGGGTGGTGTGATGGTGACATTTTGGACAGTAAGTGTTTATTTCCTTTGGAGCCTTCATGTTAACTGCCTCGTGATGGCATAGTAGAACCGACCCGAGGGTTATTTATTCGTTTTGTCTACCGATTCCTCATAAATTTTCAACCAAGTCCACGTTAGCCACATATAGCTGGGCCGTCAGAGGCGAAATTCCTATAGAAAAGAGGATATGGCAAAACCTCTGAAAACTCTATGAGCTCCGCCCTTCTCCAACATCTATTCTCACGGCCACTCCTTGGCGTATCAATGCTTCAGCGTTTTCTACAGGGAGCGCAGCTACATCCTCCGCTTTGAATGGACCATATGTCTTCATGTCCGTGCCGATCACAGCCGGCATCTCTTGAGTAAATCGAAGAAGCATCGTTCTTGTCTT
>Ga0315308_1000192_pt1 | contig 33032 bp, 34 predicted proteins | sample TDP3_MG_FD_203078 | JGI IMG/M metagenome (GOLD analysis project Ga0315308, IMG submission 203078) | Freshwater sediment microbial communities from Lake Towuti, South Sulawesi, Indonesia - TDP3 | ecosystem: Environmental > Aquatic > Freshwater > Lake > Sediment | place: Indonesia: South Sulawesi...
CTGTGACCAAGCAGAACACTGGAAACGCGAGCCTTGCCGTCTCCAGACAAAAGTATCCGCCTCAACTCATCAACAGTCGGAACTCTCTCATCCTTAAGCGACGGAGTATCATCCACACCTTTTATCTTGATTTTCACCTTCAAATCTCGGTTATTATGCGCAAGCCAAGACCGCAAGGCCTTCATAGTAGAGCTGATGTAGCTTCCAGCGTAGCCTTTCTTCTCAGCCGAAGTAACATAATCCATAAGTAAATCATGGAGCTCTTTGTCACGCATAGAAGCAAGCCGACGCGGGGTAATCTTGTGCAGTTCGCAGAAGCTTCCAAGCCTACGGAAGCAAACGTCAGCCGAGATTTTTGACCCGCGTGCAACATTCTCATACCAGCGCTTCACGTCCGCATCCTTGAAAAGGTGAGCATATTTTGCCCGCGGCATATGTTAGAATAGGCTTTTTCGGCTATTAAGGGTTACGGTTCCATACCCAAAGTATGGTGGGGCTGCCCGGATTTGAACCGGGGTCTAGAGAGCCCGAGTCTCCAAGCCTAGACCAAGCTAGCCGACAGCCCCGTGCATTATAGTCTCATTTAGAAGACTTAAAAATAAAGTGTTCCTTAACCTTTAAACCCCTATCCCGATAATACCTTTACTACCCGGGGAGGAAGACTAGACTTGTCGGTTCCGCACCGTGTGCGCGGAGTTAAGATACTCAAGGCGGTTTCTTCACCCCTCAGGCTGCAGATTTTGAGTCTACTTTTTGACAAGGGTTCCCTTTCCTATACTGAGTTGATGAGTTCGTTAAAGATGAATCCTAGTAGGGATGCCGGAAGGTTTGCCTATCACCTGAAGTTTTTGCTCAAGGCGGATTTGATTGAGGCGGATGTTGAGGCAAAGAAGTACTGCCTAACCGAGCTGGGCAAGATGGTTATTGATGTTGCAGAGAGAATCGAAAAGAAAGCCCTTAAACCAAAAGGCATGCTCGTCCGCACTTCGCGATTTGCACTGGAGGAATTTGATGTAAACAAGATTGCAAATTCGCTTGTAAGGGAGGCGAAAATGCCCGCCGAGCTGGCTAAAAAGGTGGCTAAAGAAGCCGAAAAACGATTACTTAGGTCAAAAACGAAATATTTGACAGCCCCCCTCGTGAGAGAATTTGTAAACGCAATTCTGATCGAGAAGGGTTTAGAGGAATATCGCCATAAACTCACGCGCTTGGGGCTTCCGGTTTATGACGTAACGACCATCGTCGATTTGAAAAGCAAAACTTTCCAGGGAACGGCCTCTGTGCATGAAACGGCTGGGGAAACAGTCCTTGAAGAATACACGCTCTTACGCGTGTTCCCAAGGGACATCGCAGACGCACATTTGTCTGGTTCACTTCATATTAGGGGTTTAAGCTCTTGGGTTCTGAAGCCGACCGAGATAATGCACGATTCAAGATTCTTCTTCCAAAACGGCTTGAACTTGGAGAAAATAAGCCCTCTCAGGCCTTCCTGCCCACCGCCCCAAAACCTGGATTCCGCCCTATCTACAGCCTCAAACGTTCTTCTACATTCTGCCAAGGAAACTGGCGAAACCCAAACGCTTGATTACTTCAACGTTTTTCTCGCCCCTTTTGTAAGAGGCATAGAGCCCGCAGGGATTAAGGATGCTTTGCGATTGTTCGTTTCCAACGTAAGTCAGCACGCAGGCGTTTCTCTTGGTTTAGAGCTCACAACCCCGGGGTTCATTGGAGAGAAGCCGGCTTTTGGTCCTTCTGGAAGAGTGGTTGGCAAATACGGGGACTTCATTGAAGAGAGCCAACTCTTGGCGTCGCTTGTCCTTGAAATATTCGCTGAGGAAAGCGCACGTAAACCTCTGCTTAACCCGAAAATCATTGTAAAAATACGTTCGGAAGCGCTTGCGGACGAGAAGGCAAAGGCAACGCTTCTGAAAGCCCATCAGCTGGCGTCAGAGAGAGGCATACCTTACTTCGCCAACCTCCTGGAAAAAGAACAAGAGCGCTCTGTTTTCTCCGCTTCCGGGTTTAGGCTTGAGGCGGATTTGGATGGAGATTGGGAGGTCGACACACTACGCACGGGCTGTCTAGGATGCGTAACGGTTAATCTGCCGCGGATAACGTACGAATCTGGGAAAGACAAGAAAAGGTTTTTTGAGATTTTAAGAGAAAGATTAGAGATGGCAGCTCGAGCTTTAGAAATCAAGGATAAAAACCTCAAAGAGCACAGTAGAGGCTTGCTGCCATTTTTGATGCAGAGCGTTGATGGTGACCACTACTTTAGACTCGAGAGTTGTTCCCGCGTAGTAAACTTGGCGGGACTAAAGGAAGCTGCAGAGGCGTTTTACGAGAAGAGCATCTGTCACGATGAGAAAACCTTGGAATTCGCTGGGGAAACAGTGCAAAACATTTTAGATTACACGCATAAAGTCGGTGGGAGACGTGGAAAGCGTTTGTTCGCAGCACTGTTGCCAGAGTTTGAAGCTTCCGAGAGACTAGCGCAGTTGGACGTTGAAAGATACGGTGTGGCGAAAGTCCGATTTTCAGGGACGAGGGAAAAACCATTCTACTCCACAGTCAGCAGGCTAGATCTTCACGATGGCAAAGTTCCTTCAGAGTCCTTAGCATTTGAAAGGAAAATGCGTGGAACACACTCGGGTGGGAGCTTGACAGTGATAGAGCTTGGAGAGGTTGAACGCAGACCAGATGAGCTTATGTCCCTGACCAGACAGGTTGTTGAGGGTGGCAACATGGAATTCTTCACCTACGACCGTAAACTGACTTATTGCGTCAACTGCAAGAGAAGCCTTTTTGGGTTGTTACACAAATGTCCTTCGTGTGGGTCAACAGGCACTTTGACGGTCTTTGATCGGTTCGCATCGACGTGAGCCTTGAAAAGGAGTGAAGTGCTATTTTACCGCGCCAAGTATTAGGGCTAGAAGAGCCATTCTGACGACTATGCCGTTCCAAACCTGTTGGAAGTAGCGTGCATATGGGGTGTTGTCAACTTCTGCGGCTATTTCGTCAACCCTCGGAAGCGGATGGAGGATTATTAGGTCTTTTTTGGCTTCGCTCAAAGTGTTCGTGTCTATTTTGAGGGAACCTCTAACCTTGATGTATTCTGCTGGGTCTGGAAAGCGTTCCTTCTGTATCCTTGTGACATACAAGACATCTACTAGGGGAACCATCTTTTCTAGGCTTGTTTTTTCTGTTACGGGTATTTTCTCTTTTATTGTTTGAAGGACTTCTCGCCGCATTTTCAGGGATTCTGGCGAGACCAGGTGTAATTCGATGTTGTATAAGGAGAGGGCGTAGGCGAGGGAGTGGACGGTTCTTCCATACCTCAAGTCGCCTACCAGGGCTATTTTTAGACCGTCGATTTTTCCCCGCTCCTTCATTATGGTGTATAAGTCTAGGAGGGCTTGTGTTGGGTGCTCCTCTGCGCCGCTGCCGCCGTTGATTATTGGCACTTTTGCAAATTCCGCTGCGAGTCTTGCCGCGCCTTCAAGGGGATGCCTCACAGCTATTGCATCGGCATAATTCTCCACGGTCCGCACGGTGTCAGCGAGGTTTTCTCCTTTCTTAACGGATGCGATTTCTGCTTCTGCGAAGCCTATGGTGGAGCCGCCTAGCTTGTGCATGGCTGCCTCGAAGCTTAGGCGGGTGCGGGTGCTCGGTTCAAAAAATAGTGTTGCGAGGATCTTGCCCCTGAGCATGTCTGAGCCTCTCTGGGCTATGGGTTCCATGGCTTTGGCAATCTTTAAAATGTAGTCGATTTCTTCGCGGGAGAAATCCTTGATTGATATTATGTCTCTGCCTTCAAACTCCACGCTTACACCCAAAACAAATCTACACAACTCCTAAATAACTCTTTACGATAAAACAAATATGGCAAACTACTGTCAGTCAAATATGATGGCTTGTCATAGAAGTTTTAACCAAAAAGATGTGGTCAATTGATTGGGTACTTTTTGTGGCGGTGGATTATGTTGCCTTCGTGGGTTATTTGCAGATGCCAAACTTCTTTGCACCTTTTTGTCTTTAGATCACGAATCTCAATGATTATGCTTAGGCGATCGAAAAGGTATGGTTGAGCTACAGGTCTGACTTTTATTATGTAATATTCTCTTTTATTCGGGTTAACCTCAATTGTTGTAATTGGCATTTTGTTTGAGTAACTTGTTAGTAGTATTTCATGTTTTTCTATGGTTAGTGCCGTTAGTAATGTTTATAAGATATTTTACTATCATATTAGTATAGGTGGATGTGGATTGCCAGTTCTAGTGGTGCGGTACCCAAAAGAAAAGTGGAGAAAAGTAAACATAAGTAAGTTTCTCTCCCAATTCAATAAGGTTGAAGCAAGCAGCTTAGTGGAGATTCCGGAAGAGGATCTGAAGCGTGTGTTAGACGTACTGGAAAGAAATGGCTGTGAGGTCACTGTTTTGCCAGTGATGAGTTGGGAACGCCAAGTAGTGACAAGTTTCTTAGGCATGCTTAAGGAAGTCCGAGAGGGAAAAGCTCAGCCTAAACAGCTTGCAGACTTCGCCGCAGAAATCATTGCTGAAAAAAGCCTGGAAAAAATGAACGCTGAATTGGCTGAACTTCTTCACAACGCCATAGACTTTGAGGATAATCCCAGCATCATTTTACTTAATGATATGGAGAACACGGCAAGACAGATCCAGAAAAGGCTTCCATAACGTTTGCCTGCTATAAGTTTCAGCATACAGCATCTACACTACTATCCGAGTCGTAATATTTTACTCAAGTTTGGAAGCCGAGACGCAACAGTAACTATGCATGGTTCTCGGATAGAAGTGTAGATTGTTGAAGATGTGTGGGGTTTGTCGTGGCTGAAACATAGTTGCGCAAAACTTAAAAGCGAATTATGAAGCTAATTATAGAGTGAAGGGAGAGGCAGCTTTTCGCTGTAACATGACTGGCTTCTGCAGACAGCATCAAAGAAGCCGATGAGCTGGATTCTCCACGGCTGAACACCCCCTCAAAACAAAGGAGAAGAGAAAATTTGGAAAGGAAAGCAACATCGGTGATAATGCTGACACTGCTATTAGTGGGCATGTTAACATTGGCATTCAATATCCAACTGGTAGCCTCTTCGGGTCCACCACCGACAAAATGGACCAGAACATATGGAGGAGCAAACTCGGAGTGTGCCTCTTCTGTGATCCGAACGCGCGACAGAGGATACGCAATAGCAGGCTACACTGGTTCATGGCCGCTGTTTGATTTTTGGCTGGTCAAGACAGATTCGTTGGGAAACATGGAGTGGAGCAAAACATACGGCGGAGGAGCAGAGGATAGGGCACATTCCGTCATGCAGACTAGCGACGAAGGATACATTGTAGCAGGCTACACAGACTCTTTTGGTGCTGGACGCTATGATTTTTGGTTGGTTAAGACAAATTCGTCAGGAGACATGGAGTGGAACAAGGCATACGGCGGAACAGGCGATGAAGAGGCATATTCTGTTGTTCAGACGAGCGACGGAGGATACGCAATAGCAGGTGCTGGTTACGGGGATTTTTGGTTGGTTAAGACAAATTCGTCAGGAGACATGGAGTGGAACCAAACATACGGCGGAGGAGGTTCAGAGTCGGCATGTTCTGTCGTGCAGACGTCAGGCGGAGGATACGCAATAGCAGGCACCACCATGTCGTTTGGTGCTGGAGAGACTGATTTTTGGCTGGTTAGGACAGATTCCTCGGGAAACTGGAAATGGGACAAAACATATGGTGGACCATACTACGATTTCGCATTGTCTCTTGTACAGACGACATCCGGAGGATATGCCTTAGCTGGCTTCAACACCACCACAGGCGCTGTTGGTACGAGAGATGCTTTGGTGGTTGAGACAGACTCAGGTGGAAAATTGCTGTGGAGCCAAAAATGGGGCGGAGAAAAAGATGACGAAGCAGCTTCACTTGTGCAGACACCGGAAGATTTGGGATACGCAATAGCAGGCACCACTGTGTCGTTTGGTGCTGGAGCTGGCGATTTTTGGCTAATCAAGATTGGATATTTGATCCCTGTCGGTGGACTCGTTATCCCATTGGACAAGTTTGGTTTGTTGGCCCCCTACATTGCCTATGCCTCAACAATCCTGGTCGCAACAGCCGCAACAGCCATCTACGTCAAGCGTGTCAACCATAGACAAAAGAAAAAATGAACATAATTCAAGCGAATGCTTTAATTTCCCTCTTTTTTATTAATTAAGCATCAAGGGTAACCGCGCGTGAGAGCCAAAAGAAAGCGTGTTGGAGCCAAGCCAGAAATTCAAGCCGTGAAAAAAAGGAGACGAATATTTACACCCCTCTTACTAGGGTTTATTTTGCTCGTAGTAGCTTTTTCAGCCTACTTCGCTTACACGCTCCTAAATCAAAACCAAGCGATAAACCCAGAATCCTCCCAACCAAAAGCAGCAATAGTGGACCACCTAAGCATCACATACCCAAACCAAACCTTCACACAAACAGCCTTAACAATCCTAGAACAAGCAGGCTATAGCGTAGACTATTACCCAGGCGAAGAAGTCACAGTAGAATTCTACAGAAACCTACCCAATCACGGCTACAGCCTAATCATATTAAGAGTTCATTCAACCACGGGTGGTTATGCCTCACTGTACCTCTTCACATCAGAACCCTACAGCAAATCAAAATACGTCTCTGAACAGCTAACCGATCAAGTCGCGGCTGTCGCTTATTCAACCGAAGAGGGAAACAAGGGCATACTTTACTTCGGAATAACTCACCTTTTCGTTGAATCATGCATGAGAGGAAGATTCTCCAACACCGTAATCATCATGATGGGATGTGAAGGATTAAACAACACATTGATGGCCAAAGCCTTCGTGCAAAAAGGCGCAAAAGTCTACATAGGCTGGAGTGCACCGATCACGGCGTCCCACACAGACACGGCAACCACACGCTTGATGAAACATCTCCTCATAGAAAAACAAACACTAAAAGTCGCCATTCAAGAAACGTTCAGAGAAGTGGGCTTCGACCCAACCTTCAGAAGCCTGCTAATTTACTACCCTCCCGAAGCGGGAGAGCAAACAATCGATACGTTAAGACTGAAAGCAGAAACTACATACTCCCGACGCAGTTCCTAGATAGAACTTGGGTGAGTGTCAAGGTTAAAGTCTTTTATCTCTGTTTAAGGTATAGCCTCTTTAAAGAGGGGATTTCACATGAGCGAGACGGAGTTGCATGTTTCCAAAATCAAGGATGGCACGGTTATTGACCACATAACTGGCGGACACGCCTTAGATGTCGCCAAAATCTTGGGGATAACTGGGCGAGAGAAAAGGGTTATCACCATCGCGATCAACGTGCCCAGCAAGCGCTTCAAGATGAAGGACATAGTTAAGGTTGAGGGGAGAGAGCTAAACCCCCATGAGGTGCACAAAATCGCTTTACTGGCTCCCCACGCGACCATCAACATTATCCGCGGTTACAAGGTTGTGGAGAAGCAGAGGGTTCAGCTGCCAAAAGTCATCGAGAACATCATCAGGTGCGCCAATCCAGCCTGTATAAGCAACAGCAACGAGCCTGTGCAAGCCAAGTTCTACGTCGAAGGTGAGGACCCTCTTCTACTAAAGTGCCATTACTGCGGCTATATTATGGAAAAGAAGGACGTGCTTGAGCAGTTTTAGGGCGGCTGTTTGGTATTCGGAAATCTACATAATGCTTATATCGTAAGAAATAATATTCTCAATTTAGATGTGTCTAAAACAAGACATATCGTGTACAGGTAGAACACAAATACACGTGGTGAAAACGCATGTGGGAAATACTAATCGTGTCCGCACTATGGGTAGGCTTCGCAGCGTACGCCACATGGTACTTCACATCGGCAAAACACTTTGCCCCGATAACCCTTAGCGAAGCAAGAATACTGTGGAAAATCCACAGACAAAACGTCCAATGCAACGCGAGGAGATGGCGAGAAATCAGACGCGAGGGCAAGATAGTCGGCTTTGAATGCGAATGCGGATACAAACACGTACAAAGACGCCCGATAGTAGGCAATACGCCTACCATTAACGTTCAATCGCAAAACCCGCAAAATTCCGCACTTGCCAAGCTTCACACCACATACGAAACAACGTAAAGTTTTAACATCGCATTAACACACCATCTCTTTTAGCCTTTAGCCCCATGACAGAAAGGCGACCTATACATAGGGGCCGAAGACATCGCAGAGCAGAAGGACAGTGATAAAGGACGCTGGTTTATTCCAAAAATGTCAAAGGCGCCGCCGGTAGGATTTTCGACAGGGTTTCCTCCTATTCTCGAACCTACGACCGACTGGTTAACAGCCAGCCGCTCTACCTAACTGAGCTACGGCGGCTAATGCTAGACGCTTCATGATTTTGAGCTTTTCAGTGATATTTAAGTTTAGTCATTTATTCTTCTAATCTGATTCCAGCCTTTTTTGCTTTGTACTTAACTATTCTCACAAAAACCCTATAGAAAGATTGCAAGAGGCCTGCGTACCATTTCCCAGCAAAGGACAAGTTAATTAGCCTGCCTATCCAATAAAAATCGTGCTCTATACATTTAGTTAACAATTCTTTGTGTAGTTCGGTCATCTGCGTTTCTTTAAACCACTCCTCTTCTTTTAGTCTGCCCATGGGAACAAAAAATAGAGGCACAATCAAGCTTGCGACATCTTTAAGGTCGTCCATTAACTCTATCGTCTTGATGAGGTCTTCTTCTGTTTCCTCTGGAACGCCCACAATTAGTGTGCATGCCGGAATCAGCTTATTGTCATGCATCAAGCCCATGCCAGTGCGAACAACCTCTGGCCACTCTTCCGGCTTAAAGGGATGCGCCTTTGCTGGCATGACTTTTTTGGCAAGCTCTGGTGAACCCGTTTCTATGCCGATTTCGGCGCCCCACCACGGTTGTTTCTGCTGCACAATTTCAGAGACTCTCGAGAAAAGTTTAGGTTTTGATGCCACAGCCGCCAGAGAACTGTGGCTCCAGCAGAGGCCTGCACATTTTTTTACAACCAACTCGTGGAGTTGGATGAGTTTTTCGTCGTTTGGCAACGTGTTTTTGGAGCCGTAGAGCATGACATCCTCTGCGTGAAGACAAACCCCGTTTATGCCTCCTTTTAGGTTCACATCCATTTCCCGGAGTATTTTCTCAAACGGATACCACCGTAGCGGTCTCAAAGTCACACTGCAGAATTCACAGCCTCGACAACATCCACGACCTATCTCCACTAAACCATTAATGGAAGGCCTTGCAATGTCTGGTATCTCCTCTAACCTTGGTGTTTCTTTAATGCTACTTTCATAGTATTGAGGAAGAGTTTCACCATTAAGAGCAGCTCGGACAATTTTTCCAACAACCTTTTCAGCCTCTCCTTCGATTATACAGTCTATCCCATACTCCTTAACGAACTTTGGCCTATAACGAAACTGCCAAACACCTGGACCGCCAGCAACAATCCTTAACCCACGTCTCTTCGCTTTCCTAATTTCTGGGCTACTTAACAGGGCACGGAAGTATTGCGCGAGAAACGGCTCCTTCTTCAGGATAGAGGCGAAGGTGCTTGAAGCTGGGCCTAAACCGAAGGGGTCCATGACGTGTATGCCTAAAATCTCTGCTTCGCCAATGTACTTCTTAAGATGGGTTGGTGCGACGGTTAATACATCAAAGCCTTCGCTTAGAAGTTGAGCCTCGATTTTCCTTAATCCATAAGGGGCTGCCACTGGTACGCCCTTCCTTGTCTTGATGGGCGGAAAGAAAAGCCACATGTAAAGCCAGTTGGGAATAACATTCGGTGGGGCACATGTCCCGAAGCCTATAAATTCGTTGCCATGGTAATCGCTCATCAAAGTTCGGTCAGCCGTTAAGAGTATCTTGTGGGTTGCTAATTCTCGTGGCAAGGCGTCGACTTCCACTGTTCACAGTCTTAAGACATTTAGATTTTGATATGATTTTTTACTTAAAAATTATGGTTGGAAACGGTTCAGAAAAGCTTAATCAACATTAGACTTGGCGTTTTTGTTTCGTTGCTATGTTCGGTCATCTAGTTTTACTTAGAAAGGTGTATATGTTAGATTTTCCAATTAGTTGAAAGATTCATGGAGAACAAGCATGTTGAAAAAAGTCTTAGAGGTTAGATGGCACGGCAGAGGCGGCCAAGGAGTGTGGACAGCCAGCGAGTTGTTGGCGCGAGCAGCAATTCACGAGGGAAAACACGTTCAATCTTTTCCAGAGTTCGGTCCAGAAAGGATGGGAGCACCAGTAACCGCCTTCACAAGAATAGGCACTGAGCCAATCCGAGTACACTGCGCGGTTTATAACCCCGATGTGGTAGCCGTCTTAGACCCGACACTGCTCAAAGCGGTTCCAGTTACCGAGGGATTAAGTGAAGAAGGAACGATCATCGTCAATTCGAAGGATAACCCAACAGAGATTAGGAAAGTGCTCAACGCTGACAAAGGCAGAGTTTGGGCTGTCCCAGCAACAGAAATCGCAATAAAAACTCTGGGAATCCCCATAACGAACACGGCCATGCTAGGAGCCGTGGCACGTGTAACTGGAATAGTTAATTTGAAGAGTGTCGAAAAGATTGTTAAAGAACGTTTTAGGATGGATGTTGCCGAGAAAAACGTTGCGGTTATAAAAGAAGCCTATGAGGAGGTAAAATCAGAGTGACATCCAGAGAAAAAAGTTGGAAAGAAATTTCGCCAGCGGGCGTGTGCTGGATTTCTAGCACCGAGTTTTTGACTGGAGACTGGAAAACATACAAGCCCCTAAGAGACTTGGAGAAGTGCACTCGATGTCTCTTATGTGTGCTCTTCTGTCCTGATGGAGCAATACGTTGGAACGCTGAAAAGGGGGACATAGAATTTGACTATGACTTCTGCAAGGGTTGCGGAATATGCGCTAATGAATGCCCGACGAAGGCGATTGAAATGAAACTTGAATAGAGGTGCATGCCAAAATGAAGAGCGTTATGAAACAAGAGGTTTTGGCCTTAAATGGAGACGAAGCAGTTGCCTACGCAGCGAAGCAGTCAGATGTTGACATCGTAGCAGCCTATCCCATAACTCCTCAAACCATAATTGTCGAAAAGTTCAGCGAATACGTTGCTGACGGCGAAGTTGAAACGGAATTTGTTTGCACAGAGTCGGAACACAGCGCCTTAACCGCGTGTCTCGCAGCCTCAGTCACGGGGGCAAGGACCTTTACAGCTTCAGCTTCTGCCGGTTTAGCCCTCATGCATGAGATGCTTTTTGTGACTTCAGGATGTCGCGCACCAGTGGTTATGGCGATTGCCAACAGAGCCTTGTCGGCACCGCTAAACATTCACGGTGATCATTCCGACACGATGGTTGAACGGGACAGCGGCTGGATACAAATCTATGTTGAGAACACACAGGAAGCATACGACTCGATAATTCAAGCCTTCAAGATAGCTGAAAATCCCGAAGTTCTCTTGCCAGTAATAGTTGGCTTAGATGGCTTCACCCTGAGCCATACTCTGGAAAATGTGCAAGTGCTTTCCGATGACATTGTCAAAAAGTTTGTTGGAACCCGGCGATTCCCGAAGGTTACAAGTCATGAGGGGAGAGCTGTGCCTTTCAGGTTGGATCCAGAAAACCCAACGTCAATGGGACCCATAGCCTTGCCAAACTACTATTTCGAGTTTAAGCGGCAACAAGAGGAAGCAATGAGAAACGCCCTTAAAATGATCCAGCAAGTGCATGAGGAATACGCGCAACTAAGCGGTAGAAGTTATGGAAATGGACTTGTTGATTCCTACAGGCTCAAAGACGCCGAAACAGCCATAGTGTGCTTAGGCTCAACGGCTGGAACGGTGAAAACGGTTGTAGACGAGCTTAGGACGAAAGGCGTTAAAGCTGGAGTGCTTAGAATTCGCACTTTTAGACCTTTACCAGTTGAGGGAATAGTTGAAGCGCTTGGAAAAGTGAAGGCTGTGGCCGTCATGGATAGAAGCATGAGTTTCGGGGGAAACGGTGGACCAGTGTTTCACGAAATCCGTCATGTGCTTTACGATTCTCCTGTGCATCCTTACGTGGTGAATTGCATCTACGGGCTGGGGGGAAGAGACACGAGCCCAAGCCAAATACGCCAAATCTACGAAGACCTAGAGAGGATAGTTAGAACAAAGCGTGTTGAAAACCCGATAAAATATGTCGGGTTAAGAGAATAAAAGGAGGAATGAAATGTTTTCTGAATGGAAATTTACAGCAAAAGACATCGCTGAAAAACCAGACCTGTTCCTGTCAGGACACAGAGCATGTGCTGGCTGCGGCCCAGCAACGGTTCTAAGACTAATTATGAAGGCTGTGAGGGGACCCACAATAGTGACGAATGCGACTGGATGCATGGAAGTGGTCTCATCGATCTATCCATACACGTCTTGGGCTACACCGTGGCTCCACACAGCCTTTGAAAACGCTGCTGCGAACGCCTCTGGAATCGAGGCAGCCATTAAAATACTGAAGAAGAAGGGAAGGATAAAGCAGGAGCAAGTAGACGTCATTGCCCTCGCCGGAGACGGGGGCACATACGACATAGGCATACAGGCGCTTTCCGGAGCTGTTGAAAGGGGACACGACTTTCTGTTTGTGCTCTATGACAATGAGGCCTACATGAACACAGGCATCCAGAGAAGCGGAGGAACACCCTTAGGAGCAGCCACAACAACTTCGCCAGCCGGCACGGTCATACCTGGAAAACTGGAACCCAAGAAGCCGATTGCTGATATCATGGTGGCCCATGACATGCCCTACGTGGCTACGGCATCGCCCTATTACTGGCGAGACCTAATCACAAAAACAAGAAAGGGAATAGAAGTGAACGGTCCAGCGTTCTTACACGTGTTTGCACCATGCCCGAGAGGGTGGCGAAGCGACCCAGCCAAGTCCATAGAGCTTTCCCGCTTGGTGGTGGAAACATGCATATTCCCGTTATGGGAAGCCATAAACGCCGAATACCAACTGTCTGCGCCAAGCAAGGTCATAGCCCTAAGCCCACAAAAGAAGAAACCAGTAAAAGAGTATCTGCAAGTGCAAGGACGCTTTAGGCATCTGTTCACGCCGAAATTTGAAGAAATGCTGGAAGAAATACAGCGAATAACAGACGAGAGGTGGCAGCGCCTACTCAAAAGATGTGGATAGAATAAATCCTTAACTTCTTTTCTTTACTAATGCAAGCAGGCTTGTTGCATCACATTTTTACAGTAACTTCTTCACATTAACCATGAGAGATGCTATGATAAGAGTTGAATCGATGAACTCTCCCTTCAAAATTTTTTCTAACACCATGTTAAAATCCATAAATTCAATGTCAGCAATCTCGTCGGAGTGAGAATCCCGCTTGATCTTCAAGTCTTTGGTGAAAAACAGCTCAACAACACCAGCCATATTGCCTGGAGCCCAATTGAACCTTCCAATCCAAACCAGGTTTTTAGCCGTATAACCTGTCTCTTCTTTCAGCTCCCTTAAAGCAGCTCGATGTAGGTCTTCTCCAAGCCTTATACCTCCTGCTGGCAAGTCGTAGATCAATTTGCCCAAAGGGTGTCTATACTCCTTCACAAGGAGCATTTTGTTATCTTTTGTGAAGGCGGCCACAGCGACGGCGGTAGGCTTGTCCTTTATCTCTGTTCCGCCAAAATAGACCCACTCATGCCTCGATCCATCTGCAAACTCCAATGTGTCCACGACAACTTTTCTGTCATGCTTTTTGTAGATAACCTCGGACTTCAAAACTCTCACATTTTCAAATCTTTGCAAAACCTTCTCTCCTCATTTAAGCCTCTTCTTGACTAGCATGCTTTTCAATCTTTTATCTTCTCTGTAGCGGGCTTTGTAGGGTTCCAGACAGCCGAGGATGATACATCTACTTATCACCGAGAAAATCGTCGAGTTCTTCAACGGTACTTTTATGCTGTTTCTCTCAGGTGTTTTTCTATCTCGTTTTCTGCGTTGTCTGCCTTTATGAATATGGGCACGTTTTCTATTCCGGTGGCTATGTAGCTTGAGAGTAGCCATTCGCCAGGCGCAAACTCTAACGTTTTTTCTAGTATGCCCTTGTCTATCATGAATGTGTCGCTGATTAATGCACGGTCGTATGGGCGTGGCAGAGTGCCGACAAAGTACGTGTGAAGTTGTTGTAGGGCGTTTGTGTTTAGGTAGGCTATGCGTTGCGTGGCTATGCAAACGCCTAGACCATACTTGCGTCCCTGCCTGAGTAAGGTTTCGACATGTCCAGAACATTTGGCGTCTATTCCTGCCGAGCCGCTTGGTATAAACTCTTGAGCCTCGTCGAAAACAAGCATGATGTAGGGCTTAACCTGAAACCTGCGTTTTCTGCGAACAAGTAAATCCTGTGTGAGGGTTATGACGAGGTCCTTTATCGTGAAGGGGTCTGAGATTGAAATGCAAACAAGCCTTGTTTCGTCTTCCAATAGTTCTCGGATTTTCTCAATCGTTAATCCGCCAGTCTCTTTCTCTTCTTTTTCATGTCTCTTCTTTATTCTGTCAATCAGTGAGGTTCTTGTGGTTGCCCAAGCGTATAATCCGCTTTTTTCGTGAACCTTAAACTCTTCGATGGTTTCTATTGCCATCTTGTCAATGTATCTCACGAATTCTTCGTCCACCTCCTGATTCTCGCTTAGTCCGTGCTCTTCCATGTATTCGAGTATGGCATCGTGGATTTTGTCGATGGCGTTCATGTAGTGGGGCTTATCGGTTGAGCCTCTCCTCTGGTCGCTAAGCTCATCCATGAATTGGCTGTAGGTTGGAATCTTTTGTTTAGGCCGTCTGTAATAGGCAACTTTGCCTTGCTCCATTATGCATCGCAACCCCGCCTTGATTCTTTCATCGGCTTCGTATTCTCTAGGCTTGACGACAGAGTTGAAGAACTGTTCCAGCGAGTCGATTTTGTGTTCAAGGACAACTTTTGCTGGAACATCCGAGTCGGCCAGCAAATCCAGCAACAGGAATATGTACTCGCAGCTTATGTCAAAAATTATGACTTTCGTGTTGTCTGTGTGCAACAGAATTCTTCTGAGGACGTTAGACATTAAGTTGCTTTTTCCACCACCGGTAAAAGCGAAGACACCGAAGTGGTAGCGGGTGAGCTTCTCAAAGTCAACGTAGATTGGGATAATGGTTTTGCTTGCCTGAAACATTTTGATTAGGCCGAGCCTCGGATCAACCCTAGCGTCATCAACGGTTTTAGACGGGTCTATGCCGAATTTTTCGGCTATTTTCTGGTTGTACATGCGGTTTATCATTTCGCTGTTCAGAAGGTGGACTGGACTGCCCACTACGGGGTATGAAAAGCCTTTCACAAACTCGAATTCGCGGTTCCGGTTCATGGTCAAGTCGTAGTTTATTGGGATGGCGTCTATCTGAATCAACATCGTAGACTTGTCGTCCGTCTGCCAATCCTCTTCAGACTGTTCGATAATCTCAAACTGCATGGGATAGTAGCCATGTTCAGACAAACCGCGCAGACCAAAATGTTCGGGCCAGATTCGGCTGATCTCCATAAGCGTAAATTTCTCTTGGTCTTGCCCAGTCTGTTTGAAGTTCTTAACAGCTAAAAGCATACCCTCCTCCAGCAGTCCCATCAAATCCTTCTGATATTCAACTTTTATTCGGCATTGGTAACGTGCGCTTGTTCCTGCAAGCTTGGTTTCTTCAGCACCACCAAAATACCGTGGAATAACCGCTGCAAGTCTCGCGTGGAACCTGCCATCAAAGTCTGTAAAGCAGAAACTGTTAAATCTGTTCTCTTCTTGCGGCTTCAATTGTGGCTCTCCTCTCCCTGAAGGTGCTCATATAGAATATGAACTTTCTCAATTTATGGTTATTGAGTATCCAGTCCGCTGTGGTGTCCACAATACATTTGAACTGGTTGTAATTCCACTTGGCAATTTTGTCCGCAATGAACAAGGGTTTGTTGTGGCCGAAGGCTTCCGGAATGCTGGAAGGAGCCATAGCAGCCAAAACAACCATAATTAAGTTCTGCAGCTTGTTTGGAACGTTTTTATCCATGAACAAGATCACTTCTACAGGCTCTCTTGTGCCGTCGCTGAGTTCGTTCCAAAACTCCACAACATTCTCAGGCTTATAATCAAATTCCGGATAGACCAGACGGTCTATCAATAGGACGTTGCTTCTCAACATCGGGTCTGCCTTGGCTTGGCTCAACTGCACATACGTCTTCAGAAAGGTCTTTTCAAGGCCTATTTTGTTTTTTATCGCTCCTGAAACGTAGCCCTTGCGGTTTTGCCTGTCTGGAATCATGGTTCTGAAGGCTGAATCGTATTCGATTAGGCTCCATGGCGGCTTGATTTTGTCCGGGTTGAATATGCTGGCCGACTGGAGTATCATGCGGTCTGTGTTGGGCAGTTTTTCAAACTCACCCTGTGAGATAGCCGTTTTCAACAAGCCTTCATTGTGTATTATTGGGATTAGTTGTCGTTTGAAGTCCCTTGCTGCGGTGTCTTTTGTTATGCCAATGAGCAAGACTCGCCTTTTCCAGCATTCCTCCATGAGCATGTGCAACGTGAAAAGCGTGATGAAAGCAATGTCGAGGGTCGTGAGCCAATGCTCCTTTCCGTCCTTCAAAATCTTCATTAGACTTGATGTTTCTGACGTTTTCGTAGAAAAGAAGCGGTCACCCAAGTCTGTAACAAGTTTTTTGATGCGCTCCCAAGTCGTTGCATACTTTGGATTCAGAGTGTAAGTCTCATTTTTCTCGTCAAGAATGCCTCTCTTAATCAGGTGTTTGAGGTATCGCTTCACTCTTCTGGCTCTCTTCTCGTCTGTTATGCCAAATTCGGCTAGAATCTGCTTTTCGGTTAAGGCTCCTCTTCGCCTTGCCAATTGAATCATTGCGTAGCGTAGGTAGTCAGCCCTTGGAGGTGGCAGACCCAAAGCTTGATTGCAAACGTATTGCCTCGCAATGGTTAAGTCGTTAACGTCGATAGGCTCACCGTCAATCCTGTATCCAATTGTGCTGCTTTTCGCTTCCCATAACTCATGCCTCGAGGTGTCGTAAAGGAGACTTGCCCGCTCAATGGATAGGCTCCTATCTAAAAGAATGACACGTATATTCTGGTCTGGGTCTGTGGCAAGCTTGTAGGCGAGGTAATACTCGGCGAAAGTCATTATCCAATTCGCAATCGTGGCATTACTTATTATAGCCTCATCCATCAACGGCTTGCCTAAACTGATTTCTTCAGGCTGCTCAACATCAAAAAACGTCTGGTCTATGTCTGGAATCTCGTTGACGTAGACTGGCACGACGCTTGATATGCCCGCGCCTTGCTGAACCGTCCTTTCATCGCACTCAACTTTGGGTTTGTCCTTTTCCAAAAAAGTTATGGTGCCAGTTGAAGCATAGGCGCCGCCGAAGAAGATGACAAGATCAAACAATGGTCGCGAGTACATCGTGCCGTCTATGCCGGCAAAACGAACACTGGAAGCACCGAAAAACTCTTTGGCAGTTTCCCAAGCCCCTTCACGGCCAAAACCCATTCTTATAAGGTTTGAAAGCAGACCATCGTAAAGGTTTTCAAGGGATGAGAACCGCTGCTCGTAATCCAAAACCTGCCTTGAAGCCCCCAGCCTAAGCACATCGCTGGTCCTCTTTACCGCATCACTTAACGAAGACAATCCCGCCTTCACCCATTCCACAATAACCTTCTCCCAGTAAAAACGTTTGTCAACACGGAAACACAAAAATAACTCAGCAGACAAAGTCAAATGGGGTTTGTTGCGGGGTTGCCCTAGCCTGGTAGGGGGCAGGCCTGCTAAGCCTGTGGTCAGCGATGGCCGCGCGGGTTCAAATCCCGCACCCCGCGCATTTTCTGCTTCCAAGGCAAAGAAATGCTTATTCCCGAGTTTTAGTGACGCAAATTACTTCGTATCAAAGCTAAACATTTCCCTGTCTCTCTGTTCCCTTCAGCTTCTGAAGCAGACGTGCCCTGTTTTGTTGTATGCGCATCATTCCTTGAACAATAATATGATTCTCCCGAGAATATCCCTTAAGAATAAATTTTTCTAGTATAGCGTGAGGATGAAGGGATGAAGACAAAGGTTAATCACAAGCTTTTCTCAGTCCTGCTTGTTGCGATTTATATGGCTACTGCATGCATGCTTGCAGAAGCCTGCAGGCCACCATGCATCAAAATCTTATCGCCTAAGAACACGATATACGCTACAAGCTCCGTTCCGTTAATCTTTACAGTTGACAAAGTAACCTCATGGATTGGCTACACTCTAGATGGGCAAACAAACGTTACAATTTTTGGAAACATAACTCTGAACAGTCTCGAAGACGGAGCGCATTACGTGGTTGTCTACGCCAACGATACTGCTGGAAGAATGGGAGCCTCCTGTAGGGTTTACTTCTCTGTTGACACAAAGCCCCCGAACATAACGAATGTGTGCCAATTTCCACCAAAGGACAACGTGCTCCCCGACGATGAAGTCAAAGTCAACGCCACAGTCACAGATGATGTAAGCGGGGTGAGGCGGGTGACTCTGTTCTACGCTTACGCTAATAGCAGTGGAACATGGATTAGGACTGTTAGCATGACAAATCTTGAAGGAAACATTTGGAATGCCACTATACCAAAGTTTCCATACTGCACAAACGTAACCTACGCAATCACAGCCGAGGACAACGTCGGCAACATTATCACAACGGTAGAGATGGGATACGACATTCAATATCACGTAATTCCAGAGTTTCCGTCATTCCTTATTCTTCCAATGTTCATTGTAGCAACACTGCTAGTAGTCATACTCTACAGAAGAAAACGTTGTAAAAACTCGGTGACAGTTTAAACAAGGGCTTCAATCCATCCCCCGCGCTTTTTGCATTTTTATGCAAAATATTGCTTATCTCTTAGTTTTTATCAACTCTCTATTCTCTTCAGAAAAAGAGTGTTAGGAGATAACCGTTCAGTCAATTGAACCATCCTCAACCATTAATGGATGGATTAGTTGGAGGCAATGAGGGCAATGCACCAACGCTTTATCTCCGCTGGATCTCCACTTCTTTTTACAGAATGGGCATTGAAACCACGTGGTTTTTCCAGGAAGATAAAACCATTGTCGACTTAATACCCATATAACGACTCCTGAAATAAGCATAATGTCTCCCAGAATGATAAGGTACACGAGCTTAAATTCAACGCCTGGAATGAAATCAAGCTTTTCCGTCCAAAGAAGTGTTAGGAAAGTTGAAAAAGGGTTTTCAGCCGAAGAAATCTTCGGCCACGTTACCCACACTGTTGCAAGAATAGCAGTTATTCCTATCAAACAAAATATCAAGCTAAGAGCGTATGCGGACTTTTGTTTTCGAAGAGTGAACTTCATTTCTAGATTCTCGCTTTTGGATAGACCGTCTTGTTTTATTAGATTTATGAAGCAAAAGTAAACATAGACGCTTTACATTCTGGCGTCTGCGGTAAAATAACCATATGAGTTACTTCTCTAACTTTAGAAACTTAAAGTGATGTAGAAGTGGAAGCTTAGAAAGAAGAGAATTTCGCTACCCAAATGTTTTAAATGTGTGGATGTTTGTATTTCTTAATGAGGTTTGTGATCGCATGGCCCTAGAAAGAGAATTTGGAGCAGATACAGACCTAAAGAGACTTTATCATGTTTACCTTACGCTTACGTTAATTGGCGGTTTTCTTTGGTGGATGATTCTTGTTGTTGTCGTTGTTATGCTTTCATTTGAGGCATGGATTGGAGTTGTAGTTGCTTTGTCGTCTTTTCTGCCGCTTCTAATTGCCGTCGCAATTGTCTTATACTGGATTCCTAAATTTCATTCTTCGATAACTTACGTCTTGGGAGACGACAAGATAACGGTTACAAGGGGAGTGTGGTGGAAGAACAAGAGTTTTGTGCCCTACAATCGCATAACCAACGTCAACATTTACCAAGGTCCAATTTCCAGACATTTCGGACTAGGAAGACTCTCAATACAGACTGCAGGCTTTTCAGGAGTCAGCAGTTCAGGTCACAAAACCGCAGAGGCGGAGATTCTTGGAGTAAAGAACTTTGAAGAAGTAAAAGACATAATAATGAGCTTCGTTAAAGGAACAAAACCAGAAGCAATAGAAGCAGAAGTCGAAGTTAAACCTTCCAGGGATATAAACGAACAGATTCTTGCAGAACTACGCAGAATAAGAAAAGCCATGGAGAAATGAGGTAAACAAAAGCGTATGGCGGCTGGTTCATTTTCCGGCGTTTTTTCTGACCTTATTGAGGGTAGCTCTTGCTCTAGGTGCTATGGCGAAGAATTTCTTCAGTTTTTCACATGCGTAATCCTCACAGTAAGCGCAGTTTTTGACTTTTCTTACTTGGGCACAAGGTCTTATCTCGCAGATTTTACGGCAATATCCTGAGCGTCGCCCATTTTCTCGCAAGCATCCATCACAGTTAATGTCTTCTGGCTCAAACTTCACGCCAAAATGCTTAGACCAGCTCGCAGCGACTCTCCTTCTTGCGCTGTCGTCATCGTTTTTTGTTGCGATGAACGCTTCGCATTTGGTGCAAATCAGTCCACAACATCCAATCATTTTATCCATTCTTTACCGCTCCCTTGAGCCTAAACTTTTTCTGCAACGTAAAAAGCTTTTTGGGTTGATTTCTGTTAACTCTTGCGGCTTCCTCCCTTTGCTTCTCCTTTTGTGTAGAAATATCTGACATCTTTGTCCATTTCTTCCACTATTTGAAGTTGAAACGAGTCATCATAAAAATTCTTTGATGCGGAAAATCCAGCGCGCATATGTTCGCTTCTTCTATTTCAGTATATCAGGTGTATCGCTGGCTATGCCGTCAACGCCTTTCTTCACGTGTTCTGAAACTTCTTCTCGTTCGTTTATCGTCCACACTATTACCTTCAAGCCATTTTCATGCGCTTTCTGAACATTGGGGGCGTGAGTAAACCGGTAGAGTGGAAGTAGGTATTTTGCTCTCAGCTCTAAGGCTGCCTTTATAGGATTCTTGTGTCTCACGTAGATCAAGCCAGTCTCAACGTTGTCGTTCAGCTCCCTAACTTTCCTTAAGGCTTCCTCATGGAAAGAAACGATTATTACGTCATTCTCCAATCCTTTTTCGTGGATTAGGCTCAGCACCTTCTTCTCAAGACCAGTTTCCTTCAGTTCTATGAGAATCTTCGCCTTCTTGTCCAAAAAATCGAGCGCTTCTTCTAGTGTAGGTATTTTCTCGCCTTTTTCTGTGGCAAGTTGTTCAATTTCTTCTAATGTCAGCTCGCTCACTAAACCCTTACCATTTGTTGTTCTATCGACCTTGGCATCGTGGATAACCACTATTCCACCATCCTTTGTTCCCCTGACGTCAAACTCTACAGCGTCCACACCTAACTCTAGGGCTTTCTTAAAGCTGCGCAAAGTGTTCTCCGGTTCGTAAGCTCTTGCTCCTCTATGACCTATCTTCAACATGTTGTTTAGTTGAAAATCTGAGACTTATATAAGTTTACACCTAATGAAAAACAACGCATAGCAGTCTTGGAAAGAAAAGAAATTCATCGTAATAGTGTAAATGAAGACCAGCCCTGATTCCCATGTACGTGCTCTCTATGAAATAGCAAGAGAGAACTAAAGAACCATGGCTCTAACTTCTTATGGAATTGGTAAATATGAAGCTAAGCATGTTTTCAGACTCTGAAGATATAAACTTGGATGTTTCACAATAGTACCTACGTCACAAGTTAAAACCATGTTTCATTTAAGTTCAGAGCCTAACACTTCAAGTCAACAGGCTGTTCAAGGATATAAAATCCTTTGGTACTACAGCCCTAACTCCTTTTTTCGGGTCCACAACCTGATTGATTTCTAAATTGACGGCGAGGCTTCCAAACATGTACGCCTTCTCAAAAGACCAGTTGTACTCCCGCATAAGAGCTCCCACCGCAGCCTCAGATGCAGACTTAGCAGCCTCGTCTAGGGTGTCGCCGCAGGCTAGGAACGCATACCAATTGCGAGTTTCGAGTATTGGCCATTCGGGCCTTTTACCCTTGATGAGGCTGAACTTTAAGAGGACTTCGCCAGCCACTTCCACTGAGGAGACGCACAGCTCTCCATCGGCCTGAACCGCGTGGATGTCGCCTGCCGCAAACAAAGCTCCCTCGGCGAACACTGGCAAGTAAAGCCTAGTGCCAGCTGTTAACTCCTTAACATCCATGTTTCCACCGTGCATCCCGAGGGAACCCGAAGGAACTTCATCCGACTCTGGAGCCACACCAATGGTGCCTATCATCGGTTTTGCCTTGACACGAATCCCATCATCGAAGTGAACGCATCCCCTGCTTATCCTGACTATCTCGGTGGAGGATTTGAACCGTTTTCCTCCCAAGATTCCATGCTTAGGAACAGCGACTATCACGCCTCTTTTCTCGATTTTTATGTCTAATATTTTTACGACGAGCGTGTCCCCGGGCTTCGCACCCTTAAAGAACAGTGGACCTGTTGCTCCATTAACCCTAGACCAGTCAAGCGTGTCTAAGGAATCCTTTTCGCTTTTTATCTGCCCTCCTAAGGCGTCTTGTGTTTTAAGCAATATGAGCTCTTCGGGTTTGACCTTTTCAGCTGGCTTGTGTTGAGAGGTAAAACTGTATATCACTTTGCTTCTGGGAACGACCTTCATGGCGACACGTCCAATCTTGTTCATGTATTTTGCCAACCGCTTAAAGTGTTTTTTGAGTTAAAGCCTCAAAGCTGTTGACATACCTTCTAAATTCTTATTGTTCTTCTGTATTGTTGTTTCATAAGGGTTATCGGCGTCTAAACGGAATATTCTCTCATGATTCGTGCTAGGAAATCGCTAATTCGGTTGCTCTTCATCACCGTCTTATTCTCGATTCTTGTTCAACTGACAGAGGCGACCTCCATGAGTTTTACCGTGCACGGTGGTGAAGAAGTGACTAAATCCATCAACCTCGCAGTTGACGACCGTGTTTTGATAAGCTTTACCGTTCTTGGGCAGTCTGACAGCACCTTATACTTTTACATAACTTATCCCAATGGAACCGAGAAAGAATTTGGCAAAATCGGCGACTTCCATCACCGTTTCGTTTGCGACGCAGAAGGCAAGTGCGTTCTGCGCTTTTCCAACACAGACTCCTCGGAAGATAAGCTTGTAACTTTGAATTATGAGGTTGAGCATTACATTTTTGGGATTCCGCAAATGCTCTTTCTAACCATAATCATTGCAGTGATCTGTGTGGCGGCCGTGGCAACCTTTGTCTTGATGGGAAAACCCCACTAGCCATCAATAATCAAAATGTATTTGTGGTAATGCAGAATTCTGCTGACACTTGAATATTAATCTCAATTAAGTATGCTGAATCTTGTTTGAAACCGTGTAAATCATTTATATGATTCACAATTAATACCAATACGCAGTGAGAAAATGCTCGTCACAAACAAGGATCTGTTATTGCCAGCTAGGCGGAAAGCCTACGCTGTTGGCGCCTTCAACATTCAAAACCTCGAAAGCCTGTTAGCTGTGGCTGAAGCTGCGGTGGAAGAGAAATCTCCAGTTATCGTTGCTGTTACGCCGAGCGCCATAAAATATGCCGGTTTGGCTTATCTGGTGAAAATCGCCAGAATAGCCACAGAAGCTACACCAGTGCCCATGTCTTTGCATCTCGACCACGGCGAAGACTTTGAAACCGTTTCCAGATGCATCGAAGCTGGGTTCACCTCAGTGATGATCGACGGTTCCTTCCTGAAGTTTGAAGAAAACATCGCCTTAACAAGGCGTGTAGTTGATCTCGCGCGTCCAAAAGGGGTCTCTGTTGAGGCTGAGCTTGGCAGGCTTGCGGGGGTAGAAGAGAAAACAGTTGAAGAAAAAGAAGCTGTTCTAACAGACCCTAGCGCAGCTGAAGAATTTGTTGAACGAACCCGTGTTGACGCCCTTGCGGTTGCCATAGGCACTTCTCACGGTGCCTACAAGTTTAAGGCTGAACCGAAACTTGATTTTGAAAGGTTGAGGCTTATCGAGGAAAGGGTGGATTTGCCGCTTGTTTTGCACGGAGCTTCAAGCGTGCCATCATGGATTATTGAAAAAGCCGTTAAGTACGGGGCTGAGCTGACAGGGGCGAGGGGCATTCCGGAAGAGCACATCAAAAAAGCCATCTCTTTAGGGATTGCGAAGATAAACATCGACACCGATTTGAGGCTGGCGTTCACCGCAACCATACGCGAGTTTCTAGCGAATTCTCCCAAAGAGTTTGACCCCAGAAAAATTTTGGGTCCGGCAAAAGAAGCCGTGAAGGAAGTTGTCAAGGCTAAAACGCGCTTGTTTGGAAGCTCTGGAAAAGCATCTTAAGGTGTAGTGCAAAATGAGAGTCGGAATCTTAAGCGGAGGCGGGGATGCTCCTGGAATTAACGCCGTTATAAGGGCTGTTGTTAGAAAAGCCATTCAAAATTATGGTTATGAAACTGTCGGCATAAAAGACGGATGGCACGGGCTTCTAGAAAACGGGTTCCTACCTTTGGATTTCAAGTCGGTGTCTGGCATTCTTCCGCGTGGAGGCTCAATCCTAGGCACCTCAAGAACAAACCCATTCAAACACGAAAAAGGACCGGAAACAATGCTGAAAAACGCCAAAAAAGCCGGGATAGGAGCGGTTGTCGTTATCGGTGGTGACGACACTTTAAGCGTGGCGTATAGAATGGGTGAGCTTGGGCTTAAATACGTGGGCGTGCCAAAAACAATCGATAACGACTTGTCTGGAACGGATTACACGTTTGGCTTTATGACAGCAGTCGCCATAGCCACAGAAGCCCTTGACAGGCTTCACACCACAGCGGAGACCCATCACAGAGTCATGATACTTGAGGTTATGGGGAGATACTCTGGCTGGATTGCGTTAGAGGCTGGGCTTGCCGGAGGTGCAGACATAATCTTAATCCCTGAAAAGCCGTTCGACATAAACGAAATCTGCGAATACATCAAACGCAGACAAGAAAGAGGCAGGAACTTCAGCTTAATCGTTGTCGCTGAGGGAGCCAAGCCTAAAGGTGGAGCCGAGATAGTTTATAGTGAAAGTGTGGACGAGTTTGGACACATTCGCTTGGGCGGTGTGGGATACTACCTCGGAAAGGAAATTGAAAAGTGCATGGGCATCGAAACTCGTGTTGTGGTTTTGGGGCATCTCCAGCGTGGCGGCTCTCCCACACCCTTTGACAGGATATTGGCTACAAGATTTGGAATAGCGGCGATAGACCTCGTTCACGAAGGAAAGTTTGGTTACATGGTTGCCATTAAAGGAAACAAGATAGTTCCAGTGCCGCTCAAAGACATTATTGGTAAACGAAAGACGGTAGACTTGGAACTTTACGACATTGCAAGCGTATTTTTCGGTTAGAATGCCGTGGCTCTCCTTAGGGATTCGTAGGGTTGAGTGAAATTTGAAACGCTCTTACGCCGTGGTAATAGTAACAACCGCAAATAGGGAAGAGGCAGAGAAAATCGCACAGCGTCTGCTTGATGAAAAGCTGATTGCGTGCGCCAACATAATCGGTCCTGTTTCATCACTTTTTTGGTGGGCTGGAAGGGTTGAGAGGGCTAAGGAGCACATCCTCTTAATGAAGTCCCGCACAGACCTTTTCGAAAAGCTCTCAGAGACCGTTAAGGCTTTGCACAGTTACAAGGTGCCAGAGATTATCGCGTTGCCAATCGTTAAGGGTGTTTCAACTTATATGAAATGGCTCGATAGCTGTCTTAAGCCAGCGGATGAGTGACAGCTGATAAAAGAGGCATCTAAAGCGTCAAAGTTTTAAGCAATCTGTATGAATTTCATGATGCTATGTCTGACATAGTTATCAAAGAGTGTAGCAACTTAGACTCCATAATCGGCTTGTTTAATGAGCATCGGGATTATCCTTTCACATACCTGGCGGACATACACCTATTCAAGATGTTCAGCCGCTTGAAACCCTTCAGGGCGTTTACAGCCGAAGTTGATGAACAAGTCGTCGGATGCGTCTACGCCATGAGATACATGTACGACTGTGGGTGGATTGGAGGTCTTCTTGTTCACAAAAGCCTCAGGAAGATGGGTATAGGCAGAAGGTTATTGGAGAGAGCGCTGCGATTCCTAGGACACGGGTATGCGTATCTCTTCGTGGAGCCTAAAAATGTGGCCGCAAAGGGGCTTGTTGAAAATGGGGGATTTAACGCGGTCTACAGAAGGCTCAACTACGTGGTTCATGTTCCCTTAGACGAGTCGATGTGCAAATGCAACAACATAGACTATGACGTCGAATGGGATGATTTAACGAAAGCTTTAGGCTTCAAAGAAAGGGGCGGCGTAGTCAATATGGGCTATTATCCAATAAAAGTAACCAATCATATTTTTCAAGACTTGAAGAATGAACGGAAAATTCTAAAATGCGGCAGCGTCCTAGCGATAGTGGAGAATTCATACAGCGTAGATGTCAACGGCTACACGTTCACATTTAACGACTACATTCTAAAAGGACTACCCGTTCATCCGAAAGAGAAAATCGTCGAGGTCAACCCGTTCTATACTGAGGACCAAGTGCCTGACCTCATCAAACTGATAAATACTCTGGCTGTTGACGGAAAAGTGGCTGTATGGACCTACCAGGAAGATCCTGTAACGAGAAGATTGCCATTGAAAGGGACATTGGGCGCATTGGTTATGCAACTCTACAGGCGTTAAACATCTTTTAACTTCGTTTGACCCTGAGGAAACAAGCGCGGTCACGGACTGCTTTTAGGTAAAGTTTTATAGTTTTGAAGGGCTTCAGAATCTCTTGGCGGTGGGTCTTAGGCGGGGGGTTAGGGGTCCCCTGAACCGTAAACCCTCTATACGACGGGCCGAGAGCTGAGGCTGAGGCGTCTAAGGCCGCTGAGACCCCCACCTCCGAAGCAATGACTATCCGTCCCTTGGGGCTGGCGGTCGCTGGGCAGCTTCCGTAGGGAAGCCGTCTTCAATGTCTGCCAGGCGAAACTGGCCAGGCCCGGGAGGGAGCAACCTAAGTCTGGACGTTCAGCGCTCAGGGGGGTGCGGGTACGAGTGTAGGGTCTGAGGGGTCAAGCGGATTCTGGACGTCGAACCCCAGTGACCCACCGCCTTTTCTATTCTTTTGCCTTCAATAATCCGTCTTTCATAACAATTAGTGTACTAGAAGTTCAATCTATATATAAGGGAGGGGCTAGAGGCTCGCAGAGTAGGAGAATCCTTTTGGAAAAATGCTAAATGTTGTACGCATTAATCTATATTCTTGGATGCTTAATCATGTCCTTTAACGAAGTTCGTAAGGATTATTTACTCGACCGGTGGGTTGTCATCGCAACTGAACGTGGTCGCAGACCCACAGACTTTGCCAAACAGGAAAGGGAGAAAGCCAAAACTGTTGCTTGTCCCCTCTGTCCCGGCAACGAGCACATGACGCCGCCAGCAGTTCTAGTCTACCTTAAGGCAGGTAAAGGCGTTAGAAGAGCCAAGGACAAAAACGGTTTCCGCCACAAAAGTTGGTTGATTCGTTGTATACCAAACCTTTTTCCAGCCTTCGCCCCACCAAAAGAGAGGATTAGCCGAAGGCAAATCATGAAAAGCAACGACTTGGCGGTGGCAGTTGGGCACCACGAAGTTTTGGTTGAATCGCCGATTCATGACGAGCACCCATCAGATGCAAAAATTCCGCAGCTGGTGCACGTCATCAACGCCTATGTTGACAGACTTCAAGAGCTTTCAGCGAAACCTTACGTGGGGTACGTTTCCATTTTTCGCAATCATGGCCTAGAGGCTGGGGCTTCACTTTCTCATGCTCATAGTCAGATTATTGCGACACCTTTTATTCCGAAGATTGTGGAGGAAGAGCTTAAGGCTAGCAGAAATTTCTGGAAACAGAACGGAAAGTGTGTTTTCTGTGGCATCTTGGAAAAAGAGTCGGATGGACCGAGGCTCATTCTCGAAAACTCGAGCTTTGTAGTTTTCGCGCCTTACGCAAGCACCCACCCCCTAGAGTTTTGGATAATCCCAAAAAAACATGAGGCTACGCTGCTTGGCTTGTCGCAAAGGGAGGTGAAAACCTTTGCTGAAACATTAAAATCATGCCTTAATGGATTAAAGAGACTAGTAAACGACCCGCCCTACAATTTTGGCTTTCATTTAGTCATAAACAAAGATGCCCGCAGATACTACCATTGGCATTTGGAAGTTTATCCCAAACTTGCGATTTGGGCCGGCTTCGAGAAGAGCACAGGCATGTACATAAACACCGTCACTCCGGAAGTCGCAGCTGAAAGTCTCAGAAAGACAATTTCATCTTGAGCACTGCAAAACTTCCCTTTCATGCTTTGGTCTAATGTGCATGATGTCTTCTACGTAGGCTCTCAGTGGCTCTGCTACGCTCCACGCTTGAGCTATGCATCCTCTGGGTGTGTGGGGCGGTTCTCCGTCGAAGATTTCGCTTATGGTTCCAAGCCCACCCTCAAAAATTCGTTCAGTAAACAATGATAAGAGAAATTTCTTTAGGGCATACTCGCGTCTGTATTCCGCATAACCTTTGGTTTTCAGAAAGGCTGTCGTGAAGAGACCTAGCAGCCAAGGCCACACCGTACCATTATGGTAGGCTTTATCTCTACTTCTTCTGTCTCCGGCATAAACTCCGATGTATTTTGGGTCACTTCTTGAAAGGGTTCTCAAACCGTAAGGCGTCAAAAGTTCATGATGCACCACGTCGACGATTCTTTCGTTTTTAACGTTATCGAGCATGGTGAAGTCTAAAGCAGCGGCGATAATTTGGTTGGGTCTCAAAGAGTCGTCCCTTTCATGTTCGCTTACCACATCAAACAAGCAGTTCTTTTCCGAATTCCAGAATTTTTCAGCAAAACTTTTCTTAGCCTTTTCAGCCATCTGAGCGTATTTTTCAGATTCGCGTTTATCCTTGAACCCGTCTGCCAAGAGTTCCATGGTTTTCAACGCATTGTACCACAAAGCCTCAACCTCAACTGCCTTTCCAGCCCTCGGGGTTATTGGTTGACCGTCTACAGTTGCATCCATCCAAGTCAGCTGAGAACCATGGAAGAGCAAGCCGTCGCTGTCAACGTGTATGTTGAAAACTGTTCCTTTCGCATGGTTTTCAATGATTGTTTTTAGGGTTTCCCACAGTTGCTCTTGAACGAATTTGAAATCGTTTGCATATTTCAGGTATTGAAGCACCGCGTTCACGAACCACAAGGTTGCGTCAACAGCGTTATAGGCTGACTGCCCCAATTGGTCCGAGAGAAAGTTGGGAATTAGGCCTTGTTTGCAGTGCTTTTTGAAGGTTAAGAAAACCTCTCTTGCATCCTCAAATCTTCCAGTCACAAGCATCAAACCGGGCATAGAAATGAATGTATCCCTTGCCCAAGCCTCAAACCAGTGATAACCAGCAATAACGGATTTTTGAACGTCACCCACGCCCTTAACTACAAACATGTCCGTGGCCAAAACAACCCAGTTTAACCAATCCTTTGGGGGAAGGCTTTCGTGCTCTTCATAAAATTTCGCCAACAAGTTTTCACGGTGCTTCATTTCTTGTTCTTGTGAGGCTTCTATGTCATACATGGTGGCAGGCATTTCAGCCAGAATTTTTCGCGCCTCAACCTCATTTTTGTCCGCAACCGCAGTTATCGCAAAATCTTCTTTTTTGTTAGCTTTTACGCCTACCTCAAAGTACCCGGTTTGATAACAGTCGTCTAGGCAACTTTCTCCACGCACGGCCTCTTCGCGATAATATATCCCTTCAACCCACCTTCCAGCAGCAATGTAGTGACCGCCTGTTGCTTTCATCATCAGTACAGACCGAGGAACGCTAAAGCGTATATCCACCTCTTTGTCTCTTTGCTCCTGAATAAACTCCCATGGAATTTTCCATCTGTCCGTTACCGAATGGATGGGTCTCCAGTTTATCAGCGGAAAGACTCGAATTTCGACGTCAAAAACACTCTTATTTGAAACGTTATAAACTGCTATAGCTGCATTTTTCTCACGGGGCATGAAGATGGTTTTTTTAACTTCAACATCTTTCACCGCGTAAACGTACTTTGGGAACGGGGAAACTGTAAATTCTCTGAGGAACGTGTGTCCTTGCGGGAAGATTCCGTTTTGAAACTCGTTAGCGCCGAGCGGGTAAGTGTTTCTTCCTATGCCTATTTCTTCGTCCAGTTTTGCTAGGCATACTCTGCGGCCTCCCGGTGGATGAAAAGCGGCGACAAGCAACCCGTGATATTTTCTTGTGTTTATGTCTAAAACCGTGGAAGAAGCGTAACCGCCCAAACCGTTTGTTATAATCCACTCTTTTTGGATCGCATCATCAAAGTGAGAAAGCATTTCTTGACTGAGGCTTATGGCTGGCAGCTTCATTTACAGCATCAGCTTCGCAACATTTTTTTCCCTTGACACACCGAAGAAATTTGCCACTGGATTGCACTTAGTTCTAAAGAGCAAGGCGTGGGGCTTTTTCAGCTTGTATTCTGTTAATGTTTCAGCGTAGCCCATGCCCTTCGCAAAAACAATGTCGACAGAATTGTAGAAGTTAAGGAATTCTGCGGAAAATTCCTTCAAAGTCAATCCAACGGCATCTGTTCCTGTAGTTATTACTTTGTCAGCGGTCTTGCTAATTCCAGAAGCTTCCGCATCTTCTAACGTAGCATCGTTGATCACCGGTCCACCTTTAACACTGACAATCACGGTTAAGCCCATGTTTTTTAGTTGTTCAACAAGCAAAGTGTCGAAGACGATTTCCCCAGCATTGTCCGTCAAATAAAGAACGGAACGCGCTTCTCTGGCCAGCTCATAGATCTTGTTGGTGTCATCTATAACCAAATCTTTCCCAGCCTCTCGAAGGCTTTTTCTTAAACTGTTGAATGTGAACTTGTGGCCGGGGATGTCAAATTCTATTGTGTTTCCAACCATGGCGCATAGGCATGCTTTTTTGAATCTGTCCTGTTGAGCAAAGCCTTCTTCAACGAGTTTTTTTGTGTGTGGCAAGAGTTTCAGTGCTTTTTCGTTGCTTATCCTTTTGCTTCTCTTATATGGGTCATCGTTGCCCGTGATTCTCTTTATTAGGCGGTCTCTTTTTGTGCCTAAGTCTGCGGGAACCGCTGTTGGTCTGAACTCTTTACTTAATAAGCGCAAAAGTTCAGACATTGCCCTGAAACGTAATGCGGGATTCGTGGTAGCTTCCATGGCTTCGGCTGCAGCCCTGTTAAGTATGCATGCGGCGCATTCCGCTTCAACTTTCAAGGGTTTTCGACACACCTACAGTTTTTGTTGCTCCTGCGAATTCGCTTAAAACCGAATATGGGTCTTTCGCCTTAACGATGCCGCTTGCAACTAATACGCCTTGCGTGCCAAGCTTTAACGCCACTGTGACGTCTTCTCCATGGGTTATGCCGGCTCCACATATTATGGTGACGGTGGGGTTAACTTCTCTAACAAGCTTAATGGTGCCTGTGACCACTTCTGGCTTCGCTTTTGAAACGGGGATTCCTGTTCCTATGAGTTCTGGCGGTTCAATGGCTATGATGTCTGGTTTGAGGGTTGCCGCGGCTGCGCTTATGCTCGGATTGTTGGCGCAAACAACCGAGAGTAGACCGTTTTGACGTGCTATGCTGACTACTTCGTTAATGTCTGATAGCTTAAGCTGCCTTTCAGAATGGTTGATTAGCGTTCCTATCGCCCCTGCTTCTTTCACGGACTCAGCGAGCACATGTCCAGTAAAGCTGCCAGGCTTGATTGGGTCTACGTGTTGAGCGAAAACCGGAATCTTCACGGCTTCTGCGACGGCGGCTATATCCGCAAATTGAGGAGCCACTCCGATGAAAACCGCTGTTTCATCGCTTACCTTTTCTGCTTTTTTTGCAAGTTCAACTGCTCTTCGTCCAGTTGCCTCAGAATATGTTTTGAAGTTGACGATTAGCATTGGTGTTTGAAATTTCTGCAATAGCTTCTCCACCTATCTTAGCGTTAATACTGATTGTTAATATTGTTTTGGAATAAAAAAGTGGATATTATTGTGTGAAGTATTGTTGAGGCATCAGCGCCTTTTTTCTGGAAGGAAGACTGCTGCTGTGGTGGCTGTTGTCCACAAGCCGTTTTTGTCGCCTGTTGCTGACTGGGTTATGTTGGTCGTTTTTATTATTAACCCACTTGTTTTGAACAGTTGCTTTCTTTCGTCCCAAGCGGTTTCTGGGTCGAACGGAATTCCCATGGTTGTGGCGAGCATTGTTGCAGCCAAATCTTCCGCATAATTTCCAGCCATTTCATCCGTCTGTCCAAAAGAATGATGCTCAGAAAGATAGCCATAATTACTCTTGCCTGATGGGATTGCCACCCCTATTGATGATGCAATCAGCCTGTGGGGTTCATTGGTTGAATTCCTAGCTAAGACAACAAAGGTTATTTCGCCGGGTTTTAACATTTTTAAGCCCCGCTCTCTCGATACGAGTTTGCAGCCTGGCGGTATTATACTAGAAACGTTCACTATGTTGCAGTGGTGTATACCCGCATTTCTTAAGGCTAACTCGAAAGATTGCAGTTGTTCTTTGTGTTTGCCGACGCCTTTGGTTAGGAAGAAATATTTGGGAATCATTTTGCCGTTTCGCAATAGAATTAACAAAATACATTTATTAGTTTTTTTGTTTTCAGAAACACCACGCTTGTTTAAGGGAAAAGAATAACAAAGCTTCACACATAATTTATTTGAGGTTTAGACGAGTGTCACATTACCGAAGCGTATTCAGAGACGAAACAAAACTTGATATTAGCTATGTTCCCAAAAGGCTTCCCCACAGAGACGAAGAACTGCGTTTGCTAATGGAGTTTTTCAGTTTTATACTGCAGTTTCCGGAGAAAATGGCCCAGAGGGTTATGATAACTGGCGATGTTGGCACAGGTAAAACCGTGCTTTCCCAACGTTTCGGGGCTGACGTCACTCGCGAAGCT
>Ga0315308_1000193_pt1 | contig 32993 bp, 33 predicted proteins | sample TDP3_MG_FD_203078 | JGI IMG/M metagenome (GOLD analysis project Ga0315308, IMG submission 203078) | Freshwater sediment microbial communities from Lake Towuti, South Sulawesi, Indonesia - TDP3 | ecosystem: Environmental > Aquatic > Freshwater > Lake > Sediment | place: Indonesia: South Sulawesi...
CATTTCTGGGCGTGGCTTTGTCTGGTTTGGCCGCGTCTTGGTTCGAGTACGAGGAGGTTGGTGCTCGTGCGAGCAGGGGCTAAAGGCTTTTCTGAGTCGGTTGGCAATCTGAGGCGTTTCCCTCAGGACGAAATTGTGGCTGTTGACCATATTGGTTGCCAGCTTGAGATTGAGGATGATAGTCCCGTTCTCAATTGTGCTCTGCGTTCTAGTGGCAGGGTTTTCGGTTTCTATGGTAGAGAGTTCGATAACGTCTTTGTTTCGGGTTCTGCTATCGTGGACTCTAGGTTGGGCCGTATCGGTGAGGAGGGCGTTTTCTCTTTTGAGTACGAGTTCTCTTCTCCTGTGCTTTGCAGGGTTGAGGTGTCTGGTGGGGGTGAGGAGTCGGCCTTTGTTTCTACTGTCCTGAGGTGTGAGCCTCGTAGGGCGGCTGAGGCCGAGGGCATTCCTAGGCGTCCGCCGGGTGAGTTTGCGAGGCTTGAGACTCGTCCGACCGGTGGTCCCTTGATTGGTCCTAGGGAGCACAAGAGCATGGCCTTCTGGGAGGCTGCTTTCAAGGATTATGCCGCGAAGATGCGGGAGGATCGGAGGGTTTCGAGTGGCTAGGGTTTCCGGTTCGTTTGAGGCTCGCTTTGTGCAGTCTTTCTCTGGTGTTCATAGGGTTGACTGTTCTCCTGGTGTGAGGGTCATCGAGGCCGGGAAGGGTCATCCCTGGGATTGCACTGTGTATCTTCTCGGTGAGAAGGATCTTGAGCGTACTTACGACTATGTTGAGCTTCTTGGTGGCCGCGCTACTCTTAAGCCTGAGTGGTTCAAGGTCTTTCTTCATCCCGCTAAGAGGGCCTGTCGGGAGTACAATTTGACGTATTTCCCACTCACTCAAGCAACGAAGTCTGATGATGGTGAGTCGGGTAAGGCTTTGGAGTGTGAATGATGCGGAGGATTTTCTGGGCTCTTATTCTGGTTGGCCTCTTGGTCCTGTCGGTTGTTTGCGGTATCTGGTATGTTCAATTTGGTTGGATTCAGGCATCTGTGGCCGGACAACCAAATAGCCATCTTTCGATTGAGTCGGTTGCCGTTGCTGGTTCTACTGCCCCTCCTTATACGGTGAAGGCTGGTGACTCGGTTACTATCAAGATCAATGTGGTTAACGATGGCGGGTACGACGACAAGTTTATGATCGACGTTCTGACTAGTACTCCCGAGCCCGGTAAGACGCAGTGGGATTCTATCTATGCGTCTCCACACTTCTACCTTTCTTCAGGTGGTAGGGACAGTTTCAGTTTCTCTATGAAGTTCTGGGAGAACGCTGTTCTGACTGTTCGTACCTGGGTCAAGGCTCTGCTTCACGGGCCTAGTGGGGAGGAGGAGTATTCGATTCAGCAGGAGTATCCTGTGAGTATTTCGGTTACTGGGTATGAGGCCTATCCCGTGGTCAAGGAGGAGAACGGGGTTGTGAGCGTCAAAATCTATCTCGATTCTGAGCATACTCGGTGGATTGCTGACTACTACTGGTACTTCTGGTACGAGTCGGGTGTGGCTAAGGCGATGATTGCTCATCTGAGCGGGGCTGGAGGCGCGTATCTTGCCTTGCCCGGTTCTGTTAGTATGACTTTGGATGGTGTTTCTGTTGTTGCCACGGGTACAGATATGGTGGTTTCCGCTCCCTGGGATGTCTCTTCTCTGGGCACTCATGTTGGTGTCTGTCATTTCCCCGCTGGCTCGACTTTTCTTGGGTATCCGACCAATCTCTATCTGACTTTGCCCGCTGTCGATGTTCGTCTGATTGTTGTAACCTCTGAGATTGGCGTTTCTCAGAAGTCTAGCGGCAAGATTGTTATGGCTTTGTGGTTCAAGCTCGTCTTGATTGTGCTTATTGTCGCCGTTGTGGTTGCAGTTTTGCTGGTTGGCTGGCGCAGGGGATGGTTCGGTAGGCTTGGTAGGCTTGGTAGGTGAGTAGATGGCCCGCTGCGTGATGTCTGATGAGGCGATCGACGGTATTCGGGTCGGTCTTCAGTTGAACCGTCAGGTTGATGTTGTCGATCGTAATGTCATCTGGCAGGAGATTGTGGCTGCCCTGAACCGTAGGGATTGTGTCTCCAACTGGAAAGCTGGTAAGCTGGTTGATGAGGGATGGTCGGCTGCCGCGAGGCCCGTTACCCCTGAGGAGGAAGTGGAGTTTTCTGATTAGGTGCGGGGCTAGTGGATGCTCGATGTCTTTATCATCCAGTCCGTCTTTATCGTGATCTTCCGTTACGTCTTTGGTATAGACATCCCTAACTATGCCGTTTTTGCCTGTCTTTTTGGCACGGGTGCCGTGCAGCGTTTGAAGGACAATTGGAGGATTCTCTCTGACTTGACGGGTACTACTGATATTGAGCCTTCGCTCTGGCACTCGCCCATCTTCCAGGCGTTGTCTTGGCCTTTTTTCTGGTTTAGCACGGTCTGGGTTCTCCTTGTCTGGGGCGGTGTCCCTGTTCCTACTGTTACCCCGGTTTCCCCTGTTCCCGAGCAGGTCGGCTTCTGGAAGGCGTTTTTCTATGTCGCTGATGCCTACCCGGTTCTGAACTGGATCGGCTTCTACCTCTGGGGGCTGATGACTTCGATTGTCTTTGATGCGGTTGCCTTCAAGTCGAAGCTTCTGTACCCGATCTCTGACCGGGTGGCTGGCTTTGATCTTGTGGGCACGTTTGACAGTAAGGGCGGGGGATGGTTTATGTCCATCTTGATTACTGCCTTTGCCGGGTTCCTTCTGTCGATTTTAATTCTTGACGCTTTCTGGTCAAATGTGGTGTTCTAGGCGATCCTATGACGGGCCGGGGCTCAAGCGGTGGTGCTTCAGCCATTCTTGATTCTCGTTCTCCCGGTCCGTCTCTCTCTCCAAATATTTTTATTGATCCGTGGTTGTCCTGTTTTATGCGTTTTGTCGCTGTTGCGGTCATTGTTGTGCTCGTTTCCTCTTCTCTGGCTTTCGCTCAGCAGGTTCCCAATATTCCATCTGTCCCTGAGTCGTTTAACCCTTCTAACGTGGTCTACCAGATTTTCTCGTTTCTGATCTTTGGCTCGGTGAATATGCGCTCCGAGATGAGGGACTACGTTGATGTCTGGTACACCTATCGGGGTACTAATCAGATTATGAACGATCAGTTTCTCACGGCCTATGTCCAGTGGTATCGTACCGCCAAGTCCGGTGCCATCTATACTCAGAGTATGGATACTTCGATTGTTCCAAAGGTCAAGGAGGCGACTAAGGGCTCAAACTTTTTCGGGAGGCTGCTCGTGTTCATGGACGATGCTCCTGATAGCTCGAAGGCTAGGGTTCTAGTCAGTTTGATCCTCTCGTTCCTCTTGGCGTTTGGTATTTCCTTTATCATCTGTCTGCCTCTGCCTCCCGGCATTATGGCTCTTGGTGAGTCTGGCATTGAGGCGTTTCTTGTGGCTTTGATTTCGACGGTTCTGTTGACTTGGCTCGGTGTGACCTCGAAGTTCTGGTCTCTTTTGACGATTATCGGTCTAGCTGTCCTGATGGCGGTCGTGTACTCGTTCCTGTATGCTAAGCATGGTCTGGTTGGGTTTTACCTTAAGAGGAAGAAGGGATATGAGTATCCTTCTAATCCTTTTCGCGGGTGGGATTGATGAAGGCGGGCTTCCTCGACTTTTTGAGGAAGGGCCGGGGGGTTCAGGTTGCCTCTTTTGGTCTGGACAAGGATAGTCCGTCTGCTGCTGTGTTGAAGGCCTTTGCTTCTTCTCCTCGTCTTCTCATTATTGAGGTCGTGAATATTCTTGATGGTGATATTCCCGATGATCGCGGCGACTACCAGTCCGTTCACCGGAAGTACAAGTACCACTTGGATAGGCTTGTCGAGGACGGATATCTCTCTAGGCTCGATAAGTGGTATGTCCTGACTCAGAAGGGCAGGGATTTCCTTGTCGCCGCTGGTTTTTCGATTCCCGATCTTTGGGCTAATCCCGTCCTTGTTCCGATTCTTTTGGGCATTCTGTCGGTTCCACTTATCTTGATCGGCTTTTCCGGTTGGAAGGTGGTCTGGTACTCGGTGTCCTCGGGTATCTCTTCCGTTGTCAAGCATTCGGTTGATATGTCCAAGTTGTTTCTCGCGGGGGGTACTTGTCTCGCTGGGTTGGGTGTAGGCGTGTTGCTGGGTAGGTTCTATGCGAGGTAAGTTCCTTTTCCTTTTCCTTGGTCTTGTTTCCTTGGGCACTGTAGCTTGTCTGGTCGCGATCTCTTTTTTTCGTCCTAGTCCTACTAGGCTTTCTTTTAACGCTTTAGGGCTTCCGGGTGGCGTCCCCGTGACGGTTTATGTTGAGGGTAAGGAGACGTATTCCCTAGTTTCTGATCCTCTTGGCTGCGTTTCCTTTGTTGTCGATGCTTCTCGCTGGGATTCTGTTATCCTCTTGGTTTGCGGTCGTAGGTATGACTTGACCGGGCGGGGCAATACGGTTTCCTTTGCCGGTTATCTCTACGAGTCCGGCGGTTTCTGGGAGTGTGTTGCCGCGTCTGCTTGTATCGTCCTTTTCTCTGTTGGCTGGTTCTACGACTTTAATCTTCTGGGTGAGATTTGCGTTGGTTTGGTGATCGGGTTTATCTGGGAGCTTCTTACCCGGTCTTGGTGGTTCTATCACGGCAACCAGTTTGTCGTTGGCGGGATTCCCGTTGCCACGGTGATCTGGTGGGGTTTCAACCTTGCGCTGGCTTCGTTCGTTTCCCAGCTTGTCTTTGCTTACTCGGGCTACAACTTTTCTCGTGGACGTGGTGCCCGTGTTCTCGTCTATATGATGGTGGTCGGTCTTGTCTGTATCCCGATGGAGTTCTTTGGCTGGTACGTTCTGGATCTCTGGGACTATCTCTGGACTCCTTTCTGGTTTGTGGCCTGTGCCTGGTTCTCGATCGGCACGCTTATGCTGGTAGCCATTGATTTCCTGAACACGCCTTTTGAGCGTCTGTTCAGTTTTGTTCCCGTTGTGGGGCGGTGATTTGAGGGATGTAGGCTTGCCTTATGGGGAACTCAAGAGGCGTCTGCTTGAGTTCAAGGAGCCTATGTTCAGGATGCTTTCTGAGACTGCTCGGGATGGGAGGGAGAGGGGGTTCAATCTTTGTTGGAGTCCTGAGCGGGGTAGGCCGTTCTTGGAGAAGGAGTGTGTCGGTGACTCCTGCAGGGTTTCTATTCCCGCGTGCGAGTGGCCTTTTCAGTTTGCCAGTTTTCACGTTCATCCGTCGGGTGGCTCCTGGGTTCCTTCTCCTTTGGATATCCGCTACTCTCTTGCCGAACGGGAGCTTTTCTCCTGTGTGGCTACTCCGAGCAGGAAGAGGTCTTCTGTGCGCTGTTATTCCTTCGATTTAGGGTATCCTGATGATATGGGTAGGTTTGTTGAGGCCATGCGTGCTGATGACATTCAAAAGCAGTTGGATATTATCGTGAAGTCCATTGTGTCGGTCAAGTTCCCCGAGCGTAGGGTTGAGAGGGGCCTGTTCAGGGACATTTTTGATATCCGGGGTGGTGTTGATGGTTCGTAAGCGGGATCTTGGAAAGGTTTTGGAGAGGGCATCCGGTATGAGGCTTACCCCTAGGGATCTGCCTCCCGAGGCGATTAGGAGTTGCGAGGATCGTCCTCTCTATCCGGTTCCTAATCCTATTACCCTGGTGCGTGCCGATGTCTCGGATGGCCGTGGACGTTTGCGGTCATATTGAGGATAAGGTGTTCCTCGACGACGTTCACCGTCTAGTTGACGAGTCCTACTCGGGGGAGGGGTTTAGGGAGTGTGCTGCTCTTATAGGCTACAGTTCTAGGTCCGGCAAGGTGAGGCTCTCCAAGTTTGTCTGTGGCGAACGGTACGAGATTCCCGGCGAGGTGGTTCTGAGCCTTTTTCGGGATGATATGGTGCCCATGTTCGAGAAGGATGACCTTATCTTTGGTGAGATTCATACTCACGCCGTCGATGAGGCCGGGGAGTCTTTCTGTTTCTCTCCCGGTGATGTTGCTCAGTCTATCCAGTTGGGTATTGCTGATGGCGATAATGACTGGTGGATCTGTCTAGCTCACTCTGCTGGTCTTGGCGATCTTGCTGTCTCCTGTGGGCATCTGTCTGATTCTGCTCTTTCTCGGAAGGGCTTGGACGAGGCCATTGCGAGGGCTAAGGATTGGTACGAGCTACAGTTGGAGTGGCGTGCCCCGGATCTCGCTCCTCCTCAGGCGATCTCGATTCTGCGCGAGATTGGCAGGAAGGCCTTCGTTGACTTTACGGATAGGCGTTGTGCGACTTTTGAGTGGCGTTGATCCGGGTGAACCTGTAGCTGCACCTGGGTAATGCTAGGATGTCTGCCGGGGTTACTGGGAACATTTGGCAGTACCACGGTCTTGTTGGGTAGATTAGGCAGACTCCTTTGCCGCTTTCTTGACGTTTGAAGTGCGGGCAGCCTTTGGTCTTTAGGTGTTCCTCTATTACCGTGGGTTTTACGTTGCATTCTAGGTATGTCTTGAGTCTGCTTGTGACGTACTTGAGGTCGCAGCAGTCTCCGCACTGGTTGCATGTCCCGATTCTGATCCAGGGCATCTATATCCTCTTTGCCGTGACCCGGTAGGATTTTGCTTGGCTGAAGGAGTCCTCGATCATGGTTGGGATCTTGATGTGTCTGCTGGTTCCACACTTTGCCATCCTGTTTAGGAAGTGCGGGGTTTCTTCTCCGCTTTGGCTCATGGCAAATATTTCGTACACAGTTTTGGTTGGCGGGCTTGTTGTCTGTAGCGTCTTGGATGGGACTCTGAAGTGCAGCCCGCTCCCGCAGGTGGCAGGTTTTGCCGCGAAGCGTATCTCGTCTGTCATTTGGTATTCCTGACTCTTGCTAGTGCCCTGTCGAAGTGTTCTGCTACTCTGCTTCCGACGTTGGTGTAGTCGTTCTTGGCTTGTTCTCTTAAGGTTCCGATGATTGTTATGGCTAGGGTGCGTTCCCTTTCCGACAGGCTTTTGAGGGCTGAGTCTAGTAACGGGTCCGTGTATACCATTAGCACACCCTCTGGATGATCTTGGTGTCCTGTGGCATTAGTGCGGGGGCTCGTTGGAATCTATGCCTTTCGCGGTATACGATTGTCGGGTCCGGGTCCCAGGGATTCCAGGGCTTTCTTGGTCTTTCAGGTCGTGGAAATACTGGTGGGAATACTACTCTTGGCGGTTCTGGTGGGGGGTTGATCGGCTTGTAGTGGTCTTTTTTACCTCTGTTATGCTCGCAGCTTCGGCACATCATGGGATGGCTCGTGCATTCTCCTATGTACGGGCAGTCTATGTCCGGCATATTTGCTTCTTCTCCTGAGGGAATAAAAATGTTTTTGACATTTTTTTGTCGAAAGGGTGTCGAAAGGGTTTTGTTGACACCTGTAGTCGGCTTTCTTCGACACTAGGATTTTATGTCGCCCCGCCTATGTTGTTCCGAGGTGCGCTCCTATGGACAAGTCAACGGCTGCTGTTGTGGCGGTCGCACTGCTCATAGCAGGCATCGTAGCGGTGGCAGCGATCTGGCTATGGCGTGGTCAGGCAGCAGTGACGTATCCGTATGCCTACGGGATAGGCGTACCGTCGCTGTCCTGTTCCCTCAGTGACAGGTGGAACTGGTCCGTTATAGGACACTTCGCAGTGAACACGACGACTCCGGACAACTTGACTCTTGGTAACACTCTGACGGTCGCGAACGATGGTACTGGTCCGACGCAGAACCAGGTGAATGTTAGAGCAACGCTGGCTCAGTATCCGACGGACGGTGACGACGATGTTACCATTACGTTGACTCCGGCGAGTGGAGTGTATGCGAACAAGGTCTCGGACACGCTGTATATCCTGCAGCAGCTTGGAACATCATCCTATACGGGGCTGTATGTTGGGTATAGCGCGGACTTTGATGTGGACGTGGAGTTCGAGACTTCCGCTCCGGAAGGCACGTATGTCGTCGCTTTCACTGCCGACACCTTGTACACGCCGCTGACATACACCTACTACTCGACGCAGGCTGCTTCGCAGTGCGGCTCCTCGATGGTGATCTCGGTAGTGGCGTAGGCCTAGTTGGTTGGTTTGCGGGTCAGGCGGGGCGGAGCTTGGCTCCGCCCCTTTTCCATTTTGAACTCGACGTTGCCTTTTTTTGGGAAATCTTTTTATGGTAGCTGTGATTTCTTTTCCTTGGCTGGTTTGCGGTGGCTTCTAGGTACGGCGAGTTTTCGCTGACTTTTCCGACCGCTATTCTCGCCCTTGGTATGATCCTGGGCGTTGCTGGGATGCTCTATTCTCTCAATGCCAAGGATATGGGCATGTTCTATGCCCTCGTGATCTACTTTTTCGCCCTCGTCTTTGTTGCTTTTATCGGCATTGCGCGGTCTATGAGGGAGTATGGGCAGATCGAGGCTGAGGCCTTCGGGATGCGCTGGGATTTTCCGGCGTCTCTGGGTAGGATTGGGGTGGGCTTTCTCTCGGCTGGCCTTGTGCTCTTCTTGGTTTCCAGTACCACCAAGATTTACGCCTATGTGCCGATGGTGTTCCTGTCTCTTAGCGGCAGCCTTGTTCCGATGATTATCGCCTTCCTGTTCTACATGTTCGTTGTTGCCTTGGTCGAGAACCAGATGTGCATCACGGTGGCCGAGGCGATGAGGGCTCCGTTCTCTGGTCTGAAGAAGGTCGCGATTCTTGTTTGTATGTTCGCCGCGATCGGTAGTGCTGCCGTTCTCTCTGTGATGCACTTTGCTTCCTATGGCTTCGGCGATTTCGGCGTCTACATGTTCGCCTTCTTCGCCTTCTTTCTCTGGATGCTCATGTTCTATCTCTTTGAGGGCGATGCGATCCCCGGTATTGTCTCGCATGGCTGGTACGATTTCTGCGTGATCCTCTCGTTTGGCGGCTATCCGAGTCTTCTCTTGTTGGAGATGACTATCGCGGTTGGCCTTGCGTTTATTGTTCCCTGGTTGGTGATCGGGGCCTACAGGGGTGAACTCTCTCTGTGGAGGAGGGGATACCTTGCAGTCTAGGTACGGCGTCCTTGAGGGCGTTCTTGTCGTTACCCTGATCCTATTTGTTCTCTTCGCTTTTCTGGCTGTTAGTTCGAGGTATATGACGGTCTTCTATGGCGTTCCTGTCTCCGGTGGGGTCATATCTTCGCCTGACAAGGCTGAGGTCGTTCCTGTTTCTGGTACTGATGCTCTGATTTTCTCTCCGACTAGGGCTCCGGCGGGTGTTACCGCCGATGACTCTCAGAGGGCCTTGTCTCTTTTGAGCATCGTTCCCTCTGCCCCTGCCGTTTCTCCTTCTGGCCTTGTTCCTTTTGCTATGTCGGCTGGAGTTGAGGGCGATTCGGTGGTTGATCCCTACCGTGATGTCTCGATAACTCTGGTGGATAGGGATCAGGGCATGGTTCTTCTCTCGTCTTCTGCTCAGGTTCCCCTGGTCTTTGGCAATAGGCAGTCGTTCTTCCTTGGCGTCGGCTTTACGTATCGCTCCTACGTTTTTTCTGTTGTGTCATCTTCGGGCGGTCGTACCCTGTTTCTTGTCTCTGGTTCTCTCGGTTCACCCGTGTACTTTGTCTGTCTTGAGGGTGTGCCGAACTTTTACTCCGATCCTGACTCCGGCGTTTGTCTGAAGGTCTTGGTGAGGGGTTCGAGGGTTACTGTCTGGTCGGGGTGATCGTATGATGAGGGAGTTCGAGGTCTACGGTCTTTTCTCCGGTCTTGTCGTTGCCTTCGTCTTGGCTCTTGTCCTGATGTGGGTTGATGCTGGCTTCCTTGTTTCTGTCTTGGGCATCGTTATCGTTAGCTGTCTCCTTGCTCTGTTCGCTGTCCCGGAGGTTTACAGGGACTTCGCGCTCCCTTCTGTGACTTCCTTTATCGTGGCGATGTGTCTCTGGATCTACATTCACTCCACGGGTGACGTTTTCTGGTATGTTACGATTATGATCGCGGCTCTGATGTTTGCTCTTTTCTGGGTGGTTGTTGCCATCTCGGATATACGGATGAGCAAAACGTATAGGTAAATTTGAAGGGAGGTGAGAGAGAGGATGTTTCAGTATGGCGCGGCTTTGGCATTGTCTTCCCTTTGGTTGATGGTTCTTCTCCTGTGGTTTGTCATAGCAATTCTGGTTGCGGTCTGGGTTTACAAGGACGCTGAGAGTCGCGGTGAGAGCGGCGTGATGTGGCTCATCATCGTGATTCTGACTGGTATCATTGGCTTGATTATCTGGCTCCTAGTTAGGCCTTCTAGGTCTGTTCGCGGTCCTAGTGTTCGCGGCTACGGTAAGTACATTGTTGCCGCTGTAGTGATTCTTGCTATTGTCTTGGCGCTGACCTGTGGCTGGGCTCTTGGATGGTTTGACTTCGGCACCGTGAAGGTTCCTGTTGATGGCACTCCTAAGGTCGCTACCGTTGCTGGCTACGTGATGCAGTTTACCTTCAACCAGAACCGGGTGACGGTTCTTACTCAGGGCAACTGGGGCCAGACTTATGTTACTCAGGGTGTCCCTGCGGATATGAACCTCGTGTCCGGCACGCACTATGCCAGGTTCACCTTTTCGAAGGTGTCCGGCTCTTACGCCTATGTTAAGTGGGTGAAGAAGGAAGGCGTGTCTCCTCTCTCGACGGTTCCGTATTTCACTAGGCCAAGATAGGTGATCGGGTGAAGAAGACATTACCGTTGGTTTGCATAGCTTTGCTAGTTGGATCTGTGTATGCTCAGCTTCCGATGGCTGGCATTTTCTATGTGACTAGGATCAAGAACTTTGCTGCCGATCCTTCCTGTGTTGTGCTTGGCAAGGAGCCGATCAAGTTTACTGGTGTCCTTCAGGCTCGGTTGTTCATCTGGGCTGCTTGTGAGAACGAGCCAGTTGACATCGTTGATAGCACGGGCCGGGTTCTGGCTCAGACTTTTTCTCAGGCTGGCGGCGGGTTCACGGCGTACTGGCGTCCTAATGCCGTCGGAACTTACACGGTGATGGCTGTCTACCGTGGTGATTTCTGGAACTACAAGTGCCAAAGCAGCGCGGTCGATGTCGATGTTGTTGCCTCGTCTAGCGACAAGTGGGGTAAGGATATTCAGCGCGTTCTTGGCGACTATGGTATCTGGATTATCGTTGGCGTTCTTGCTCTCGTTGCGGTCTTCTTTATTCCGTGGAAGTCTTTGAAGTTGCCGAAGAAGGCGTAGTGCTTGGAGTCTAGGGATTGGGCTTCCATTGGTCTTGCTGGTTTGGCCGCGTTCCTGATCTTCTTGGGTGGCTGGTCTCTTTTCACTTCTCTTTCGATTTCCTCTGAGCTTGGCTTTTCTAGTGGCTTGATGATCCAGGGTATTCCTCCTCTTGCCGTCGGCCTTTCCATCGGCATTCTTGTGGGTGGGATCGTCTGCGCGTATCTGGCTTATCGGTATTGCTCTGTTGGGCGCTGGCCCACCGTGCGCGCTGTTTTTGGTCTTGTTCTGGTTGGTCTTCTGATCGGCCAGGTCGTCTACGCTTGGTACGCTAGTGAGGCTGGCGGCGGGGGTGGTGGTGGCGGTGCGCCTTCTTTATCCGGCTCCTATCAGCTTTTTTGTGATGGCGTGGCCGTTGCTCCTAATGTTCCGTTTGACATTTGGTTTAACGATGTCCGGCTTGGCGTGGATGCCCGTTTCACGATCAACGCTGAGTTGGTTCTCAAGAATGTCCAGTCCGTGCCCGCTTCGCCAATAGAGTTTAGGGTTGGGATGCAGTATGCTGCTAAGACCGCTTCTGGTTTCTCTCCTTATGTGACGTTTTCTCCTTTGGTGAAGCAGTGGTATCCTAGCTGGACTCCCTCTGGCTCTGACTACAAGGAGTCCGTTACCGATTTGCAGGTTGTCACTATCGGCGGTTCCGATCCCGTTTTCTTTTCGGGTGGTGAGTGCAAGTTCAAGTTCACGATTTATGCTCTTGTCTGGAAGGATGCCGCGAGCTACATTTCCACGGGTTCTAAGACCGTGGAGTTCACTCTGAAATCCGTTAGCGGGACTTTGACTATAAGCGATGTGAAGTTTGGTTAGGTGTCTGAATGCGCGATATGGGTAGAATGGAATGGTATGTTGTGGGTAGCGCGGGTGCAATTGCCCTGTTCTTTGGCGCGGTGATTGTTGTCAGTCTGGTGTACCAGAACGTTCCGTTGCCCGACTATTTGAGGGTAGGTCCCCTCTGCGGGTTCGCTTTTCTGGCGTTGGGTGTTTCGGCTATTTGTTACGCCGTCTGGCACTCTGAGAACCGGGTTACTGCGTCTGTGATTATCCTTGCCATCTTTGTTGCTGGGCTCGTTTCAAATATGGCCTTCAACTATGCCACCAACCCTCAGCACTATTCGTTTAGTGCCGTGGGTTCTGATGGTCGCCAGGTTCGTCTTGGCTGGAATGTTCCGTTCAACCTCTGGTGGAACGATATAGAGTTTGCAGTCATTAACTTCCACTTCTCCTGCAAGGTCGAGGCCACGGGGTTCGGCGGCACGATGGGCGATCTTCCCTTTGAGATCGGTCTTGAGGTCCAGCCTTGGGTTACGCTTTCCGGTGGTGCTTCGGGTTGGGGTCAGGATCTTCTCCGTACTCCCGACCAGCCTTTGACTATTCTTCGTACTGAGACTGCTGGTTCCCAGATTACATGGACTCAGAGTGGTTCCACTTATACCGGGACCGTGACGAGTCTCTTTTTGGACTCTGTTTCCGAGTCAAATGATGGTTGGTTCTGGACTATTCCTTCGAAGGAGACGGGGCAGCCTACTACTGGTGGTAAGCTCAAATTCGCCTATAGGATTACCGCCGTTCTGAATGGTGTCCGTTCTAACTCCGTCTGGCTTTCTGCTGTGGTGTCGAAGACCAGTTCTGGTACTCTTGTGATTAAGGATGTGACGTTCGGCTAGGTGGTTGACAGAAGCCTTTATATTCTATTGTCTCTTTGGAGGGAAACGGTTTGCGGTCGCGGTTGAGGTTGGTGTCGATGCGTTCTAGGGTAGCGTCTCTTGCCCTAGTATGGATGTTTGTCTCCTCGATGTTGGCCCTGTTGCCTGTCGGGGGGTATGTCGCTAGTCTTCCTGTCGATGTTTCTGGCTCTGTCCTGAACTCTTCGGCTTCTCCTGCTGGTCAGAAGTTTCTCTATCGCGAGCGGAGGCTGGATCGTCCGGCTACTGGCTCGGTCAATACGACTGGCTGCATCCGGTTTGGGAACGGTTTCTACAACGTCACTCTCATTTACTCGAACCGTTCCGGTACGGTGAACCTGTCCCACTTTGCGGGAGTGATGGTCGAGTCTAACGGAAGGGTTCTCCTCGGGCAGTTCATGAGGTCTGATCCTAACGGCGATCACTTCTTGGTCAACGTTACTGGGACTAGGGGCGTAAACGTTTCGTACAACCTTCACAATTTGACGGGGAACGTTGGCATCAACGATACTAACGTGACTCTCGATGTCCGTACTGGCCGGAACTCTTCTTGGTATCGTCTTCACCAGGGTTCTTGGGATAATGCCGGGGCTTGGTTCGATATCAACGCCACTGAGTCCGTCTATTCTAGGCTGCCCGTGGCCGATGAGTCCTCTTGGATTGAGCTTACTCAGGAGATCCGGCTGGGCTGGAACTTTACCTGTGGCTCGGCTCCTTTCGATGTTTCGGTCATTCTGATGATTGACATCGAGAAGGATATGCCGGGGGCTGCGTGGACTCTGGTTGTGATGAACCATACGGCTGGTCCGTACAACTTTGAGTTGCGTCCCGGTTTCTGGCCCGCCTATTCGGGTGCCCGCTCCACGGTGAACTCTACTATCTATCCTGTGTCGAACAGTTCGTATCCGTCCTATTTCTTTTTGGGTTTGAATGCTAGCGGCCAGTTGCGGACTGCTAACCAGACTCGCGCTTACAGTTGGATTCCTTTTTTGGTGCCTTTGGAGGGTCCGGACGGTTTCGCGCACTTGGGTACTGCTGCTCCTAGGAACTGGGAGCTTGGTGCCGCCAACCGGGTTTCTCACTGGAATCCGATAACCGTCGTCAATATGACTTTCAACGATACGGTGTATATCCGTCCCAAGAACACGACTTTCTCTTGGTTCAATGATATGCTCGTTGAAGGTAACGGGTCTAGGAACATCTACATCATGCTGGATTCGTACAACTATTCGGGTGCCGTTCCTTGGGCCGTTGGCGGTGACAACTTCAGGTTTAAGACGATGTTCCAGGTTTACTGGCCCAACTCATCCGGTACGGCATCTGTTAAGCATACCTTCGCTAACTGGACTGTCTACGCTCCTTCTTCCGGTGCGGATCTGAACGTTTCGATGACCATCAGCCGTAGTGCCGTGAACGTTACTCCTCCTTCAACCAACTACTTTATGCCTCGTAACACTTCTCGGATTCAGATCACGAACCTGTCGTTTCCCATGTGGAGCCATACTTTTACGAGACATAGGACGCTCAGTACTGTGCGCAACAACGTCTCTGCGGTCAATACCTGGCTCGATGTCTGTGTCTGGATTCCTGCGGTTGAGAACAACATTTCGACTAGGTATCATGGTGTGAACCAGTCGGTTAACGGGGCTCTGACCGAGTATGAGAACAGGGTTTGGGCTCTGCCTGCTATGGCTCTTTTGACTGCGCTTTCTGGCACGGCCTATCCTCTGATCGACGTTGGTAGTCCTCCGAGGCTTATCCGCTGGGGTACTCAGCAGTTGGCTATTGGCTGGTCGGGTGGTGGCAACGGTTCCAGTATCACTCACGATGGTTCTCAGGTGAACTGGAACGCCTCTATGGGCGAGGGCGACTATCCGGGCGTTGTCCTGCTGGGTGGCTCTCAGGCATTTGCTGCTGCTGGTCTTGGCTGCGCGTATGGTGAGTGGCTCCGCCATATCGAGATGTATGGGAGCCACTTCTACCTGAGGTCTTCCAACCTGACTATGAGGGCAGCTACCGTCAGTTTCCTTGACGTTTCGTGGATTACGATGTGGCCCTACGAGGAGAAGATGACATGCATGATCCCGAGCTACAATGTCAGCACTGGCGTTTATACTGCGAACTTCACGGTTCCGGCTAGTGGCTACTACTACCTGAACTTCTCGATCAACAACAGTCTCTTCACTGATGCTCGGGACGAGGATCTGCTTCTGGCTATGGTCGCCTTTGATGGCAACTTCAACATTTCCGTTAGCCCTGTCTGGATTACCCGGTCGGGCTGGAATACGTCTTGGGTCTGCAACAAGTCTGCTCAGGGTGCGGTGGGCCAGGGCTTTACTCAATGGCTCAGGATTCCTCGGACTTTGACTACTGGTAATGCCCGTTGGACCAATATCTCGCTCAGGATCGGCAGTAGGTATGCTGCTGCTGTCCAGGGCATTATTGCAGCGATTATCCCGTGGTGCCCGATCCCGTTCCTTGACTATAGTGAGTGGACTGAGGGTTGGATCGGGGCTACTGACAGGAACTCTTCGTCTAGGTGGACTGGCAGGCTTCTGTATACTAGTGGCTCTTTTGCTACCGTCCGCTACGATGAGGATATCAACGGTTCTTGGGATTCTGCGGTGAACCTGTCCAGTAAGAACTGGTCTTACGGCTGGATGAACGTTTCGATTGCCCGAGATTATCCTCTTGGTCTTACGACTCCCAGCTACGGCGGTGGTGATAACGTCAGCGTTGTCGTCTACATTCCGTTGCAGCCGGGTTGCGTTCAGGGCTACTGGCCCTCCAAGGTGCTAGTGAACGGTACGAACCTGACTAGGTACACTTCGATTGCTGCTCTGGATGCTGTGAGGCAGGGCTACTACAGGGACGGCTCTAACAGGTTGCTCTACATCAAGACGAACACTACTCTTCGTCGCTCTACTATAGTTTCGATCTGGGTTGGCAACAAGCCTCCGGTGTTCTCTGTTACCCCGTCGGCTGCTGGCGGTTCCGAGTCTGCTTCTGCTTCGTGGTCCGTCTATGACCCGAATGGCGACCAGTTGTACGCTGATGTCTATGTCGATTCCGGCAGCGGGTTTGTTCTGTCCTCCTCTGGTGTGAACGCTGGTTCGGTGTCGGTTAGTGCGAATCCGGGCCAGCTGCAGTTCAGGATTAGGGTGAAGGACTACTCTCCGGCTTTCTATTCCTATGTCCAGAGTTCTACGGGCTGGGTGACGGTGACGAAGGCCGCTCCTAGTGGCGTTCCTCCTAGTGCCCCTGGCGGTATTTATGTGCTGCCGACTTTGCCGACGGTTGCTGGTGTTCCTATTCTTACTTGGGCGTTCCTGATCTTGGCTGGCGTGTTCGGCGCGTTTATAGTGGTGGGCATTGCCGCTGACTCTAGCGTGTTCGGTGGACGGTTCGGCGTTATCCCGAGGATTTGGTTCTGGCTGATCGGGTTCGCTGTAGCGTTGGTTCTGCTTCTAGTGAGCATAGTGCTGTAGGGTGAGGGCTTGCTATGGATGGGCGCGACTGGGGCTTTGTTGCCGTAGTCGTCGCCCTTTCTCTCTTTTTGTCTTGGTTTTTTCTCTTCTTTCAGTTCGGCCAGATCCACGGTTCTTCGATGTACCCTTCTTTGAAGGAGGGGGATTTTATCGTCCTCCGTTCTGAGGGGGTTATCTCGGTTCACCAGGGCGATGTGATTGGCTACAGTCCCGACCCTCTTACTCCTTCGATCGCTCACCGGGTTGTGGAGGTCTACCCCGGCCTTGGTTATGTTCTCGTGAAGGGCGATAATCCGATTACTAACCCCTGGGTTGACCCCTACCCGGTTTTTGCGTCTCGAATCGTGGGTAGGGTGATCTGCCGCTTCCGCTTCCCCTTTTTAGGGTAATCGTTATATGTCCGTGGCGTTCTGGGTGTTCCTATGCGTTGGCGGCTGGTTTGCGGTATAGCTGTTGCTTTGTTGGTGGTTGCCGCTCCGCTTGCCCCCGTTTTCGGTGCCTGGACTACTTCTCACGATTTTGGCGCGGGTTTTATTGTTACTGGGATGTTCACCTACCGGGGCCAGTTGTATGCTATGGTCCACAGCTACGCTGGCGCGGGCAAGGCTCAGTTTTACCGTGTTACCAATGTCAATGCTGATAACACTACGGCCTGGGAGCTTGTCTGGTCCACGGACTCCGAGTACGCCGAGCTTGAGCACGTTGTCATCCTTGATTGGGTTCCTTTCTACTGTGTGGACAAGAGGATCTACTATGTTTCCACTGGGAACAACGGCGAGCCGAACGGTTTCTTGGACCAGGAGCTATCCGTCTATGTTGCCGACCTTGCGGTTCACGGCGATTACATCTATGCCGTGACCGTGATTGGGTCGGTCTGGCGTAGTGCTGGTTATGGTGATTGGTCTCCGGTCGGCGTTGCCTATGGCTATGGCTCTTTTGATTGGTCGCTGGCCTCTTTTGGCGACTATCTCTATGCTTCCTCTCCGGCTGGCATTTGGAGGTCTACTGATGGCACTTCCTTTACCAAGGTCTGTTCTGGGAGCATCCGCGAGCTTGGCGTCCACTCTGGCGGCCTGTGGGCCTATGCTACTAATGGTAGCCTATATAACTCTAGTAGTGGCACGGCCTACTCCTTCCGTGGTACTGTTGCCTATCCCGTGAAGGATTTCTGTTCCTTTGGGGATGATTTGTACATCGCTACTGCTGCTGCCGTTTCGGGTCGGGTCTACAAGTATTCCGGTGGCGTCCTTTCTACCTCTGATAGTTTAAGTAACGGTGCTTGGTGTCTGTACCAGTGGGGCGCGAACCTCTACTCTGGATGGGGTGTCGCTAACGCTGCTCCTCACGGGCTCGTCAGGGTTATGGCTGGCTACTCTGGTAGCCCGTTGGATTTTGTGAGGATCAACGTCGTTCCCGCTGGTCCTACTGCTGCTACGATATGGTTTGACACGACTCATGCCAGTAACTATACTCTGTACTACTGGAAGGCTTTTCCCGCTTCGTCTCAAACCAGTGCTCTTTTTAGAGGGTCTCATACGGCTATCTTGACGGGTCTTCAGGAGGACTCCCAGTATTTCTACAATATCACCTGTAAGGATGCCGCTGGCCGTAGGGTTGACTCCGGCACGCTCACGTTCAATACCTCGGCCAAGAATGAGTTGTATATCCCGGCTGGTGGTTTCGGCCCCTACACCAACTTTACGGATGACTACGAGACGGTTCTTAAGAACTCTGATCTTCACAACTACTCTCTCTCGGTTACTGGGGATTCGGATGTCGTTGTTTCTGCTCTCTTTGCCCACGGTGGCGTGAACTCGACTCGTCTCTATGATAACCACTCGAATACTCCTGACTCTGCTGTGGGTACTAGGCCTCTCGGCGGCTTCGCTATTAACGGGTCGCTTCAGTCTTGGATCTACCTGAATCTTGTAGCCCCTGAGCCTTGGCCGTATAGGTCTGGTGTTCGTGGCTTCTGGATTGAGCTTTGGGAGGCGACGACGTATCCCTATTCCAATCCTAGCCACTTGGTCGGGCGTGTCCGTGCTGCTTGGTACGGTATTGGTCAGTATGGGTTCTTCAACTCTACCGATGACTTTATGCAGAACGCTGTTGCTAATACTTGGCACAACATCACGTTCTGGTGGCGTGCCGCTGATCCTCAGTATTATATCTACATCAACGGCAATCCTTATGCCGTTGAGTGGGATGAGGCTCCGGTCAAGGGCGTTACTCACATTATCTTCCGCTTGAACAGCTTGAATATGCCGGGTTCTGAGATTGACTTCCGGGAGGCCGTCTATCTCGATGATATCAAGATGGCGGCCTGGGACTATGAGAACATTACGCTTACTGGCTCCGGCAGCGGGGTCTTTGACCGGATCTTCTCGATGGAGGGCGAGGTTTTTGCTGCTCTGAACAATGGGACTCATGGGACTCTCTACAGGTACAACGGGTCGGAGTGGAACGTTACTCAGCCTACTTACAACCAGACGGGGGTAATCTTCAATGCGAGGAACTGGACTACTGCGAATGCTGTGGGGCTTACCGTAAAGTACAGTTCTCCTCGCGAGAATGTGACTGTGCGCTACGGTGTGGGTGGTGCTCTGAATAAGGCGAAGTCTTGGATAAAGCTCAACCTTTCGGACACTTTCTATCTCGTGATTACTGACTTGAAGCCGGGAACCACTTACAACTATAGTTTTGATGATGCTGCCGTTTACCCGGCTTCTGCCAGCGGGTATTTCACGACGCTGGCTGGCGTGGTTTCCGATATGGCCTATGCCTACGATAACTCGTCGTGGCCTATTGAGACGATGAATATGCACATGACGAAGAATGCGACTAACATCTCGAATCCCTACGGTCAGCACTGGCAGAGCAATGTCGGTGGCAACTTTTTCTGGACTTATACTGATGGGGCGACTCCTGACCTCGGCTGCGGTGGTATGGGTGATATCTACATCCAAGAGCGTCTCGGCATAATTGACTACGATGCCGATGGCAAGCTTAAGGTTGATTCTGATGTCTACACGGGCTCGTATGAGAACACTCCGAGTGAGTGGTCGTGCGCTGTCAGGATTCGGAACAGTTCGGGTGACAATCAACTTCACTGGTACATCCACAACTGGACCGGGGCGGCTTGGGTTTGGCAGGTGGTTCCGGGCTTGAATCCTGTCTTTGACCACTGGTACAATATCACTTTCATAATAGACAACGATGCTCTCTTTGACGTTCAGGGGCCGAACAACTATTACCATGTCAGGATAGACGACTCGGCTTTGTTGGGTCCGTACTATGTCGATGCCAACTGGTGTCTTGAGCCGGGTTGGGCTGACTGGTACATCTTGTCGTACCTCCTTCCCGGCGTTGATCTTGATGCTTACTTTGCCGCCGACCTTGTTCTGCATCAGAACTCAAGTTTTGTGTCCTGTGATCGGGTGTTCAACGGTTCTCTCTGGGATGTCGTGAGGGTCTTCCCCGGCGAGATCGGTGACTGTGCCTATGATGCCGTTTCGGATGCGGCCTATCTGATTACGAGCAACAGGACTCACGTTTCCGGTGTTGGCGGCTCTATCTGGAAGTCCACCGATTTCCAGAACTGGGATGTCGTCCTCAACCTTTCCAGTTTCGATCAGGTGAACGATGGCGTGTGGGATGGTTTCGAGCTTACCGGGGAGGGTACGGGTGCTGACCGCTGGACTGATACTACTGGTGTCGCCCTTGCCGCCGACTTCGAGTACCCCGTGGGTGCTATGAATGTCACGGAGGGTCAGTCGTGCTTCATTCTTGACGATGATCCTGCCGATTGGGTTTATGCTCAGATCGACCCCGGTTTCTCTGTGTTAGGTGGGGATACTGGGTACTACCAGGTATTCTTCTTCTTGGGTAGCCCTGATGGTTCCTACCTGAACTTTTCCCTGCTGAACAACTCCGACTTCTGGATCTACGTTAACTCTACTGCTCCGGGTGCTAACAGTATCGTCTCGTGGAACGGTACTCTGTTGGACTGGATTCCTCCTATTGACGCTTTCGGTATGACCGAGTACTGGCACAATTTGACGGTGAACTATAGCCAGATGGGGATGAGGGTCAAGGTATGGCTCGACGGCGTTTTGATTGACGATGGCCCGACTCGGGGCGTTATGTGGGCGCCTATGGGCTTTGGTACGTGGCGTAATGATGCTAGTGGCTCCGCTATGTTTGATGACTACAAGGAGCAGGACGCTCCTTTCGGGAATCCGATTAGGGATTGCACCTACGCTGTCTCGGTTGATGTGTGTGAGGGTTTCCTGCTCGCCACTTTCTCGAATACTCCTTGGAACCCGACTCGGCAGGGCGGTGCTGCGTTCCTGTATAACCGCACCGTGGACGAGTGGAACTTGGTCTATTCGGGTGATCCCTTTACCAAGGTGATTGCCGCTGACGGCAACTTCTGGGCTGGGTTCTCCTGTGGTATTGCCACGCCTTCTGGGAACAATGAGTCTTTCATCGTGAACCTGACTCCCGCTAGGCTGTTTTTCGATGACGTTGCTTGGAGGTATTCCTATAGTCCGTCTCGCGGTCAGTTTATGGGTCTGTCTCCCTCTTTCACCTATCATCTTCCGGGGGCCACTTCCTACGTTGCGGATATGGTTTCTCTTGCCTCGAAGTTCCACGGCACTTCCCAGTATTTGCCTTGGGCCATTATTGATCCCTGTTCTGTCCGTAGCTGGGCTCTCGTCCTGAACTCATCCGGTGGCTATATGTTCGGGAATTTTACGAACACCACGTTTGCCAGCCTTTTCTCTTTGCCTGACCACTTTGCTCCCGGTAACGATGAGGACAGGATCGGCGGCGACCGTCTCTCGGTGGATGGTCTGGACTTGTTTGTTGCTACTGGGAGCGGTGTCTGGCGTGTGTATGAGGGCCTTTCCGATCTCGCCTCTTGGCCCGTTGTCCTTGCCAATAACTCTGCTGATGGGTTGTGGGCCTTGGAGTGGCGCGGTGCCGATTTGTTCATTGGGACTGTGAGGAACGTTACTTTCTGGCCCGCCCGCTGGATTCTGTTCCCGATCTATGCTACCGGCAATAATGCTACTGCGAAGGCTCTGGTTTCGGTTGACGGGTACTGTTCTCAGGTCGTCAATATCTCTACTGGTGCGCCGTATCCTCACGACTCCTACTACTTCTTTGACGCTGCTGCTCTGGGCGACACCTTCCTTGATAGGAGGTATGTCTGTCTTCAGTTTGTTTCCCATCCGGGTCTGTGGGTGGGTGTCTGGAATAAGGATGTCTATCTTGATGCCTTGACGATGTGGGCTGAGAGGTACTACTGGTTCGATGGCAGTCTTAACTATACCTGTGTCTACTTGGCATTCTATGCTTCCTATGACCAGAACTGTACCTTTATTCCCTTTATCCTCAGGGGCGTGAATACTCTCAGCCCGAATGATAATGCCTCCCTCGCGTTTTATATGGGTATGGTGAATCTTTCGAGTACGGGTTGGCATGTTCTGAGCTTTATCTTGGATAATGGGACTTCCGAGGAGTTTGCGCGTGGCCCCGGTCTTTCTGTTGCTCCGTCGTATTGGAGCCACGGTAATAACGTTGGCTTACCGATGAACGAGAGCCTGTCCTTCATAGACCACAGGGTTATGATCGTCGTTGATGAGGTTTTTATGACCCACTTCTGGTTTGATGCTCGTGCCTTGGGCTTCTACAACTACACGAACAACTACTCTTGGTTCCGCGTCGATATCCGTGCTAATGCTTCTGCTGCTGCTACTTTCTGCGCCGACAAGGTTATTCTTCGGGTGAACGAGTCCGGCTGGTATTTGGATATCTGGGAGGGTCACTCGTATCTTATTGCCCCTGAGTTCCCGTGGCGCGACTATCTCTGGCCGCATCCCTATTTTGGTGGCGATGAGTATGGCGTTCCTAGGCCTAAGCACTTTAACTGGTCGCTTTTCTTTGATGAGGATCTCGATCCCACTACTTCGACGAAGTTTGGCTCGTCTTGGTTCACCACTAGTTCGCTTGCTTGGAGGTCGGCTGGTACTGGCATTCCTGTTGTCTGGCCGGGTCTGAGTGCTAACCTGACGATTCTTCTTGGCGGTCGTCTGCCGGGTGGCTTCCTTGCGGTCTTCGAGGGCAACGTTACGGCTAACTGTCGCACTAACTCGACGAACATCTCTCTGGATGTGTACAACGCTACTGATGGTTCTTGGCTTGTCAATGTTGTCAACGGGACTTTCAACTTTACGGCTGGCATTCTCTACAATCTGACGACCCTGTTTGGCTACCCGGTGGGTAGTGAGCCGAACTGGACTGCTCCGGGCTTTGGCAACTACTACGGCAACCTCTCGGTCTGGGACGGTATTCCTAACCTGAACTTGTCTTTTGATACTTGGTTGTTTACCTTTGGTGCTCCTCCTCCGGTTGATCCTCTGAACGTGAGCCTTCCTTGGATTCGCGACAGGGATAACGGCCCGTTCTATACTGATGACTCTCTTGGCGGGATGCTGGTTGCCGCTCGGGTTGTTTCCGTTAATGCTGTAATCGTCTTGCAGGTCGGCTACCGTTGCAGGACTTTGAACGAGAATCACTGGATGTCCGCGAGCTTTGTCTGGGCCGGGAACGGGACTTATTACTACATCTTTTCTCTCCCCGCCCAGATTCACAAGGGGGATGTCGTGGATGTCTATGCCTATGCGGTGGATGTTGTTGCCAACTCGGAGTTGCGGAACGCCTCCTATACGATTGATTGGGTTAGGCATGAGATCGCTACGCCTTACGGTGGGTCTGTTGAGGTCTTCCATGAGGCGACTTACTCTAATGGTCGGTTCACGCAGTATCCGGGGTCTATCTCCTCCTATAAGATCACTCCGTATGCTTCTCAGGCTCTTACTACTCAGCCTCCGGCGGCTGGTGCGACTACTACGACTGCTGTTGCGAGTGTTTCTTCTGCCGACTTTAGGCAGGAGGGTCCGGGCGGCTATGGCCGGATCAGGGTTGTTCCCCCCAAGAATCTCTATGTGATCGGGGTGAACTATGACGGAATCTTCTACTCCTTGCTCGCGGGCTCGATGTCTATTGGGGAGGCGGTTTTCGATTACGATGGCAGGGATGTTGACATTAGGATTCCTCTTTCTCATCACGACGTAGGCGTTGTCTTCGGCTTCGGCGGTGCTGGCGGCATTGGTGGCCCGGTTCCGGGCGCTGGGGTTCCGGTTGTTCTTCCTCCGGGCTGGGAGTGGGATGTTTATCCTGGTGGGCCGTTCAGGTTCCCGTTCGGCCAGGAGGTTGAGTCCACTTCTGAGGGGCAGAGGTGGCAGAAGTTCTATGTTGCTATGTGGGTTGTTGCGGCTCTGGCCTTTGCGGTTATGCTGCTTCTTCTGCTTGTGCTCCTGCTCTGGGGTCTTACCTGCTGGCTTACCATTTTTGGTCTTATTGTCCTGTCTCTGATCGCGGCTTTGTTGATTCAGATCGTTCCCTATTCGTGGATCTTGATTCTCTTGTTCGTGTCCTCGATCTTCTTTGTTCTTACCCGTAAGTCCTGTAAGAAGATTGTTTGCAAGGTCCGCTATGATGATACTCCGGCGTACCGGAGGTGCGTGGAGCGGGCTAAGAGGGCTTACTGGGCCGTTATGCCGTTCTTCGGTCAGGTTGCGGTTCAGGCCGCACAAAAGCTTTATTATGCGAACTACACGTATGCGATTGGCGGTTTGCTTGGTGCCTATGGACTGGTGATGTTGCCGTTCATGGGCTACAACTATTTCGGTTGGAGGACGGAGATGCCGATTTGAGGAGGTTGGTGTATGAGGCGTATTGTTAAGGTTGCTCTTGTCTGCGTCGTTGCGGCGGTTGTGCTGGTTGTTTTGATCTCGCTGTTTGCGCCGGTGTCCGAACTCCCGTGGCATCCGGCTACGTCTTATGTTGTCGTTGGTTCTATATCCGGGGGACGCCCGCAGAACTCGGAGTTGTGGCTAGTGCTTGAGGATGTGCTAATTCAGTCTGCTCCGGAGCTGTCTCCTGGGTGTACCGTTGTTGTTACGTATCCTGCCGAGTTCCCCATCGAGGGGGCCTACAAGTATAGGTGGAAGATGTGGCTGGATTCTTTCGTTGTTGAACCGGGTTCTACTTATGCTTATCTTCCTCTTCGTGATTGGGAGAATCTTGGGTTGACTCTGAGGTTGGTGGGTTAGGTTGCGTCTTAGGGATTTTGATCTGTGGCATTGGCTTATCGTCGTTGGTCTTGTGTTGATTGTATCTGGTGTTGTCTGGTATCTTCTGCCGTACTTTGACGCCTCTCGTCGGGCTTCGGCGGTTGGCGCGACTCTTGCTGGTATGGTCACGTCCACTCCTTCTACCGGCCCGTGGATTTACTCCTTGCCCGCGCACAACTCGGTCGGTCATGTCGGTGTTGAGAGCCACTTTATGATGGCTGTTCCCGCTCCTACTGGTGAGGTTTGGGCGATTCTTGTTTGTGTCCGCACGATGCCGAATGGGTATTTCCTGTTTTGGGGCATTCTTCCTCGGGCCTTTACGGATACTTCTATGATCTGGACCGAGTTTCAGGATTGTAGTCCTCGTGAGGGTGATCCTGTTGGTGTTGTGGTTGATCCGACTGGGGATGCTCGGTCTTTGAAGAAGGGTGGTTGGGCTGCTGGTCTTGCGATTAGTTGTCTTGACTTGTCTACTCCGGGCCAGCTTTACGTCGAGTGGATGCCCGAGTCTCGGATTGGTAGCTGGCTTGATGCTCACGGTGTTGGCGGTGCCGCTGCTGACCTCGTGAGGACGGCGACTTCTCCCGCTATTGGTGGTCTGCTGATGTCTTGTTTGGGCGTTGCCCTGGTTGCTGTGGGTGCCGTCAAATCGGGGGCGTTTGAATGAGGTCTCGGGTGGCTATTCTGTTGGGCGTGGTCTTTGTTGTTGCGGGGATCTCCCTGTTTTCTTGGCCGTTTGTGAGGGCTAGGCTTCATCTTGGCTCGTTCCAGCCTCTTGCCTTTAAGGACTATGTAAACCCTCAGAGCGGCGTTGTGGAGACCTATTATCTCACCATTGAACCCAGCAAGCCTTCTATGACTGCTAATGTTGAGGGCGTTGCTACTGTCTATCTTATTTGTTCGTGTGAGGCTCGGAGGGATTGGAATCTTGACCCCTCTGATGGCGCGGAGTTGATGGCTGGTAGTGGCTGTGTGACGGACGTTTCTTTCGTCTGCAACACCAATCCTTCTGCTTCCTTCTGGGAGTATAGTGTTCCCACGGGTTCCTACGATCCCCAGTGGCTTAAGGCCGAGTTGTGTATCGGCACTTGGACTATTACTGCTACTCCGCAGGATGATCGTCACCCTGTTGCTTCTTGTTCTGTGACTGTGAATCCGGCTACTCCTGAGCAGTATCCACCCGTGCCTCCGGTTGCTGGTAACGCTGTCCGTCCTCTTCAATACTCCACGCTTTTTGGTGGGATCTTCCTTGCGGCTGGTGTGGGCTCTATCGCCTACGGCTTGGTTTTCAGGGGTTGATTTCTTGAACTGGGACGACCTTGCTGTTTCGGTTGTCGCGTTTGCCGTTCTTTTGACTATGGTGGGTCTTCTGGTTTCTCGGGACGTGACTGATCGTTATCCCCACGTCGAGGTCGTTGGCTACTCTGTGCTGGGTCGCGGCCAGCCTTTTTCTTGGCTTCTCTTTACTACTCCGGGTTCGGGTCTTCCTGTTGTTCTCTCGGTTGACCTTCCGGCTTTGGTGCTGGATTTACTGATTTGGCTTGCGGTTTGTCTCGTGGTTGGCCTGCTGATTTTCTTCAAGAGAGGTGACTGGTACGGCCCGTAGGTTCTGCGACGCCTTGAAGTCGTCTATTGAGGATGAGAGGGCTGCCGTGAAGGGTTACGATAAGCTCTCTTCCTCGGTTTTCAAGGTGGACGCCTACCAGGGTGGCAGGATTGTTTTGATTCGCGACGAGGAGGCTAGGCACGCGAAGATTCTGGGCGATATATTCGATGAGCTTTGTAGGTGATTGAGTGGCTCGTAGCAGGATATGTCAGACGATGGACGAGGACATCAAGGATGAGCATGGTGCGAATGAGCACTATATCTTGATGGCCTCGGTTGCGAACTTTGAGGGTCTTGGCCGCGACGTTGAGAGGATCTATCGTTCGATGGCTGCCGATGAGCAGAGGCACCATGACAATCTGGTTGCGCTGTCCAAGAGGTTCTGCCGGTCTGAATGATGGTGAGGCTTTGCGTTGGCTGGCTCTAGCCTTGCTGGTGCTTCTGGTTCCCGTGGCTAGCTGCCAGCTTGCTATTTCCCCCGGTGCCGAGATCCTTAATGATGTCTGTTTCTACGTCTTTCATCCTCAGGGGTTTGCTCTCGCTAACGCCTCGGTGACGGTTTTTGACGAGTACACTGGGAATACTTGGACGATGTATACGGATGTCTCGGGTCGCGCTGTGTTCTCTGCTCTCCCGGTTTCTAGGTACAAGACGACGATCTATCATCCTCTTCTCGGCACGTCCGAGTCTACTCATGTAATCGCTTACGACCAATTTCTCTTTACTCCGACGATGGGTCTGATGTCCACGGTTACGTGTGCCCGCTCGGTGATGAGGATTGACGTTGGTATTCCTTTTGTCTCGATTTCTCTTGCTAACTACGAGACGGGTGCTACCTACTCCTCTTTTACCCTTGGCGATGGCACGGTTTACTTTCTGAATCTGCCGAAGGGTAAGTACGTTGCGACTGTTGCTGGGTCCACCTCGATTCTCTCCTTCAACAAGTTTGCACAGGAGTATGCGACTGATCCTTCTACTGGTCAGGTTGCTCCGAAGAAGAACTGGCTGTTTGTCCTTGTTCTCTGTGTCGGCTTGGTTGTTGCGGGGGTTGGCGTGTTTGTTCCCGCCATCTTGGGTCGTGGCATCTCGGAGTGTTTCGATGTGGATCTTCGCGAGGTGAACTGGCTGGGTCGTGCCAGGGACTTCTCGTTCTGGCGTAGGTTCTCTAGTTTCGATGTCTTCTTCTGGTACTTCGTGCTGATTGTGGCTTTGATTTTCTATTTATGGCTTATGATTAATACGGAGTATCTGAAGCTTGGTGTTTCCTATTCTCTGTTGCTTCTTGTCGCCCTTGTTGGGATTGCCTCTGGCGAGTCCGAGATGGGGCTCATTGGTTTTGGTCGTATCGAGCGGTACGTCCGCTATCTTTTCGCAGGCATTTTCTTGATCTGTCTGAACTTTCTGGTGAACGAGTTCTCTATGGGCATGGTTCTTCCTGGTGAGACCGTTCTCTCGGTGTTCAATGCGTTCAGTATGAACTCGATCCACATCATCGTTTTTGGTCCTCTGATCGAGGAGGCCTGTTTCCAGATGTTTCTTTTCCCTGTCTTTGCCCAGAGGGTCGGTATGGTTCCTGCCACGGTTATCGTGGCGTTCCTCTTTGGCTTTTTCCACTGGCAGGTCTACGGTGCTATCTTCTCGATTCTTTTTGTTGCCGCCGCGTTCAGGGCAGCGGCCTGCGTGATGACTGCTCTGTATATGTCCGTGGTTCCCGCGTACTTGGCCCATGTGACCAATAATGCTGTATCTTTTATGAAGATGTTCAGGTAGGTGATGAGATATATTAAAGGGTGGGAGTTTTGGTGAGGCGGTCTGGTTTGCGGTTCTCTAGACGTACTTTTCGTAGGAGGGCGGCTTTTGTTGTTGTCGCTCTGATGTTCCTAGACTTTCTCCTTATGCCTGTTTCCGCTCAGACTGAGCGTTCGATGTCAGGTACGATCACTGTTACCTCCGGCATCGATGTTTTCAACATCTCCTCCACTAAGGGCCAGACTTTGAGCGTTGTCGCCAACTGGATTCTGACCTTTTCGGTTTTCCACTGCAACTGGACTATGATGAACGGCACTAAGGGTAGTGCCATGCCCAACGTTACGGTCAAGGTCTGGATGAACCGGTCTGGTGGCACGAGGGACTCTGCCGACAATAACCAGACTCACTACGCCTTCGCTTATCGGACGAACGACTCTTCCTTGGGGAAGGCTGGCTGTAACGGCTGGTATGAGGTCGGCCCGGATGCCGCTACTGACTCTCACTTGGTCAGCGTGACGAACACCTCTAACATTACCCTGACGACTGTGGGCAACGATCCTGTGATGGTCCACTATACTCTGACTTTCAAGTTCAACCCGGATGCTCGGTATGCCAACTCGACGGGCTCCATTACGGGTGCTTGGTTCCTCTCGGTTGCCGCTAAGGATAACGAGTCGAACGTGGACTACTATGACAATGCCACGGCGCACTACAATCAGTTCTACGCTCTTTTGAGCGTGAACGACACGACTTGGGCCAAGGCCTGTATCCGGGGCTCGTCGATCTCTAACGAGTCGGAGGTTCACAGGCTCAAGTACACGGCGAACTTTTTCTGTGACTTGCAGGGTAGGGGTGATGTCTTTAACCATACTACCGGGTATGGGGCCAACAAGTACATCAGGCCTGATAACATCTCGATTGCCTGGTGTACGGGTGGTTCTACTGTTCTGAGTAGTGCTGTGTATACTTGGACGAACTTTACTTGGTTCTGGACGAACGCCACTTGGAACTCCACGAGGGATATTCGTCATAGGGTTGACTTGAGCGGTGTTCCTGGCACTCTGACTCTTGGGAATTACAATGGGAATACTTACGTGCGGCTGAGGCAGCACTAGCGAGAAGTTTATTAGGACCTGGGTTTTCTTTTGACCTGTGCGTAGGGTTGTTCTAGTTTTTCTCCTGTTTCTCCCCTGTGTTTGCGCTTTGGGAGTGTCTTTTCCTATGTGGACGATCTACGATGACAGTTCCTATGTCTCGTCCTTCATGTCGGTTATGGTTGAGAATCCGGCAGACTATCAGCGGGATGATATGATCCTCCTTGTCAACGACGACGATTCGGGTCTGATCTACGTGAACGGCTCGCTCATCTCTTCTCAGGGGGTGGTGATTGGTCGTATGAAGGATTTCGTTGAGAAGTTTCTCACCGTTCCCGTGGTGTTGCGCGTCAACTGGTCCTGTTGTATTTCTAGGTCTTTCCCCTTGACGGTCTACGTCAAGTACAACACGTCTGAGGGGTATATGATCTCCTCTGGTTTGAGTGGCCTCTGCTCGGCTATGGACCTTCGCCGTCCCATTCCCGAGGCTTGGGTTTTGTGGCTCGTCCCGGCCTTCTTGGTGATAAAGCTTTATCCACATTCCGCTCCTTTTAAGGCGTGAAGTGGTTTGCGGTTCTGGTTCTTCTAATCCTGCTTCTTCCTACTGTTTCCGCCCAGGTGGTCGTCTTCGGCGGGACGATTACGGTTCTTCCCGAGGCCGTTCCTACTGTTCGTAACGGTACTCGGTTCTTTGAGGCCGATTTTCCTACTTTCTATGGTCCGGCTCGCACGAGGGCTCTCTCTAAGCCCTCGAACTTCTTTTACAATGTGTATCTGTCCTCGTTTAGCGTTCGGAAGGGAGGCGGGATAACTATGGTTTTTACCAACGTTGCTCCTATGGGGTGTTTTCTCGATTCGACCAATGTTCCCCTGTATGTGGATCGCTACGGGAGGTTTGGATCTTTTTCGGCTATGGGCTCCGATTTCTGGGTGACTTACTCGAAGGCTTCGGGTCGCTGGCTCTACAATGTGACTTTTGAGCACGATTCTGGGGCTCATACCTGTGGCTTGTTGTTTTCTAATCCTGCCCAGTTTGTTCCGTTTGCTTCTCGCGCTAGGCCCTTGCCTTGGGGTCTTGTTGGTGCTTCTATCCTTGTGTTGACTACTGCCAGCATGGGCGGGTTTATGCTTGTTCGCTGGAGGCTTAGGCGGTATGGGTTGCGCTGAAGCTGATATTTTTATTCCGTTAGGCGTTCCTTTGGCTGGTTGGTTTGCGGTTGCGGCTGAAGCCGGATTAGGGTTGGTTGTGTGGCTATTCACTTTGATCCTTCTGTTTTGAGGAATCCCGCTTACAGGAGGAGGGTGGCCGCCGCCTCCGTCCTTGTTTCCGCTGTTGTTGTCCTTGTCTGCCTTGTCTGGTACTTGAGGACTCCTCAGGTGTTTGCCAGCAAGTCGTATACTGTGATTGCTGCCACGAACATCAACCCGACGACTCACAACAAGATTGTGTATGCGAACGGTAAATGGTTCATGTTCTACTACACATCGGCTGGTCTCTACTATGTGTCCACCACGAATTTTTCCACTTTCAGTAGTGCTACTAATGTTTGGAGTACGGTTGGCTGTAACCTCGATCGTACTGGTGGTGCCGATGTCCATTTCTGGGGGGGTAACAGGATTGGGTGGTATCATGTGGCCTATGACTCTTCGCGCTATCGTTGCGTGTTCAGGACTGGGACTTGGAACCCCGCCACTTCTGATTGGACATGGGCCACTCAAAAAGAAGTCAACATATCGAAAACGACCGGGACTGCGTATTACATCTGGGGGGGTGGGCTGGCCGTTTCGGGTAGCCGCCTGTGGGTGATGGGGCATCACTATACCAAGGAGGTAGATGCGTGGTATTCCGATAACAATGGAACTGCTTGGACGAAGGTTATCATTGGTAGTATCAACATCACGAATACTGCTAACGGCGGGGTGTCCGTTGTCCCGTTGGCTGCCGATAAGGCGGCCATGTTCTTCTGTAAGGAGGGGAACTCTAGCAGGCTTCTCTACAGGATCTACAACGGTACTGCTTGGGACGCTGGTTGGACCAATTTCACCGTGATGGATTCTTGTATAGGTGGCTACCATGCCGTCGAAAATGGGAGCGTCGTCCATCTTGTTTATGTGAACTCGACTCATTACCTGAACTATATGAAGTGGAACGGGTCTGCTTGGAGCACGCCTCAGGCTGTTAGGTCTGCTGCTGTGATGTCTACTCCGTCTGCACCTTACTTGACGTTTCTGGCTGGTTCGTATGTTAGGGTCTTCTGGGTGAACACGGCGGCTGGCAAGATGTACTGGAACCAGTTCAACGGGTCTGCGTGGGGTCCAGACCAGACGGCTGTAAGCAATGTCTTTGATTATGCCGATTACCGGGCTATGATGGGCGGTGAGAAGCTGCTTGGCTCTAGGGTGGTTATCGGGTATCTGTCGAGCAGCACCTTGAAGGTCTGGGTTGATTGGATTCTGAACCTGTCTACTACTGGTATTTCGACTACTCATCCCTGGATGCGGGGTGACTACCATTGGATGAACCTGACGTGGGAGGACAGCTACGGTTGGATGAACTTAACGGCGGTTGACATTCGGGTGAACACTTCGGGTGCCTCGTTCTTCACTTTGAGGTACAATCGGTCAACGTTTGCGGTGACGGAGATCGCGGATGCTGATGGTATATGCTCGGTTGATTCCTCGATCAACGTTACCACGGCCTACACGATTTCCGTGCGGATCAACTTGTCGATCTCTGCGCCTGCTCCGGTTGGTTGGTGCGACATCAGGACGAATGCTTCTGATACTGCTGGTCTTTCTCGTTCTTATGTCTTCAACGACAGGTTCTTTCTCGGCGAAGTTGGTACGTGGGCCTACTCTAATCTGCATCATAGGAGGGCTCACAACCTGTCGGGCTCGTCCTATGGGACGCAGACGGATTACCAGATGAACTTTACCGTGTTCCGTGGTCTGGGTACGGCGTCGGGTCATCATGTGTACCTGAACTATACCTGTAGGTCGGACTTCGGGGATGTCCGGTGGACGACGGATTACGGCCAGCTGATAGACTTTTGGATCGAGCAGTTGAACGATGGTATTAACGCTAGCTTTTGGATCGAGGTTCCGTTCCTCTACTATCCCGCGAATACCACGATATACATCTACTGGAACAACGCGACGCTTACCACGAGTTCGAATGGTGATGCTACTTTTCTAGTGTTCGACGATTTCTTGGGCTCTGCTCTGAATACGACCACCTGGACGGTGGAATCTGGTTACGGGACGGTCTACTGGGTGGAGAACGGGTATATCCAGTTGGATGCCTCTCAGCTTCTCTCGAACAAGGGTTTGTGCTGTAACAAGCTGGTGAGGTCTCGGTCTTGGCTCTCCTACAAGGACTTCTACGTTACGCCCTGTGGTTTCAGGCATGTAAGCGGCATCACTAATCAGCTTCGATTCACGACGGAAGCAACCGGGGACTTCCGTACCTATACTGCGGAAAATGGGAGTTATCAGAATTCCGGTCCTTTTGCTTATCCGGTGGGCGTCGTGTGGACGACTAGGACTTGTACGTGGTGGTATCCCAACTCGACGAATAAGACAGCTAGGTTCTACCAGAATGATACCGCCACGACGCACGGGAATCTGGTGGCTACTCACAAGCAATGGGTGCCTAGGAGTACTGTTTCGATGCGTGTTTTTCTGGCTTGTCCTAGCAACGGGAACCATCCACCGTTTCGCGTTGATTGGGTATTTGCGGCGAGCTTTGTCCAGCCTCCTCCTACGGATGGCGATTGGGACTCTGTGGAGGATAGTGGTCCTGAGTCGAATATGATTGACTTCTTCGAGGATGAGACCGAGACTTGGCGTTTGACTGAGGATGCGTGGCTCAACGTTACTGTCAATGAGTCCGCTGGCTGGGGTGATTTGGAGACGGTTGACGTTCAGTTGAACACCTCTGGGGATGCCG
>Ga0315308_1000194_pt1 | contig 32976 bp, 39 predicted proteins | sample TDP3_MG_FD_203078 | JGI IMG/M metagenome (GOLD analysis project Ga0315308, IMG submission 203078) | Freshwater sediment microbial communities from Lake Towuti, South Sulawesi, Indonesia - TDP3 | ecosystem: Environmental > Aquatic > Freshwater > Lake > Sediment | place: Indonesia: South Sulawesi...
GTAGGTCTTGCCACAAGTTCTGAAACTGGCGACGGCACCGCAATGCCAATCCTGGGCGCTGCTGGAGGCAACTTGAGTTCAACCTTGAAAGCAATGTTGTTGACTTTGATTGAAAGCGGCGAGTTTTTCTGCAAGGTTGAAAGTTCAACTTGGTACGACTTTCGGTCGACTCTTATGGTGAAGGTTTTTGAGTTTTCAGGTTCCTGTTCAAGGGTGACCTCACGTGGTCTGCTGTTCACCTTGACTGAAAAGGGATCGCCAATTGGGCATTCGGTCACCTCAACTTCGTAGGCTTTTCCGTCTATCGTGATTTCCCTTTTCACTGTTCACACCTGTTTTATCGTAGAGCTTTCTTTGTGGTCAGCTCTTGTCGACCAGCTAGGCTCCAAGGCGAGAATCTTTGAGGCCTTCTCGTGGGAATGACGGCTATGATCTCGCTTCTTCCTTTCAGATAGGTGGCTATGGCCGTTGACACTGCGGCAATTTCCTCAAGCTCTTTTCTTTCTTCTGGAGGTAGAAGTGTTTTGAGCGACTCTTCTTCATGAGCTGTCTCTCTCCTCTTGAAGAACTCAAGCGCCGCCTGCGGGAACAACACGTAGGTTAAGGCGTCTTCCTCGCTTTGGAATAGTTGTCTAGCTTCTTTTGGAATGGTTTTCAACTCTGGCTTGAGCAGATCAGCTGGCCGCTTTGTCATCGTTTTTTCGTCTCCGATGATTATCTTCTTGACGCGCTTATCTATCGGTGCAGGCGGCCGACCGTACAGACCTTTCACATAGTCTTTCACTTCTTTGGGCACAATGCTGTACCGCTTTCCAGACAGGACATTGAACACCGCTTGAGTGCCAACAATCTGGCTGGTCGGTGTCACTAGAGGCGGGTAACCTAATTCCTTGCGCACTCGTGGCACTTCTTTCAACACCTGCTGCAGTTTGTCCATGGCGTTCTGCTCCCTCAACTGCGAAATCAAATTGGAGAACATGCCCCCTGGAATCTGATGAACAAGAATTCCTGTGTCGATGCGTTCGGCGATAGGGTCGATCAAATGGATCGGATCAAAGTACTTCTCACGCAGCTCTTTGAAATAGTTGGCGACTTCAACCAGCAGGTCCATGTCAAGCTTTGGGTCGCTAGGCGTATTTCTTAAGGCGGCTACAACGGTCTCAACTGGAGGCTGTGAGGTGCCGCCTGCAAGTGGTGAAAGAGCCGTGTCTAGCACGTCGACGTTGGCGTCGCATGCTCGAAGGTATGTCATCAGCGCCATGCCGCTTGTGTAGTGACAGTGCAGCTGAACTGGAAGCCCTGTTTCCTTCTTGAACGCTCTTATTATGTTATAGGCATCCTTGGGTGAAAGCATGCCTGCCATGTCTTTGATACAGATTGAGTCACAGTCAAGCTCGGCTAAACGCTTCACTATTTTCAGGTAGTGTTCTATGGTGTGAACCGGGCTGAGTGTGTAACAGACTGTGCCCTGCGCATGACGACCCATCTTCTTGACCATTTTGATGGCCGTTTCTAAGTTGCGCGTGTCGTTTAAGGCGTCGAATACGCGAAATATGTCAATGCCGTTTTCTGCCGCCTTCTGAACAAAATTTTCCACAACGTCATCTGGATAGTTTCTGTATCCGACCAGGTTTTGGCCTCTGAGCAGCATCTGCAAGGGCGTTTTCTTAATATGCTTCTTTAACTGGCGCAGGCGCTGCCATGGATCTTCGTGTAAGAAGCGTATGCAGACGTCGAACGTGGCCCCGCCCCACACTTCGAGGCTGTGGAAGCCCACTTGATCTATTTTCTCCGCTATGGGCAGCATTGAGTCTGTGCGCATGCGCGTGGCCATCAAGGACTGATGCGCGTCTCGAAAGGTGGTGTCAGTTATCTTAACCGGTTTCATTGCAGTTCTTAACTCGCCAAGTCACCTTGTGGGGATGACAAATCAGTTTGAGCCGATATTTTAAGTTACCTTGAGTTGACCTCTCGACATGAACTGTTAGACGTCTCCACTATCGCGTTTACTGAAGTATATTATGCCACGGTGTTCAACATAGCCGCATTTCTCGAAAAGCCGTCTTGAAGCCAAATTGTCATTATCAACAAGAGCCGCGATGATTCTGAGGCCACGTTTGCGCACTGTTTTCTCTGCTTCAGCTATCAACGCTGCGGCAACACCACGACGCCTGTACTCTGGGTCTACCGCCAAGCGATTGATCCAGCCTCTTCGCAGGTCGGAGCTAACTACGACTGTTCCTACAATGTGGTTGTTTTCAAATGCTCCTAAGAAATAATCTGGATTTGCTTTCATCTGAGCTCTGATCGAGTCTTTGCTGTCTCTTACTCTACGTCTGAAGGACAAGTTCGCTCTTAACCAGAGTTCAACCATTTCCTCATAGTGGTCAATGTTCAATCTTCGGATTTCCACAGCAACTCCTCAAACAGCCTCACGGCATCAATCCTTATACTCTTTCTGGAGCGTATGATATGAGGACCTTCAATATGACTTTTCCAAACCAGCCGCGTTATAGAGGTATGTTGGCGTGTTTTTTGCTGGGTCGCGGCTCCCGTTTGGTTATGAGCATTTCCAGTGCCGTGATCAGCTTTGGTCTCGTATGCGCCGGTTCGATGACATCGTCGATGTAAGCTTTCTGCGCAGTGATGTATGGATTGGCGAACTTCTCTCTGTATTCACTGACCAGCTCTCGACGCTTTTTCGCCGGGTCTTTCGCGGTGGCGATCTCTTTTCTGAATATAATATTGATTGCACCGTCTGGTCCCATCACTGCTATCTCAGCCGTGGGCCAAGCGTAGTTTATGTCGCCTCCCGAGTGTTTGCTTCCCATAACGTCGTAGGCTCCACCGTACGATTTGCGAACTATAACCGTAATTTTGGGCACCGTTGCCTCACAGTAGGCGTATAGCAATTTGGATCCATGTCGAATTATGCCGCCGTGTTCCTGATCAACGCCCGGCAAGAAGCCTGGCACATCGACGAACGTGATAACTGGGATGTTAAAGCAGTCGCAGAAACGCACGAAGCGTCCAGCCTTGGTTGAAGAGCTGATGTCTAGGGCGCCTGCGAAGAATTTCGGTTGATTTGCCACTATGCCTACGGGTCTTCCGTTGAGGCGGGCAAACCCTATGATTATGTTAGGCGCCCAAAGAGGCTGAACCTCAAGGAAGTCGCTGTTGTCCACGATTCTGAGAATTATCTCTTTCATGTCGTAGGGTTTGTCGGGGTCGTCTGGTAGGATTTCAGGAAGGTGTTCGTCTATGCGGTTTGGGTCGTCGCCGGTCTCCACAACCGGCGGGTCGTCCATGTTGTTTGATGGCAGGTAGCTGAGCAATTTCTTGATTATGTTTATGCCTTCTTCCTCATTGCTGGCCATAAAGTGAGCCACGCCACTCGTCTGGTTGTGAACCCGGGCGCCGCCGAGCTCCTCAAACGAGACCTCCTGTGCGAGAACAGTTTTGATGACTTCTGGACCAGTTATGAACATGTGGCTTGTTTTGTCAACCATGATTATGAAGTCGGTCAAAGCAGGCGAATAGACGGCGCCTCCAGCGCAGGGCCCCATAATGGCGGAGATCTGCGGAACCACACCAGAAGCAAGCACATTACGCAGGAAAATGTCGCCGTACCCCGCCAAACTAGCTACTCCTTCCTGAATCCGTGCGCCACCTGAATCATTTATACCGATGACTGGAGCGCCGGTTTTCATGGCCAAGTCCATTATTTTGCAGACTTTTTTGGCGAACATCTCGCCCAATGAACCGCCGAACACGGTGAAGTCTTGACTAAAAACATAGACAAGTCTTCCATCAATGGTTCCGTAGCCGGTGACCACGCCGTCGCCTAGGATCTTGCGCTCAGCCATTCCAAAGTCTGTGCATATGTGCACAACGTATGGATCGAGTTCTACGAAGGTGTTTGGATCAAGCAGCTTTTCAATCCGCTCCCTCGCTGTCAGCTTGCCCTTCTCGTGCTGGTCCTCGATTCTCTTTAGTCCACCGCCAAGCTTGGCCTGCTCACGCAGTTCACGCAGCTTCTTGATCTTCTCTTTCACTGTGGGCTCTCGCAACTGAACCAACGCGTTCTCTCCCTCTTGAACGGTGTCAGTATTGCTGGGCTAGAATATATAATCTGTTCACAGTGGCTCTGCGCAAGGACAGGTCAAAAACGGACAATAACACAATCAGTTTGACAGGTAATGTGATTAAGAAGCAAATCCTAGGTTCCTGACTTTAGCTTCGATACTTGACGACACGTTTCGTTCTGCTGCGTTGACCCTGACGCTTGCCAGCCTTATAATCTGAGACCCCAGACTCGTCAAGCTTTCTGGTCGCCAAGACAAAAACCAACCAGATGACGAATCCATACATCAGACCGTTAGCCAGCGCGCTGATGTAAGACACAAAGGCAGTTAACTCTAAGTCAAACTGCAGGACCCAAGCCGCAACTAGGTTGCCTGGAAACATGGGAACGGGCACAGCTATAGAAGCTATCGTAAACAAAAGAAAGAACGCCAGGAAAACTGGCCCGCCGCGCAACCTCATCACCTCCACGATTCCTAATTGATGTGATTAGTTATGCCATGCACTGTAGGATTTTAGGACAGAGGAAGCAGCCGTCTGGCACAGCTTCATCTTTGGGACGAGTCTTGAGGTAACCTACATGATGGGGACAGTTTAACGTAGGCTCCGTGCTCAATTCTTTCTGAGCCACGTCTCTTGCTTTTTTGCTTCCGCCTACGTCCAGTGTTATTCCGTATCCCCCATCATGTAGGTGTTTTAGCTCTGAACCAATGCTGCTTGGTTCCGCATCTTCAGCATCGTCAACCTTCGAGAAGCAATAAGGACACGCGTAATAGGTTTCTGAGTGAGGCTTGTGAGAGAGATCGGTTAGACGGAGCGGCGTGTCAAATGCCTTACCACACCTCAGGTAACTGCACACATGGAGATTCTCGCCCATGTTACACTACGCCTCCGCCATCATGAATATATGGAATGTTAATATTTAATAAACATTTTCGTATAAACGCAGAACAAAAATACAGTTGCTTCATAAAAAGCTGACTCATGACCCAGATTATCTATGCGAGAACCCAGCACCTCATTGCGTCATGCCAAAGTACAGAAAGCACGCTCTAACGAAAAGCGTGAAGCTTGGAACCTCAACATCTAGCTTTACTGGAACTCCTTCTCGTTGACCCCTAGTTACGTCTCAACATCAGAACTTGTACAAACAGATAACGTACAATCTCACTGCCTCAACTCTCTAAACCTAGTAGCCTCCGAAAAAGCATCGATCAACTCAGTTCTTTTGTGCCATCTATGATTCTCCCTAATGGTCTTCAGAAGGCATGCCGTCAGCCATTCCTTGACCTCGTTTCTCTCACCGAGAGAAGAATCGATCTTTTCAGCAATCCTCAACACATTGTCTTCAGAGACGTACCGCGTATTTTTTGGCCATGCGATATATCTCAGTTGGGCTTCATTAAGCCAAGAACTGATTGCGACTGAGTAGGCCAGTATGTTCTCTTCAATAAAACGTCTGAATTCATCTAGCATTGACTTCTTCTCACATGGTGTGCCAATGCAGAGGAGGCAAGCATCGAGAAACATAGAATAACAACACTGGCACTTTGGAATGAACGCCTCTTCTGGGATGCATCTGAAACAGTTAAAGGGTCGATCTAGGGTATCGAAATCACCACAGACCTTTACGCATATTTCTTTGGCCAGCGTACGAAGAGGAGCAACTGAGGCTTCATCTGGATCGATCGCGTGAACGACCTTTTCAACGAACGCTGTCTTGTTGAGTGTCGATCGACCCAAGAAACCGAAGACTTTGAACTCTGTTGGAGTCCTCGCCTGACCTTGCCTTAGCCACTTCTTAAGAGATTTGACATATTGCATGAGTGTGTCTCTGCGCTGCCCATTTAGGCTTCCGTCTTCATGGTATCCAAGAGATTCTAGCAACCCACGACCCTCGCATCCCATCTTAGAAGGTATAGAGAAATGATCATCACCTATCTCTTTGCAGAGGATGTCAATACTTTGAGGGAAAAGGGGGTGCAACCTGCAGAACTCTGCCATCTGAGCACGAACTAGTCGCTGATCTATACTCAATCCGCCCAACCTACCTTGGATTTCATTGATTGATCTGATTTCGCTGTCCCAACCTTCAGGATCATCAGTTAGCCTAACGTTCCACCAAAGATTCCAGATCTGCCCCATCTCTACATTAGTATTCCCGATTACTATTTCAAACCCTAAAGGAACGTATTCAGATGCCACAAGCTTCACGCACATCTCGTATTCTCCTCGTCAAGTCTCATCGATCCCATAGTGACTATTTATGATTTCTGACTAGACCATCATGCGTGGATGAATGCTAGGCAATTGAAGTGAAGTGGCTTTACTGGTGAATTCGTGCTCCAATTTTAGCCATGCTCTCGAAATAGTCTAAGTCTGACTCTCCTAACTAGAATAAGTCAGAAATGAGCCTGATTTTTTGTGGTGCTCCGGCCGGGATTTGAACCCGGGTCTCCGGCTCGAAAGGCCGGAATACTTAACCGGGCTATACTACCGGAGCCCCAAACACAAGCAACATTGCAGATATTCAACTCCTCATCTTATAGTTTTTCACCCACAAACAGAGTCAACAGAGTTGATGATGACACAAGACCGAATTTGTCATCAACACGCAGATAGAAGAAGACATAAGGGGATAAGCTCCTTCTTCTTCTAAAAATTCAAGACCCGCCCACCAACCAGCCAAGCCACTACGTCGCTAAATTCACGCTTGCCAACATGAAACTCCACCCAAAACAATATAGAAAGCCACGCCAAACCCACACACAAAACCCGAAACACCCACAAGACAAGCAACGGAAACCAAAACACAAACAGAAAAGCAAAGTCCGCCCCGTCAAAAAATTTTCCAGCACACACACTAACCTCTCTCTAGACCCAAGACGATGATGAAACCTGAGAACGGCTCGACAACAACAAATAATCTTAAATCATGCCTCTCAGACCAACATAGACGCGGGCCCGTAGCTCAGCAAGGACAGAGCACCGGGCTTTTACGCCCCAAAACTCTGCAAAGAAACCCGGGGGTCCCGGGTTCAATTCCCGGCGGGCCCGCTGTCACACTTCGAGAATCATTCGTTCTGGTCCATAATTGCTTCGACTACAACTGTTTTCGCATTTGAATTGTAGGTTCATAATGTTTAATCGCCTCCGCCCAAGAAACTCCATAGTTAGACAGGCGACAGCAATGACTATACCCATATACAGACCTTACGTTTTCCTTCGATGCAAGAAATGCATCAAGAAAACAGACCACGTTTTGATCAGCATCTCCAGCGATAAGAAAGGAGAAATCCAAGAGACCTACGAGTGCCAAGAATGCGGCGAAACCAAAACAATCTTCGAGCTGACATCTGTCACAGAGCTTCAAAATCAGCTACAGGCATGAAAGGAACAAAGAGACTATGATTAGGGTGGTTCTGCTGGCAATAATCGTTCTGGGAGCAGCCGTCTTCGCAGCATACACCCTAAGTCAGATCGACCAAATCGTGCACGGCCAGCTCTACAAGTACGGATTAACATTCAGCCTTGAGTGGGCAAACCCGTACTGGAACCTTTTGAGGGTTGCACTAATTCTAATAGACATAATTGCCGTGTCCACAGTTATCGGCCTCGCACTGACTCTCCGAAAATATCGAGCCATGCAAAAAATCTGCGAGAGAAAAACGCGAACTCATAGACAAAGGAATGCAGCCTCTCCGCTTCTGCGTTCACTAGAGCCTGAACGGCCCCAAATCATGCCGCAACAGCAAACGGTCACTTCCATACGCGCCCCTAAACCAGCGGCTACACCCTCCCCTCCACTTTCCCCTCCTGCAACATCAGAAGCGTCAGGATCAACAAGGTGTTCACACTGCGGCAAAGCGTTCACTCAACCGCTGAGGATGCTGGATTTTCAAGGAGACAGACCACGCATCGTAAACATCTGTCCCTTCTGTAACGAAATCGTAGCGTCCTCACAAACAGAGAAAGAAGGCAGCCAAGCCTCAGGAAGTCAGGGCGCACAGACAACTAACTAGCGACTCAACCATTTTCCCAAATCGGCCTGCTGCTTTTTTCGGTAGAAAACCTTCATCCTCTCAACCACGTTTTTTACTCGTTCCCGAGAAAAATCCCGCTGATCGCAAAGGAAAACGTAAAGGCCATCTTCATCCAGTTCACCGAACTTTAGGTCATAGCTTTGGGTTACTCGTGGCTGTAAAAAGAACCTACGCACCTCGTCGTAGTTCTGCTCCTCAACTTGTGATCTAACTTCAAGAGGAAGGCTCTCTATCTCACCATGCTTCTGGATGAGACTAAGCGCCGTCTTTGGTCCTACACCCTTCACTCCCTCGTTGAAGTCCGTGCCAACCAGCATTGCTATGTCAACTAGTTGCCTGCGACTTACGCCGTATGTGCGGAGAAACCTATCAAGCTCGATGAGTTCAGGGTTCAAACGGCGACTCGTTCCTTTGCTTGGCAGAAACTCGCGACCCGAGATAGTTAGGTATCGAAGCAGTCTTGGCGCCCCGAACAGCAAAGAGTCGTAGTCCTTGCTGCTTGCAGCCCAAACCTCGTCCCTCATCGCCATGTGGGATGCTTGCGCCTCAGCTTCGCTTGGAGCCTGCACAAATGGAATGCCTAACAAAGAGAGCAGATGCTTGGCATCATCAATCAACGGCTGCGTCAATCGGCTTGTCATGACGGCTTTTGAAAAAGCCGTTTTGTAGTCACCCTTTTCAAGTGCCTTCTCCCATTCGCGAGTTGCTTTCTCGCGCAGTTCGCGTCGTCTAGAGATTTCACGATGTTTCAGCTTTGGCGGCTGTCCATCGAACACAAACACCAATTGGATGTCGTAGTCGTGCATGAGACGGGTTGAACGGAACATGAGACCAGCCAGATGCGACGTGGTGTTGCCACGAGAATCATGCAAAGGAGTGCCGTCAGGCATGCGAATCAGGGACAGGAACTGGTAGAGATAATTGTTGGCGTCAACTGCGAAGCTTCTGCCTCGAAGATCGTCTAAGCTGAGAACCGTCTTGATTATAATTGGTGTGAGGTTTACTCCCAAGAGTGAGACCTTGCATCCAATCTATGTTGAAGGCGGATAATAACGATTTCAGCCGGATGCGAGTCAACGCTTTCAGAGTCGTCGTTCCATAGAAACGAGGCTCTCGCCAACTTCAGTGACCTCAAAACCAAATCGTGTGAAGAACCCGATGTTGCCCAAGCCCGTACAAAGAGTTATAGTCTTTGTTTCTCCGAGGCATAGGATAGCTTCCATGAGAGTTCTTCCATGGCCTTGTCTACGGTGCTGTGGCCTCACAAATATACCATGCAGACGAATCTCAGCTTCAGATTCGGAGATTACAGCCTCACCGACAACCTCGTCTAGGGTTTCATCTGACAAACGGTAAACAGTCTGCACCCCGATTGTCTCAGTCATCATTTGCATAATGGCTAGCTTCCAACTGAAGGTTAGCACTAGAGACCAGCGGCAAGTTAAAAACGTTTCTTTACCTCTCTTCTAGACTTAGAATCCAGGACGAAGACGGTCTTAGACTAGGCAAGGCCTCGCCCGAAGAATCTGGTTAAAAGTTAATATCAAGAACAAATCATTACAAAACCACGGAACAACTTAAACCTAAAGTGGAGCCCGGTGGTGTAGTGGACAAGCATGGCGGGCTTTGGACCCGCCGACGGGAGTTCGAATCTCCCCCGGGCTACCAGAGATTATCCCAGAATTTGCCATTTTGAGAAACAGACATGAATTATGGAAGAAGAAAGTCTAAGGGTCAACGCCGAGTTCCAGACCTGTTGTGCTCATTCGATGACTACATGTAAAGAAAAGCCCCCAGAATGTTGCGGTTGACTCATGATGGAAATCATGGATAACTAACAAGCTCCTTTGGCAAATCATTTTATCTAGAACTTACTTCATCCATCTTCCGTGGGTTAGGACTTGAAGTGGGTCACTAGAGAACACGCTATGGTTGAACGCATCGCCTGTCCTTGGCTGATCAAGAACTTCGTGGACAAAGAGGCAGAGTTCCTGTTTGTGGCAGCTGAAAAAGTGCTGGAAGTTGCTGATGGAGAGGGGGCGATTCCGTTTGACGTATCTGGCATCGAGCTTGGACATCACGGCGATAGAGTGTCCTTCGACGCAATCATAGATAAGTATAATCTTAGGGATCCGGCGCTGCTGGAACTGGCGAAGATAGTTAGAGGAGCGGACACTGCCAACCGCACGCTAACGCCGGAATCACCCGGGTTGTATGCAATTGCTTATGGGTTCAGACAAGTCTGCAAAAACGACTACGACAACATGGAACATCAGTTTCCTGTTTACGATGCGCTTTACAGCTTCTGCAAAACTAAAGTCGGGGAAAAATAGCCGTCCAATTAGGGTCACGATTTTACGGGGAGTTTGATTCCCGTGCCTAGGAGCTCTCCTGTGGGAAGGTTCAGTCTCCATTGGTTGAATTTTGACGGAAAAATTCTACTGGTAACCAAGTTTTTTCGAACTTTGGCTTTCGGTTATCTCAGTACAGCGCTTCCCTTCTATTTCGGAAAAGAAGTTCTCAACTTCTCAGACTTCTTAGTTGGACTCATCTCCACTATTGCCCTTGTAGGAGGCATATTCCTTACAGCAACCGCAGGTTTGATCGCCAACAGAGTAAGCAGACGAACCTCTCTTAGCCTTTTTGCACTACTCATGCTGGCTTCAGGCATACTTCTAATCATTTCAACCAATTTGACCATCATACTTTTAGCCGTTTTTATCGGGAGCATAGGCGTCAACGCAACAGAGACAGGTCCTTTCGTCTCCATTGAGCAAGCGATAATGCCCCAGACCACAGACGATGAAAGAAGAACCTACGCCTTCAGTGTCTTCAATCTGCTAGGTTATGCCGGTGCCTCGTTCGGGTCATTGCTTGCAGTTGTACCTGAGCTTTCCCGTAACTACCTTGGTTTTTCCCTAATCAACGGACATCGTCTACTCTTCGCCATGTTTGCCCTAACTGGGTTGCTACTGATGATTCTTTACAGGTCTCTGTCTCAAAAGGCGGAAGTTGAAGTCACTAGGATAGGTCTCTTAGGCCTTACGAAGTCAAGACGCACAGTTGCCAAGTTGTCCGTTCTCTTTTCAATAGACGCCTTCGGAGGAGGATTTGTCATTCAATACATAATTTCACAATGGTTTCAACGAAGGTACGATACCTCCCTGAGCACAGTTGGCGCCATCCTCTTTCTGGCTCAACTGATAACCGCAGCCTCCTTTCTCATCGCTGGGCGACTCGCCAAGAAGATTGGCTTACTGAACACCATGGTTTCCACACACGTGCCCTCCAATCTGCTCCTTATGGGAGTGGGGTTGGCACCAACCTTTCAGACTGCTGTTGCTTTCCTGTTCGCGAGACAGACTCTCTCTCAAATGGATGTCCCCCCGAGGCAATCATACATGCTGGCAATAATCGAACCAGAAGAACGAAACACGACCACCAGCATCACCAACGTGTCAAGGAGCATCGCGGCAGCGCCAGGACCCTCAATCTCAGGATACATGATACAGGCTGCACTGTTGACTGAGCCATTCCTTTTTGCTGGCCTGTTCAAAATAGCCTATGACGTATCCATATACCTGAGTTTCAGAAAGGTCAAGCCGCCAGAAGAGAACAAATAGCTGATTTTGCATTTTCATGCTCTTCTCGTCGCAAGACATATTTGTGAACAGCGAACACTTGAGAGACGAGCCGCTCACAAAACCTGCTGTGCGATTTCTCAGTGGCAAGCCTGAGAGCTGAATGAGATGAATAAATACAACAAGATCACCAAGGTCAGAGGAAGAGTTGAAAGCAGCATAATATCTAAAAAAGAGAGGGACAAACTGGTAGCTAGAGCCGAAGAAGCCCTTGGCAACGAGTGGTATGGCTGGAAGGCCAACATAGACGGCTTCTGCATGCAACTCTTCACCAACAGCGAACATCTCTACGATTTCTGGCTTGAAAACTGGTTCTCCATGAACCGAGAAATCAAATCTCATGGACGCTTGTACGCCGTCTTAGACCCAGACTTTAACGATGGAAAACCGCATGCTTTTTACAACTCTGGAACCAAGACAGCCATAATCTTCAACACTGAGTACTACGGTCAGGTCAAGAGCTGGGCGCTGGGCATAACATGCGACATCGCAGAGGATCAACACGACATCCACAGCATACATGGAAGCTGCATTGAAGTTGACGGAAACGGCATTGTGCTCATCGCTCCCACGGGCACAGGCAAGTCAACACATAGCTACGCCTTGCTGAAGATGGAAGGCGCCAGACTACACAGCGACGACTGGCTGTACGTCAGATTCATCGGCGGGATGAAGGGTCGAGCAAGCGCCGACATAAGCGAAAGAAAATTCTACATCAGAACAAACATAGTCAGTGTCTTTCCAGAAATCATCCCGCTACTGGACAGGTGCAAGCTGGAAAACGTTGAACCCTTGAAACCAGCCGAGATTGATGCGCTCAGGCAGAAGGGCATTGAAGAAGCATCAATTCAGACGATGGTCCAGAATCCTTATGTTGCTCACGAGTACTCGCGCGCAATGCTCGATCCGGGTTGGATTTCTGGATTGGGAAAATTCGTTGACACCACACGCGTGAGAAAGGTGATCTTACTAAAACGGGACAAGGATGATTCAGAAATTGTGAGAAGACTGGACGGCGAGGAAGCTGTGCACTATTTGACAACGCAGCCGGAACAGTTCCTAAACCCTTACCTAATCGTTAAGACGCAGGAGAAGGTCGAGATCAGACAGGGCTTCTTCATAAGACTCTTCAGATTTGCCCCATGTTACCTCGTGAACACAATTGAACCAGTCGACACCGTTCAAAACAGAATCCGGGAGATAGTGAGAGAAAGCGAACACTAGTATTATGTGAATCTAAATCAAGAATATTCATCTCAAAGAAACATCTCTTAAAGAAGAGCTTAGATTGCGTAACGTATTGGAGGCGGATAGAATGACGATTAAGAAGGTTATCATTATAATCAACCTTGTTGAAGAAAGTGTTGACCGACCGAATGAAGAAATCGAAAGAGAGATTCTGCACGAGCTCACGGATGACATGCCGATCATCCCTTGGCTCGAAAGCGTCGAGAAAGTAAGCGTGATTGAGGAATAGAGCCTACGTTTCTTCGACCGATTCCACTGAAATACATAGAAGACGGAATACATCTGCTTAGGCAACATATGTTGTTTTGCCAAGCTGCGGTGTTTTAGGCTGTCTCGACTCACTGCACTTCTTGCAGCTTTGTTCACAGAGCTCAAGGTATGTTTCTTCGCTTGCTAGAACGGCTTCTGCGGCTTTGGCACACATATCGCATGCCTCGTCGCATCCCGCCTCTTTACACAGCTCGGAAACGAGTCTACAGCATTTGTGTACGTCTTCTCTTTCAAACACTACCCTCTCCATCCGAATGACGTAGCAAAGCTCTCGAGCCAGCATGCAGGTCCTTGCATATTTGAACTGGTCAAGTGCTTGTCTCCGAGCTCTCTCAACAGTTAGCTCTAAGGTTTCGTTTTGCCGCGTTCCCTTAAGGCGCTCCTTTCTTGCAGGCGTGGCCGTCACCTCGGATCATTTAACTTCGAGACTTGGACGCGGCGTCATTTATAGGTTCTGATACCATTGTTTAGCCGTAACCTTTATTCATGGTAACAGGAGCAGAAGATTCTTCAGCGAGTTGAACTCTGTGGCAGATCTAGTGATAATAATTGCTTCTGTCACGGTGGTCAGTTTAGTGTCTTTTATAGGCATTTTGTTTGTCGGTTTGAAGGAAGGCATCGTCAACCGACTCTTGATGTATCTCGTGGGCTTCGCCTCCGGTTCATTAATAGGAGCAGCTTTCCTAGATCTTCTGCCTGAGGCACTCGAAAAGGTTGGTGAGAACGTTTGGCAGTGCGTTGTGGCAGGCATCCTCTTTTTCTTCATCATGGAAAAGTTCCTGTATTGGCGTCACTGCCACGATGAAAAGTGTCCTGTTCACAACTTTGCCTACCTGAACCTTTTCGGAGATGGTGTTCACAACTTTATTGATGGAATGACAATAGCAGCCAGCTTCCTCATTTCCTCTCCATCTTATTCGCTGGGTTTTGCCACGACTTTAGCCGTCGTTTTTCATGAGATTCCCCAAGAACTTGGAGACTTCGGCATCCTTCTCTTTGGCGGATTCAAGAAGAAAAAAGCTCTAATATACAATTTCATGTCGGCGCTAACTGCTGTTGTCGGAGCTGTACTCACCTACTACCTTGCCTCATATGTTCAAGGAGTTACGCAATTGCTGGTTCCTTTTGCGGCGGGCGGCTTTATTTACATAGCGTCAACAGACCTTATGCCCGAACTTCATAAGAGAACACGAGGCAAAGAGTCTCTCGTCCAATTAGTGTCTATTTTAGCAGGAGTCGGACTTATGTCAGCATTAAAGATTCTGACGTCACAATGAGTAGTTGTATGATGTCAACTAAGGCAGTGGCTGTACAGAGCGTCTTAACTTTTCATAAGCCTCTTCAGGATTCCAGCTCCCGGCGACAACTTTCTCGAACGGACAGAGGTCTGTTTTCTTCGCGTTTAGGATGTGGGGCACCATATTCTCGTACTGATAGCTGATATGATGCCTTACAAGTAGGTCCTTTCCACACTGACTTAGAGTAATGGCATAAACTTCTGCCACTCTTGAGTAGGCGCAGAGTTGTGCGGCTGCTTCACCAACTATCTTGTCAGCGACACTCGAATCCGACATAGTTTCCCCAAGCTTTTCAACCGCATCCAAAAGTCCTATTATTCCGGAAGAACTTGTCTCAAAAAGCACTCTCGCTCTTTTTACAATGACAAGCGTTTTGTTCTTGCTTCTCAACAGACTCTTCGCAATCTCGAGGTCCCGCATTGTGATGCCGCTCAAATAAAGCTGATAAACAGGCTTGCTGTCACTTACGTTTTATTGAAAGCAAATCCTTTTCAGGCCGAGACGCGATGTGCAAGGCAAGCTTGCGAACAGTTTCCTCTGAAGGGTTGTCCGCAAGTTTGCGACTTAGCTCCTGAATCGCGGCAGAATTTATGATCACTTCCACTCGCGAATTATCTTGAACGGTGAACACGGCGCTCATTTGCTCAGAGTCTTTCCACGACAACCTCTTGTTGCCAACAGTGCACCTCGTCACCGTTTGGACACCATCCAACATGCAGGAGAAGGGCACATCATACTTCAACATCACCGTCACTCGCAGTTTTGTCTCTGCTGGTCCTGTATTCAGTTCCCTAAGACCCGCAAGACCAGTTCGAACACCCAGTGCAAGAAATGGACCTAGATGCCCGTGGAGGTCAGCAGCTTCGAATAGGAGAGCTTTGACATCTTCTTCGCGTTCTGTTGATGCGACCACTTTAACACGACCATGCTTTAGGGTACTACGGCTGCGAGCTTTAATTGTTTCACCTTTTATGCGCCGTCAACCTCTGTGCCAAATTCCTCACGTCCTATCGAAGGCGAGAATTCGACTCGGAAACCGCTCAAGCTTACGCTATGTTGAGTCTATTTGGCTGCTTGAGTAGTACAAGAGGGGCAGAGCCAAGAGCACCGTGTTCTTTCCTCTTGGTGTGAGCGAGTATCTTACCCTGACTGGAGGCCCTGAGTCTATTTTTCTTTCGATGTAGCCGTGCTGTCTCAGGATTTTCAGCTTGTCTGAGAGTGTTCTCGAGTTTACTCCGAGGATTTTCTTCAATCCGCCGAAGCCCATGCTGCTTCTGAGAAACAGAGTATAGAGTACTTCAAGGTTCCATTTTTGGGAGAGCATGCTGAAACTCTTTTCCAAACCTTCAATGGTCTTTTTCAAGTCTTCTAAGCGTACCTCCTGCCTCTTCAATATCTGTCTAAGCGTCTCTTCAACAGCCGAAAGCGTGCGTTCAATTCGTGACTCAATCAGGCTACGAAGTTCATCGCTTAAGGCTGGTTTCGAGTCCAAACCTGTACACCGAGTGTGGACGTGCTTACTTCATGATTTATAAGGCTTTACATATAAAATCAAGTTTACAAAGTATACCGAATTCTCGATGCTGATTGCAATGAAGAAGTTCGATGTCATCGTGGTCGGTGCGGGAACAGCAGGTTGCATGACTGCAAAACGGGCGGTTAAGGCTGGTTTAGAAGTTGCTCTTGTAGACAGGAAGAAGCGAAGTGAGGTTGGCGAGAAAATCTGTGGAGATGCCATTGGAAAGCACTACTTCGACCAGCTGGGCTTGGCGCCTCCAAAGGGAGATGAGCTGCGGCGCAGAATAGAAGGCGTCAAGATTCACTCACCCGACACGAAAGCAGTGTTTACGGTCAGAAGCCAACGCATCTACGGGTTCATTCTCAATAGGCGTCTTTTCGGCCAAAGACTGCTCAACGACGTCATCGACGCGGGTGCAACACTCTTTGATTCCACAATCGCAACCGCTCCTCTGTTCAAGAAAGGCTTCGTAGCTGGAATTTCGGCAAAAGACATGAAAAACGACCAGACTCTGCAGCTTCAGAGCAAGGTTGTTGTCGACGCGAGCGGTTTCACAGCCATCCTCCGCAAGTGTCTACCGCCGGAAATGGGGATTGACCTGCACGTGGACAATGAAGACGTAGAAGTTTGTTACAGAGAGATCCGCGTGCTCAAAGGACAGGAATCTGATCCTGAGTTTTGCGAAATCTATCTTAATCAAGGCGTCACTCCAGGCGGATATCACTGGGTATTTCCTAAAGGCGATGGCATGGTGAACACCGGGTTGGGCGTGGCTATGGTGAAGGGTTTCCCGAACCCGAAGAATCAGTTCTACGAACGCGTGCTGCAAAGGCCGATGTTCAGAAACTCAACCTTGGTCAATGGCGGAAGCTGGTACGTACCAACGAGGCGACCGCTGGACTGCATGACTGCCAATGGTATTGTTGTGGTTGGCGATTCTGCTTGCCAAGTAAATCCAATTCACGGAGGCGGCATAGGACCTTCTTTGACGGGCGGAAGTCTGGCTGGAAAAGCCGTCGTTGAAGCCGTTGAGAAGGACGATGTCAGCCGTGGAGGGTTATGGACCTACAACTTGGAATACATGAAAGCTTACGGAGCTAAATACGCAGGGTTGGACATTTTCCGTCTCTTCTTGCTGTACTCTGTGACGGATCAGGAGATCAACTATGGAATGAAGTACAATCTAATCACTGAAGACGACGTGTTCAAGGTGAGCATGGGTGAAAACCTTCACCTAAACCTAACTGAAAAGACAAGGCGAATATTTAGAGGACTGGGAAAACTCTCGATGCTTGTCAAACTTCGGGACGCTGCAAACCTGCTGAATGAAATGAAATCACACTATGCTGATTATCCGGATTCTCCGAAGGGTTTCGAGGAGTGGCGCGAGAAGACCAACGCGATCATGCGCGAAGCACGCAAGAAACTTAGTAGAAAATAGACCCCTGCCTCACACACGCAATTTGCTGCATCACGAAAGTGTAATAAGGCGAATTAGCGTCTTAGGTTTGGGCTTTCAACTGGATGGAAAGGAGACTTGTCGCCCAGAGACTAGTAAGGCGCGTAAATAAGAAGATAAAGTCTCAACTCACCCTGCGGCAGACCCTGATCCTTAGCGTTGTCTTGAAAGGCTTGCCCGTTGGGTACATTCTGGCGAAAATGAACGATGTCATAGAGAACTTTGTTCCATTGGTTGCTCAAAGGCACATTTACATGCAGCATCACGTTGAATCATACTTTCCCAGTTCAGAATGGGAAACCTACTTCGGAAAAATGCTCGAACATTGCACAGGCATATTGATTGTTGACGACGTTGTGAACACAGGATTCACCAGACAAAAAGTGGAGAGCGTAGTTCATTCTCTACAAGAAAAGCTACAGAAGCTTCAACCTCACCGCTTTGCAGCTCTAGTTCTGAACCGGAAGAACTTGGCCAATCCGAACTTCGTTAGCCCCAGAGACTTCTATGCCATACGAGTAAGCGCTGCAAATGTGGAGTGTGACTGGGGGTTGGTAACGGTGCCGCTCTGGAACCTGCCAGTCGAGGCTGGGCGAAAACGCTGCGAGGAATATTATCAGCGATTCTGGCTTAGTGAGCAGCGTAAGATTACCATAACTTATTAGCGCGGCACATCTGTTTCTTTGGTCTGGTGTTCGGTCAGTGCGTGTTGCGGCACTAGTTACAAGCGGCAAAGACTCGGCTTTGGCTCTGTTCAGAATCTTGAGAAATGGTCATGATGTAAAGTACTTGGCGGCTATGCTCCCGCAACGCGAAGACAGTTGGATGTTCCACTATCCCAACATCCATTTGACTGATTTGTTTGCTGAAGCGGTCGGCATACCGTTAGTGAAGGCTCCAACCTCCGGGGTTAAAGAAGCAGAGCTTCAGGATTTGAAACAGCTACTTGCTCAGCTTGACGTTGAAGCCGTAGTTTCCGGAGCCATATCCTCTCAGTACCAAAAGCAGTGCATCGACACGGTCTGTCGAGAACTGAGACTTGAACACATTGCACCTCTCTGGCACGAAGACCCGCTCGAACTGCTTGAGGAACTTGTTAGGTCAAGAATCGAAGCCTTAATTGTTGGGGTCTATGCCTACGGGTTTGACCAAACATGGCTTGGAAGAAGAATCGACCGGAAAGCAATCCAGGACCTGGTCGAGCTGAAGAAGAGGTTTCACATTTCCATTGTTGGCGAAGGTGGCGAATACGAGACCCTAGTTCTTGACGCGCCCTTCTTCAAGAAAAGAATCGAGCTTGTTGAAACCGACAAAATATGGGAAGGCCAAAGTGGCTATCTCTTGGTTAAGAGAGGCGTCCTGACAGACAAGAAGATGAAAGAGAAAAGAGAGTAAGACTTTAACATATTTTGGAAAGCTCTCGAGAGTCAAGGGTACAGAGCAGGTATCGGTGTATTAGCTCTTGTAGTGGGCAGCCTAGGCTGAAAAGTTTATTAGTTGTGGCATGACATTTTGCTACGATCCCGTTGACGGACAAGTTCCGTTGGAATGTAACCGTTAAGGTTGAACCGCAAAGGAGCGAAGCAATTTGAGCTACAAGTATGTTACTGAAGCTTGGAACAAGCCTTCAGAATCTTTTGTGAAGGAGTTGATGAAACAGAGGATAATTAAGTGGCGTAAGCAACCTGCCATTCTCAGGGTTGAACGTCCTCTGCGTTTGGACAGAGCGCGCAAACTAGGATACAAAGCCAAGCAAGGTTTCGTAATCGTGAGAGCGAGAGTGCGTAAAGGTGGAAGGAAAAAGATGAGACCGAAAGCTGGTCGCCGACAAAAAAGGATGGGTGTAGCCAAGTTGAAGCCTGCGAAAAGCCTTCAGCTCATCGCCGAGGAAAGAGCTGCGCGCAGGTTTCCCAATCTGGAGGTTCTTAACTCCTACTGGGTTTGGGAAGACGGCTTGCACAAGTGGTTTGAGATCATCCTAGTTGATCCTAATCATCCTGTCATCAGATCTGACAAAAACATACGGTGGATTGCCGACAACGCGCAGCGTGGACGAGTGTTCAGAGGTCTGACAAGCGCTGGCAAAGAGGTGCGCGGCCTTCATCACTAGGAACCGCAAAAGCGCCCAACATGAACATAAGACAGGCTAAGGTAGAGCCAAAAAAAGAAAGGGAAGAAGCAGAGGGCGGATTAAGTTACTTTTATGGTCCATAAACGAGAGCAGATATGACGCAGCCGTAGTTATCCATCGGAACGCGTAGGATTTCGATCCGTTTTTCGATGGATCCGATCTGTATTCCACGTATCTTTGCCATTTCTCGGATTTTCCACTCTAAGGTTTCTTCAACCGCTTTCTTATCCATGAACCCGTGAGCCTCAGCGACCAATCCGTATTTTCTGCTTTTTGCCCAAGTCCAGGCTATTCCCGCGCCTATTGTTGTGCCCTCGTCTCCGTCCATTCGCGCCAGAACTGAAAATGTTACCGCGCCCGCGTCGATGTTGTGCTTTTCGATTTGCTGGCAGTCTTTGGGAAGAATTGAACTGACGCATACAAGGTTGCATTGAGCGATGCCGGCTTTCTTGAGAGCGAGGTCGAACGCGTTGAGTTCAGATACAGGGCTTACTGCTTTGCCACTCGTTGTGAAGAACTCTTTCGGAATCATCCTTGTGTTTCAATACCTCACTTTTACAAATAGTGCATGCAATAGAAACTTGTTTAATAATTTTGTGGTCTCGCTCTAGATAATTTTAAATCAAGAGTCAGAATCAGTAGAGTTTCGGTGAAAGAATTTTGAGTGTGCAAGCAGTTGCTGAAGCAGTTGTTCCGAAAAAGTCTGGCAAGACTCGCAGAGGCAGAGGCTTTAGCAGGGCCGAACTTGCGGAAGTCGGCCTCGATTTCAGTCAGGCGTTGAAGCTACGCTTGCGAGTGGATCAGAGGAGAAGGACAAAGCACGCTGAGAACGTGAAGACTCTTAAGCAGTTTCTACGCAAGAGATGATTTGCAGTAGAGTGTGTGCTCATTGTCTAAGGCTCTGCCAGTCGCATACGTGGACATCGGCTTTTCTGCTCATGCTACTGAAGACGAGAGCAAGGTGCTGGCGGCTGTCAGGAACCTTTTGCCTTCAGCGCAGTTCGAGAACATCTCATTTAAGAAGAGTAGTCTGCGGGGTCATCACGGTAACCCGATCACTCTGTTCGAGTCGAAAATCAAGGACAAAGAAGTTGTGGGAGCAATTGTTGAGAACTTGGCTTCGAGCCTCAGTCCTTTGGACAAGGAGACGCTGCTCAATGAGATTGAAAGACACTTAGATAAAGGCAGCTTTTACATTCGTTTAGACAAACAAGCGGCCTTTGAAGGCGAATTCAAACTAACAGCTGCTGATCCGGTTCGTTTTCGCCTAAGATTCAAGAAAAACAGGCCTGAAGACATCGTGGAGGTCTGCCGCGAAATCGGGATGCTTCCAAGATGAAGTTCTGTGACCTGCACCTATATGTCTCGAGCGCAGATCTTGAAAATGCTGGGAGGATGCTGGCGAAGTCTTCTGAGTTGGGTTATGTTCGTGTTGCTGTGCCTCTTCCGCCAAATGTGAAAGAGGAAGTTGTTCACTCTTTACGGCAAATCAGCCAGCGAAGAGGTTTGGACTTTGTGACGAGGCTAGACTTGGCTCCGAAGAGCCCTGGCGAATTATTAAGTGATCTGCGGCGGTTCAGGCGGAGATTTGAAGTTGTGTCAGTTCTCTGTGGCTCAAAGCCTGTGGCAGGACAGGCGGCAAAGGATCGGCGAGTGGACTTGCTCTGTTTTTCAAGCGTCAGTCCGAGGAGGCGTTTTTTCGGTTTTGCTGAGGCGGAGTTGGCTTCAGGTTCTTCTACTGCTCTTGAAGTTGATGTGGCGCAGATTCTGAGTGCGAACGGGTCAGAACGGGTTGGTCTTCTCGCGTCACTGCGGAAAGAGGTGGCGATTGCCAACAGTCATGATGTGCCTCTGGTGATTTCCAGCGGTGCTTCGAACCCGTTACTGCTGCGCAAGCCACATGACTGTGCCTCGCTGGGTTTGCTCTTTGGCGTGGGTTCATCGCTGGCGTTGAAGGCGTTGTCTGACACTCCTGCCCAGATTGTGGATAGGAACAGAGTGAAGCAGAGTCAGGGTTACGTGTCGCCGGGTGTTCGAATAGTTAAGGAGGGCTTAAAGAGTGACTAGGCAGGTTAGGAGACGCTACTTGGCCCTGAAGTTGGAGTGTGATGGCTCGGTAGAACAGCGTGTGGTTGCAGACTCGATTTTTGGCGCTGTACTGCGTCTGTTTGGAGAGGTTGGGGCAAGTCAGGCTGCTCTGCGTTTGATTCATTTTGACGGCAAGGCGGGTTACGCTGTTGTTAGGTGTTCGCACACGGCGTTGCCTATGGTGAGGGCGGCTATAGCGTCTATAACGAAGATAGGAGATCAGCCTGCTGCGGTTCATGTTTTGAGAGTCTCAGGAACCCTAAAGTCTCTGAGCAAAAAGGTGGCGGGCAGTTTTCTGTCGGTTTGAAAAAGAGCTATCTAAGGCTTGCGTTTGTATCTTATCTGGGGGATGATGTCGCCGTCCCAGTCTGTGGGCTAGGTAAACTGGGCTGTGTATTTTTTCCATGATTTTGCGTCTCTTTCAGGCTAAGTAACTCTGTTGTGTTTGTATGTTGCGGTGCGTTGTTTTTGTCTTCTTCTTGGGTGTTCACATGAATTCCTCTAGGGTCTTGCATCTTCTTCTGAAAATGTGGATTCTGGATTCATAACCTATACCAAGCATATGAATTCAGATTCGGAGTGAAGAGAATTGAGAAAGGTTTGGGCGATAGTTCTTGCGTTTCTCCTAGTTGTTGGAGTGCTTGCCTCAGCCAAGGTGCTTGCCGCTCTTTTAGGAACTATTGTTGGAGGAACGGTTACAGTCGGTGACGGCACTGACACACTGTGGCTTTACGTTGAATCAGACGACTTGAGAATAACAGAATGGAATCCAATCGGAGCAAGTCCTTATCTTGAGGCTATTGACTACAACATCAACTACATATCTACAGGCGCCAAAAACAATCTTGACGGAGACTATTATTTTGCAGATTCAGGAAAATCCACCCAAACAATAATCAACGTCACAGTCCAAATCTACGGAATGCATTCCTTACCTAACAAGCAGCTTGAGGTTTTTGTTTGGGACGGGTCTTCATATACATCTCTAGGTCTTCAGACATTACCTACCTCGTGGAGCTGGGTTAACTATACAGCAACAACCGTGCTTGACACTTGGGCGAAAATTGATGGAGCCAAAATATACCTTAAATCAAGTGATAATGGCGCTACATACTATGTTGATTGTGCAAGGCTTCAGGTAGAATACAACGCCCTCAGTTAGGATGCGCGCGCTCGCTAAAATTATTAACGGAATCCAATAATGTTTACTTCGGGACTCAAATGCCAAGAAGAAGAATAAAGAAAAGATTGATTGAACCTAAGGTCAGACTTCTATTGTGGACACACCTGCACGGCATCAAAAATGAAAGCAACTGGTTAGCCAAGCTGGCAGATAAAATGGACTACAGCGAGGGCAGTATAGACACGCAACTCGCAGACCTCTTGGATAAGAACATGATTGAAAGCCTGAATCCAGATTCAAGAGCCCCTCCATGCAGGATTACCGATGAAGGGAAGAGGTTTCTCCAGCCTATATTGTTTACAACGAAAATAGGAATAGTCACTTTGTGGCTTAGTCTATGGACAGTAGTGTATTATGTTTACTACTTCAACCAACCTCTTCTGATGATAGCTTATTGGCTACCGTTGCTTTTAGCAAGTTTTGCGATCCTTGCGCTCGTTCTGCTCTTTTACCCATATTTGCTATTAAAGCTCGGAAAGATATGTTACTGACACACTGTACGCTTCCATTCTAAAAGTAGACCTAAGTGGTTGTTGCTGAAACAGTTTACCTGTAGTTCGCAATGTGATGAAGGAGATCGGATTTGACGGAATTGCTGTCTAGACTGAAACAGAGATTGCGTGGATATTGGAAGGCGACAATCTTTGCCGTTGCCTCAATACTTGTGGCTTTCTTCGGATTTAGGTTATTCGACTTGTTTTACGATTCAGTTTTGTCTGTATACAATGCTCGTTGGAAATTAGATGTTACGCAAACAGTCCAAATCGACTTTTTCGGCGCTGTGCTTCCCACAGTCTTTTCACTCCTTTTCGTTTTCTACTTAGCTCATTTCAGAAAGTTCTCCATCAAATACTATCTTATTGGTATCCTATTCCCAATTGCATTCGCTCTCTCTGTTACAAGATTGACTCCTACTGCTATCGTAAGCTATTACAAGGTGTTGGCTCTGTTGGTCAGTTTTGTGGTTCTTTTCGAGGCGTTCTATGATAAAGGCGTGGTCAAGTTTCTGAAGCTTCGTGACTTCGACAAGTTAGAATTCAGCAAAAGGAACTATGTGAATGCATTACTGTTAGCGTTTAGTTACGCATCTCTATCCACATTAATTATTGATTTGATTTTTCTTCCTTTCACAACCAGAGCCTATATTGGTGCTATGGGTCTGAGCGACGGAATAATGCTGTCTGGCTTTAGTGACTCCCATATCTATGACACTTGCCACTTTCTTTTTTATGTTTGTATGCGAAATGAAAACGCACCTCACATGCGCGTCGTCGGAGCGTTGAATGTATGGTTGACAACGTGCGTGTTATGTGTCCTAAGTGTAAGGTTGACGTTAATCAGTTCTATGTTAGAGAACATATTTTCGATCAGCTTGTTGTTGATTTGCACTGTTGTAAATGTCGTTATAAATGGTCTGAGTGTTGGGACGTCGAAAGGCTGAACGAGCTAGTTCGTACTCGTCGGTATCATCAGTTGGAGTGAAAAGGCTTTGGCTTGCGGTTGATTTTGCATCGAATACGTGGAATGCGCGCGCTCTATTTAACATGTCATCTAATCTAGGTTATTTGCTTTAGGATTAGGAAAAATGCTTCAATATTTCGCTAGCTATCAAATAAGTGTGTATCGCCATCATATTAGCGTGGAATTTTTCTATTGCTGGTTTGTGTTCTCCCATCTGGTCATAGTCTAATATTTGGCGGAGATAGGATTCCAAATATTTCATCTCAGCCATGAGGAATTTCTTTTCGTCACCTCTTATCGTTTGGTCTAAGAATGCACATATACGATTAATGAACTGATGTTCACCGACTTCAAGCGTTCTGTTGTCTTTCATCGTGTATGGCTCATCTCTCGGTGGGAATACCTTGTCTGCAATTAAGCTGAGTATCTTTCTGCATGAATGCCCTACTTTATTCCAATCAGCTGGATTGGTGCTTGTTAGATTCATAAAAAGGGATTGAGCCTCATCAATGAGTTTTTTATCGAGCTTCGCCAATTTCTCATCTGTGTTTTTCCTAATCTCTTCCATCAAATATTCAACAATTCCGCCATACTGCAACTCAGCGATTATGTCATTCAGAAAGCCTAGGCAGTTGTCAATTGTTGTATTTAGCAGACTATTTATTTGATTAGTGTCTAGCGACGCCATTTCTCCAGTATCTTCATCTATTACGACGCGCAATGCCTCGTTGCCTTTAAGGTAAGCAGACAATTCATGTACATTTTGGTGAACGACTAACATATGAAAACCGATCAATTCTTCATGTCTGCCTAACCTTGCGCAGGTGACTTTTCGATACCACGGGATTTCTTCAAGTTTCGTGTATCCAGATAGCTCTGATTTTATCCAGTCTATTGCCCCAGTCTTACCCAAGTTATCTGCGATTACTAAGCATGCTCTCAATGACGAACTAGCGTCCAACTTGCCTTGTAGTATGCCTTTTCTAGTCTCATAGGCTATTTCTAGGGCTTCTTCCCTAGGTGATGCGAATTTCTGACTAGCCATTGCTGTCAAGCCCTACTAAGTATACAATACAGAACGGACTCAACTGTGATATAAACTATAACTCAGCGCGCGCGGCTGGAATAGTCTCTAATAAAAAAAGAGGGGGGTCTGAGGGGTCTATTTGCGTTTTCTGAACAGTTTTGTTCCGTCCATTTCTGTTACGAATTCGAAGCCTGTTTCTATGAGGTCTGTGGCTTCTTGGATTGTTTTGGCGACTTTGCATGTGTATTCGTCGTTTGCGAGGGCTTCTATGAGTTGAGTGTAGCGCAGTGTCGTTCTTAGGTCTTTGTGTCCGAGTAGGGCTTTTACGTGGAGTAGGTCTTTGGTTCTGTGGTATTCCATTGTTGCTTTGAAGTGTCGGAAGTCGTAGAGGCGTATCTGTTTTATGATTGGGTCTTGTAGTTTGTTTGCGAGGTTGTTTCTGACTCTGCGGTACAGTTGGCTGATGTTTTCTGATGTTGTCGGGAATATTCTGTCGTTGTTGGCGAGGTTCTTCTTTGATATGTAGGCTTTGAGCATTTCGAGTGTTTGGGGCTTTAACTTGCTTATTCTTCCAACGGTGTGTTTTGCGCCTGTTATGTTAACTGCGCCGTTTCGTAGGTCTATGTCGCTGACTTTTAGCCATGTTAGCTCTATGCGTCTTGCGCCTGTGTCTTTCTCCATTGATAGGAATAGGCTCATTCGTCGTTCGGCGTGGGCGATTATTTTGTCTAAATTCTCTTCACTGGGTATCTTGGGGAGTTTGTCGTATCGTTGGTAAAAGGGTTGATTCCATGTTTGATTCGTTGAGCGCATGTAGATGGCATAAGCCTCTATGAGGTTCTCTTTGGTTGAGTTGCTTACGTTCTTGCTTGCGACGTATGTTTTAATGCTTTCAGGGTCGCTAAAGTTGCTATTGCGTTGCAGGTGTTTAAGTAACTTAGCAACCCTTTTTATCGTTGACTCTTCGTAAGCCTCTTTCTTCATCCATAGCATAACATTTATCAGAGTATCGGGACGTTGCTGTAAGTAGGGGGATGATGTCGCCGTCCCAGTCTGATTTATGCGGATGAGGATTTGAACTCGACAGACCCCTTTCCAACAATTCTCTTGGTGTCTCATCGTACACAAATCGCATAAATAGTCGTAGGACACGGAATTGACATCTCGAAACCACCTGTAAGGGCGAGATTAAAGGCTTGCAGTCAGGTGAATTGGCTAAGGGCGGAACTGTCGCAGAAAAGTCCTTTCTCATTCTCGTCTTAGTGGGAATTGTCGAAATCTCTGTGGGGATTCTGTCGCTGAGCATTGCTTTGGTGGCTGACGGGGTCTACTCGTTCGCTGACGCTGCTGTTTCACTTATTGTTTGGGTGGGCTTGCGCTTGTCGCGTAAGGCGGCTGATGGCAAGTTTCATTTTGGCTATTACAGAATTGAAACGTTCAGCAGTATGGTAGCCGCCCTCCTTATGGCTGTTCTCGGTGGCATAGTCCTCTACGAGTCTTACCTGACTCTGTGTGCTCCTCGGCAACTCGTGAACGCTGAGTTAGCGCTCGCTGTGGCTTTTGCGGCTACGATTATTGCAGTTGTTATGTCGGTTTTCAAGAGGCGTGCGGCTAAGAAGTATGCTTCTTTGGCGTTGAAGACCGATGCGTTCAATTCGATTAAGGACTGGCTCACTTCGATAACAGCTTTTCTGGGCATCATGTTTAGCAGATATTTTGGGTTTGTTGAGACCGATTCTATTGCTGGTATTGTAATTTCGCTTTTTGTGTTCACTGTTTCTTATTCCATAATAAGGGAGGCTTCGCTGGTTCTCGTAGACGCGTGCTCTTGTGAAGAAATTCTGTCGGATATTGAGGGCATTGCGAAGAGCGTCAGCCACGTTAGGGCAGTGCACAGCATTCGCATGCGTAAGGTTGGACCTTACCTGATGGGTGACATGCACGTGGTTGTTGACCCAAGCATGACTGTGAAAGAGGCAGATGAAATAGCGACACAGATTGAGGAACAGGTTAAGGAGGAGTTTGACGAGGTAACGGAGATCAAGGTGAGAATAGAACCACATGAAGTATCTGAGAAGAAAGCTGAAAGCTAGACCCGCGAAGCGAGGCTCTGTTCTTACTCGTTGCTGATAGTGTGTTGATGTTGGATGGCAGCATGGGCGTGGTTTTCGAATGCAGAGATTGGTGTATTCGGAAGTTTTGAACATGTGAGACGTGTTCAACTTCTTTCGCTGTGTGCGCGTCATCGTCAAACTGAACCTTAGTGACGTCATCATCCAGCAATGAGTAGCGGGGCTGTGGTTGTGTGCAAAGTTGTTGTTGACTCTGTGTAGCTACTTGCGACAACAACTTCTTTAATCTTGGCTGGGAACTATCCCCTTATGCCTTCTTCTTTCCGTCTGTTGAGGCTCAAGGCTTTTAAGCGTATTACTTGCACGTTTCGCCACGTGATGACGAAGGGATAGTCGGTGATCTGTGTGAGGCATCCGTCTTTGTATTTGGATTGGTATGTTCATGTGCCAAAGGTGAAGTATGATTTTCGATCCAGCGGACTGAGCGGCTTCAGCTACAAGTTGACCTTGGGCGACGTCAATCTAAGCGAGAACCATCTGCACGGCAACCCAGAGTGTGTTAAAGTCTTAGCTAGGCGGTATCGTGTGAAGTCTGAGAATGTTTCTGTTTCCAGTGAGGGTGCGTCTGGTCAGAACGCGCGGGTGATCAGGTGTTTGGCGGAGAGGAATTCGAAGAGGGACGAGGCTGTGGTAGAGTATCCAGCGTATGAGCCGCTGCTTCGTCTGGTGCAGGAGTATTTTCCGCGCTTGAAGAGACTGGATAGAAGGGTGGAGGAGCAGTATCGGCTGGATGCAGATGCGCTTCGGAAGGTTGTTTCAGAAAGAACTGGACTGCTTGTTCTGACGAATCCCCATGCGCCGAGCAGTGCAATATCCGACAGACGTGAACTACTCGAAGTAATGGAGGTTGCAGCTGAGTTTGGCTTTCCCGTATTATGTGATGAGATATATGCTGAGTTCAGTCGTGAAACAATTCCCTCTGTGTTCTCGGTTGAGCCGTCATGGGGGATAGTTACTACAAGCTTTACCAAGGCCTATGGTTTGGGTGGACTGAGAGCTGGTGTGGCCATAGGTCGAAAAGAGTTGGTTGACGAACTTTGCACTGATATGTTGAACACTGTTGGTGTAGGCTCAAATGTCGTTGAGATCGTTGCAATGAAGCTGCTGACAGAGGGCAAGGAGGCCTCGGAGAGGCACAAGGAGAAGTGGACTAGGCTTAGGAAAGAAACCGAACAGTGGCTGGATGAGAAAGGACTGGAGTATTTTCCAAACAGGGTAGGCGTGACCTACTGGGTGAAACTGCCGGTGAAGGACACTTACAGCTGGGTAAACAACCATGCAATACCAGACCACAGCCTCGCACCTGTGCCCGGGACATTCTTCCTCTTCAGAAACGAGTACAAGCTGGAGAGGTCAAACATGATAAGACTGGGCTTGGGCAACATAAATCCCGACGGGGCCGACTTGACGAAGGCTTTGAAGATTCTGGAAAGAGCGGTTGACTGAGAAGGGTCGATGACCGAAATCCATATGAAAGCTCCTGATTCATTATTGCTCTTCATGGGCAATCTGTTAACAAAAGCTGCTGGAACGCTGATCCTAGTCGGAGCGGTTGAGTTCATTATCGGCATGATTTTGGCAGAGGTACTGTACAGTGGCTACAGTGCACGGAGGAATGATATCAGTGATTTGGGTGTTGGTCCTTCAGCGCTGGTCTTTAACGCTTCGATCTTTTTGTTTGGACTAATGGTTGTTGTGGCTTCATATTTCATCTTGCGTGGCATGGGAGCGAAGCTACCTGCAGTTTTGATCTTTATTGCTGGTGTTGGTGCTATCGGGATTGGGGTCTTCACAGAAGACGCTAGAGTCTTCACAGAAGACGCTGGCACAATACACGGCGTTATGTCTGCGATAGCTTTCTTCTTCGGAGGGATTTCAGCCATCGGGGCGTACAGGCTGCAGAAGCCTCCTATGAGCTACATTTCCATAATAATGGGCGTAATCGCCCTCGCTGCTCTGATCCTGATTGGTACAGGCAACTATCTTGGCTTGGACAAAGGCGGCATGGAACGAATGATCGCGTATCCAATAGTGCTTTGGGCCATAGCTTTCGGCGGACACATGATAGGACTTGGCGGTGAAACCTAGTTCAGAGACAGCGCTATGGTAGTAGGAGAACCCATCTTCGGAGAGAACCGCACACATTCTAAGTGTACTGTGCGATTGCCATAATCACTGAAATGCTGTCTAACAAGAAATGAACAAGTATAGGGCCTGTGATGTTTCTGGTTCTAGCTCTAACATAGGCCACACTCAAGATCACTGATATTGGGAAAACATTACCTGCCAAGAGCGCTGCGGCTTTGGCAACTGAAAATGAGTAGTTTCCTAGATACCCGGGAACATGCCACAGAGTAAACAAAGCAGAACTCAGAAGGATTGCTGGCAAGGCTTTTACTAAGCCAGATGGATGCTGAGGCATAAGCCTGTCGAGCAGGTAACCTCTTGCAAACATTTCCTCCACGACAGCCACAGGAAAGAATGCTTGTATCACCATGTACCAGAGAAACCAGAGTGGCACTTGCCCATTGGTGAAGACGAAGGCGTTGGCAGAGCCACCGAAGAAACCGAGCATCAGCCCGACCGCACCCACAATCATGACCAAAGGAAACAGAGCGATGCTCCAAAACAGGCTTCTTGTATTGCCGTCTTTTCCTAGCCCCAGGCTCGTAAACGTCCTTCTCCATGATTGTTGCTTTTCTCGATAGGCCACGAAAATAACGAGAAAAGCAAGGGGCACGCCATAGCTGATTACGACGTTCATCAGCAGACTCAGCGCTATACCCAGTGAGAAGTCCGCTGGAAGAGTTGCTGTGTTGCCTGAGGAGCTTCTCCAAAAGCCTGAGACAAGCACAACGTAGTACAGAGTGAAGAACAGCCAGACTATGAAAGGACCTTTGATTTCCGCAAATTTCGCAGATGGCATGAACAAACTCATTGTTCAGTGAGTATAAGCAATTTGTGGTGGACGATCTAGGTTTACACTTCGTTCAGATTCTCTGATTTTCCTTGGATATTGGTTAACAGTCTGAACCTTCGCGGGTTACCAAAACTAATTTAGCGCTCAATCTGTCATTTGCGGTTGACTCGTCAAAGAGGATTTGAAGCCAGAACAGTTAAGACTAGAGGAAGGAAGTTGAATGCGCATGGAGTTTGAATTTGAGAGGCGTAGACTGATTGTAGACCACGTTCATGCCAAGAAGGAGTTCTTTGATTTTATGGGCTCTTTGGAGTTGAAGGCGCCCTTCATAGTGAAACCCAATTGGATATGCGGCGACTATGGACATTTCACTGATCCACAGATCTTGGAGTGGGCATTAAGGTTTTTCAGTAAAAAAGGAAAGGTGGTCCTCGTTGAGTCGTATTCAGGAAGAAACATGAGGTCTCTGCCCAAACTCAGCCCTAGCCTGAGGTTTTCCAAGGTTGAATTGGAGCAGGTAAGAAAGTCTGAGGAAGACTTCTTGAAGAAAACCGGGACTAAAAATGTCATAGATGAACTTGGAATAGAGTACGTTAATGTTGCTGAGGAAGTGCTAGCCGAAAGAACGGTCGAAAAAGAACTGGTGAAAGAGCTAGTTGAGAACAATTATCCTTCCGTGTTGAGAGGCGAACTGTATTCCTTTCTGCCCAAAAAGCTTTATGCACTAAAGAGAGGCACGTTCATCAGTTTGGCTAAGTTCAAGGTGTTTTTCACGATGTGCACTAAGAACATGTTTGGGTTGATACCTGAGCATGTGGGATATGGCTCTAGACTTACATACCATGGTGAGGCAGACAAAGACCTGTGTCGAAGCATTGCAGACGTCAACAAGATTTATCGGTCGATTTTTGACGTCGTTGGTGTGGTAGAAGGGGTCAATTCTCTCAGTTACAACGTTGGTAAGGAAAATGCGAAACAAAAGTCGGTCTTTGGCTACAGGTATGACGTGTTGGAAAACAAAGGATTGATCTACTATTGTGACGACCCTTTATGGCTTGACGCCTTTGTGCATCAGCAGTGTGGAAAGGACCCTGAAGAGGAGCCTCACCTTCAATGGGCGTCAAAGGTTTTCACTAGATGGCCCTCTAAGCTGCTTAGAGAAGCGAAAAAGCTAGGAAACCCTCTGGAACATGAGGTTGATTAGATTTTTTGGAAAAGGAGTTATGTGGGCTTGGGGGATTTGAACCCACCGAGAAGTGGTGGTGTCTTCCGTAAACTTCCCTTTTCTCCGAGAGAAATACCTATGGTCGATTGTGCAGTCCCTAAGATGCCGTGCCTGAAACTTCGAGATAGAAATTCTTAACTATGAAAGTTTGCATTTTCTGTTGGCTCGTGGCCGCCATGCAATATGGGGTTGAGACTCGAGGACTAGTCAGAATGTTCAAGGCACACGATAAGCCAGTGACAGCTCTAGACGAAGTTACTATTTCAATCAAAGAAGGAGAAATCTTCGGGCTTCTTGGACCCAACGGGGCGGGCAAAACCACGCTGATAAAAATCCTGACGACCCTTCTGCTTCCAACGAAAGGGGAAGCCTACGTCGGCGGATTCAACGTGGTCAAAGAACCAGACAAAGTTAGAAAAATCATAGGACTAGTTTCAGGAGGAGAAACGCCTGGATACGGAATACTGACAACAAGAGAAAACCTGTGGTTTTTCTCACAACTCTACGGCTTATCATCCTCAGTGGCAAAGGAAAAGACTAAGATTCTGATGAAGGACCTAGACTTTGCAGAGTATGAAAAAACCCGAATGTCCAGGCTGTCCACCGGCTACAAACAGCGGCTTAACCTTGCGAGAGGATTGCTTAGCGATCCAAAGATCCTGTTTCTCGACGAGCCCACGTTGGGCTTAGATGTCTTAACTTCAAAGAAATTACGTTCCTACATAGTTGACTGGGCCAAGAGAGAAAGAAAAGGCACGGTTCTGCTGACGACTCACTACATGGCTGAAGCGGATGAAATGTGCGACCGCGTAGCCATAATCGATAATGGCAGAATACTGACGTGTGACAATCCTCTAACGCTTAAGGAGAATCTTAAAGAAAATGTCATAATGAGAGTTGAGGTTTCCTCTGTTCAGGCAGATTTCAGTTTTATGGAAAAAACCTCGGGCATCGTCGGATATTCGCAGACCCGCAGTATTCAATCAGACACGACTACGCTGAAAGTTATAGTACGCGACGAGGAAACTTTCTCAAACATGATGTCAAACCTAGAGAAGCAAAAGTTGAAGATTCTGTCGACCAACAAGGCCGAGCCCACGCTTGAGGATGTTTACATCAGCTTGGTCGGTCGCGGCTTTGAGGATGAAGAAGCCAATGCCAATGCGTAAGCAGCTAATCAATAATCTGAGAGTGGCCTATGCCAGATTGTGGGTAAGAGTGAGAGGCGAAATTCGGGAACCTCTTTGG
>Ga0315308_1000195_pt1 | contig 32874 bp, 38 predicted proteins | sample TDP3_MG_FD_203078 | JGI IMG/M metagenome (GOLD analysis project Ga0315308, IMG submission 203078) | Freshwater sediment microbial communities from Lake Towuti, South Sulawesi, Indonesia - TDP3 | ecosystem: Environmental > Aquatic > Freshwater > Lake > Sediment | place: Indonesia: South Sulawesi...
GAGCATTAGAGAAGTTGAAAAGCATTCTGGAGAAATAGATGTTTCATACGAAGACAACAACTGTTAGATGTTAAGAGAAGAGAACAATGAGGAGATGTAACATGCCATTGGAAGAGAATAAGGCCGTCATACGAAGATTGTTTGAAGCCATGAATAAGAGAGACGCAGCCCTACTTGACGAGTTAATGGCACCCGACTATGTTGACCATGCCCTTCAACTACGAGGTCTGGAAGCAAACAAACAAGCATTTCTGCAAACATACAAGGGTTATAACGATTGGCATGAGACTGTTGAGGACATAATCGCTGAAGGGGACAAGGTGTGGGTTCGTTTTAAAGGTATGGGGACACACACAGGTGAATATCAAGAGTGTTTGCCTTCGATTGGCAAGATTACATTAGCCCCTACCGGCAAGAAGATAACAATTACAGGTGTCGTCATCTATCGCATAGTTCATGGCAAGATTGTAGAGAAAGAGTCAGCAGTATATGACTTATTGGATTTCTACAAACAACTGGGTTTTATCGAACCCACAGAAAAAGGAAAGAAACTCTTTCCAGAAGATGTCAAGTAACTGCTTGATTTTGGAGAAGGAGGATAACTGAACTTAGAGTTCTGATGCCGGGAGATTTCCATTCACTTGCAGGGTCAAACCCCTTCTATGTACTGTCACGTAACCGAGAATTTAAACGTCGTCCTGACTTGGGGTTCATGGTAGCCCGGGAGAGGTTCGAACTCCCGTTTGCTTTCAGGCTTTTTATGAGCTCAGTTTTTTCCTAATGTACTCTTGGCAACGGCAGCTTAGCGTTCTATAACACGTGTTATAACGCCTTCACCAACAGAACCCTCACCCTCGAACCTCTTCACCCCCAATCGCCCTCCAAAGCGCTGTTATTACACAAAAGACAAAAATAACCCAACATACAGATTTAATCAGTAATCCACAGATAATGTCTGAAAAGTGAGCTAGAGTTACCTTTGCGGGGTTGCCCTAGCCTGGTAGGGGGCAGGCCTGCTAAGCCTGTGGTCAGCAATGGCCGCGCGGGTTCAAATCCCGCACCCCGCGCCAATAAGAAGCCATTATGAGCTTTGCATTTGAAACTACTTTCTTGTCTTTTTGGCAATAAAGAGTAAACGTTTTGTTTCTATTATGGGAACATCGCCTTGTTGTCGAACAAATCCTGGGTAAACTGCTTTAAACTTCCAACCATTTTCCCTAAACATTTCAATAAGCTCATGGAGACTCCAGATACGATGATCGAGAGTGATCTGTTTTCCTAGAACAAAGTTTTTGTCATCTTTCTGAAGTAAATAGGTCCAAGTAGCATGCATACGCGAAGTCTTTGAATCAAACTCTCTATCCTCCAAGACAATTAGACCTTCATAACGTGAAAAGCCTTGTTCTTGAAAGTTTCCAATGATCCAATCTCTGTTCATATGATTTCTAAGACGAAAAATCCTTCAGGTCGAACTAGATTGCCACACTGACGTAAAATGTTAGCATTAGTTTTGTCATCATAGAAACCAAAAGAAGTAAAGAGATTAATTATACCATCAAATGGTCTTTCTCCAGATACTGCTGAACCAATTCTGCGCATGTCTGCTATTTTGAAACGAACTCTATCCTCGACTCCCCCAGTCTTGGCACTTTCTTTCGCAATTTCAATGTAACGAGGCGACAAATCCGTCCCTAATACGATAATACCTCTTTTTCCCAACTCAACTGAATGTCTGCCAATGCCACAGTTAAGATCGAGAACGTTCTGAAGCTTGAATCCTTGCTCATCGAGATACCTTAGCAGAAGGTCAACCTCACATCTTGCCTCTGCAACGCGTTCTTCCAGTACCTTAAGGAAGAGTTCTGGATGCTCTTCAAAAAGTTCTTCTGTCCAGTGAGACATCAATTTTTCCCCTAATTTACACTTTCTTATTTTATTTTGGACGTATATCAAGTTTATCGATACATAGATAAGCCAGGTGACAGTTCGAGATACATACTAACGGCAATCTTGTATTGTAAGGACACCTGCATTTTGGTGTGTTTCGAATTTGTAACGTTGTTAAATCATAGGTGTTGAATAGTCTTATATTTTTTGGAAGATGCACTGTTGTATTATAAGATGGATGGGGGTGAAGTGGATGGCGAAGAAGGGTGCTAAATACAAATGTGAAGAATGTGGGCTTGTTGTAATCGTCGACGAAGCATGTGGATGTGCTACATGTGACTTGGTTTGTTGTGGCGTTCCAATGAAGGAAGTGAAACCTAAAGCCAAAAAGTAAATGTCAGATTTATCCCTCTGTGCTCATTTTTCTTCTTTCTGTGCGAGTTTTGTTGAATAATTCTGCTTTTTTATGTTTTAGCAGCAAAGTAGAAAATATAGACAGCACCGATTAGTTCTGTTAAAATTCCGCTTATACATAAACCGTATGCAGCGCCGGGGTTACCGTGAATAAGATAACCAATGATGCCGCCAAGACAAAAAGCAGCTATAATCATCCACAATATCCTTTAAGGCTTTCATCAAACTTCTTGAAAGTATTCGATTTGTAAACAAGCACGAAGATCAACCCCATTGTACCAACGCCTAGCCAAGCAAAGCCGAGTTCTACGTAATTAACTGAGAACCAAAGATAAGCTAAAAAAAATTTGGGCCAGGGCAAGAATGCCGTTTATGATTCTCGACCCTTCGCCCATATTCTATTTCTCTCCAAATTGATTTTATGGAGAGTTAAACATAAAACCTTAACCTTCTAGCATTTGCAAATGATTCACAGAGCGTCAACCAAACCCTAAAGTGAACGGCTTATTTGATATGGTCGCTTGTTCCATGCTTCTTTCAGCTCAGAAACGAAACCTTCCTCCTCCTTTGCTATTCTCTTCTTTACTTCTTTCCAAGCGTCTGGGCAATTCTTATACTCTACACCTACAATAGCGTGAATAAGTCTGTCGATTTCTCGTTTGTTTTCCCTCGTAACCTCTATTCCAGCTTTGTTGAAAATCTCCTTAAAATGCCTAAAATGGCAGGTCATAACAAATCACCTCCAAATGTAAAAGAACCTTCATATGCAAACTCATGCTCTTTTGATTTTTTTCGGTTTTTCCAAGAGCACGCAACCTTCCAGAACTCTTTGGGCGACACTTTAGCTTTTCTTGCTGATGCTATGTTATATGGACAAACCTTTATGCATGTGGAGCAGTCTGTGCCGTTTTCACACCAGAATTGATAACATAATTCTACATTTACATACCATTTCAGCGCTCCTGGATTGTTAGATCGGCATGCTATCTTAAAACTTGGTTCATTGCCCATTGAAATCGCGCCAGCCATGCAATTTTTGGCGCATAGCTTACACTTTTTACAGAATTCTTTTACCCCAAACTCTACAGGTTTGTCCGGTTCTAGCGGAAGATCTGTGAAAAGCTTGCACAGTCTAACCCTTGGACCGCATTGAGGCGTTATCAAAAGACCATTTCGACCCAGTTCTCCAAGTCCTGCATCAATGGCGAGCGGAATGCTTAAGGCAGTGTCGTTTCCGCATTGAATCGCTTCATATCCTAGATTTCGGATAAACTCGCCCACGCATGCAAGAATAAAAGCCATTTTTGAGTATCCTACTCCTGTAGCAGCCGCAGCAGTAACAGCTGGAGAAGTTGCAATTCCATCTGCATCCATTTCAACTGCCAAAATGACAGCGTTTTCAAATTTCTCTGGAATATCCGCCTCTGTATACAGCCAGTCTCTGTTAACTTTGCAGATTCCAACAAGCGATGCGCCAAAAAGCCTCGCAGCCCGCTTAATACAAGCTCTCATTTTATGCGGGTCATCAACCTCATATTTTGTTCTTGTCCAGTCGATTCCAACGGTGTCTACTGGAGTTCTATACGGTTTGATTTTTGTCCGTGAGAAACCGCCTTCAAAACCGTCATGAACTATCCAGGAAGCGTAGGCTAAGGCAAAGTCAACTCTTGAATAACCAGGTTTTCCCTCTTTAATTATGTCAAGCACTTTTTCATTATACATTCGCATGAAGTCTTTCCATGATGAATCCCACATTACTCTTTCGAAAATTATGTTTTTGTTGCTGAATCGTCTAAGCTTAGATCGATCTATAACGTAGAGCGGTTTTTCAACTTTTTTAACTTTAGTTCTGGGAATTTTGCCTCTTTGTTTTGGGTTCATTAAGTGACACTTCTGACAATGAAAGCTAGTTGCTAAATTCTTATTGTTTTTCTATATCGGTGATTCATAAAGGTTATCGATGGCTAGGCGGAATAATTTTTGATGATTCGATTTAAGAAAGTGCGAATTTGCTTCTTTTTCATTGCAATAGTATTCTTGACTATTGTCCAAATTGCAGATGCAACCACTATGAATTTCACAGTACATGGTGGTGAAGAAGTAACTAAGTCCGTCAGTCTTGCGTTTGATAGCCATGTTTTGATAAAGTTCACCGTTATTGGACAGCCTGACAACGCTTTATATTTTTACATGACTTATCCTAATGGAACCGTGAAAGAATTTGGCAAAGTGGGCAGCGTCAATTACGGTTTTGTTTGCAGTGTAGAAGGCGATTACGTTTTGCACTTTTCCAATAGAGCTTCGTCGGAAGATAAGTTTGTAACATTGGATTATGAGGTTCAGCATTACATTTTTGGGATTCCACAGATGCTTTTCCTAACGATAATCATCGTGTTGGTTTGTGTAGCGGCTGTAGCAACATTTATCTTAATGGGAAAACCCCGCTAACCGAAGAGGATTTTGAATTTTGATTTGGATTATTTACGCTGAATCTTGTTTGAGACCGTGAATCATTTATACTGATTTATAATTAATACCGTAAACAAGTGAAAAATATGCTTGTCACAAATCGAGATTTACTTATTCCAGCCAGAAAGAATGCTTATGCGGTTGGCGCCTTCAACATCAATAACCTCGAAACCCTGTTGGCTGTTGTTGACGCTGCTGCTGAGGAAAAGTCAACAGTCATAGTTGCGGTTACGCCGAGCGCCATAAAATATGCTGGTTTAGCCTATCTGGCGAAAATCGTGAAGACCGCAGCAGAATCCACAACAGTGCCAATGTCTCTACACCTTGACCACGGGGAAGATTTCGAAACAGTTTCAAAATGCGTCGAAGCAGGCTTCACTTCAGTCATGATTGACGGCTCCTTCCTAAAGTTTGAAGAAAACGTTGCCTTAACAAAACGTGTAGTTGATCTTGCACACCCCAAGGGAGTTTCAGTCGAAGCCGAATTGGGAAGGCTTGCTGGAGTAGAGGAAAAAACGGTTGAAGAAAGAGAAGCCGTTTTAACCGATCCAGAAGCAGCAAAAGAGTTTGTCCAACGCACAAGCGTAGACGCTCTTGCGGTTGCCATAGGCACATCTCATGGCGCCTACAAGTTTAAGGCTGAAGTTAAACTTGACTTTGAAAGATTAAAGCTAATCAGCCAAAAAGTCGATGTGCCGCTGGTTTTACATGGTGCTTCAAGCGTGCCACAATGGATAATTGAAAAAGCTAGTAAGTACGGGGCCGATTTAGCCGGGGCGAAAGGCATTCCGGAAGAACACATCAGAAAGGCTATTTCTCTGGGAATTGCAAAAATAAACATCGACACGGATTTACGACTTGCCTTCACAGCCACAGTTCGTGAAGTTTTATCAAAGTCGCCGAAGGAATTTGACCCTAGGAAAATTTTGGGTCCGGCAAAAGAAGCCATGAAAGAGGTCGTTAAGGGTAAAATGCGCTTATTCGGAAGTTCCGGAAAAGCGTCCTGAGCGTGCTGTGTGAAATGAACGTTGGGATTTTAAGCGGTGGCGGAGATGCTCCCGGGATCAATGCCGTTATTCGGGCGGTTGTTAGAAAGGGAATTCAGCATTACACCTATCAAGTTATTGGCATAAAAGATGGATGGCGTGGACTGCTTGAGGACGAATTTTTACCGTTAGATTTGATGTCGGTGTCTGGAATTCTTCCCCGTGGTGGCTCCATCCTAGGCACTTCAAGGACGAACCCGTTCAAGTATGAGAAAGGGGCAGAAAGAATGCTTGGAAACGCTGAAAAAGCTGGCATAGAAGCTGTTGTCGTTATCGGCGGCGACGACACACTAAGCGTAGCCAATAGAATGGGGGATCTTGGGCTTAAGTGTGTAGGTGTGCCAAAAACAATTGATAATGACTTGGCTGGCACGGACTACACCTTTGGCTTTAGCACAGCAGTCGCCATAGCCACAGAAGCCCTTGACAGGCTCCATACAACTGCCGAAGCACACCGCAGAGTCATGATTCTTGAGGTTATGGGAAGATACACGGGTTGGATCGCCTTGGAGGCTGGACTTGCCGGGGGAGCCGATGTCATATTAATCCCTGAAAAACCTTTTGACACAGATGAAGTTTGCGAGTTTATCAAGCGCAGACAAGAAAGGGGTAGGAACTTTAGTATAATTGTTGTTGCTGAAGGAGCTAAACCGAAGGGTGGAACAGAAATCGTCTACAGCGAAAGCATAGATGAGTTTGGGCACATTCGCCTCGGCGGTGTAGGTTACTACCTTGGAAAGGAAATTGAAAAATGCATTGACATAGAGACCCGTGTTGTGGTTTTGGGGCATCTTCAACGTGGCGGATCTCCGACAGCCTTTGACAGAATTTTAGCCACAAGGTTTGGAATAGCAGCCATAGACCTCGTTCAAGAAGGAAAGTTTGGACACATGGTCGCTATTCAAGGAAATAAGATAGTTTCTGTCCCACTCAAAGAAGTTGTTGGTAAGAGGAAGACGGTGAATTTAGAGCTTTACGACATAGCAAGTGTATTTTTCGGCTAGAGTCAGCATCTTGCTTCAAAGAACGATCATGACGCCAAGACATGTGCTAGTTTGAGCAAGCTTAAATCTAAAGGCTTCTCCTCTCTGCATGATTTTTCAAGCTCGATGCTAGTAATTTTGCTGTTCTGTAACCCAACTATCCTGTTTCCCTGCCCTTTCGATAACAGTTCAAACCCCTTTTTTGCGAATAGGTTGGCTAGAAGCCGGCTTCTCGCCGTGGGACTGCCCCCTCGTTGAGCGTAGCCCAAAATGCCAAGCCTTACCTCTGTTCCAGTGTTTTCTTCGATTTCCTCAGCAAGCTTACGTGTATCGCCTATGCCTTCAGCAGCTACAATTATGCCCGACTTTTTTCCCTTGGCTCTGTTCTCGATTAAGGTTTTGAAAACATTTTCCCTGTCGTATTTGACCTCTGGAACCAAGATTATTTCGGCGCCAACCGTTAAGCCTACAGTCAATGCAAGAAAACCTCTTGTTCGTCCCATGACTTCGACGATGAAAATTCTTTGATGAGAAATGGCTGTGTCTCGGATCTTGTCAATTTCAGTGACGGCCGTGTTCACAGCAGTGTCAAAGCCTATGGTTTCGTCTGTTCCGAAAACGTCGTTGTCGATTGTTGCTGGGATTCCCACTATCTGTGTATCTGTCTTTTTGCTCAGTTCATAGGCTCCTTTGAAGGAACCGTTACCTCCGATGACTGCGAGTCCGTCGATGTTGTTATTGGCGAGAGTTTCAGCCACTTTTTCGATGCCTTCTTTTCTTCTAAATTCTGGGCATCGCGAAGTAAGGAGAATCGTGCCGCCTAACTGGATTATTCCGCCAACTGAACGAGGCGTTAATTGTCTAAAAGTGTTTGTTAACAGGCCTTCCCAGCCTCTTTCAAAGCCGTAAACTTGAAAGTTCTTTGAGCAGGCAATGCGCGTTACGGCTCGAATGGCAGCGTTCATTCCGGGTGTGTCTCCGCCACATGTAGCCACGCCTATAGTTTTCAATAATCACTCCTCAATATCGCAAAAATAGTTCCGGAGTAATATATGTTAAACGAATCCAGAATAAATATGTATTAAACTAATCGAAAATAAGTCCCATTTTCAGAAGAGTCTCTGTTTTGTCTGTGTGTGTGCAACGGTTTCTAGGCCCTCTATTTGGAGCCTAATATGTTTTGGTTTTTGTGGGTGGGGTTGGTGGTTTGTTTTGTTTAGGGATCTATTGTCATATGTTTCATTGAACTTTTGAGGCTCAAGCTTGGCAATTAAAAACGGAAAAATCTTTTGATGTCAAATCGGAAGGCTGGATTGTTGTTGGTTTGCGATGTGTAACTTTTATATTGTTTGAGTTGTTTCTGTTCTTTTTGGCGGTGGGTCTTAGGCGGGGGGCTAGGGGTCCTCTGCACCGTAAACCCTCTATAGGACGGGCCGAAAGCTGAGGCTGAGGCGTCTAAGGCCGCTGAGACCCTCACTTCCGAGGCGAAGACTATCCGTCCCTTGGGGCTGGCGGACATTTGGCAGTTTCCGTAGGGAAGCCGTCTTTAGTGTTTGCCAGGCGAACCCGGCCAGGCCCGGGAGGGAGCAACCTAAGTCTGGACGTTCAGCGCTCAAGGGGGTGCGGGTACGAGTGTAGGGTTTGGGGGTTAGGCGGATTCTGGATGTCGAACCCCAGTGACCCGCCGCCTTTCCCCATAGCAAAATGTGACATTCATGATTGTTAAGGAAGTTTACGCAAAAACAATATTGTCCAACTCAAAAGTCTTCGATTACACGATTAACCCATACATTGGATGCGAACACGGCTGCACCTACTGCTACGCACGATTCATAAAAAGGTTCACCGGCCACAAGGAAGGATGGGGAGAATTTGTCGACGCAAAAATCAACGCTGCAAGCCTGCTAGCCCGCGAGATACGAAAGAAGAAACCCGGAACAGTTTGGGTCAGCGGACTGTGCGATCCCTACCAACCGTTAGAAAGGAAGTATGAAATAACAAAGAGCTGTCTGAAAATTCTGTTGAAGCACGGTTGGCCCGTTAGAGTTCAGACAAAATCGGTACTGCCAATGCGCGATGTAGACTTGCTGAGGAATTCTAAGGATGTTGAGGTCACATTTACCATAACCACGGCTAATGAGAAGATTAGACAAATTTTCGAACCTAACGCACCTTCGATAAGGGAAAGAATAGAGACTCTAGAAAAACTACATTCTGCAGGGGTCAAAACATTCTTGATGATAGCTCCAATACTACCCGGCGCTGAGAGCTTGGTGTCCCAAGTTAGAGGGAAAGCTGACTGCGTGCTGATTGATAAGATGAACTACCATTACGCGGATTGGGTGTATAAGAAGCATGGGCTAGAATACGCCATGAGCCTCAAATTCTTTAATCAGAAAAAGGAAGAACTTACCCAAATCCTAAGAAGGGAAGGAACCTCATTTCAGTTGCTCTTCTAATGTTTCTTCTTCAGCAACCACCAGCTCCATGGGTGTCTCTTGCTTCTTTACCTCCTCTTTCGCAACGATCACTAGCATTCCCCTCATTTTAGATGTCTTTTCCGACAAATAAGACCTGGTCACTTCAAAGCTAGCATCTTTAAGGAGAGCCTTCAACTGGTCTTCGGTGCGGGTGTTAAAGTGGTACGATTCTCCGATTAGGTGGGAAAAGAACATGTCTGTCAGTTTTTGCAGTGGTTTTGAGAAAAGTTTGGCGCCTTTCCACTTGTATGACCATGCGAAGTCCATTAGCACCATGCATCCGTCTCTTTTCATTTTGTCGTGAATTGCACATAGAACCTCTTTTGCATTCTCATTACTGTAGAATGACAGCGTAACCATCATGACCGCAACATCAAAAGGCTCGTTCTTGAACTTTAAGTCATGGTTTGTAATGCTGTCACAAATCAGCTCTACATCAAGATCACGCAAATTCTTTGATGCGTATTCAATCATTTTGCTGCTTATGTCAATTCCAGTTACATTGAATTTAATATTTGGGTATTTTTCAGACAACGTTAAGTTGGCTCTGTGAATAAAACCGCCAACTCCACATCCGACATCCAAGATGGAGAAGGAAGAGCCACGGTGTTGTTTTAGTAGTTGTTCTAACTCCTGGATTACGACCGGTACACGATGTGCAACATCTGGTTTGAGCTGTTTTACATATTCCGACGTGAGCCAAGAACAGTCGCTGTGCGGAGTGTCGTAATACACCCAATCCCAGTGTTCAGCTAGAACATCATGGATTTTTTGGCATTTTTCGATTTGTTCTTCTAAACTCAATTTTTAACCCTCTACATGAATTCTTCGGCAACCTCAATTCCGTTCGGAGTTGACCTGTACGGAACCCAACCGGAGATGGACACCTTTGTTGCTTTGATGTAGGGAATTCCATCGATGTTTTGCAACACTATGCAAAAGTCAGCAATCGACTCTGCAAGTTCCAGGTCTTTCAAATCACATATTTGAATGCTAATAACTTTTATGAGCTTTCTAAGCCAAGAACTTCCCTTTGTGATAAAATCCTTCCACCTAGGGTCTTCCTGAAGCAAGTCGCAGACTGCACTTACATTGTTGAGTACGAATAACACTTTCTTCCCTCTTATCACATGTAGCGCCACATCTCTCATCATTCTTGATGTGAATTGGTCCATCATTTTCATCAATTCTGCAGACCCCTTTAACTCACGGGTAAGTTCGGTTTCGAGAGGGGTATAAAATCGTAGAAGACGTTTTTTCTCATAGTCCTCTGCATCGAGATCCGCTTCATTCATAAGAAGTTTTAGTCGTTCAGGTGCCTCTTTAAAGCATAGGTAATAAACTATGAAGCCTCGTTTTAGGGCATTTGCAACAATCTGGTGGCAAAGTGTCAATCTGTCAAAGTGGTCGCTGGCTATGGTGACTGTTGATCCCCAACGAATCCCGCCGCCTAACAACTCATCGAGACCTTTTATCTTCGTTTCAAATGCACGTGCCTTCAACTACGTTCTCTCCAACTGTAACTGTCTTGGCGTGAAAATGGTGAAACCTTTATCGGTAATCTCATACAAGTGCATGCGTCGGCTGTGACGCACCTCACGCATCTTCTTAATTAATAGGAATTTCCGAGCGACTCCCTCAATCAGCTTCGATTGAAGCTCGAATACTCCCTTAGGTACGTATTCTTCGTAAGGGGCATTTTTTGACCAAGCATTTTCTGTTATCAAGATTGCAGTAGAACCACAAGAGCCTGTCAAAAGTTGGCACAACACGTGGAACGCCGATCTCATTTCTAAAAGTCGAAGTTCATTAGGATAATTAGAGAAGAGAGCTGGAATCGAATCTATAACCGCTCTCTTGGCTTTGACTTGTCGAGCTGCTCTTTCTAGTTGACCTATTGTTAAAGCATATTGTGTTTGCCGCTCAATGATAGCCAACCTGCCTTGTTTCTCCAAGGCTTCAAGGTCCCAACCGAATTTTGCACTCTCTCTAACAATATCTTTCCTACCTTCTTCAACAGATAGAAAGATACCTGGTTCTCCATGTTGAGCTCCGTATGTTAAATATTGCAAACCAAAAATTGTTTTTCCGGACCCACATTCGCCTTTCAATAATACCGTAGAATTCGGAATTAAGCCGCCTTCAATTAATTCGTCTAGCCCTGAAACGCCCGTTTTAACCCTTCTGTTCAAAGTCTCTTCCTTTTGACCCATTTATTCTCCCCCGCGCTTATGCTTCAATTTGAATTTTCTGTCGGCCTGGATTATGAATGGTATCCATTTTGTCTCATGGGACGCGAATTTGAGGCTGCGGATTCTGAAGTATCGTGTTATCTTTCCCTTTTCCTCTTTCATCTTCATGTCCAAAATTCCATCAACTAAATACCCAAGTGTGTTACAAAACTCGCCGCTGTGAACCCCTTCTTGCACCACATAAACACCCATTCCCTTCCAATCCTTCATTCTAGCTAACAACAGTTGTAGAAATTTCACCACAATATTCTCAGGATTGTATACCGCCAGTGGAGATACGGAGTCAAAAATCAATAATATCGGGCTAGCAAGATCGTAGGCGGCGCTTGATATTCTAATGCTCAACTCAGTCAAGTTTGCAAGGTTTTCTACGCGATATTCTTCTTGAGATTTCCCGATAAGCCAACTGAAACCATCAACAAATACTAGTCTCTTTTTGCATCCTTTTTCTGAAAGGCTAGTTCTCGACTTTTGGAAGCCATTTCGCACATCGTCAGGCGCTTTATCAAGAGTCACATAAAGGCAATTACCACCATTTGTGAGAAACTCATATGCTAAATTTTCGCAAAAAATTGTTTTCCCAACGCCTGGAGGACCCATCAAAGAAAGATTGCTACCTTTTGGGAAAGCTTCTTTAGTAACTGGTTCAAGAAAGCTCGGCGAAAATATCTTATCTCTTAAGTGCGCTTTTTTTCTAGATCCTAGTCCGCCACGAACAATCACACAGGATTCCTGTTGTAAGCCTCCACTCAGCATTTCGTTGAGACCTTTGACACTGCTCGTAACCCTTGGTAGTTCCATGATAATCTCCCGTGGAGGTGTATAGTTTAGCTGCTCGTTCATTGCGGCTCAAATACGATAGACATTGTTTTATTCAAAAGACATAGTGTGTCTCAAACACTATAGACATTTGTGTGAATGGTGAATATATTCTTCGCGGCGTAAGCACAATAAAAGAAAATCATTGGAAGATTGTGTACAAGAAATATGGAAGAAAGAGAATTGGTGGACAGAACCAATTGACTCGTTATATTAGTAGGGTTATGAAATGTTTTGTTTAAGTTCGACGTTGTGGAGTTGAAATCGTCGTGTCGATTCCAACTAATGGCTCTTCTTGTGGAAACACTTCGATGCCCTTTTCTGTTATTTCATACGGACGGATTTGATTGTCATGGGCGATTCCGCGCATTTTTTCAATCTGTATGCCTCTGACAATTCCCATGTTGTTTACGAATGCATGAAGCAATACGACACCGTGAGCTAGAAATTCCTCAGTATCAATTTCCCTTTCTAAAGAAACTTTCCTAAGTTCTGTGGTGATCAAATTAGTTGTTCCAAGTTTTGTAAGGGCCTCAAATAAGTCCAAAACTGCGGTTCGTCTCTCTGAAACGTCATCATATTGTAACGTCAACGCAGTAATTGGATCAATAACGAGCCGTTTAGTCTTGATCCTCTTGGCTCTGTCCTCAATAAGTCCCAATAGGCTGACCAAGCTGAAATCCCTTTTTCCAATACACAAGTCGCCAATCTTAACTTTTCCAGGCATGCGTCTAATAGGAGAAGCATCAACAATCGCTATCTTTCCGTCCTTTTCCAGTTTCTCAATTTCCCAGCCAAGACTTGTTATTTCTTTATCTTGGCTTTTATCTATGTTCCAGCCAAAACTTTTCAATTCTTCTTTAAGTTGGCTTACATCTTCGTCAAGGGACACGTATAACCCAGGCTCGTTATATGAAACTGCGCCATGGTACAAAAATTGCCAACTCAGAATAGTTTTGCCAGATCCTGGACCGCCACATAGTAAAATGCAACGACCCGCGGGCAAACCACCATTTAACATTCTATCTAGACCATCAATACCTGTAGGAACACGCTTCATATTATCACACGATACTGTTTGATGTTAGAGTCTTAAAAATCACTTATGAATTTAGGATTCATACGCAACATCAAGTATCACAAATTCATCTTACAAAAACTGCGAGATTTGATAGCTCTTACAGATTCTGACAGTTAAACCCGGGTTGTCCAACATTTTTCCAAGTTCTTCAAAATTTGATTGAAACCCAAGTTGAACCTATATATAAGGGGGTAGACTGTCTACAGACAGGTAGAGGGTGCAGAGCACTAGTTGAAATTTCAACAAAAGCTTCTTGGTTTTGGAAAATGCTAAATGCTGTCCGCATTAATCTAGTGTTGTTGAAGGTTTAGTAATGCCCTATAATGAAGTTCGCAAGGATTATCTGCTTGACCGTTGGGTTGTCATTGCAACTGAACGTGGTCGTCGACCGACGGACTTTGCAAAAAAAGAAAAAGAACAAGCCAAGACCACTGTCTGTCCACTTTGTCCGGGCAACGAGCACATGACTCCGCCAGCAGTTCTAGTCTACCTAAAAAAAGGTAAAGGAATTAAAAAAGATAAGGACAAAAATGGCTTTCGCCACAAGAACTGGCTAATTCGCTGCATTCCAAACCTCTACCCCGCGTTCACTCCTCCAAAAAAGAGAATTAGCAAAAGCCAAATCATGAAAAGCGCCAATTTGGTTGAGGCTGTGGGGCACCATGAAGTTTTAATTGAATCGCCAATTCATGATGAGCACCCCCCAGACGCAAAAATTTCGCAGGTAATTCATGTCATCAACGGCTACGTGGATAGGCTTCGTGAACTTTCAGGAAAGCCATACGTGAAGTACGTCTCCATTTTCCGTAACCATGGCCTAGAGGCTGGGGCCTCGCTTTCCCATGCCCACAGCCAAATAATTGCAACGCCGTTTGTTCCAAAAATTGTGGAAGAAGAGCTTAAAGCTAGCAGAAAATTCTGGAAACAAAAGAAAAAATGTGTTTTCTGCGACATCATCGAAAAAGAGTTAGGTGGAACACGGCTTATCCTCGAAAATCCGCGATTTGTTGCTTTCACTCCTTACGCAAGCATTCACCCCCTAGAGTTTTGGATTATCCCCAAAAAGCATGAGACCACATTGCTTTGCTTGTCGCAAGCTAAGGTGAAAACCTTCGCTGAGACATTGAAAACATGCCTCAAAGGATTGAAGGAGTTGGTGAATGACCCGCCCTACAATTATGGTTTTCACCTAGCCATAAACAAAGAAAACTGCAACTATTATCATTGGCACTTGGAAGTTTATCCTAAACTTGCAATTTGGGCTGGGTTTGAAAAAAGCACGGGCATGTATATAAACGCCGTCACTCCAGAAGCGGCAGCCGAAGGGCTCAGAAAAACGATTTCATCCTGAACCTTGCAAAACTTCCCTTTCATATCTTGGTCTGAATTGCATAACATCTTCTACATAAGCCCGTAAGGGTTCGGCTACACTCCATGCTTGAGCGATGCATCCTCTAGGAGTATGCGGCGGTTCTCCGTCGAAAATTTCGCTTATGGTTCCAAGTCCAGCCTTGAAAATCTGTTCAGTAAACAATGGTGAAAGAAAATTCTCTAAGGCATATTCGCGTCTGTATTCTGCATAACCCTTAGTTTTTAGAAATGCTGTTGTGAAAGGACCCAGCAGCCAAGGCCACACTGTCCCATTATGGTAAGCCTTGTCCCTACTTCTTCTGTCTCCAACATAAACCCCGATGTATTTCAGGTCATTTCTTGCAAGAGTTCTTAAACCATATGGTGTTAAAAGTTCACGATGAATAATATCGACGATTTTTTCGCTTTTTGCTTTATCAAACATAGTAAAATCCAAAGAAACCGCAATAATTTGATTAGGCCTTAACGAATCATCCTTCCCCTCTTCGCTTACAACATCAAACAAACAGTCCTTTTCCGAGTTCCAGAATTTTTCAGTAAAATTTTTTCTTGCTTTTTCAGCCATTTGAAGGTATCTTTCCGCTTCATTTTTCTCTTTGAACCTATTTGCCAAAAGTTCCATAATGTTCAAAGAGTTGTACCATAGCGCTTCAACCTCCACAGCCTTTCCGGCTCTTGGATTTACTGGTTGGCCTTCTATGGCTGCATCCACCCATGTCAGTTGAGAGCCATGGGAGAGCAAACCGTCGCTGCCTAGTCGAATGTCGAAAATCGTTCCTTTGATGTGGTTTTCAATTATCGTTTTTAGGGTTTCCCAGAGTTGCTCTTGAACGAATTTGAAATCACCCGTATACTTTACGTATTGCAGCAACGCATTCACAAACCACAATGTTGCGTCAACAGCGTCATAGGCTAGCTGTCCCAGTTGATCCGGAAGAAAGTTAGGAATTAAACCTTGCTTGCACTGCTTCTTAAATGCCAAGAAAACTTTCCTCGTATCTTCGAATCTTCCAGTCACGAGCATCAAACCAGGCAGAGAGATGAACGTGTCCCTTCCCCAAACTTCGAACCAATGATAACCCGCAATCACAAGTCTCTGCTCGTCGTTTTTTCCTTTAACTGCAAACATATCTGTGCCCAAAATAGTCCAGTCTATCCAATCATTTGTTGAGATGTTCCTGTGCGCTTCATAGAACTTTGTCAATAGATTTTCATGGCGCCTCGCTTCTTGCGCATACAAGGCTTCTATGTCATTTGTGTTCACAGGTATTTCGGCCAAGACTTTTCGTGCTTCAACCTCACTTTCGTCCGCAACTACTATTATCGCGAAATCTTCACTTTTGTTCGCATCTACGTCTACTTGAAAGTACCCGGGTTGATAACAATCATCTAGGTAACTTTCTACGCGCGCGGCCTCTTCGCGATAGTATATCCTGTCAACCCATCTTCCGTTGGCATCATAGCGACCGCTTGTTGTTTTCATTATCAGCACAGGCTGAGGAGCGTCAAGACCTATATTCACCTCTTTGTCCTGTGGCTTTTGGACAAATTTCCAGGGAATTTCCCATCTGTTCGTCACCGAGTGAAAATGTCTCCAGTTTATTAAAGGAAAAACTCGAATTCTAACGTCAAAACCGCTTTGGTTCAAAATTTTATAGATGGCTATGGCCGCATTTTTCCTGTAAGGCATGAAAATGGTTTTTTGAACTTCAATATCTTCCAATGCATAAACGTATGTTGGAAAAGGCGAGACTGAAAATTCCTTTGGTAATATGTGTCCTTGCGGGAAGATTCCGTTTTGGAATTCGTTGGCGCCGAGCGGATAAATGTTCGTTCCTATGCTTGCTTCTTCGTCAAGTTTTGCTAAACAGATTCTCCGGTCTCCAGGCGGGTGAAAGGCTGCGACAAGCAACCCATGATATTTTCTTGTGTTTACACCTAAGACGGTGGAAGAGGCATAACCGCCCAAACCGTTTGTTACAATCCACTCTTGTTTGATTGCCTCTTCAAAGCGTGAAAGCGCATTGTGGCTGAGTCGTATGGATGGTAGTCTCATCTATAACATCAACCTTGCGACATTTTTTTCTCTTGGGGCGCCGAAGAAGTTTGCCACAGGATTACATTTAGTTCTTAAGAGTAAGGCGTGAGGTTTTTTCAGCTTGTATTCTGTTAGGGTTTCAGCGTAGCCCATGCCCTTTGCAAAAACCATATCAACAGAATTGTAAACGTTAAGGAATTCCGCGGAAACTTCTTTTGGATTCAATCCAACAGCATCTGTTCCGGTAGTTATTGTTTTGTCAGCAATCTTGCTCATTCCAGAAACTTCTGCATCTACCAATGTAGCGTCATTGATTACCGGCCCACCTTTAACACCCACAATCACGGTTAGTCCCATGTTCTTTAATTGTTCCACGAGCAACGTGTCAAAAACGATTTCCCCGGCGTTGTCCATTAAATAAAGAACGGTGTGTGTTTTTTGGGCCAGTTCATAAATCTTGCTGACATCATCTATGACTAAATCTTTTCCAGCTTCTCGGAAGCTTTTTCTCAAAGCGTTGAAGGTGAAGTTGTGGCCGGGAATGTCAAACTCTATCGTGTTGCCGACCATGGCGCATAGGCATGCCTTTTTGAATCTGTCTTGTTGCGCGTAGCCTTCTTCAACCAGTTTTCTTACGTATGGCAGAAGTTTCAAGGCTTTTTCGTTGCTTATCCTTTTGCTCCTCTTGTATGGATCGTTGTTGCCGGTGATTCTCTTTATGAGGCGGTCTCTTTTTGTGCCTAGGTCTGCGGGAACCGCTGTTGGCCTAAAATCTTTGTTCAATAGCCGTAGGAGCTCTGTCATTACTCTGAAACGCAATGCAGGATTTGTCGTGGCTTCTATGGCTTCGGCTGCAGCTCTATCAAGTATGCATGCGGCACATTCAGCTTCAACTTTCAAGGTTTCGACTCGCCCACTGTTTTGTTGCTTCTGCAAATTCATGTAAAACGGTATATGGGTCTTTCGCCTTCACAATGCCGCTTGCAACCAACACTCCTTGGGTTCCAAGCTTTAAAGCTGCTGTAACATCTTCTGCGTTGGTTATTCCAGCTCCGCACAATATTGTAACTGCGGGATTAACTTTTCTAACAAGCCTAATAGTGCCTATGACAACTTCGGGCTTCGCCTTTGAAACAGGGATTCCCGTACCTATAAGCTCTGGCGGCTCAATAGCGACTATGTCTGGTTTAAGGGCTGCTGCCGCTGCGCTTATGTTTGGGTTGTTGGCGCAAACAAGGGAGATTAGATCATATTCGCGTGTTATTGTGATTATTTCGTTAATATCTGATAGCTTAAGCTGTCTTTCAGAGTGGTTGATTAGTGTTCCTATCGCCCCGGCTTCTTTCACGGATTCAGCAAGAACATGCCCTGTATAGTTGCCTGGCTTTATTGGATCTGTGTGCTGAGCGAAAACCGGAATGTCCACGGCTCCTGCAACAGCCCTTATGTCTGCAAATTGAGGAGCCACTCCCACATAAACCTCCATTTCACCGCTCGCCTCTTCGGCTTTTTTTGCAAGTTCAACCGCTTTTCGTCCCGTTGCCTCGGAATATGTTTTGAAGTTAACAATTATCATTGGCGTTTGAAATTTTCTTGGCAAGAGTTTCATCACCAAGTTTAGGGTTAATCTTAACTGTTAATATTGTTTTGGAATAAAAAATGAGTTTTGTTTTATGAAATGTCGCTTTTAGCGTTTTAGCATTATCCTTCTTGGCACGAAAACAGCTGCTGCGACAACAGTTGTCCATAAGCCAGTTTTGTCTCCGGCTGCGGATTGTGTTGTGTTGGTTGTCTTTATTATTAATCCGCTGGTTTTGAACAATTGTTTCCTTTCGTCCCATGCGGTTTCTGGGTCAAACTGAATTCCCATAGTTGTGGCAAGCATTGTTGCAGCTAAATCCTCTGCATAATCTCCAGCCGCTTCATCTGTTTGTCCATGAGAATGGTGTTCGGAAAGATAACCGTAGTTGTGCTTGCCGGACGGGATGGCTACTCCTATTGACGCGGCAATCAGTCTGTGTGGTTCATTGGTTGAGTTTCTGGCGATAACAACGAAGGTTATTTCTCCGGGCCTTATCATCTTTAAGCCTCGTTCTCTTGAAATGAGTCTGCAGCCTGGCGGTATTATGCTTGAAACGTTCACTATGTTGCAGTGTTGTATGCCCGCGTTTCTTAAGGCTAATTCGAAAGATTGCAATTGCTCTTTGTGTTTGCCGACGCCTTTCGTTAGGAAGAAATGTTTTGGAATCATTTTGCCATTTCGCAATAGAATTAATAGAATATATTTATTAGTTTTTTGTTTTCGGAAATGTCATATTGCTCAAGGTTGTGAACATCTTAGAAATTATTGTTGCAATAGGGAAAAGAATAACAAACCTTTACACATAATTTATTTGAGGTTAGCTGAGTGCCACAGTACCTAAGCGTATTCATGGATGAAACAAAACTTGACATTAACTATGTTCCCCCCAAGCTTCCGCATAGAGATGGGGAGCTGCGATTGCTAATGGAGTTTTTCAGTTTTATGTTGCAGTTTCCCGAGAAAATGGCTCAAAGAGTTATAATAACTGGCGATGTTGGAACAGGTAAAACAGTTCTTTCCCAACGTTTTGGAACTGGCATCATTCGCGAAGCAGTTAGGCGTGGGATAAATCTCCGCTACGTTCATGTTAACTGCCGCGAATATCGTGGAAGCCTCTTTCTCATACTATACCACACAGTTTCCCTTTTCCATCCAAACTTTCCGAGACGCGGCTACTCCGCTGAGGAGCTTCTTCGCATTCTTCTACAAATTCTGGACGAAGAAAACACCTATGTAATCTTAGCTTTGGACGAGTTTGAGAGTCTTGTTGAGAGAGAAGGATCAGAATCTGTTTACAAACTCACACGTTTACAGGAAGTTAGGCAGAATAAACCTCAAAGGCTTTCGATTGTTTGCATTTTGCGAGACTTGAAAGTAATTGAGCGGTTGGATGCTAGCACGAGAAGCACCTTGCAGTCTAACATAATTCGGCTTGAGAAATACTCAAGACAGCAACTCATAGACATCCTTAACGACCGTGTTTCCATCGCCTTTAAGCCCTTAACAGTGCCAGAAGATACTATAAGCCTAATTGCTGAGCTTGCCTTTTCAGAAGATGGAAACGCCCGTTTTGCCATTGAACTGCTCTGGCGGGCTGGAAAATACGCGGATGCCGAAGAGTTAGACAGTGTTGCTCCGGAATGTGTTCGAAGAGCTGTTTCAAGCATAATCCCAGCGATGCGAAAAAGCGAATTAGACTTTCTCAGCCTTCATGAAAAGCTTTTGCTGCTTGGCATAGCCAGGCTTTTTAGAGAAAGTAAAAGGGCTTACATTTCTCTTGCAGAAGCTGAGCAAGCCTATGCTGTCGTATGCGAAGAACTTGATGAGCAACGGCATAGCCACACACAATTGTGGAAATATTTGCAGGCCCTTTCCTCTCTAGGTATAGTAAAGACAGAAGTTTCAGCGATTGGCTCCCGTGGAAGGTCAACGCTTGTTTGTTTGCCTAGGATTTCAGCCGACGATCTAGAGAAAGAATTAAGTGCTCTCTTGAAAAAAGGAGAAGCGTGAGAAATTTATGGATGTAGATGATGTTTTCTCTTCAAAACTCAGGACGAAAATTTTAAGAATTCTAGTGCAGGTGGGCGAACTTAATGTTTCTGAAATTGCCCGCAGACTTGGCGTGAACTACAATACGACAAGTAAGCATCTGAAAGTTCTAGAGGATGAGGGCGTTCTTCAGCATAAAGTGTTTGGGAGAATCCGCTTATACAGGCTTAATGAACACTCGCCTAAGGCTAGGGCTGTTCAAAACCTCATGGAGGTCTGGGAACACGCAAATAAGTAATAGGCTATATTAATCACTTTGTGAGTGGGTGTGAAGTTTTGATTAAAGAGCAGTTTGATGAAAAAATAGGCGCGTTTGAAGGGATTTTGCAGAAGCTTGCGAGCGACATAACCAGCGGCGTTATCTTTGAAAAACTTCCACCTCAAGAGCTGCTGGGAAAAACTGAACACTACGTTAACCGCCTAAAGGATTTGGCAACAACCAGCGAAGAGCTTATGCTTGTTCTTAAACCAGAAAGGGCTTACACCGTCAAGTTCATGTGCAAAAACCTAACTCAAACCCTGACGACTTTTAAGGATATTCTCCTTCAGAACACGCCGGACCCTCTTGCAAACTCTCGTCTAGCTTTTGAACAACTAAGAAAAGCCTTAACGGATGGTTCAGATTTTCTTTTTTTGATGCGGGAGGTTAGGGATAATCCCTCTCCGCTTATTGATGCAATACTCACGTTCAAAAAGGCTTCCGAAGCAAAAAGTTCCGTCATAAGCATACAAGCAAAAGAGGATGTTCAACCTCTCATTAAGTATGTTTTAGGTCGCCTTGACGATTTTAGAGCTGCTTTGATTGCTTTAGAAAAGAGAGTTGATGAAATGAAGCAGATTATGCGAGAACTTCAAGAAGAAAGCCTAAAAATCCTCTCCGGCGAAACTTCTACACAGCCAAAAACACCTGAAAACAAAACACAAGAGAAACAGCTTTCCCTCTCAAACTTCAAAGTCGAAGAAAGAGAGGAAGGAAAACAACATGCCAATGATTGACGTATCTGATAAGCCACAAGTCCTTCGTGAAGCAACCGCAACAGGAGCAATTAAGCTGAAAACCGAAACCATACGCTTAATCAAAGAAGGGAAAATCGCAAAAGGAGATACCCTCTACACGGCAAAAATTGCAGGTATTCTGGCTGCTAAAAAAACAAGCGCTTTGATTCCGCTTTGCCATCCGCTACCACTGACGAACGTCGAAGTCGAAACAGAATTGAACAAGTCTACGGTGCATGTTACCTCTACGGTTAAGACGAGGGCTCAAACTGGTGTTGAAATGGAAGCACTCGTGGCAGCTGCCGTCAGCCTTTTGACGATTTGGGACATGGTTAAGCAGTATGAAAAAGATGCGGAAGGGCAATATCCTTCTACTGTCATCGAGAACATCCGTGTCGTAAAAAAGGTTAAACAAGAAGGAGTTTCAAGTGAGCGAAAGCGCAAAAAAGCACAAGGCTGAAGCACCTAAAAATCTGAGGTTTTGCGTCTTCATCTGCAGCACATCTCGCTATCAAAAATTGAAAAAAGGCGAACGAGTTGAAGATGTTTCCGGAGATTTGATTGAGGCTTTGCTGAAAAATGCAGGGCACACAATAGTTTTCAGAAAGTTGATTTCAGACGATAAAGCCTTGATTGAAGATAGTGTGCGGCAAGCCTTATCGTTTTCTGATTTAGATGCTGTTGTATTTTGCGGTGGCACCGGCATAGCCCCATCTGACATTACTATCGAAACTGTTTCACCCTTCCTAGAGAAAGCTCTGCCCGGGTTCGGCGAGATTTTTAGACGCTTAAGCTTTGATAAAATTGGTTCAGCAACAGTTTTGTCCCGTGCTATTGCTGGTGTAGCAAACGGCAAAGCTTTTTTCTGTATTCCAGGCTCGCCTGACGCTGTAAAGCTTTGTTTTGAAAAGCTTATATTGCCGGAAGCTGCTCACATCGTTAAGCATGCACGGGAATAACGATGGCACTTACAGATAGCTTCGGGCGACCTCTCCTTAACTTACGTGTAACAGTTACCAGACGTTGCAATCTACGCTGTGAATACTGCCACATGGAAGGTGAAGAAAAAGCTGCAGAAAATTTTGCAAATGAAATGACAGTTGATGAGATTGTCCGCATCGTGCGAATAGCTGTGGGACTAGGCGTTTCTAAGGTGAAACTGACGGGGGGAGAGCCCCTCATGCGGAAGGACATCATAGAAATTGTCCAAGGCATCGCGGCTATACCGGGCTTAGCAGAGCTTTCCATGACAACAAATGGAACCATGCTTGCTTCTTTAGCCGAAGAACTGCATGCAAGTGGCTTAAATCGTTTGAACATTAGCCTTCCAACGCTAAATGAGGAAATTTACAATAAGTTGACTGGAGGCAGATTAGAAGGTGTTTTAAAGGGTGTTAAAGCCGCTGTCGAAGTTGGGTTTTATCCAGTCAAACTTAACATGCTTATATTGAAAGCCGCAAACGACCATACTGCTCTGGAAATGATTGAATTTGCAAGAGAAACCGGAACAATTCTGCAGCTAATAGAGCTTGAACCCATAAACATTAGTGATACATATTATTCTGCAAACCATAAGTCATTAGACGAATATGAAACAATGCTGAAACAAAAAGCGGTGAAAGTTGAAACTAGACACTATATGCAAAACCGCCGCATCTACCATCTTCCAGAGGTAAAAGCTGAGATTGTACACCCAATAGAGAACACAGAGTTCTGCATGTACTGCACACGCTTACGCGTTACGAGCGACGGAAAACTCAAACCATGCCTAATGAGAAACGACAACCTCGTGGACGTTTTAACACCTATGAGAAATGGGGCGAACGACGAGGAATTAATAGAACTGTTTGAATTAGCAAACCAAAAAAGACAACCATATAACAAGAATTTTAAATAGTGCGCTTGTAAACTCGTTTCTGAGATTATCATGCTTGAGGGAAAAAGAATCAATTTGAGAATCGCTGAGAAAGAAGATGTACCTCTACTGGCGCAGTGGTTCAATGACGTAGAATTTGCTGGAGATTATCAACATTTCCCACTACAGATATCTAAAGTTCAACTTGAAAAGCAGACATTAGAGCAAAGGCTCTACCAGATAGAATGGGTTAACTTCATAATAGAAAAGAAGGACAAAACAAAAATCGGATGGTCCGCCCACTACGTGAGTGCGCCAAATTTCGGATGGATAGAAATCGGTTACGCAATTGTTCCAAGCGAGAGAAACAAGGGTTATGGAACTGAGGCCATCCAAATCTTGGTAGACTATCCATTCCTCACAAGAGACATTGTTAGAGTTCAAGTTGTGATCAACAAAGAGAATGTAGATTCTCAACGGGTCTTAGAGAAGGCAGGTTTCAAAAGAGAAGAAACACTACGCAAGGCGCTATGGGACGCGAAGGGGACATGGGCAGACGGCTACATATACAGTCTTCTGAGAGAAGAATGGAAAGAACCAAAAGTACTAACAAAGGTTTCTCCATAAAGGAGTAGCCGCAAGTGAAGATTCTAACTTATAGAGATCTACAATCGAAAGAATCTCTTTTACCGCTGATGGATCAGGCTTTTCGTTGGCCTTTTAATCCGAGGTCTTTTGAAGATTTGGTCAAAATTGACCCAAGATTAAAGGATAGTCCTGTCGGTTTTTGTGCTGTTGAAAATGGATCTGTGGTTAGTTTTGTTGGCGTCTTGGATTTGGCTACTCGAGCCTTAGATGGAACAGTAGAATGTGTGGGTGGAATATATGGGGTTGCCACCTTACCAAGTTATGCAAGAAAGGGGATTGCAACCACCTTGATGAATAAGGCGCATCAGCATTTTAAAGAGAAGGGTTATCGTTTTTCTTTCCTAAACACAAGTCCAACCCTCATAGCCCATGCATTCTACAAAAAATTAGGCTACGCGGACGTTACCGAATATCCAAGCGCACACAAAATAGTTGAACACAAAAAAGCCAAGCCTTACAGAAAGAGAAAAATTGAAAAACTCGATTTTGACAGAATCCTGAAAATTTACAATGAATTTTCAAAGGATAGAACTGGTTTTGTGATACGCGATAAAGCCCATCTAAAAATGTTTAAGAAAGCCGAGGGAATAACCGCCAGACAATGTATAATCGGTGAGAACGGATACGTCATGTTCAGAAAAGATAAGTGGGGAACATGGATTAGAGAGCTCGTAGCATTAAACGTGAAAGAGATGGAGATGCTCATCAGCCAAATAGAAGAGCAAGCCAAAGACTTAGTTTATGATAGGATAGTTCTGGACCGAACTTTGCTTCAGGTTTACAAGTCATGTGGCTATATGATTCATGAAAGGAGCCATGGAGTGCTGATGGTTAAACCTTTAACTTCTAACGCATCATTCATCGAAACGTATGGTCATAGACTCTACGTGAGCAGCTTAGATCACTTCTAGCAAATCTACATTTTAGATTTCAATTATCCTTGCTTCACGCTTACTAGCGTCAAGTAACGCAATAGTTGATTTGCCACTTAAATATCCGCAAACTTCGCCTGGATTCACAACCAATGTTTTTCCTTTTCGATAAATCTCTGCATTATGCGTGTGTCCATGCACCACGACATCGAAGCTTTCACTGTCAATCAAACCCTTCAAAAGCTCATCCTCAGTCCCGTGCAGCAATGCGATTCTTAAGTTGCTAACGATTATTTTGGCGAAGTATCCACGTATCTCTAGACCTTCGTGCTCACTGAATCTCTTTTTCAAAAGTTCACGGTCGCCATCGTTATTGCCAAATACACCGATTAGTTTCGCTTTTAATTCCTTGAATTTTGGAATCACGAAAGGCGCGACATAGTCTCCGGCATGAAGCACAAGTTCGACATTTTCCTCATTTAACCTTTTAATTGCTTTTTCCACCATTGGCAAATGGTCATGCGTGTCCGCAATCAAACCCGCTAACATTTTCTCACCTTCCTTAACATTTATATTTTAGAGAATAAAGTCTTGTCTGATTTTTCTTGACTATAGAAGTTTGTTCTAGAGAATATTTCGATTCTTGGAATAATTATGCAAGCGAAACACCATTTAAAACATTCCAAGGCTCTTTTTCACTGTAGACGACTGTTCTGAAAGAGGAATATGGACAATGAATCCTTGGGGTTCAGATCCCTCCTCAAAAAGAAGGGATAAGCTCTACATAATTGCGGAGATTTTGGAAATTGCAAAAGAGGGAACTTTGAAAACTCAGATTATGTACAGAGGAAACCTAAGCTTTACGCAGCTTAATGATTACCTTAATTTTATGTTAAAAATCAACTTGATAGACAAGATCGTGCAGAACGATAAAGAGATATATAAGGCAACGGAGAAGGGTTTGGATTTTCTCCAACGTTACCGTGAAATAACAGAGTTGCTTAAAACCGAATGCAGAGACAATAGGGATAACATGAGAATTCCGCCTCCACACCTGCTAAAGAGGAATTAAAAACATATCCTTCTGAGAAGGCATTAATAACTGAGCCTGGGTTATCGTTTTGGCTTTTGTTCTTTAAGATAGTTTTTAACTTTCTCTTTTAACGTTGGAAACTCATCTAGCATGGCCCTTATGACTTGCCAGCGGATTTCTTCGTTTTTTGCGTCAATGCTCATAGTTGTTCAAGCATCCCTGAATATTGTGTAGCAATACACCATATAAACTTTTATTTCTACTAGGAAATATGTCCCTAAAAACAAAAAGAAAAAAGGAAGTTATTGGATGTTTACTATGTTGACTGGCTTCTTTCGCAATTTAATAGTCGCAACCGCAACCGCTATGATTACTGTGGCTCCGATTAGAATCATCAGCAGATTAGTTGGCAACCAGGGAACAACATTTTCGACACCGATCGAAGGGTCATGCTCCAGAGTATTGCTGCCAAAGTATGGATAACCAATGAACACCCGCATGTGGTTCCCAGCAGGGATATAGGCAGCTGTTACATTTACAGGTGCAGCTTCTTGGGTGGTTGAGTTGATTATAACTACTTGATCTACAAAGTCGAAGAATCCCGCTAGGGTTCGACTTCCTTTGGCAAAGCGCAGTCTGTAACGTTCGCGTATGCGGTCTCTAATGGTCATGGGCGTCTCATCGGCACCCTGGGCTGTTAAGTTCTGACGTACTTGAACTCGCCGTCCTCCAACAATCATGTCGGAGGCTTTTGAGTTAGGTTCTATTATGTCAAATGCTGAGTTTGCATCTTGATCTGCTATTGGCATCTCTACGATTTCTATCGATGCAAGGTCAACCCATAAGGCTAGGCCAGCACGCGTTTGTGGGACTGTTATGTCAAATTCCTCATTTAGAATTTTGAGAAGCCCATTTATTTTGTCGATGTTCCACTCCCAGTTTTTGATGACTAAGTCCATCTTAAGTTCTCCAGCACGCACTGTGTAATTATATAAGCCATAAGCACTCTCTGTAGCATCAGTTGTATAGAATCTGCATCTGATTATCACATTGTTTTTGGCGAATTCAAATTTTGGTGGTGGAGTGACTAGTGTGAAGTTGAACGAAATGTATGAAATGCCATCTTCTCTAGTAACACTAACTGGTCCTGTGAGATTCCATTGGCATGTGCTGAAGGGCAAATAGGCAGGGTGCAGATCTAGAAGCCAGTCTATGTATCCGTAAATTCTGTTCCTTATTTGAGTTTGATGTGGTCCTGCCGAGGCATATTTTGCCTCTAGTCTTTCGCGTATTGTTAAGCCATCTGCTTGGTATCTGCGCAAGTAATATGGGTAGTCGATGGTCAAGTATTCGATTAAGCCCTTGTATTTAACTACGTAAATATTGTTGGTGTCGTTTGAATACCACCATAGAAACATTGGCTTCTTACCGCCAGCAGGGAACAATATCGTTATCAAGTCAGTTTCAATTCTCCACCATTTATCATTCCTATAGAGCCCACAATTAGCATTCAAGGGTTCGCTGTTACTAGCAGCATTTGCTTCTTGCAAGAATGTTGGAGACGCAGCAGATACTAGAAGAAAAGCCAGAAACATTGTTATTGTTGCTTTTTTCCTGTTTTTCACGGTTTTTCACCGAAAATAACTACACAAAACGGCTTATTAAGAAAATCGTTTCGAAAAAACCCGAATATCACTTGCTTAGAGTTCTAGAAATCTCGAACTTTATGAGAAACGCCCTAGTATGAATAGTATTGCTATGTTTAGGTATATGGCTGTTAGGCTTACAACTATGGCTTTGTCAAGCCTTATGCCTTTTCCAAAGCAGAAAGCCGCTGATAGAAGTAGCAAACTCCAAATCTGCATTATAAATAGAATGTATTGCGCCACAATTTCTGATGTAAAAAGATAGATATATGGAAAAATCGCAAGTGGTAACGCTGCTAGACCTATACACGTGAAGAGCTGTAGATCATTTCCTAATCGCTTGTAAAGGACATAGATTAGTAATTCTGCGAAGAGGAATAAACCTATCCAGTTGAAAAAGAATGACGCCATTATTCTAGCAGAAGTGTATATGGAATAGGGAAAATAGAAGAAAAGCGCAGAGTCAAGGTTTGCATTAGATGTGCCAAACGCACCTAAAAGCAGTATGGTTATTGAAACAGGCAAAAGCCTCAATGGTTTGACTGTTTTGGCGAAAACAGGTGAGAGGAAAAGCCATTTTCCTAAACGATGGCTGAAAGCTTCGCCTATTTCCAAGGTTGCTGGAACGTTTCCTTCCTTCAAAATTCTATAGAGAGTTCGTCCACGGTCATTAAGCCTATACTTGCGTTGCTTGTCTTGTGTTATAAAGTCTGAGAGCATGTCTAAGTGGTAGTAGACTGTGCCTACGCCTAAGCCTAAGGCTTCTCTCAATTCTTTGAATCCAATTTTCTCTTGGTTACCTAAAATTTCAATTATTTTCCGACGCGCTGGGTCCCTGAGTAAAGTGTAGTATCGCGATAGATCTTCCATTAGATACGTTCCTCACAATTCTTAGAATGTGTTTTAGACTTGACATTTATTTATTTTTTTGATTGATAAGTCTTAACTAACCTCTTCGGAAGATGCTCTTCTGCAAGAATATTGCTTCATTGGGAATACTTGTTTTATTTTGAGAAATGGTCATTCAACTGTGAGGGAGGAGAAGCTCTAGAGCTCGGTTATTAGGGGATAGGCTTGTCTATAAAGCTGGATAGATTAAAAAATTCTAAAGCTGTTTACTTACTGTTTTGTATACCACTCATTCTGGCTTATGTTTCTTGGCGGTTTTTCCCAATTTTCGCCAATTGGCTTATAACACAGACTTTCAGGTATCATGTACCAACACGGCTGGCAAGTTGGTTCTGGTATGTTGTTGTCTGCGTTTTCTACAGTTGGTATACTTTTTTAGCCATTGGCGTTGCTGGAGTCTGGGCTGTTGCCGCATTGCTTGCTAGGATTCGACACGAAAGGGCTAAGTGGGCGTACCGTCCCATGGTTTCTTTTATTGTTCCAGCCTATAACGAAGAGAAAAATGTTTCCCGTTGCATAAAAAGCCTCTTCAAATGTGTAGAAAAATACGATGGGTTATGTGAGATCATCGTTGTGGATGATGGAAGCAACGATTACACTTACGAAGTTGCTTGGGCATCCATTGAACTTAATCGTAGAAGACATCCGAATGTCCGTGGGAAGGTTGTCAGGCATTCTGCTAATTTAGGTAAAGCTGAGGCGATTAGGACGGGTATGAGTAAAGCCTTAGGCAGCATCATAGCGGTGGTTGATGCGGATTCTTGGTGGATGCCAGAAACCCTTGTGCGGCTTGTTGATCATATGCTTTCAGATGGGAAAAAAGCGGTGACTGGTTATGTGCATCCATCGGATGGCAACGCTGAGATTAATCCATATGTGGTTTTGCAACAGCTTGAGTATAGTCAAGGCTTAGGCGTGGCTCGTTGCGCCCAGTCTTATGGTGATAATGTGTTGGTTGTTTCTGGAACCATCGGCCTGTATGATGCTGACGTTTTGCGTGGAATTTTGAATGAAAAGAACGTTCGCTCTGTCACCGAGGATTTGGAGATAACTTTGGAGATGCATAAGAGGGGCGCAAAGGTTGGTTATGTTAGTGTTGCCACCAGCTCAACTATTGTTCCGACTTCTTTCAACCTGTTGTGGAATCAACGCTTAAGATGGTTTACTGGTTGGCTTCACAACACTCTAAGCATTCACAAGGACTTGCTTATGAAAAAATCTTGGTTGACTCTACTTCTGTGGTACTGCTATATCTTCGAGTATGGCGGAGCCTTTATTGATTTGGCTGCGCTGTTTGCGTTTCCATTTCTGTTCTGGTTTGCACCTGATCGCATCTTTTTTGTCCTTAACCTGCTCGTTTTCGCCTCTTATAGCTTGATTTTAGGCGTTGTAAATCAGTCTATAGCTTTGAAATACTCTTATGATAAGCATAATTATAGAGCCTTGCTTTTTTACACGCCCTTCTATCCAATTTTAAGGTTGATTAACATACTTGCACGTTTAACAAGCTCGATTAAGTATGTTTCTGGCGATCATGGACACTGGTATAAACCTAAGGTTTACTAATTAGCATTGAGTCCTATTCTTTAATTGGCATATGGAGGAGCTTCTGTTAGTTGTTTCTTTTGATTGTGTTGCAGAAATTTATGATGAAACACGAGACTTTCCAATTATTGTCATAGATAAGGTCGTTAAGACGCTGATCCACGAATTTGAAAATTGTTTAAGCATTTTGGATGTGGGTGTAGGAACTGCGAGATTTTCGAAGCCATTGCAGAACCACGGATATTATGTGGTTGGCATGGATGTGTCTTTGGGGATGTTGAAGAAAGCCGCCGATAAGGGAATGCGTAATTTGGTGAGAGGTAGCGTTTGTAGTCCCCCCCCTTGTAGTTCCCTTTTTGGATGATTCTTTTGATGCTGCAATAAGTGTTGGATTGCTTCATTTAGTGAAGGAGTGGAGACTTGCGCTGATGGAGATATCGAGAGTTACGAAACATTTGTTGGTTTCTGTCACCCATAAGGGGAAAAGTCCCGCCAGTGAAGAATACAGGAACTTACTTACCACGTACGGATGGAAGTTTACTCAGCTTGGGATAGCGGAGCGTGAATTAGCAGGTATAGTCAAGCCGGTTAAGTCAATAGATGTTACCACCCATGAAGTCAGTGTTGGGCAAACCTTAGCTTTTTTAGAACAGAAGGCATACTCGTTTCAATGGGATATTCCAGAAGAAACCCACGGGCGAGTTATGCGGCAGCTTAAGACAAGGTCTTTTCCCGAGGCATATTCTGAGAAGGTTGAAGTTTTAGTATGGGACGTAGAGAATATATGCGATTTCGCCCAATAGCGTAAAGGTTAAGCGAATTACAATTTTAATTGTTTGTTGCAAAAACTGTTTTAAATTCAATACCCTCTTTGAATTCTGAGGAACGAAAGATGCGGGTTAGGGCTGTTCTCTTTGATTTGTTTGATACTCTATTGATAATTGAGGGCGGTGAGGCTTTCTATATCCCTTCTTTAAGGAAACTCCACGAATTTTTAGTTGGGAATGGGGTTAATGTTTCCTTTGAGGATTTTAGACGTGTGTATTTCGAGGTTAGAGATAGGCTTTACGCCGAAGCAAACAAAACCTTAGAGGAACCTCACTTTAATGTTCGTGTTTCTCATACGCTGAAGAGGCTAGGCTATAATTTTGACGTTTCCGATGCAATTGTCTTAGGAGCCACTGAGGCTTTTGCTAACGAGTTTATGAGATATTTACGTCTGGATGAGGATGCCATTGATGTTTTGCAGAAACTGCAGGGAAAATACAAGCTTGGAGTTGTTTCAAATTTTGCCATTCCCGAATGTGTTTGGCAATTGCTGGAAAAGTTTGATTTGAAAAAGTTTTTCGCTGTAATTGTTATTAGTGGTGAGGTTAACAGGCGTAAGCCTAGTCCCGAAATTTTTGAGAAAGCTTTGGGGGCTTTAGGCGTTAATGCTTCGGAGGTTGTTCTTGTGGGTGATACACCTAGCATGGATGTTAAAGGTGCAAAAGACGTCGGCATCACATCTGTTCTCATTGAAAGGAAAACTTCAGTGACAGACAGACCAAGATCAATCGTTTGGAAGCCGCCGGACGATGATTTGCATCTTGAGCCTGATAAGGTTATAAGGAGTTTAAGTGAGCTATTGGTTGTGCTTCAAGACTTTTAATTGAGAGATAATAACATATATTAAGTTGGAAAGAAACATTTATATCGGCTGAGACGCCTTCAAATTCATTTTGGCGAATGAAAGCTAGCCCCGCAATTCACGGCGGCGGCTCAACCCCAACTATAAAGGCGCACAGTCGCCCTAGAGGATGAGGATGGTTGGCCTCCAGTTGCGGGGACAAACATGTGGACCTGACATGCTTAAACGGGTTAGGTCTGAATTGGGCTTTGGCGTTTGATGGTTGTTTCCCTCCAAATCCAGTCGGTTTTGCGGTTGTACAGACGATAAACATCTGGCTTGTGGTCAGCCATGAGCGGTAACTCCGGTTGATCCTGCCGGACCTTACTGCTATCGGGATGGGACTAAGACATGCTAGTCGTGCGCCTTCAAGCCAAGGTGGAGGCGCGGCACACAGCTCAGTAACACGTGGCTAACCTACCCTTGGGACGGGAACACCCCCGGGAAACTGGGGCTAATTTTCGATAGATGAAGAACCCTGGAATGGGTCTTCGCCGAAAGGGCGCTTGGATCATGCTTCTAGGCGCTGCCCAAGGATGGGGCCGCGGCCGATCAGGTTGTTGGTGAGGTAACGGCTCACCAAGCCTTTAACCGGTTCGGGCCGTGGGAGCGGGAGCCCGGAGATGGGTACTGAGACAAGGACCCAGGCCCTACGGGGCGCAGCAGTCGCGAAAATTTCGCAATACGCGAAAGCGTGACGGAGCCATCCCGAGTGCCGTCTGCTGAGGATGGCTTTTCCCCATTGTAGATAGTTGGGGGAATAAGGAGAGGGCAAGTCTGGTGTCAGCCGCCGCGGTAATACCAGCTCTCCGAGTGGTGAGGATGTTTATTGGGCCTAAAGCATCCGTAGCCGGCTGGGCAAGTTCCCCGTTAAATCCAGCGATCTAATCGTTGGACTGCGGGGGATACTGTCCGGCTAGGGGGCGGGAGAGGCCGACGGTATTCTCGGGGTAGGGGTGAAATCCTATAATCCCGGGAAGACCACCAGTGGCGAAGGCTGTCGGCTAGAACGCGCCCGACGGTGAGGGATGAAAGCTGGGGGAGCGAACCGGATTAGATACCCGGGTAGTCCCAGCCGTAAACGATGCAGGCTAGGTGTTAGCGCGGTCACGTGCCGCTCTAGTGCCGCAGGGAAGCTGTTAAGCCTGCCGCCTGGGGAGTACGGCCGCAAGGCTGAAACTTAAAGGAATTGGCGGGGGAGCACCACAAGGGGTGAAGCTTGCGGTTTAA
>Ga0315308_1000196_pt1 | contig 32789 bp, 31 predicted proteins | sample TDP3_MG_FD_203078 | JGI IMG/M metagenome (GOLD analysis project Ga0315308, IMG submission 203078) | Freshwater sediment microbial communities from Lake Towuti, South Sulawesi, Indonesia - TDP3 | ecosystem: Environmental > Aquatic > Freshwater > Lake > Sediment | place: Indonesia: South Sulawesi...
TATCGGGACAGAGGCCGACGAGGAACTGATCAACAAGATTCCTATCAATTTTGCAAAAAAGCACGAGGTAATTCCAATAAAGAGAATTGACGACGAAGTGATCGTTGCAACATCAAATCCCCTGGATACATTTGCCCTGGATGACCTCGGGCTGCTCCTGGGCAAAAAGGTAGTCCCCAATCTTGCCATGCCTGCTGAGATCCTTGATGCAATAAACAGGGCCTACGGCCGCCGTTCAAAGGGTGCTGAGGAGATGATGAACCATCTGGAGGAGAACCTGGACGAGGCAGCGCTTGAGCTGACCGAGCCAAAGGACCTCCTTGATGTGACAGATGAGGCGCCAATCATCAGGCTTGTTAACTCACTTCTGTTCCAGGCGCTGAAAGAGAGGGCAAGCGATATCCACATAGAACCCTTTGAGTCTGAACTGTCCGTGCGCTTCAGGATAGACGGTGTCCTATACGAGGTCCTGAAACCTCCAAAAGCATTTCAACCGAGCATCCTCTCCAGGGTCAAGGTCATGGCAGGATTGAATATCGCAGAGAAGAGGCTTCCCCAGGACGGCAGGATCCGCCTGAAGGTTGCAGGCAGGGATATTGACTCCAGGATCTCCACTGTCCCTACTGCTTTTGGGGAGAGGATCGTCATGAGGCTGCTTGACCGTTCTGTCGTGCTGCTCGGCCTAAACGAAATCGGCCTTCTGGATGAACAATTAAAGAGGGTTGAGAAACTGATCCAGAGGGACAACGGGATCATACTTGTAACAGGGCCAACCGGATGCGGAAAGACAACCACGCTGTATGCCGCGCTTTCAAGGATCAATTCTCCGGAGATAAACATTATTACCATTGAGGACCCCATAGAATACCAGCTCAACGGGATCGGACAGATCCAGGTGAACCCAAAGATTGACCTGACATTTGCCAACGGCCTCAGGTCCATACTCCGTCAGGACCCCGATGTGATCCTTGTGGGAGAGATCAGGGACAAGGAGACAGCCGAGATTGCCATCCATGCCTCCCTGACAGGACACCTTGTTTTCTCCACTCTTCACACAAACGATGCCTCAGGCTCAATAACAAGGCTTATTGACATGGGAATAGAACCATTTCTTGTTTCCTCTTCACTTATGGCGGTCCTGGCACAGAGGCTCGTGAGGCTGGTCTGCCCGGCCTGCAAGGAGAGATATATCCCGGGAGAGGACGAGGCAAGGGACCTCGGGCTTGATGGGAAATCCTTGAAGAACAAGCCTATTTACAGGGCGAAGGGCTGCAAGGAGTGCTCCCAGTCCGGGTATAAAGGCAGGACCGGGATATTCGAGCTTCTCATCGTGGATGATGACATAAGGGCTTTGATCACAAAGGGGGTGGATTCTGCCACAATCAAGAAGAAGGCGATCGCCAAGAAGATGAGGACGCTCAGGGATGACGGCGCCCAGAGGGTTCTCAACGGGACTACCACAATCGAAGAGATCCTCAGGGTTACCCAGGAAGAGATCACGGATGTAGTGGAGGAGCTTTAATGGCTGTCTATGGCTATTCGGGGTTTGATTCTGCCGGCAAGAGCGTCACAGGCGTTGTGGACGCTGACAGCCAGAAGGCAGCCAGGGAAAAGCTCAGGCGGGACGGCATCTTTGCAACGCAGATCCAGGAGGAGGCAGCCGAGGAAAAGCCCCTCTTCAAGAGGGAGTTCACAATAAGGGGGATCTTCGCCCGGATCAAGATCCAGGATGTGGCTGTTGTTACACGACAGCTTGCAACACTTCTCGGCGCAGGACTACCCCTTGTTGAGTCACTTTCAGCGACAATTGAACAGGCCGATATAATCCCCCTCAAAAGGATTCTTGCCGATGTCCGTGACAGGGTAAACGAAGGGAGCTCTTTGGCAGATGCCATGGCCGGGCATCCAAGGGCATTCTCAGAGCTATATGTGAACATGGTGAGGGCAGGGGAGGCCAGCGGAGCAATGGAGGTCGTCCTGCAGAGGCTTGCCGATTTCATGGATAACCAGGTAAGCATCAGGGCCACATTCTGGGCAAACATGATATACCCGCTCGTCATGATCCTCATTGCCGTGGCTGTTGTTTTTGTCCTCATGGTAAAGGTCATCCCGCAGATCACCCAGATATTCCAGGACATCCACAGGGCACTCCCGCTTCCCACGCAGGTGCTAATATTGGTGTCCGGATTTGCCAGCACATACTGGTATCTGATCGTTCTTGCTGTTGCAGCGGCCTTCATCGGGATGAACCGCTTCAGGAAGACAGTAAAGGGCAAGGAGTGGACAGACAGGATGTCACTCAGGCTTCCCATTTTTGGAAAGCTTATCAAGATTGCAGCAATGTCCAGGTTTTCCAGGACCCTGGGCACGCTCCTCGCAAGCGGAGTCCCCATTGTAAAGGCATTGGACATCGTTAAGGCCATAGTGGACAATGTAGTTCTGTCAAAAGCGATTGATTCCACCAGGGAGCGTGTTACCGAGGGGATGTCCATTGCCGAGCCGCTGAGGCAGAGCAAGGTCTTTCCTCCAATGGTCATCCGGATGATCGCCGTTGGGGAGCAGAGCGGCGAGCTGGAGGCAATGCTCGAGAGGGTTGCCCTGGCCTTTGACAGGGAGATGGAGGCAAAGCTAAAGATCTTCACATCACTGCTTCAGCCCATAGTGATACTGATCATGGCAGGGATGGTGGGGTTTATCATCGTCTCAATCCTCCTGCCGATCCTTGAGATTAATCAGATGGTGAGATAAAAAAAGACAGAGGGAGGGAACATCATGAACGAAAAAGGTTTTACGCTAATTGAGATAATGGTTGTAGTCCTAATAATAGGGCTCCTTGCCACCCTGGTGGCGGTCAATGTCATTCCCAGGAAAGAGGAGGCAAACAGGACGGCTGCACTCGTCCAGATCAGGAACTTTGAGGAGGCACTCAAGCTTTATTACCTTGACAATCACATGTATCCGGACTCGCAGCAGGGTCTTAAGGCCCTTGTGGAGAAGCCAACAGTGGGAAAGGTCCCATCTGGCTGGCGGGAAGGGGGATACCTTGAGGGAGGAAGGATCCCCAAGGATCCTTGGAGCAATTCTTATGTTTATACAAGCCCGGGCAAGGGTGGAAAGGATTTTGAGATCTTATCCAAGGGCAGGGACGGAGAGCCGGGGGGTGAGGGTCCTGATAAAGACATCTCCAACTGGGAAACCGAAGAATAACCGGGGTCAGGTCTTTACTTTTAGCGTTTTCTCGGGATTCACACTCATTGAGCTCTCTGTTGTAATTTTTATCCTGGGGCTATCCCTGGCATTTGTCCTTCCAAGGCTGATGAGTCTCTCGGAAGCGGAGCTCAAGCACGGCTCACGCCGCTTAGCAGGGACTTTGCGTTACCTTTTTGACCAGGCAGCATTTGCCAAGACTATGTACCTCTTCAGGTGTGACATCAAGGATGCGACCTACTGGGTGGAGTATTGCCTTCCTGAGAAGGAGCCCCCACATAAGCTCCAATGCTGGGAGGACAGAGCGCTACTCGGGAAGAAAACACGGCTTCCTTACGGGGTCCGCTTTCAGGATGTGGAGATCATGGGGGAGAAGCTCGACCCTGATAAAGAGGGGGGCGCTATAATACCGTTTTTTCCGGACGGGTATGTTCCCCCTGCATACATTCATATCCAGGATCAGAGGGATAAAAGCTTTACCCTTCAGCTTAATCCTGTGACGGGACGGGTCAAGGTCCTCGAGGGATATGTCGAGGCCAAAACACAAAAGACAACCGAGTAAGGAGAGGGCCTTTACCTTGCTTGAGGTGCTTGCGGCCGTGGCGATCCTGGCCGTGGCAGTCCTTTCCCTATATTCCCTTCAGAACAAGAGCATTGACCTCGCCAGCTATGTGAACGAGATGACCATCGCTACCATGATGGTCAGGGAAAAGGCCTCGGAGGCAGAGCTGAAGTTCAGATTTCCAAATTTTATGCTGCCGAAGAAGTCCCTTCAGGAGGAGTATCCCGGTTTTGAATTGGAGGATGTAACTGGCGAAGATACGGGCATTACCGCTGAGCTCCCTGAGGGGATCAAGCCCAAAACTGATGGTATCAGGGTGAAGTGGAAGCATATGGGAAAGGATGAGGCTGTCACCCTAAAAGGTTTCGTTCCGAGCCAATGAGCTGCAAGATGCAAAATCGTCTCCATGGTAAAGGATTCACACTCATTGAAATCCTCGTTGCATTTGGAATTCTTGCCCTTGTAATGGGTGCAATCTATTCCTCGGTCACATCCACGCTTGATGCGACACGGTATGTTGAGGAAAGATCAGAGCTGTATCAGGTCGGTCGGCAGGTCATATTCCGCCTGTCGCGCGAGCTTTCCTCTGCCTATCTCGAGAATGTGGGATACACATTTTTCAAGGGTGAACACGACCAGGTTGAGGGAAGGAGGATGGACAAACTCTCCTTCACAACGCTTGCCCATCGTATGAGCCCTATGCCCATCAAAGGATTTGTGGACTCAGAGCATGCAGCCGTTGAGTATTACTGGAAGATTGAATACAAAGAGGATAAGCCGATCCTGACCCTGCTATACAGGGAGTCCACGGGATTCAATTTAGAGATCGGCGGCGATGAGTATGAGGTATCTAACGGGCTAAGGGAGCTTGATATCCGTTATTTTCAGGGGAGCACGGGCTCCTGGCTGGACGAATGGGATTCCAAGCTTCAAGGAGGTCTTCCCACAGCAGTTGCAATCTCTCTTTACTTGACCGATTCAAGCGGGGTTGAGGTTCCTTTCAGAACGATTGTGCCTCTGATGCTGGCGAAATAATGGCTAATTTCAAGGATCAGTTAAAGAAAAGGGGTGTGGCGCTCGTCATCGTCTTGTTAGTGGTGGCAATCATGACTGTTAGCATCATGGAATTTTCCTACTCTGTCAGGGTTGACCTTCATCTTGCCGGGAACATGAGGGACGATATCCAGGCAATGACGGTTGCAAGGGCGGGGCTGGAGCTTGCAAAGGGTATTCTGAACTATGACATCATGCAGATGGGCAATCAGAAGGGGGCCATATATTATGTCCCCGGCGAAGAAACCGATTTCACGAAGCAGTTCTGGTCCCAGGCTTGCAAGTTTCCGCCCATCCCCATAGAGCTGGACCAGGGGCTTACAGGAGAGGTAATAGGAGTTATCACGGACGAGGGAGGGAAGATCCCGCTGAACCTACTTGTCGATCCTACAAAGGGTCCTCCTGACGATGTAAACAAGAACCTTGAAGCTGTGTTAAAAAGGCTCTTCAAGATCAAGGGAGTGGATGAAAATCTTGTTGAGGCCATAGAAGACTGGATAGATCCGGACAGCATACCGCGGACATATGGGGCAGAGGGATCATCGGAATATTCGCCAAAGAACGGCCCTATGACAACCGTCGCAGAGCTGAGGATGGTGAAAGGGATGTTGGAGAAGGGCGAGGATAAGGAACAGATGACCCCTTTTCAGAAGTTAATGACAGTGCTGCCCCGTGAAGGAGATGAGGAAAGGGGCATGTGCGTCCTGGACTCCCTGGATTCTCCCTTTCTCACTGCATATCCAAGGGGGTTTACAACAACCGTAACCATTAATGTGAACACAGCTCCCTTAGAGGTGATCCAGGCGCTGTTTGACCTGGAGGAGGATGTGGCAGAGGAGGTGATCAAGATCAGGGAGGATCAGATCACGAATGGGAAACAGGATACCGTCATGAGTGCGATTGCTCCGCCAAACACCCCCATCTCCCAACAGCGATGGAACGAGGTTTATCCCCTTCTCTCCAAGAACTCGGATTATTTTTCCATAAGGTCTTTTGGACGAATTCCCAATCCGGCTGCAGACCCCGAGGATGAGAATGCGCAGATGCTTCTTGCTATAAAGACCCTCAAGGCTGTTGTGATGGTCAACCCCCAGGGCCTCCCCCGCCTGCTGACGCTCTACTACCGCGAAGAATGAACGCTCTCTGTGTTATTGCTTCAAATGGAGCAGTTTGAGGGGGCTATACTGGGCAATATTGTGAAAGTCCCGATCAAGGGTAAAAAGCTCAGCTTCTGTTTCAATACAGGTCTGTGCAATCACACAATCTATGGCCCCCCGGACGCTCTTTCCGCGCCTGAGAAGATTCCGAAAAAGTATTGCAGCGCGAATATAGACTCCTGTGGTCAAAGGAATCTGTGGAACCCGAATGAGAATGTTCTGCGCCGCATGAAAATGTGGCTCTTCTCTAAAACCCATCAGTACCTCTGTCAGGATTATTGATAATATGGCAATTTCTGTTCCATCTTTTAACGCCTGTTCAAGGAATTCACTCGCTGCGCTTTTCTTCTTACTGAAATAGGCTATCCATACTGAGGAATCCACAATGATCACTTGCGGTTCCTCCGCCACTGATTGAGATCCCCCTGCCAGTGAAGCTTCCCTTGTAATTTCTGCATCGCCTGGAGTAAAGATGCCTGATTAACCAGCCGACGAAGAGCCAGGGTTACCGCCTCTCTCTTGGATTTGGCCCCGCTCAAACGAATGGCCTTTTCGATCAACTTATCGTCAATCACAATGTTTGTCCGTCCCATATCTCCTCCTTTTCAATACACCATTTTATCATAAAAATGTGTATTTGAGAAATCTATCCGTGCCAGGGTAAGTATCTACAATTATTGTCATTTTCTTAAGATCAATGAATTATTTGAGAACCAGAGAAAGTATTCTTCTGTCACGGAAAAAGAGATGTTATACTTGACAGAATTTATTATTTTTGTTATCTATATAATAATATAATTTAAGGAAATATATGAAACTCGATGATCTACGGAGCAGATTTGCGGACAGGCCTCTCTTTAGACATTCTGATTTGCGGCAGGGAAGGACCAGGGCATATGAATATATCCAACTCAGCCGTTGGGTGAAATCGGGACAAGTTATGCGTCTCAAGCGGGGTCTTTACACCCTACCTGAGCAATACCGGCGAGCACACCTTTCGCCCCTGTCTCTTGCCCAAGAATTATACTGGCCCTCTTACATCAGCCTGGAGTATGCCATGAGTTACTACGGACTGATCCCTGAGGCAGTGTGGGAGATAACCTGCGTGACTGCACGAAAAACAATGCGTTTCAGCAACGATCTGGGTGTCTTTAGCTACAGACATGTTAAGAAAGAGGCTTTTTTCGGTTTTCGGCCCCTGACAGCCCAAAGCGGCCAGAAATATTTCCTGGCCGATGCTGAAAAGTGTCTCCTTGATTTTATCTATCTCAAGGTTCCAGGAAAGCGTGATATATCAAAAGAACTTCTTCTGGGGGGTTACCGTCTGCAAAATCTTGAAAGGCTGAATATGACCCGGCTCAAGGAATATATTGACCGCTTCCCAAGTGACAGTGTCCGCAGGTCTGGAAAGACTGTATTGGCCATGTGCCGGGGGAGGAGAAAATGATTGAGGCTATAAAAAGCTATTTGGCTGGTTTTTCGGAGGAACAAAGGCTCAACCGCCTGAGAGAATATCTCCATTGGCTACTTCTGAAGGGGCTGGACGAAAAAGGATATAGAAAGAATCTCGCCTTTGTCGGCGGAACTGCTCTCCACATGGTTTTCGAGACAGGAAGGTTCTCCGAGGACCTCGATTTCTCTCTCGTGGCCGGGAGAGGGTATAGGACGAAGACATTTGCCGACCAGTTATTGGTGTATATCGAGATGTGCGGATTGAAAGCAGGGATTGACGCATTGCGCGATCATAAGAATCTCAGCATGTTCTTCATCAAATTCAGCGAGATATTGTATGATCTTCGCCTGACTTCTCATAGAGGACAAAGGCTCTCTATCAGAATTGAGGTGGACAAAAATCCGCCGAAGGGCTGGAAGTTGGAAGAGCATCTTTTTACCGATCCTTTAATGTTTATGGTGACCCATTTCGATTTAAGCTCTCTCCTGTCAGGGAAGCTCCATGCTCTCCTTTTTCGCGGCTTTGATAAAGGGAGGGACTATTACGATCTCATCTTCTTCTTGCGAAAGGGCGTCCGTCCCAATATGCCCATGTTCATAAATGCCGTGAAACAGACCCACCCGCGCTTAAAGATCCCAGACTTGGAGACAGTAAAGGATCTTGTCGGTAAAAAAATAGAAAGTATGAATCCGTATGCAATAAAAAATGAGATAGCCCCATTTTTATTGAATCGTGAAGAGTTAAATCTGCTGAATCCTGAGCTTATGCTTAAAGCCCTGGATCAAGCATGGAAGAAATAAATCTTCTTCGGGTCGAACATCCTTGAGAATTTGAAGCCTATCCGAGTCTGACCCTCCTGTCCCCAAACTGGTTTTATATTGACTGATTTATCGGTAGCGCAAGGATGTTAAGGGCAAGAGACGCAAATAGGGAAAGAGACCATATCCCAGCGCGAGTCAGGAGGAGCTGGTGGGAAATTGATCATTAATGCCACAATATAGAAAATATCCGTCCCGCATGGGACATTGATTCCATTTGCATATAGCGTCTCTGTTCCAAATCCGGAAACAGTTGTCGTGCAACATTGTCCAACAAGATCGAGGTTTTCGTCATAAAAACCAAGAAAAAGCACTTTGGGTGCATCCGCACGATGATAGGCTGTTATGGTAAAGTTGTTTGACCCTGTTTCTATGATGCTTCCATTGGATGGCACAGAATTTGTTATCCTCAGGTAATTTTCAATGCATCCTCCGGCACACGCCCTCTGGATCCGATATGTATCCGCATCTGCAGCAAGAAACTCGGTCATATCTTCATTAAGAAGGCCCAGGCTTAGGACCGCAGTAAGACCTGATATGCTTGTAGCACTCAAGGTCATAGTCTTTATCCCGCGCGGGCCGCTTACCGTCTGGGTAATGGTGTTAAGGAACGAAAATTCATCCTGAACCGCAAGTTCAAGGACGCCTGTTTCTGATGTCAGGGTATAGCATGCTGTCACGGTAAATATCAGGCTGCCATTGGGAAATAGATATCCGGGTTGAGGCTGGACATTGAAAATGGTGACATAATCATTTCCGCTCTCACATCCACACGGAAATCCCACAATAAAGGAGACGCTGTTGCTTGTGATGCTATTGACCGTAACAATCACAGGGCCGGTTGTTGTGCTGGGGACAAGTGCGACGATACTGGAATTTGACCATGTGCTGACAGAGGCCGGAACTCCGTTGAATGTGAGAGTGCTCGCACCCTGAACATCTCCAAAGCTCATGCCGGTAATGGTAATGGTTTCTCCTGTGATTCCGTAACCCGGATTAATGTCGTATATCCAGGGGCTCAGGAGAAAAGAACGGGAATTGCTTGGAAGCCCTTGAACAGTAACAATGACATCATAAGTGTTCGGGAGCAGTCCAGACGGGATGCTTGCAATGATCGAATTGTTTGACCAATTGGTGATCGATGCGGTATTCCCTCCGACTTTTACCGTGCTTAAGCCCTGTGTCGCACCAAAGCTCGTTCCAGTGATTGTGATGTTTGTGCCGGCAGGCCCGGAGGTTGGATTCAGAGAGGAAATATAAGGTGTGACGGTAAAGCTTATCCCATTGCTCTGAATTCCATTAACGGTAACAACCACTGTATTGATACCGGCAGATGCCACTGAAGGGACAAGCACGGAGAGGGCAGTATTACCCCAGCTTGAGACAGAAGCCAGCAGCCCATTGAATGTAACTGTGGAGGAGCCCTGTGATGGGCCGAAGTTTGTTCCTGAGACAAGGACTGATGTTCCTACAGTCCCGGATGTGGGAGACAGACCTGTAATAGCGGGTATAGTAGTGAAGCCCACAGCGTTTGAGGCAATGCCATTAACGGTGACGATAACAGGGCCTGTGCTCGCAGCATTGGGAACAGAGATGGTAATTGAGATATTGGACCACGAGGTAGCTATTCCAGCATCCGTTCCATTGAAACTCACAGTAGAAGAGCCTTGAGTAGAGCCGAATCCTGTTCCCGAGATAGTGACAAGGGCCCCTCCTGAGCCACTCTCTGGAGAAATATTTGATATAAATGGGCTAACAGTGAAGAAGACCGAAGAACTGGAACCGGCTGGTGTAGTGACAATGAGGCTCTTCTGGCCGACAGAGAGTGAAAGTGGGACATTTGCTACAATCTGGTTGTCGCCCCAGGAAATAATGCCAGCAAGTTCCCCTCCAATGGTCACTGTGGATGCGCCCTGGGAAGTGCCGAAGTTTGTCCCGGTAATAGTGATGGTTGTCCCTACTGGTCCGCTGGAGGGGGAGACACCGGATATATTGGGAAGGAGCACATTAAACAGCTGGATATTGCTTGAGATACTGTTCACAATGACAATAACATCATGAGTTCCTGCAACGAGGCCATTTGGCACCTGGCACACGATGGAGGTGTCTGACCAGGAGATAACGGAGGCAATCAGCCCCCCGACCGTCACCGAGTTTGAGCCCTGGGAAGCCCCAAAGCTTGTTCCTGTGACTGTGATGTTTATACCGGCAGGCCCTGAGGTTGGATTCAGAGAGGAAATATACGGAGTGACGGTAAAGCTCATACCATTGCTTTGAATTCCATTAACGGTAACAACCACTGTATTGATGCCGGCAGATGCACCTGAGGGGACAAGCACAGAGATGGCAGTGTTACCCCAGCTTAAGACAGAGGCAGAGAACCCATTGAATGTCACGGTGGAGGAGCCCTGGTATGAGCCAAAGTTTGTTCCGGATATAAGGACTGATGTTCCAACAGTTCCAGATGTGGGGGATAGACCTGAAATAAATGGTAAAACAGTAAAATTTAAAGTATTGGAGACAATACCGTTCACTGTGACGAAAACATCATGGATCCCTGCAACGAGGCTAATAGGCACCTGACAAACAATGGAGGTATCCGACCAAGAGATAACAGTAGCATTCAGCGCCCCAATCGTTACCGTGCTTGAGCCCTGGGTTGTCCCAAAGCTTGTCCCGTAGATATTAAAATTAGCCCCACCGGTACCACTTTCAGGAGACAGTGAGGTAATCACTGGGGCTGATTTAGGTGGGGGGTTTTGAGTTACACTTTTATCCTCGCAGTGGAGAAATAGAAAGGATAAGACGAGGAAAGTAAGAAAATAAAGCTTTTTTGAAAGATTAATTATAAAACACCTCTCCGATTTTTATGCGTGCAAAATATATACCACTTAATGACAATAATATCATAAATGATAAAAAATATAAAACCTTTAATTTCAATTAATTAGCTTGTTTCCCGTTCTATGGACAAACATATTGTAATATTTAATTTAAAATATTTTCATAATTATGAAATATTTACACACTTAAAAATACGCTGGAGTCGCATTCCGCCTTAAAATAACTCCTTCCGAAGTTGACCTGAAAGGGGTTCTCCTGTAATATTTTTCTATGATCGTCAAAGAAGGATATTCGTTTGTATTTATTCCCGGCGCCATTGCCCTGGGCATGGCGCTGCTGGGTTTTAACACAGCAGCTATTTTTTTTCTTATTGTAACAGGCTTTAATGTCTGGTTTTTTCGCAATCCCTTGCGAACCCCTCCGGCTGATGAAAAGGCCATTTTGTCCCCGGCAGACGGAAAAATAGTCAGCATTGTGAGGACAAGGGAGGATCGCTTGCTGAAAACAGAAGCGCAAAGGGTCAGCGTCTTCATGTCCCCTCTGAATGTCCATGTGAATCGCTCTCCGGTTTCCGGGAGGGTTGATTCTGTTGTCTATAACAAGGGAAAGTTCCTCACTGCAAACAAGGAAAAAGCCTCTCTTGATAACGAGCAAAACGCTCTCCTGATTACCGCTCCATCGGGCCTGAAGTTCCTCTGTGTCCAGATCGCAGGGTTCATCGCAAGAAGGATCGTCTGCGATGTGGGAAAGGGCGATTCCCTGACCAGGGGCCAGCGATTCGGCCTGATCAGATATGGCTCCCGTGTCGATCTTTTTCTCCCCCTTGAATGCACCGTGGTCGTCAGGGAGGGCGACCGGGTTAGGGGCGGAGAGAGCATCGTAGCCTATTTCCCCTGATGGAAACGAGGATGAAAAAGGGGATATTCTTTCTCCCCAACCTGTTTACTTCTGCGAGCCTGTTCTTTGGGTTTTATTCCATTATTGCCACCTTCAACGGCGAATACCACAGGGCTGCCCTTGCAATCCTCTTTTCCACCTTTTTTGATTCCATTGATGGAACGGTTGCAAGGCTAACAAAGACCACGAGCCAGTTTGGCGTGGAATATGATTCGCTCTCTGACCTTGTTTCATTCGGTGTTGCCCCTGGAATCCTTGTCTATGGATGGGCGCTGAACTCCTGGGGGAGGTGGGGATGGGCCGTGAGCTTCCTTTTCGTGGTATGCGCTGCGCTCAGGCTTGCCAGGTTTAATATTCAGATAAATACATTGGAAAAAAAGGTATTCAATGGCCTGCCGTCGCCTGCTGCGGCGTGCATGGTGGCAACCACGATACTGCTCTATTTTAATCCTGGGGAAGAGAAAAAAATGGTGAAGCCCATCTCCAGATTAATCTCCAAGCCGCTGGACTATTTTATTGAAAGGCCGGTCGATTTCCTCCTGTCCAAACATATTACCTTCCTGATCCTTGTGTTTGTGCTTGCACTGCTTATGGTGAGCACTATTAGATACAGGAGCTTCAAGGAGATGGAGCTGCTCCGAAGAAAGCCTTTCCGCGTGCTTTTCCTCTCGGTTGTCTTCCTCATCCTCATTGCTGCTGAACCCACGAGGATGCTTTTTACCATTATTGCCGCTTATGTCCTTTCAGGGATCGTTGATTGGGTCTTTTCCTACAGGAGGGGAAGGCGCGAGAGGTCCCTGAGACCTGCTTGAAGCTCCTGCTATTATCCAGTAAAATAATAGTTTAAGAGGATAAACATGATCGATCGGGTTTTAATATTTGATACAACCCTGAGGGACGGTGAGCAGTCTCCGGGCTTCAGCATGAATGTTGGGGAGAAGCTCAGGATTGCCGAGCAGCTCAGGAAGCTGAGGGTTGATGTGATTGAGGCGGGATTCCCCATTGCATCAAAGGGGGACTTCGAGGCTGTGAAAGCAGTTGCCAAGACCATCAAGGGCCCGCAGATCGCTGGCCTTGCCCGGACTGAAAATGCAGATATTGACAGGGCCTGGGAAGCGGTCAAATTCTCTGAGCGGCCAAGGATCCATACCTTCATAGCCACCTCGGATATACATCTCAGATACAAGCTCAAGAAGAGCCGTGAGGAGGTCCTGAAGGATGTTGTCCGCGCTGTAAAGAGGGCAAGGCGCTATACGGACAATGTGGAGTTTTCCGCCGAGGACGCAACAAGGAGCGATACCGAATACCTGATAAAGGTCGCCAGTGCTGCTATTGAGGCCGGGGCAACAACGATCAACATCCCTGACACAGTGGGATATACAACACCTAACGAATATTACAAACTTATAAAAACTATAAGGGAGGAGGTCAGGGGGATAGACGATGTCATCATAAGCGTTCACTGCCATGATGATCTCGGTCTTTCCACATCCAACTCCCTGACTGCAGTTCTTGCAGGGGCAAGGCAGGTTGAGTGCACGGTAAACGGAATAGGTGAGAGGGCAGGAAACACAGCCCTGGAGGAGGTTGTTATGTCCCTCAAGACAAGAAGGGACATCTTTGGCATTGACACCAACATCGCTGCAGACCAGATCTACCCAACAAGCAGGCTGCTGACGCAGATCACGGGCATAATGGTTCAGCCGAACAAAGCAATCGTGGGGGGCAATGCATTTGCCCACGAGGCAGGCATCCACCAGGATGGGGTTCTTAAGAAGAAGATAACCTACGAGATAATGACCCCGGAATCAATCGGCATCCCGTCCAATATCCTGGTGCTGGGCAAGCACTCGGGAAGGCATGCCTTCCGCGAGAGGCTCAAGGCCCTCGGATACGATCTTGCCAGCGATCAGATTGAGGTCGCTTTCCATGCATTCAAGGCCCTGGCTGACAAGAAAAAGGAGGTCTTTGACGAGGACATCGAAGCCATTATCGCAGATGAGGTGATCGAGATTCCGGAAAAGTATAGCCTTGTGTCTTTGAATGTAGTGAGCGGAAGCGAGGCAATCCCGACTGCCACCGTCCAGCTCAAGAGGGACGGCCAGCTCCTGAGGGATGCGGGTTTCGGTGACGGCCCTGTTGATGCGACATACAAGACCATTGCGAAGATGGTTGGAACGAAGAGCAAGCTCCTAAAATACTCGGTCCAGGCGATCACGGGCGGGACTGAGGCCCAGGGAGAGGTGACTGTGAGCCTGGAGGAGGATGGGAGGAGCGTGGTGGGCCGGGGCGCCCATACTGATATCATTATGGCCAGCGCAAAGGCCTATATAAATGCCCTGAACAAGCTGGAGCACTTCAAGCAAATGAAACGGCTTTACAGGAAGTGATCCTGTCAGGTCGGCTCATGACAATTTCAGAGAAAATTTTGGCCGTCCACTCCGGACGAAAGAGGGTAGAACCTGGCGATCTCGTCATGGCAAGGATTGACCTTGCCGTTGGGAACGATGTAACTGCGCCAATTGCTATTGCTGAATTCAAGAGGGCTGGCGCAAAAAAGGTTTTCAACAGGAACAAGATCGTCCTTGTGCCGTCACATTTTGCGCCCAACAAAGACATACCCTCGGCTGAGCAGTGCCTGATCTTGCGCGAGTTTGCCAGGCAGCAGGGCATAAAAAATTATTTCGAGGTCGGAGAAGCAGGGATTGAGCATGTTCTCCTTCCAGAGAAGGGCTTGGTCCTTCCCGGAGATCTCGTTATTGGCGCGGACAGCCATACATGCACAATGGGTGCGCTCGGAGCCTTCTCTTCTGGAATCGGTTCCACAGACCTTGCTGCAGCCATGATTAGCGGAGAAGCATGGTTCAGGGTTCCTGAATCAGCGAAATTTATTTATCGCGGCAGGAGGAACCCGTGGGTTACAGGGAAGGATCTTATCCTCTACACCATCGGCAACATCGGTGTTGACGGAGCACTTTACAGGGCAATGGAATTCTCAGGCGACACCATCTCCTCCCTTCCGATGCATGACAGGTTTACCATGTGCAATATGGCCGTGGAGGCAGGGGCAAAGAACGCTATTATTGTTCCTGACCGGATAACCCGTGAGTTCGTAAAAAAGCATTCCCGGGGCCCAAGAAAGCCTGTTTTTTACAAGAGCGATGGCGATGCGAAATATGCCGATATCAGGGAATACGATGTATCAAAGATTGAGCCGCAGGTTGCATTTCCTCATCTTCCGAGCAATGCGAGGCCCATCAGCAAGGTAGGAAACATCCCTGTTGATCAGGCATTCATAGGGTCATGCACAAACGGTCACCTTGAAGACCTGAGGCTTGCAGCCAGTGTAATAAAAGGGAGGAAGAAGGCTGCCGGGGTCAGACTGATCGTCATACCAGCGACCCCCTTGATCTATTTTCAGGCAATGAAGGAGGGCTTATTTTCAATATTCCTCAATGCCGGCGCAGTAATCAGCACCCCGACCTGCGGCCCCTGCCTGGGCGGATATATGGGTGTGCTCGCAAAAGGGGAGAGATGCGTCTCAACAAGCAACAGGAACTTCAGGGGAAGGATGGGCTCGCCGGATTCAGAGGTTTATCTTGCCAACCCTGCTGTTGCAGCGGCCTCTGCTGTCCTCGGAAGGATCGCTGGACCGGACGAGCTTTGACAGGAGGATTGGAGCGATGCTGAGGGGAAGGGCATGGAAATTCGGGGACGATGTCAACACCGATATTATTATTCCAGCGAAGTATCTGAACACATCAGACCCCAAGGTGCTTGCCCGACACTGCTTTGAGGGGGTAGATCCTGGGTTTTCCATGAAGGTGAAGAAAGGGGATATAGTAATCGCAGGGAAGAATTTTGGGTGCGGTTCATCCAGGGAACATGCCCCAATTGCTCTTAAGGCAGCCGGAATATCCTGTATCGTTGCGCGGAGCTTTGCCAGGATTTTTTACAGGAATTCCTTTAATATGGGGCTCTTGATCCTTGAAAGCCGTGAGGCAGCGGATGCCATTGGTCAGGGGCACGAGGTTGAGGTGGATCCAGGCGCAGGAATAATAAAGGATAAAACCTCTGGCAGGGTATTCAAGGCAAAGCCAATCCCAGGGTTCATGCAGGAGCTGGTTCGCAAGGGAGGATTGATGAAATACATAATTCGGAGGGTAAGACATGGCAAGGGATCGAAAATATAAGATCGCTGTCATTGCCGGGGATGGCACAGGTCCCGAGGTCATCGCTCAGGGATTAAAGGTGCTTCGTTCCATATCCAGGAAGGAGGGATTCAAGTGCATATTGAAAAATTATGACCTCGGAGGCAAGAGATATTTGAAGACCGGAGAGGTTCTGCCCGATTCTGTCCTGAAGGAGATCAGGAAGATGGACGCAATCTACCTCGGAGCTATCGGATATCCCAAGGTGCCTCCGGGCATCTTGGAGAAGGGCATACTTCTTCGCCTGAGATTTGAGCTTGACCTCTATATCAACCTTCGTCCGGTCAAGCTCTTTCCCGGGGTGGACACACCTCTAAAGGGCAAGGGTCCAGATGACATTGACTTTGTTGTTATCAGGGAAAACACAGAGGGCCTATACACCGGGACCGGCGGATTCCTCAAGAAGGGCACGCCGGACGAGATCGCAATCCAGGTGTCCATTAACTCACGCAAGGGTGTGGAGAGGTGCCTCAGGTATGCCTTTGACTACACGAGGAAAAGAGGCAAGAGGAAGAAACTCACGCTCTGTGGGAAGACCAATGTCCTGACATACGCATTTGACCTCTGGGAAAGGACCTTCCATGAGGTTGCAAAGGAATACCCTGATATTCAGACAGATTATGCGCATGTTGATGCAACATGCATGTGGATGGTCAAGAACCCTGAATGGTTTGATGTGATCGTCACGGACAACATGTTCGGAGACATCATTACCGACCTTGGGGCCATGATCCAGGGTGGCATGGGTATTGCATCTGGTGGAAATATAAACCCGGGCAAGGTCTCAATGTTTGAGCCAATCGGGGGGTCTGCCCCAAAATACACCGGGCAGAACAAGATAAACCCGCTGGCAGCCATATTGGCCTGCCAGATGATGCTCGAGCACCTGGGTGAGAGGGCAGGCGCAAGGAAGATTGAGAACGCTGTGAAAAAGGCTGTGAAAAATGATATAAAAAGTATGTCAGCAGGCAAAATGGGCATGGGAACATCAGAGGTTGGTGACCTGATCGTGAGATATATAGAGGAGGGAGCAGGTAACAGATGAAGAAAGGCGGTTATAGGGTTGCAGTAGCAGGGGCTACCGGCGCAGTAGGTCAGGTGATGCTGGAATGCTTCCAGGAAAGGAAGTTCCCTGTGAAGGACCTGAGGCTCCTTGCCTCAGAGCGCTCAGTGGGTAAGACCCTAAAGTTCAACGGGCAAGACATAAAGGTGGAGAAGCTGGGCAAGGATTCCTTCTCAGGGATTGAAATCGCCCTATTCTCAGCAGGGGCATCAAGGAGCAAGGAATTCTGCCCGAGCGCTGCAGAAGCAGGAGCAGTATGCGTTGACAACAGCTCGGCCTTCAGAATGGAAAAGGACATTCCCCTTGTTGTTCCAGAGATCAATCCCAGGGACATTGCAATGTATAAGAATAAGGGGATAATCGCCAACCCGAACTGCACAACAATCGTTGCCATCATGCCCGTGAAACCGCTCCACGATTTCGGCAGGGTCAAGAGAATGGTTGCTTCCTCGTATCAGGCTGTTTCTGGCGCAGGCGCAAGGGCAATGGCAGAGCTTGATGCCCAGGTCCGGGCATACGCCAGGGGAGAATCCCTGTCTGTCAACGCCTTCCCCCATCAGATTGCCTTCAACCTGATCCCCCATATTGATGTCTTTCTGGAGAACGGATTCACAAAGGAGGAAATGAAGCTTTTGAATGAGTCAAGGAAGATCCTGGGGGACCCTGAAATCCAGGTCTGCGCCACCACTGTGAGGGTCCCTGTGTTCAGGGCGCATTCCGTATCTATGAATCTGGAGACAGAGAAGAAGATCACTGTCCAGAAGGCAAGGGAGCTTTTCTCATCTTTTCCAGGCTTGAAGCTCCTTGACGAACCTTCTTCCAATTCCTATCCCATGCCCCTTTTCGCGGCTGGCAAGGACGACTGCTATGTGGGCAGGATAAGGGAGGACATATCAGTGAAAAACGGGCTCTGTTTCTGGGTCGTGGGCGACCAGCTCAGGAAGGGGGCAGCGCTCAATGCCATCCAGATCGCAGAGGTCCTAATAAGGGACTATTTATGATGGTAAGAAAAGCTCTCATTGTCCTGGCGCTTGTATGTTTTTTACCCCGGATTGCGGATGCAGCGGCATTTCCCAACAGTATTTCCACTCAGACTTTCACTGCGGCAACCAGCAAGACCTATGACCTTTCCCTCTCGTCGTCCAAACCTCCCAAATACCTTGCCTATTCTGATAATGTGAGTGCCATAGGTTGGATCGATCTGATTACTGGCGCAATTAGTTACCCAACCTATTCTTTTTCTTACCCAAAAGGTATTGCAATCAAATCCGATGATTCCTATGTTTATGTGGCTGATTATGGAGCAAACTACCTTAGGCTGGTAAGGGTGTCCAGTCAACAGGTTGAAACCTCTGTTGCAGTAGGGACATCACCCTGGGGATTGGTATTGAGCGGGAGCACGATCGGGGTGACAAATTATGGGAGTTCCAATGTTATGGCTGTTGACACCTCAACGGGCGGTGTTGTGGCAACAGTTACGACCGGCAACAATCCAAAAGGGATCGCCATCAAGGGAGACGGATCCAAGGTTTATGTGGCGAACTCCGGCTCTACCTACGGAACAGTGATCAATATATCATCCCTGACAACAGGCCAGATCCCCCTGGGTTCGGTCTCAGTGGATGTTGCACTGAGCGAATATGGAAGGGCTTATTTTGTCATGAGCAATGGAACGATACAGGCCGTTAATATTAGTGACGATTCCCTGAATGGTGCTCCTATAACGATCGGAGGGTTTCCCCGCAGTGTCGCAGTCCTCTCTTCCGGCGGTTATGACTATGTATATGTGACCGGCTCACCATTGAATGGCGTCACCATCGTGGAGTTCCCTGTGACACCCTCAGAGTGTCCGGGGGCAGCAACGCGCATTCTGCAAACGATCACCGGAATCTTTGGCCCTGAGGATATTGTCATCCAATCCGATGGAGCCAAGGCATATGTAGCCAGGAGTTCGGGCAGCACCATCATTGTTCTTGATAAGGGAGGCCCAATCCCGGCGATTAAAAGCGGATATTATAGTTGCCTCAACGGGACAACACAGTCAACCACAGCCGTTTCTTTTGCCACGAATAGTTATGGAGGGAATTATCAGGTTGAGATAGGTGGGGCAGGGATAACAGGATGCGGCACCATCCTTGCCTCCGGGACAATAGCAGGGTCTTCCAGCGCCCAGTTCTCTGTCAGCGCCGCAGACCTCACTACATCTACATATAATGTGACCCAGGATTATTCTCTTTATGTCTTTGTCACGGATTCTATTGGGAGGACCGGAAGCGCCGGATTCGGCATCACATTGGATACGATCCCACCCTCTACAGCGACGGAGGTTCAGGCGAAGAGCGGAGACGGAGAGGTGGAATTGTCCTGGACCCCTCTTTCAGGGGATGTTGCAGGCTACTATATCTATTTCACAACAGACACAGGTGGATCAGGAAAAATAAAAACAGGCCTAATCTCTTCGCTCACCATTAAGAACCTTGAGAATAATATCCTTTACTATTTCACGGTCACTGCATACGACTGCGCCAGTAACGAGGGACCGACCTCTAATCAGGTCAGGGCATTTCCCGGGCATGTGCGCGGCCCTGCTGAGCGTGCAGGAGAAGAGGGAGGATGCTTCATTGCCACAGAGGTATTTGGTCCCCTGTCCTTTGAGGTGGAGGTCCTCAGGACTTTCAGGGACAAAATTATTCTGTCATCCGAGCCGGGGAAATGGTTTGTTTCTTTGTATTATAAATATTCACCTTTCTGGGCTGTATTCCTACATAATCGACCCTTTCTAAAGGGACTTGTTCGCATAGCCCTTGTCCCTGTTGTGTTTGGCGCATGGCTCATCCTTGAGGGAGCGGCTTCAAAGGTGTTTTTCCTCTTATTGCTTATTTCTGGAATAATTTTTGCAGTATATAAGAGGAAATGGCTCGAGGCCTAACACTATTACCCTTCATATTATTGTGCTTTTTGCCTTCCCAGGCCCTTTCAGGGGAGAGTAGCGGTTTCTCCTTTGGTGTGGGCGGTGGGGCATATCGCCCCAGAGAATATACAAATAATACTGTAATCAGGGACAATTTTGGGACGGATGGAACTTTTATGGGCAGGCTTGAGCTTGGGTGGGTCATACACAGGCTCGTAAGCCTTGAGGCCAGTGCAGGGTATTTTCAGGCAACAAATACCTTTACCGAGACAGCCATCGCTTCTAATGGAGAACCGTTTACGCGCTCAGCGGATTACACTATCCATGTTGTTCCCTTAGACCTCTCTATTGTTTTCAAGGCTGATTTTTTTGAGGGGCAGGTCGTAATCCCATATCTCGGGATTGGAGTTGATGAATACTATTTTAACCAGCAGGGGAAGGATGGGCTCTGGGGAGGGAAGTGGGGCTCGCACGGCCTTGGAGGACTCAGACTCTTTATGAACCCTATTGATCCGAAACACACTGGAAACCTCAAGGCAGACTACGGGATTGACGCCGTCTATCTGGATCTCCAGGGGAAGTATGCGGTGGCCTATCGTCACCTTGGCGGCTCAACCGAGGGCTTTGACTTCTCCGGCTGGCTTTTCACCGCCTCGTTTTTATTTGAGTTTTGAGGAACATAAGGCTCATCCTGGAATACGTCGGAACGAACTACCACGGCTGGCAGTTCCAGCCCAATGTCCCTACGATCCAGGGGACTCTTGAAGAAAAGCTGTTCCTGATAACAAAGGAGCGCTTGAAAGTTGTCGGAGCCGGAAGGACTGACGCAGGGGTTCATGCCCTTGGTCAGGTTGCAAATTTCATCACACAGAGCACTGTCCCAATAACAGCGTTTGAATCGGGCCTCAACAGCGTCCTTCCCCCTGATATCGTTGTGTTGGCAGCAGACGAGGCTGCACCTGACTTTGATTCCAGGAAGTCTGCTAAAAGCAAGGCTTACCTCTACAGCATACTCAACAGAAAATCGCCTTCTGCTGTTCGGAGAGACCTTGCCTGGTGGATTCCCGAGACCCTTGATCTCAATGCAATGATAGATGCTGTCCGATTCATCCCTGGCAGCCGCGATTTTTCGAGCTTTCAGGCAGCCGAGCACGATATGCCCGATCCGCACAAAACGGTCTTCTCCTGTTCTCTCAAGAGAGAGGATGATATGATCCTCCTTGAAATCGAGGCAGACGGCTTTCTAAGGCACATGGTGAGGATCATTGTAGGGACATTGGTGGAGGTTGGAAGGGGAAAGCTTGCTCCATCTCAAGTTGAAAAAATCATTGAGGCCAGGGATAGGAGAAGGGCAGGTCCCACAGCCCCTGCTTATGGTTTATGCCTTGTTGGCGTCAAATATTGATCAATTTAATTTAATGACAGGATCGGAGGTGCATCGTGACAGAATATATTGTGGTTTATGTGACAGCCGGTTCAAAAGCTGAGGCTGAGAATATTGCAAGCGCCCTTGTCAAGGAAGGGCTGGCTGCCTGCGTGAATATTGTTCCCAGGGTCATTTCCAATTATGTATGGGAGGGAAAATTCTGTAAGGAAGAAGAGGCCATGCTCATCATAAAGGCAAGGGCCAGGGCCTTTCCGCGCATTGAGAAAAGGCTGAGGAGCCTCCATTCATACAAGGTCCCCGAGATCATTGCCGTTCCCATAATAATGGGCTCCAGGCCCTATCTATCCTATCTATCAGGGGCAACACAAGAGAAACCCTGATTTCACCTTATAGGTCATTGCGAGGAATGAAATGACGAAGCAATCTCAGAGATTCCTCTCCGCCAAAGGCGGATTCGGAACAGGCTCCGCAATCTCATATTGAGTTAGACCCTTGCCTTTGCTACGATCTGTATAAATATGGGAAAAATCAGGGTCATGTCCGACGATCTTGCCTCTAAGATCGCTGCAGGGGAGGTTGTGGAAAGGCCAGCCTCAGTGGTGAAGGAGCTTGTTGAGAACTCTATTGACGCAGGGGCGGATCGCATAGAGGTGGATGTCCATGAAGGGGGAAAGCGGCTTGTCAGGGTGACTGATAATGGAGAGGGGATGGACAGGGAGGACTCCCTCCTTGCCTTTGAGAGGCATGCGACAAGCAAGATTTCCGCCGCTGAGGACCTTTTCAGGATAGCAAGCCTTGGTTTTAGGGGAGAGGCGCTTCCGAGCATTGTCAGGGTCTCCAGGACAGAGATGGTCACGCGGAAAAAGGGTAATGAGACCGGAACACGGTTGAAGATCGAGGGGGGAAAAATTAGCAAGGTGGAAGAGGTAAGCTCTGCACAGGGGACAATGGTCAGGGTTGAAGACCTCTTTTTCAATACCCCTGCGAGGAGAAAATTCCTGAAGAGCGAGTCCGTGGAATACGGTCATATCTGGGATGTCCTCAGCCGGTTCCTGCTTTCACACAACAGGATTCACTTCTTTATCTTCAAGGATGGCAAGGAGGTTCTGAACGCACCGCCTGCATCCAATAGAAAAGAGAGGGCTGTCCTCGTGTTTGGACAGGAAACCGCAGAAAGCCTATATGAATTTGAATTTTCCGCAAGCGCTGGAGACATATATGCGCTTGCCTCGGGTCCATCCGTGCATAGGTCTTCTTCGCGGGGTTTGTTTATCTTTGTGAATGGAAGATTTGTCAGGGACAGGAGCCTCACACATGCAGTTTCAACTGCATACTCCAGGGCTCTGACCAGGGGGAGGTGGCCGGTTGCCGTCATCTATCTCCAGGTTCCGCCCCATGATCTTGATGTTAATGTCCATCCCTCAAAGATCGAGGTGAGGTTCAAAAGGTCAAAAGAGGTCTATGAGCTTGTCCTTTCAAGCATTGAGGTTTTCCTCACAAAGGCGACCTGGCTCGGGAAAAGGATGGAGCGAGCCCCTGTTTCCCTTCCCTCGGCGGCGAAAGAAAGGGTATCGGCCTATCGTCCCCAGGCAAAAGAACCCGAACAATCTTCTTTCAAGTGGGAAAGGAGAAAATACGGGGGTGCGCCGGTTTATTCGTCCCTTCAGATCATTGGCCAATCCAAAGATACATATATCATCACCCAATCGCAGGATGGTCTTATCATCATTGACCAGCATGCAGCGGCAGAGAGGGTTTGCTTTGTCAGGCTCAGAGAGGGCTATGAGTCCCATCAGCCCTTGCGCCAGCTTCTTCTCATCCCCCAGACCATTGAGCTATCTTTTCATCAAGCCCAGGCCCTAACTGCCAATATCGTTCCTCTAAAAAGGCTCGGGATAGAGCTTGAGCCCTTTGGGAAATCCACATTCCTCCTCAAGGCAGTCCCTTCATCGCTTGTGGACACGGATTATTCAGCCCTTCTTTCAGACATTGCAGAGTCGCTTCCCGACAGGGGCGGGGAGAAGGAGTTTGAGAAAAGGCTGGATGGGGTACTTTCACGGATGGCCTGCCATTCCTCTATCAGGGCAGGCAGGCCCCTCCAGAAGGCAGAGATGGAGCATCTTCTTCGCGAGCTTGACCAGGTTGAGTTCTCTGCCTTCTGTCCGCACGGCAGGCCGGTTGCCCACACGATCTCCTTTGCCGAGATTGAGGGGAAATTTGATAGAAGGTAAACAAATGGAAGCCCTTCAGAAGATCACGGTAATCTGCGGGCCTACTGCGAGCGGGAAGACCTCTTTGGGCGTTCAGCTCGCCAGCCGGTTTGACGGCGAGGTCATTAATGCGGATTCGAGGCAGGTTTATATCGGCATGGACATAGGGACATCCAAACCGACAAAAGAAGAAATGGCTGGCATTGCGCATCACATGATCGATCTCGTCTTTCCAGACGAGGAGTTCAATGCCTATATGTTCAAGGAGATGGCCAGGAAGAAGGTAGAGGAGATTGCAAGGAGAGGGAAGAGGGCGATTGTTGTGGGAGGGACAGGCTTATATATAAAAGCCCTTGTCAGCGGTCTTGTCCGTGGCATAGCTCCATTCAAGGAGATAAGGAGGGTCCTCAAGGATGATCTTGCTGTTAGAGGACCGGTAGAGCTTTATGAGCGGCTGAAGCGGGTAGATCCGTCGTCTGCAGACCGGATCGCTTCAAAAGATTCACAAAGGGTCATAAGAGCTCTGGAGGTATATCTTGCAACGGGCACACCCCTTTCGTCCCTCCAGGAGGCCCATGGGTTCAGGGAACAGCCATACAATGTCCATTGGATAGGAGTGCTTCTTCCAAGGAAGATCTTGTATGAGAGGATTGACAGAAGGGTGGATGAAATGTTCAAAAGGGGTTTTATTAATGAGGTGTCAGGCTTGAGAGATAAGGGCTTTAATGAGGCCCTGCCATCAATGAAAACACTTGGATATTCTGAGTTGGGGGATTATTTGGCGGGCAGATGCGGGCTTGAGGAGGCAAGGGAGAATATCAAGAAAAATACAAGAAGGTTTGCAAAAAGACAGATGACATGGTTCAGATCCGTGAAAGGCATAGAGTGGTATGAACCTGAGGAGACAGAGAGGATATTAGAATCAGCGATGAGGTTCTATGATCACCCAGCCCCTTGACTTTGAGAAGCAAATCTTTGAACTGGAGAAAAGGATTTCAGATCTCCAGCATTTATCCTCCATAGGCGAACTTGATACAGCAGAGGAGGTGGAGAAGCTCCAGGCCAGGGTTAAGAAGCTCCTAACGGAGACATTCTCAAGGCTGACGCCCTGGCAGATAGCCCAGCTCTCACGGCATCCTGACCGTCCCCATACACAGGATTATTTTTCTCTAATCTTTGAGGACTTCATAGAACTGCATGGAGACCGCTGCTTCAGGGACGATCCCTCCATTGTTGGAGGAATGGCCGTGCTTGGAGGGAGGTCATGCGTTGTCATAGGACACCAGAAGGGGAGGACGACAAAGGAGAATATCCAAAGAAATTTTGGGATGCCTCATCCTGAGGGATATAGAAAGGCCATGCGCCTCATGGAATTGGCTGAAAGGTTCAAAAAACCGCTCATAACATTTATTGATACTCCCGGCGCCTTTCCAGGGATTGATGCCGAAGAGCGAGGCCAGGCAGAGGCAATAGCAAGGAGCATCTCAACCATGACGAGCCTTGTTGCACCCATCATTGTTGCCATCATCGGGGAGGGTGGAAGCGGCGGAGCGCTTGCACTGGCAGTAGGCGATCGCGTCCTGATGATGGAGCACGCCATTTATTCGGTTATCTCGCCCGAGGGATGCGCATCCATTTTATGGAGGGACGGAGACAGAGCAGAGAAGGCGGCCCCGCTTCTCAAAATGACGGCCCAGGAGATAATCCAGTCACCGGGCATTATAGACGAGATCGTGAAGGAGCCGCTCGGCGGTGCCCACCGTGATAGCGAGGGGGCTGCAAGGTTACTCAAGGAGGCTCTTCTAAGGCACATGAAAGAGCTGGACGAAATACCCGTTGAAGAACTCCTGAAAAGCCGGTTTGAGAGATACAGGAAGATTGGGCCATTTGCAGAGAAGAAATGAGGCAATATGCCCCACAATATTGGTTCATATCCACTTTTTACGCTGAAAGGGCTGCTTTAGGCATGATGAAACTTGGCATATAAATTGGAGTATTTCAAGGTAAGATGCCCAAAAGTATCGTCGGATTAGATATTGGGACCCATTCAATTAAGGTTGTTGAAGTCCGAGGAGGATTAAAAAAGCTTGATATTGTGAGCTTCGCCGAGGTTCCCTCTGCCGAAGGTGTGACGCACCTATTTAAAGAGGGTGCAGGGTCCAGGGCCATGGTGGTGACAGCGATTCCCCAGGCATCCATGAGGGTTGTTTCCCTTCCCTTCCGCGACGAGAGGAAGATTGAGCAGGTTATTCCTTTTGAGTTGGAACAACATATTCCATTTCCCCTTGATGAAGTGGTGGTGAGCTGGCATATACTCGGGAGCGCAGCCCCCCAGGGGACGGACAAGGATCGGAATGCCACGGGAATCCTTGCGGCCGCCGTTCAGAAGTCAGCCTTGAAAGAATTCCTTGAGGGTTTATCGCCAGCCGGAGTGGATCCCGTAATTGTTGACCTTGATGCACTCGTTCCTTCAAGCCTCTCGTCAATAACTAATATAACGGATGAACCCACAGCACTTCTTGATATTGGCAAAAGCAAATCCTCGTTCACTGTGTTCTCAGGAAAGCAGATGTGCTTCGCGAGGATCATGCCATCTGGAGGGGAAGAACTAACAAGAGCAATTGAGAGAAAGACCGGGCTTTTGAGAGACGAAGCCGAATCAGCAAAGATACAATATGGGCTTGACGAGGGAGAAGATGGGAAGTATGCGGGCATCATAAGGAAGTCCCTTGAAGGTTTCGCTATCCAGATCTCGCAGACCCTCCTCTCTGTCAGGGAATATACAGGCGTGAGTGTTGAAAGGCTTCTTCTCCATGGAGGCGGGGCGAGGCTAAAGGGGCTCTGTGAATTTCTCTCAGAAAAGCTCGGCATTGAGGTTGGTCTGCTGGAGCTGAAGCTGTCATTGCCTGCATCACTTGATCCCATTGTGTTCGGCAAGGCCATCGGTCTTGCCATGCGTGGAGTGGGGCGCATCAAGGGTTCCTCAACCATCAACTTCAGGAAGGGAGAATTTATATACCACTCGCCGCGTGAGGAGATCTCAGGGAGGCTCAAGGTTGCCGGGGCTTTAATCGGGGCAGGGATCCTGCTTGGTCTCGTGAGCATGAGCGTGTCTATGGTGTCCAAGGAGATGGGACTGAAAAAGCTGATGCAGGACCAAAAGCGGATATTCTCCTCTACATTTCCAGAGCTTTCTGTCCCAGAGGATCCCCTCAGCGAGATGCAGGCCCTGGTCTCACGGGAGAGGACAGGGGGGGCAGGCGGCAGCACATATAAAGTCATTGACATACTCAGGGAGATGTCGTCAAGAGCGCCAAAGGACATTAGGGTTGATATTCGCGAGCTGAACATTGATTTGACAAAGATCAGGCTCTTGGCCGACACAGAGTCGCTTGAGGCTGTAGACAAGATCGTCTCCGAGTTGAGGAAGGCTGAGATTTTCTCCGATATAAGCGTGCTGGATACCCGCAGGAGCGCCGATGGGAACAGCGTCAATTTTCAGCTTTCGCTTTCCTTGAGGTCAAAGTAGATGAACTTGATCCCGCCAGAGCTTCTAACCCGCTTCAGGAGAATAGAGGAATTGCTGAGGGAATATCTGGGGAAACTGCAGGCCCTTTATAGAGGGCTTGCCCCCCGCGAGAGAATTTTGGTCTCCGCGGCTGTAGGGGTGACCCTGATCGTTATCCTCGATCTTGCAGTTGTGGCCCCTTTGGCCAGAAGGGCACAAAGGCTTGAAAGGCAGATTGAAAGAGCACAAAAGGATTTTCAGGAGATGTCTGCCCTGAGCGATGAGCACAGGAGGCTTGAGGCCCTTCTCAAAGGGGTGAAACCAATACCAAAAGACTTTTCCTTCTTTCATCACATGGAGAACATCGGCATCCAGAGCGGCGTGAAAATAGACTCCATCAAGCCAGGGGCTGTCAACTCAATGGGAACGATGAAGGAGGTGACATACAATGTCAGAATTGACAAGATCAACCTCTTTCAGCTTGTTGACCTTCTTTACAGGATTGAGAGAAACCAGGAATACCCCATGCTGGTCAACAGGATCAGCATCAGGCCCCAGGTCAGGGACCGACAATTTCTGGAGGTCTCGTTTCAGGTAACGATTATGACAATAGGATGAAGAGGTTGATTGCAAGGTTAAAGATGGCGCTGCTGCGCCTCCCTTATGCTCTCAGGGCTATGTTACGCATCAGACCTTATGTAGAGAGGATCAGTTACTTCATCCAGGAACAGCGCAAGCAGATCCTAATAATAGCGGGTTACATCGTCTATGGTCTTGCCCTTTTTATTTTCTTCGCCTATCTAACCTTCCCTTTCAATGATATGAGAGGAAGGGTTGAATCCCTCATTGAAGATGCCCTTTCAACCGGTGTTTCGATCAATGCCATTGAGCCGTCAATAATTCCTGGCCTTATCCTCAAAGGGATCACCATATCCAATTCTCTTGATGGAGAAGGGCCCGCTGTTAGAATTGACAGGCTCAGGCTCAGGATAGGGCTCCTTCCCCTGCTCTGGGGTTCATTCAGATTATCAGGCAAGGTGTCCCTCTACGGCGGTCAGGGATGGGGGAGGGTAAAATACAGGAAAGATTTCCTTGATATCGTCCTGGATTTCAAAGGGATCAACCTGGAGGATATGGACTATACGGAAAAGAGGTGGGGCTTGAAATTCAAGGGTTCTCTCTCGGGTGGGATTATGTTCACCGGCTCCAGCACAGATGCCTCACAGCTCAAGGGAAAGGCATACTTAAGACTCAAGGGGGGCGGTATATGGGAGTCGTCATTTTTCTCCCTTCTCACGATCCCGGCCATGGATTTTGAAGACACAGAAGCGAACATGGTGTTTTCATCCGGAAAAGCAGTCCTTGAGGATTTCCGTTTGAAAGGAAAGGATGCTGAGTGTGTTCTATCGGGAGATATATTACTTCAACCTTCTATCGGGCAGAGCCTTCTGGGTTTTCATGGGAGATTCAAGCTCTCTGAGTCCCTGGCCGGCTCGTTCAGTTCTTTCCTTCCCTATGTAAACCTGCAAAAGGACGGCCAGGGATATTACCTCTTCTCCATTACCGGTAGCCTCTCTGCTCCCTGGTTCAAGAACTGAAAGATGCGCTGGTCTCTTTCGGTCTTAACGGTAATTCTGTTGTGGGCATTTTTTCCTATTCATGCTGAATGCTCAAGCATCCATCCGCTTTTAAGGCAGCTCGCGGATGGAAGGATCTCTCTGGAACATCTCAGGAAGTCAAGGATTGTTCTCGATGAAAGCGAGCAAATGGTAAGGGTCTTCATCGCAGGTGAACCCATAGAGGAGCTTGAGAGGATAGTCAATCGGATTGGAGGAAAGACGCTGGGGAGGTATTCGGGTTTTATCTCGGCATATGTCCCCTTTGAAGGCATCAAGCAGCTGATGGTCAAACCCGTTTTATATGTTGAGCCTATCAGGAGACTTGTCCCACATCTTGATAAAAGTGTTCCTGCTATCATGGCTGATGCACCCCATTTGGGAATGGGACTCCCGAGGAGGTATATGGGGGACGATGTAATCGTCGGCGTTGTTGACCTGGGCATAGACCTTAATCACAAATCGTTTCTTTACCCGGATGGAAGCACGAGGATCATATCCCTATGGGATCAGACCGCTTCCTCAGGCATTCCTCCATACGGATATTATAAGGGCCGTGAATGCAGCGGTGAGGACATCAATAGCGGCAAATGTTATGAGGATGATTGCGACACTGGAGGTCATGGGACACATGTGGCAGGGATCGCAGCCGGAAGCGCATTCCCTTATCAGGGCGTTGCACCCTCTGCCCTTATAATCTTTGTCAAGACAAGCATGATACCGGACGATGTAATGGATGCCTTTGACTATATTGTTCGGAAGGCACGCTCCCTGCGCAAGCCGGTTGTTGTCAATCTTAGCGCAGGAATAGGCGATGGCCCGCATGACGGGACAACTCTTTTTGAAAAGCAGATCTCGGAAATTGTTTCTTCTGGGACGGCAGTTGTCGTTTCTGCCGGGAATGAGGGTGAATCGGGGACGATCCACGCAGGATACAGCATCTCTCCACAGGCTGAGATCAGGACAGCGATCATAATTCCTGGTGGAGATAACCGCGATGTTTTTATAGAGACATGGTTTTCAGGAGATATGGAGCTTAAAGTCGGTGTTGGTGTAGAGACTGAGGATGGAGGGACATTTTTAACACAGACAGGTCTCATCTCTGCCACGGACGAAGGTGAAGCCTTCAATCTTGATTACGGCACTGTCGGTATTGTTCCCACAAGTGTATCTTCAAACAGCATTAATCAGAACAGGGTGGATGTGAGAATCATACCTGCTGGAACCGGAAGCTACCAATGGGAGCTTATTTTGTTTTCCCCAACCACAGGGGAATCCTTCAGCGTGGATTCGTGGATCACGAGCGAAAACGCCGTATTCAGCCAATTTTCCGGGGAAAGATTTACAGGCGAGGTGGTCTCTGCCCAAGGCTTCACATACTTCACATTCATTGGAGGAGACTCACGAATGACAATAACCAGGCCTGCCTCTGCGCCTGGAGCGATCGCAGTAGGTTCGTTCACTTCAAAAAACTCATGGATAGATTCTTTGGGAAGAGAACAGGACTATGAAGCACAGATCGGAGACATATCCTATTTTTCGTCAAGGGGTCCCTCAAGAAAGGAATGGCTGACAGGGATGAAGCCGTCAGTCACAGCAGCCGGTGAGTATATTGTTTCGTCTTTATCCTCGTGTATTGACACAAGACCAGAATATATTGTTGAAGGGGGGGATTTCCGTGTCAACTCCGGAACAAGCATGGCAGGCCCCCATGTTGCCGGAGGCGTCGCACTTCTTCTTGACAGGAACCAATGGCTGACATCCGGGCAGATCACTTCTCTTATAGTAGGTAACACATTCAGCGATGCCTTCACGGGTTTCCCGCCCGATAAGGATGTATGGGGAAGCGGGAAGCTCGATGTCCTTGAAGCCCTGAAGAACACTCCAGAGGCCGGAATGGATACTACACCGCCAGTGATATCGGAGATCGCATTTAAGAAGACGATGAGATCGGTTTTAATCTCATGGAAGACAGACGAGCTGGCCTCCTCCATGGTAGAGGCATGGAAGGCCGGATCGCCAGACCTGCCGATTGTTTCAGGTGTAATGACCCCGAGCATCATCCACAATGTTCTGATTGACAACCTTGATCCCGGACAGAGATATGAGTTCCGTGTGTCATCAACGGATCCCAGGGGCAATACATCCGTGAACCATGTTGGTTCCTTCATGGTTCAGTTCGCCGGAAGGGGATGCGGAGGGTGCAGGACATCCAATGATGTCCCATCAGGCGAGGGCATTGTGATGCTTCTGCTCTTCTTTCTCCTTAGAAAGCTCTCATCTGGGCATTTTTGTTGAAGTTGCAACCGATTTCTGATATATAAACTCTGTTTATGGAGCAATATCCTCACCACGATCTCAGGCCGGGTATCCTTGTCGTTGATGATGATCCCGGGATCAGGGATACCCTCTGGGCAATCCTCAAGAAGGACTATCGGGCATACAGGGCAGCAACAGGTGAAGAGGCAATGGGTCTTATCACCCAGGAGGAGATCCATGTTGTCCTTTTGGATATTCTCCTTCCGGGGATAGGGGGCCTTGATGTCCTTAAATGGATCAAGGAGCGTTTTGAGGACATCGAGGTGATAATGATCACGGCGGTCAAGGATGTGGGCACTGCTGTTGAGGCAATGAAAAGCAGGGCATTCGACTATATAACAAAAGAATTTGATTACGATGATGTCCGCGCTGTGATCGAGAGGGCCCTGGAGAAGCAGAAGCTTTGCAGGCAGATCCAATACCTTCACTCGGAGATGAGCAACTATGTGGACGAAGACTTCGTTGTCGGGAGAAGCGTGTCCATCACCAATATCCTTGATGTTTTGAAGAGGGCCGCAGAGATTGAGACCACCGTCCTACTGCTCGGGGAGAGCGGGACAGGAAAGGAACAGTTGGCTCGATTCGTCCACAGGAACAGCCCGAGGGCGGATTTCCCAATGGTGACAGTTAACATGGCCTCCATTCCGTCAGAGCTTCTGGAAAGCATACTCTTTGGGCATGAAAAGGGTGCCTTCACAGGGGCTTACAGACAGCACATAGGAAAATTTGAGCTTGCTCACAGAGGGACCATTTTCCTGGACGAAATCTCCGATCTGAGGATCGACCTCCAGGGGAAGCTCCTTCGTGTGCTCCAGGAGGGGGAGATAGAGAGGGTAGGGGGCAATAAATCCATAACCGTGGATGTCAGGCTTATTGTTGCGTCCAATTCGGACCTGAGGGAGGCCATCGATAAAGGGACATTCAGGGAGGACCTATTTTATCGGCTGAATGTGATCCCAGTAAAGGTCCCGGCCCTCAGGAACAGGATCGAAGATATTCCAATTTTTGTGGACTTTTTTATAAAGAAATATAACAAGAAGTTCAGAAAAAATGTCAAGGGGATGCGCCAGGAGGCAGTTGATATCCTTTCCAAGAATTCGTGGCCCGGCAATATAAGAGAGCTGGAGAACCTGATCGAACGGCTAATAGCATTGTCAGAAACCGAATGGATCGGCCCCCAGAGCCTTCCCATCGAATACCATTTCCCTTCCTTTGTTCTGCCCGCCAAAGGAATGCCCCCTGCTGCAGAGGATAAGAGCGGGCAGCCCCCTATGCAGCAAGCGACCGATGCCCTGCGTTTTCCAAGTCCAAAGTCATCCGTCAGGGATGGGAACTTCCTTCGCGAATCCGTTCAGGCATTTGAGAGGATCTATATCTTCAGGGTCCTGGAGAGGAATAATTGGAACAGGAGGAAGGCATCGAGAGAGTTGAGGGTATCTCTTGCGACGCTCAAACGGAAGATCAAAAGCCTGAGGATCAGCACATTCAAAGGGGCGGAGGGCCACGATTAAATTAAAAGGGCTATGCACTTGACTCTTGTTAGCACATTATGTACCCTCTTTCTTCATGGAGG
>Ga0315308_1000198_pt1 | contig 32699 bp, 30 predicted proteins | sample TDP3_MG_FD_203078 | JGI IMG/M metagenome (GOLD analysis project Ga0315308, IMG submission 203078) | Freshwater sediment microbial communities from Lake Towuti, South Sulawesi, Indonesia - TDP3 | ecosystem: Environmental > Aquatic > Freshwater > Lake > Sediment | place: Indonesia: South Sulawesi...
AACTGATACTGGAACTATTGCTTGCCAGATGCCCCAACTCTAAGACCTTGCAAGACTTAGCTTCACAGATGGGATTGGAGCAAGTTAGATTCAAAATGGAAAATAAGGACTGCATCTTATGTGGCTTATGTGTAAGAATGTGTGCTGAGCAGATGGGTAGTGGAGCCATAGGTTTCGTGGGCAGAGGCCAAAAAAGAGAGGTGGTTACTCCCTTCCGTATGGCCAGTGAAATCTGCCGTAACTGCGGCGCCTGCATGTATATTTGTCCTGTAGTAGACCTGCATTGTCGTGGGGTTAAGTCTCCTGGAGAACTTTGCAACTCTTGTCTCGTAATAACCCCACAATGTTTAGGAAAGTACGACCAAGTCATGTGTACACTCGATTCATGTGGAGCATGTGTACAAAAGGAGGAAAAATAATATGAGCTATTCCAAACCAAATGCGAGCCCCGCAACCCTAACTAAGAATAGAACGGATCCATGTCCAGTCAGCGGGCTCTGCGTTACATGCATAGATGGATGCCCCGGTCCTTGCGAAGTAGCCAAATCTGCAATCAGAGGTAGCGAAGTCATATACCCCGCGCCTTTCGGAGTTATAACCACCGCATCCCAAAAGAACTATCCGGTGGACCTCTCCCACTTCAACATCATGGGAACAACAGTAGGAGCTGTCGGCATCGAAGCCGATAGTGACAAAGCCATATTTCCCAATGTAGACTTAGAAACCAAAATCGGTCAAGGTAAAGGCATAAGACTGACAGTTCCATGGTTCACCTGCGCACTTGGATCCACAAAAATTGCCCTCGACAATTGGAAAGAGCTAGCTATCGGCGCGGCAATATCAGGGAGCATGCAAGTAATAGGTGAAAACGTATGTGGCATGGATGCGAAGTCAAAATTCAACAATGGAAAAGTGATCCATTCACCAGAACTGGAATATAGAGTCAAAGCCTACAAAGAATGGCAAGAAGAAGGCTACGGCGCCATTGTTGTTCAAGCTAACATAGAAGATACACGACTCGGCGTCCATGAATATGCCATTTCGGATTTGGAGGTAGATGCCGTTGAACTAAAGTGGGGTCAAGGCGCTAAAGACATAGGCGGCGAAGTTAAAATCAAGGATCTGGAAAAAGCTCAACTTCTAAAGAAAAGAGGATACATAGTTCTCCCAGATCCTGAAAACCCAGACATTATTGAAGCATTTAAATCGGGGCATTTCAAAGAGTTTGAAAGACATTCCAGAGTGGGCATGGTTACTGAGGAGACCTTCGTCAGCAGAGTAAAAGAGCTCAGAAGCTTAGGTGCTAAGCACGTTTTCCTGAAGACTGGGGCTTACAGACCAGCAGATGTGGCAAGAGCTGTCAAATTTTCGTCATTGGCAAGAATTGACCTCCTTACCATTGACGGCGCTGGCGGTGGAACAGGGATGAGCCCTTGGCGTATGATGAACGAATGGGGAATACCCAGCGTAGAAATATGGTCATTGACGTATCAATATGCAGATAGACTGGCGAAGAAGGGAGAATACGTACCTGACATAGCCCTTGCAGGAGGCATTACAATGGAAGATCACATCTTCAAGGCGCTGGCTCTCGGTGCACCCTACGTCAAAGCTGTGGGTATGGCCAGAGCTCCACTCACCGCAGCGATGGTAAGTAAAAACGTAGGTCGGAGGATTACGGAAGGAAATCTACCCATCTACTATGGAAGATATGGAAACACCATCGAGGCAACCTTTATCGAAGCAGGCAGATTAAAGAAAAAGTTTGGGGAAAAGTTCAAAGACTTACCCACAGGCGCGATGGGCCTTTATACTTATAATCAGAGGCTGACCCAAGGATTGAAACAATTAATGTGCGGTGCCAGAAAATTTTCGCTTCAACACATAACTCGAGACGATATCGTTGCTTTAACTCCTGAAGCTGCAAAAGTGTCAGGGATTAACTATGTTATTGATGCCGATAAGGAAGAGGTAGAAAAAATCTTAGGCTAAGTAAACGCCTATGCAAATGCTGCCTTCAACTGTCTGCCTCAGCAGCAAATGTCCCGAGTTTAAGTGTGGTGGGCCGGGCAGGACTTGGACCTGCGACCTTCGCCTCTCTTAAGTTCAGATGCTGCGTAAGGGCGACGTCCTAACCATGCTAGACGACCGGCCCGTCTAAGCATTTCCGCCCTAGATATGGGATTGTGTCGTGATAAAAAAGTAGTGCCTTTTCTTTTTTTATCTTCCATGCCTTTCGTTTCTACGCGTTCTTTCCTCTCTTTTTCGCCAGTCTCGTTTACTCTGAGTCTCTATGAAAGGTCTCCGGCTACCGTGGTGTTCAGGGTATAATGCAGCCCTGTACTGGCTGATTTCTCTGTAGAAGCTCTCATAGTCAATGGAGCCTGAAGAAAGCGCCTCAATTATTCCGTTCAGTTTCAACTTAACCTCGGGCGAAGAGGCTTTATCCCAAGCCTCAGAATAAACCAGATAAGCCGCGTGAAACCTAAAATCCGAAGGTTTATCATTCAAAAGCTTAGACACGGCGGGTTTGGCTGTTGCTTCGTTGGCATTGGGTTCTTCTGTCATAGAGGTCTAGGCTCATTATTGCAAACAACATAGAGCGAGCGGCATTATAAACTTTTGTCTGAAACCTAACACGAAACACAAAAATAACCATACAACAAAACAATTATGGGCATCCTGCAGCGGGGTTGCCCTAGCCTGGTAGGGGGCAGTTCTGAACAAGCAAGCTCAGCTTAGAAGCCTAAGCCTGCTAAGCCTGTGGTCCTAAAAGGGCCGCGCGGGTTCAAATCCCGCACCCCGCGCCAACAAACCAATACTAGAAACTGGCATTTTGAAGAGTTCTTGAAAAGATTCGTTTTTGCTTGTTTTTCAATTAAAAAACCAAGAAAATTATTGATAGTGTAAATGTCACCCATGATAGATGAAATCTCAATAGATGGAGAGACTTAAGAGAACTAAGGGCTTCAGAGAGATAGACTTAATGCGCTTAGCTCGCATAAAGAGACTCTAAATAGGAAATCAATTCTAAATCTGCAAAGTGAAGTGTATGGCATCTAAAAAGTTTGGGGAAACAAAGGGACCATTCGTTGTGTGACTTTTCTTTACCTTGTATTTTGCCGTAACTATGTTATTTCGAGGCCCATCAAGTGGACAAATGCCACAAAACATAACGATTTGGCTAATCTTGGGTTTATTGATTGGAATTATAGAAGGTTATGGGGTAGTTCTTGTTTTTCTTGTTATTTTTTTGGCTCTTTGGGAAAAACAGCGTTCACTAAAGAAAATCTTTTCCAGTATCGGATTAAAAAGAACGGGTTTAGTCAAAAGCGTGCTCTGGAATATTGCCTTATTTCCGGTGTTAATGGTTATTGGCTTACTACTGATAGTGCTTAGTTCTTTCCTTGGACCCATCCCATTTTTGCATGCTTCTGTTTCCACCATTGAGCATTTTCCATCTTGGTATCGTTATTATATGATAATGTACGCGTTCTTTCCTGTTGCTGTTGTAGAAGAAGCATTTTCAAGAGGCTACATGCTCGACAGACTTATGCCTCAGCATCCTTCAAGCCTCGTAAAAGCTTTGCCAGCAATGCTCCTAAGTTCATTATTGTTCACTCTTTGGCATGTTCCAGGATATCTTGTTGGATACCAATTTTCAATCCCTTGGGTTATTGGCCTCTTAGCAGGCAATGTTTTCCCGATATCAGTGGTCCTAAGCGCAGCTTATGTTCGTGCAAGAACCAGAAACATCACTGGTCCAGTGCTTATCCATTTTCTGCTGGACGCTTTGCCAATTATTCTTACATTTTAGGGCGCCTGCCACAAATCATAATTCTCCTAAAACATTGCAGTAGTATACGGGCGAACAAACCGTGCCATTTACACCATTCCATTTCGGTCCAGCTTTGGGTTTCGGGCTTCCTCTCAGAAAATATATTCATGCACCCACATTCATATTAGCTAACGTAATAGTGGATGTGGAACCTTTCTTGGTGATTTTACTCAGGTTAAGGTATCCCTTACACGGATATTTGCATACATTTCTTCTAGCTTTCTTTTTAGGTCTTGTTCTTAGTTATGTGATGTTCTCTCTTGAAAGATTCCTGCATCCACTTTATGAATTGTTTTTATTGAAGCCGCGTGACAATTTGAATCTAAAATCTTTCATGTTTGCAGGTGCCTCAGGTACTTTGCTTCACGTTTTAATGGATTCGCCTCTTTACAGTGACATACACCCTTTCTTCCCACTAACAATAAATCCAATGAGTAATCCTGATCTGACATTAGAAATCTACAGTATCTGCGTGTGGATTGGAATCGCCGGAATAATGTACTATGTAGGCTTACTGGTTTTCTCAGCTTATAGACGCGTACGTACACAATAAGAATAGAATTTTTAGACTGCCGAATAAGATTAATGAGTGCATCTACTGGAATGCTGGGAGGCGCAAGAGCACAGTATCATCTTCGACAGACCTTCGTTTTCCTCAACATGTATCCTATCAATAAGCCAGAGGCCATGGTGACATTTGCCCCAGAAAAAATTAACGAAAATGGTAGAGTTACAGATGAAACAACAAGAAAATTCATAAGGGAATTGCTTGAGAACCTAGTCGCCTGGACTAGAAGATTAAGAGAGAAATTAAACCATACTAAAGAGGATATAACACCCGAATAATCAGATTTTGTAAGCACAGAATTTCCTCTCCGCTTTCAAACCGAAACAATAAAGTTTAATTGAACGTTAATATTATGGCTAACAGCCGTGGAGGTGCGTTAGTCATAATCATTCCTGTTCGCTGTTTCAGCTGCGGCAGCCTAGTTGGAGACAAGTGGGAAGACTTCGCCAGACGCGTCAAAGAAGGCGAAGACGCGGGCAAGGTTTTAAATAATTTAGGTGTTAAACGTTATTGCTGCCGCCGCATGTTGCTGTCACACGTTGAAGTAATAGACGAAATACTGAAGTTTTACGAAGAGGCCGGCAAACGCAAAGTGGCTAGAACATTTGAGTAGGAGACAAAACGAAACTTGTCCACGGTCATTAAGAGCATCAGTGCCCGCAAGGTCTTCAACATTCGGGGAGAAGAAACAATAGAGGTTGACGTTGCAACAGGCCACGGTTATGGAAGAGCCTCAGCACCTGCCGGAGCGAGCCGCGGAAGAGGCGAAGTGATCCCGTACCCCGAAAACGGCGTCGACGCCGCTATAAAAAAGATTGAGGAGACCATCGCTCCCAAACTAATTGGGACAGACGCTCAAAGGCAAGGTCAAATTGATTCGCTGCTTCATTCGATAGATGGAACCGAAAACTTTCGAAATATCGGTGGAAACACGTCTTATGCTGTTTCTTTAGCCACCGCCGAAGCTGCCGCCAATTCTTTTGGACTTCCCCTCTTCCAACACTTAGCCGGCCGCCTCGCCGACGAACTGCCTCATCCTTTAGGAAACGTCCTCGGAGGCGGAAAACACGCTCGTGCGAATGCACCGGACATACAGGAGTTTTTGGCTTTACCAGTCAAAGTAGATTCCTTTTTCAAAGCAGCCGAAGCCAACGTGCTCATTCACCACAGGGTCGGCACCCTACTCGTGAAAAAAGACCCAACGTTTACCGGAGGCAAAACCGACGAAGGCGCTTGGGCACCCAACCTCAAAAATGAAGACGCATTAGAAACGGTGACAAAAGCAACGGAAGAGATTTCCGAAGAAACCGGAGTCCATTGTCAAGTTGGACTCGATGTGGCTGCCACCGCCCTATGGGATCATGGGCAGAGAAGCTACGTGTATGCTCGAGATGGCGTCAAACGAGACTCCGGTGAACAGTTAGACTTCATTTTAAATCTCATCAAAACTTACGATTTAGCCTATGTGGAAGACCCGTTTCACGAAGAGGACTTCGAGGACTTCGCCGAACTCACTAGAAAGGTTGAGAACTGTCTCATCTGCGGCGACGACCTGTTCGTAACAAACAAGCAGCGACTGGCCAAGGGGATAGAGATGGGCGCATCCAACGCTGTTATCATCAAGGGCAATCAGATCGGCACACTCACCGACGCTTGGGATGCCACACTAATGGCTCAAAAGGCCAGATACATAACTGTTATGTCGCACAGGTCGGGAGAAACCACAGAAGCGCACATTGCACACTTAGCCGTAGCCTTCAGATGCCCAATAATAAAAGCTGGAGTTGTTGAAGGCGCCCGCATAGCCATAATCAACGAACTCATCCGAATAGAAGAAGGCTTAGGAGAAAGGGCTAAAATGACAGCTTTAACACTTTAGAGAAGGAGAAAACATGTCAACAGAGGAAGAAAAAAAGGAAGAAGAAGCAAAAGAACCCGAAGCTCAATCGTCAGCTCTGGCAACAGCGACAGAAGAACAGGTTAGCGTTGAAGAAGAACTATTACTGCCTCAAGACACGTTGTTGTCGGCGGGCATCCACATCGGAACAAGAATGAAAACCGAGGACATGGCCCCCTTCATATACCGGGTGCGACCAGACGGACTCTTTGTCTTGGACGTGAAGAAAACTGACGAACGCATCCGAATTGCAGCAAAGTTTCTAGCTCGGTTTGAACCCTCAAAAATCGTAGCTGTCGCAGCCAGGCTGTATGGTCGCGAACCCGCCAAACGATTTTGCGAAGTGACAAAGGCTACACCTGTTATCGGGCGTTTTATTCCTGGAATGTTATCCAATCCGCTTTATTCGGGCCGCATTGAACCTAATGTGGTTATTGTCTCCGATCCCAAAGCTGACGTGCAAGCCGTTAAAGAAGCAGGTGCAATTGGTGTCCCAGTTATAGCTTTGTGCAGCACCGACAACGAGTTCACAGGCGTTGATTTCGTCATACCAACAAACAATAAAGGCAGACGCGCCTTGGCAGTTATTTATTGGCTTCTGGCCCGCCAATTACTGCGGGAACGAGGAGAGCTTCCACCTGACGGCAATTTGACTTTGACAATCGATGACTTCGAGGTAAAATTGGTAAAAGAGGAATAGTGCGGAGACAGACCAGATTTGAGGGTTAGACGTCCAGCCCAAGCGGGAATGTTTTACGCTGGTTCAGCGCAGTCGTTGAGGGCGCAGATTGAAGAATGCTTCACGCATGAATTTGGCCCAAGGAAATTGCCGACAGCTTCGGGCGAACGTCTCAAGAACATTGTTGGTTTGGTTTGCCCTCATGCCGGTTACATGTATTCTGGACCTGTTGCAGCCCACGCTTATTATCAATTAGCGTTAGACGGTAAACCCGATTTGGTTGTATTGTTCGGACCAAACCACACCGGAATGGGAAGCGGTTTGGCGACTATGCGGGATTATCTGTGGCGCACTCCTTTAGGCGAAGTGGAAATTGACACGGCAACCGCCGATGCATTGGTCAAGGAATCCCGCATCGTTGATGCGGATGATTCTGCCCACATCTCGGAGCACTGCATCGAAGTTCAATTGCCATGGTTGCAATACCTTTATGGTTCAGATTTCAAGTTTCTGCCCGTTTGTTTTCTCATGCAAGACTTGGAGTCCAGTCGAGAAGTAGGTGAAGCCGTGGCTAAGGTGGTGACTGGCAAGAACGCTTTGATAATCGCCTCTACCGACTTGACCCATTATGAACCTCAAAAAACTGCTGAAAAGAAGGATAAGGCGGCGATTGACGCTGTGTTAAAGCTGGACGAAAAAGGACTTTACTCAACCGTTGAAGGCTTTAACATTTCAATGTGTGGCTACGGACCCACAATTGCGGCCATTACCGCTGCCAAAGCACTAGGCGCCAAACAGGCTAAACTGCTATGCTATAAAACAAGCGGCGACATCACCGGTGACTATTCAGCTGTTGTGGGCTACGCCTCCATAATGCTCACAAAATAATCACCATTCGTGGTGCTCTTTGTGAAGGAAGCTGTGACGGCTTCCGCGCCAGCCAAAGTCATACTGTTCGGTGAGCACTTCGTCGTTTATGGTGAGCCAGCTGTTGTTTTAGCCATCGACAAGCGCGTCTACGCTTTTGTAAAAGCCAGAAAAGACAAGCAAATTCACGTAAACTCTAAAGATTTGGGTATCTCAGGTTTTTTCAAGGAAGAAATTTTTCAGCCTGAGCGAGGCGGCAAATCAGCCCGCATAAAACTTGAGCCCATTAAAAACGCTATACAACAAGTTTTAGACAGAGCCGAGAGAAAATTCGGTGTGGATGCAGAGGTTCATTCCTCTGTTCCCGTGTCGGCTGGACTGGGCTCTTCGGCCGCCGTTGCAGCCTCAACAGTTGCGGCAGTTGCTCACCTATTAGCTGTGAAACTGACTCTAGACGAAATTTTCCACGTTGCCCTTGAGGCTGAACGTCAAATTCACGGCACTCCATCTGGCATTGATCCAGCAATCTCTACGTATGGGGGAATGCTGCTCTTTCAAAAAGAGAAGGGCTTCACGCCTTTAAACGTGCAAGCAGATTTACCGTTGGTTGTGGGCAACACGGGCGTTGAGCATTCCACAGGCGATCTCGTGGCTTCTGTGTGTCAAAAAAGAGACCGCTATCCATCCATAATAGACCCCATTTTAAAAGTTGGCGGAAAGATTGCGGTTGAAGCTGTTGAAGCCCTGAAAAGGGCTGATTTACCAACAGTTGGCGAATTGATGAACCTCAATCACACATTGTTAAGCGCTTTGGGTGTTTCCCACGAGTCTCTCGATAGACTTGTTTTTGCAGCGAGAAAAAGCGGCGCCTACGGAGCTAAACTAACTGGCGGAGGCGGCGGCGGATGCATGGTAGCCTTGACAAAAACAGACAAGCGAGAAAAAGTGATTAACGCAATCGAGCAGGCTGGCGGCTCAGCGTTCATAGCTCGAAAAACCGACGAAGGTGTAAGAATTGAGCCTTAAACCAACAATTCTAAAACTAGGCGGCTCGGTTATAACGCACAAGCAAGAGCCATTAACAGCCAATTCAAGTGCGATTAGGCGCTTAGCTGGAGAGATTTCGGATTCAAGAACAACGAGTCTCATCCTCATTCACGGCGGCGGCTCCTTTGGGCATCCTTTGGCAAAGCAATACGCCATAAAAGAGGGCTACAAAAAAGACCTATCACAGGCTTTAGGATTCTCCAAGACACATCAAGCCATGGTTGCCTTGAACAAGTTGATTGTGGACGCTCTGCTACAGTATGATGTTCCTGCGGTGGCGATTTCACCCTCTTCATGCATAGTCACTAAGTCTGGTCGAATCCATGTTTTTGAGGACGAATCAGTGAGCAGACTGCTTCAAACTGAGTTTGTGCCAGTTCTTTACGGAGATGCTGTTTCTGATTCAGACCTCGGCTTCACCATATTATCTGGCGACCAGTTGGCAGCTTCACTTGCCATAAGGCTCAACGCGGAACGCATCATAATGGGCGTTGACGTAGACGGCTTATACACAGCTGACCCCAAATTGGATTCTTCAGCTAGTCTCATCCGCCATTGTACCCTGCAAGAGCTGAAAGACATGCGACAACAAATTGAAGGGGCGAGGGGCACAGACGTAACTGGCGGCATGCTCGGAAAAATAATAGAGCTCACGCCAGCCATTGAGAGAGGCATATCTATCTTGATCATAAACGCCGCAAAACCCAAAAACGTTTACAAGGCTTTAAAGGGTGAAAGAGTCGTTGGCACACTCATTGTGAAAGAGCGGAGTTGAAACACTATTGGCTGAAAAAATTGAGGGAAGAAAATCGGATCATTTGGAGATATGTTTGCGAGAGGATGTTCAAGCACGTCATGTGGCTACAGGCTTTGAAGAAATCTATCTAGTGCACAGAGCGTTACCAGAAATTGAAAGAAACAAAATAAATTTGTCCACAAAAGTTTTCAATCACAAGTTTTCAGCACCGCTAATCGTCACCGCCATGACTGGAGGCGCCAACAAAACAACCAAAATCAACACCACCATCGCAAGTGCCGTAGAAAAACTAGGCTTGGGCATGGGTGTTGGAAGCCAACGCGCAGCCATAGAAGAACCAGCACTAGAGCAAACATTCAAAGTTGCCCGCAAAGAGGCGCCTACCGCATTTCTTATGGCTAACTTGGGCGGACCCCAACTCGTTAAAGAGTACAGTGTCAAAGAAGCCAGAAAAGCCGTAGAAATGTTACAAGCTGACGCCTTGGCGATTCACCTCAACCCCTTACAAGAGGCTGTTCAGCCTGAAGGTGAAACCAACTACGCTGGGCTATTGGCAAAGTTAAAGAAAATCATCAATGAATTAGATGTCCCAGTCATCATAAAAGAAACAGGCGCTGGCATAGCAGCTGAGGACGCTGAGAAACTAGAAGCCATAGGCACAGCTGGCATAGACGTTGCAGGAGCAGGAGGAACAAGCTGGGCTGCGGTTGAGTTTCACAGAGCAAGAAGACAGAAAGACGAGTTTCATCAAAGACTCGGCGAAGCCTTCTGGGACTGGGGCATTCCAACAGCTGTCAGCCTTGTTGAAGCAACGCAGCGGGTTCGCATCCCCGTAATTGCTTCGGGTGGAATACGCTCTGGCATAGATGCAACTAAGGCATTAGCGTTGGGCGCCAACCTTGTTGGAATGGCGCATCCAATTCTTGATCCCGCAGTTCACGGTGCAGAAGAGGTTGAGAAAAAACTGCGGCTTATCATTGAAGAATTAAGGAACACCATGTTCCTCGTTGGGGCTGATTCAGTTATGAAATTGAAGAAAGTGCCAGTGATCATGACTGGAAAAATTGCTGACTGGTTGATTATGCGCGGATTTGAGCCCAACATCTACGCGAGGCGCAGTTCATAGCCGTATAACTGAGGAGAACAAATGAATGAAAGTCGATATTGAAAAACTGCTTGAACAAAGTGCCATAAAAATCGACAAGATGATTGATCGATACATCCCAAGAAAATATGAAAAGAACTCACAGGTGTTTTTGGTTAGTCCACCACGCTATGATTACAATTTGGAAGCCCTTAACAAGGCTTTAGCTGGACCCATATGGGATTTCTTAGACAGGGGCGGCAAACGCTGGCGTCCCACGCTCTTTCTCCTAATTGCTGAAGCTCTAGGAAAAGATCCTGAACAGTTTTTAGAGTTTGCAATAATACCCGAAGTTGTACACAACGGAACCATAATGATCGACGACATCGAAGATGGGTCTGAGTTTCGCAGAGGCAAGCCGTGCACGCACAAACTATTCGGTTTGGATGTGACGATAAACGCTGGAAACTCCATGTACTATCTGCCCCTGTTACCTCTAATTAAAAATAGGGACAAGCTTTCCGCCGAGAAATTGAGCAAGATATACGAGATTTACGTGCAAGAGATGGTCAACATAAGCTTTGGCCAAGCCATGGACATAGCCTGGCACAAGGGTTTGGCAGATGCCGACAAGGTTACAGAGAGGCAATACTTGCAAATGTGCGCTTACAAAACCGGAACCCTAGCGCGAATGGCTGCAAAAATTGCCGCTGCTCTGTGCGACGCCAGCGACGACACTATTGAACGACTTGGGAGGTTTGCCGAATCCATCGGTGTGGCGTTTCAGATCCAAGATGACGTTCTTGATCTCACCAGCGAGAAGTTTGCTGAGAAAAAAGGTGGGATAGGCCAAGACATAACCGAGGGCAAACGAAGCCTAATCGCTATTCAAGCTCTGGAGAAGGCTAAACCTACTGACAAAAAAAGACTGATTAAGATACTGGACATGCACACGACCGACCAAAAGTTGAGAGACGAAGCCATACGCATAATGAAAAAATACAACTCCATAGACTACGCCAAACAACGTGCACGGAACATTGTAGCTGAAAGCTGGAAAGAAGTCGACAGACTATTATCTCCATCAGATGCAAAGGACAAATTAAAGGCGTTCGCCGACTATTTAATTGAGAGAATCATTTAGTTAAAAAATGAAGACGAGCGCCACCACATTGATTAACGCCGAGGATAGAGAAGTCATAAGAAAAATAGCTCTTCTAAACGCGCTTCATTACAATGGGAAGGCACAGTTTCAACCAGTTTTGGGAAAACTGCTCACAGAACGACCCAAATTGAAGACGCGGGTCAGAGAAGTTGCTCCCATAGTCAATGAAGTTGTCAAAGAGGTTAACATGCTCTCGTTGGAGGAGCAGAAGAGAATTGTTGAAGAAAAATGGCCTGAAGCCCCATTTAAAGAAAGGGTTGAAGTTGAGAAGGCGCTTCCGCCACTGCCGAATGTAGACAAATATAAGCGCGTGGTTACGCGTTTTGCGCCCAATCCAGACTGTGTGTTGCACCTAGGCTCAGCCCGTGCCATTGTTTTGAGTCACGAATACGCAAAAATGTACAAGGGCTCGTTTAGATTGCGGTTTGAAGACACCGATCCACGGTTGAAGAGATCAGCTTTACCCTTTTACGAAGCCATACGCGAAGACTTGAAGTGGCTCGGGTGCCAGTGGGACATGGAAGCCATTCAAAGCGACAGATTGCCCCTATACTACGAGCATGCTGAGAAACTCCTCCAAAAAGGAGGCGCCTACGTCTGCACCTGCAAACCCGAAAAATTCCGCAAACTGATTTTGACAAAGAAACCTTGTCCATGTCGAGACTTGCCTTCCGTAACACAGCTTGCGCGTTGGAGAGACATGTTAAAAGGAATGTTCAAGGAAGGAGAAGCTGTTGTGCGCATCAAAACAGATTTAAATCATCCCAATCCAGCCGTGCGAGATTGGCCAGCCCTGCGAATCATCAATCCTAAGAAGTACCCCCACCCGCGTGTCGGAGGCAAGTATCAAGTTTGGCCTCTCTACAACTTTTCTGCTGGAATTGACGACTTTTTAATGGGCATAACCCACATCATACGGGGAAAAGAGCACCTTACCAACCAGACGCGGCAAGAGTACATGTATAGGCATCTCAGCTGGAAATATCCTGAGGCCATTCATTACGGCAGGATGAAAATTACCGGCGGCCTGCTCAGCAAATCTAAAATCGTGCAAGGCGTACGAACAGGCACCTTTAAAGGTTGGGACGACCCGAGATTGGCAACTTTCATTGCACTGAGAAAACGTGGGATACTGCCCGAAACCATACGGCGCCTCATAATCGAAGTAGGCCCCAAAACTGTTGATGTCACATTAAGCTGGGACAATCTATACGCTATCAATCGCAAACTGATCGACCCTGTAGCCAATCGCTACTTCTTTGTACGCGACCCAAGAAAAATCACTGTGAAACACGTTTCTAGGGCAGTGACCGTCAAGACACGCTTGCACCCTGAACAGCCTGAACGAGGCTTCCGCATCTTTAAAATAAAACCTAAAAATGGCGAAGCCAGTTTTTGGATTTCCAGCCAAGATGCCGATTTGCTGAGGGAAGGAAACGTGATACGTTTCATGGGACTCTTCAATGTCAAGATTGAAAACGTAAAGGCAGGAGTGATAGAAGCCGTCTTTTACAGCAAGTCTCATCAAGAGGCGAAGAAACTGACTGCGCCTTTGATTCACTGGGTTCCTGCTGAAACAGGCATCCCATGCGAAGTCATTATGCAAGATGCCACAACGGCACGAGGCATAGCAGAAGACAGGTGTAGACAACTCAAAACAAACGACATAATCCAGTTTGAACGCTTCGGCTTTGTAAGAGTTGACAGCGCAGATTGGAAATTAACAGCACACTACGCCCACAGGTAGACAAACCGTCCATCAAAATCATGTGCTGGACTGCCCCAACCAACTCATTTAAACACAAGCAAACCGACATCCAAAAACACGCTAAATAACATAGAAACTCACTTCAAACCCGCTCAAAACAAAACTCAAAGCAACCCGCAAACCAAAAAATAAACTTCAAAAAAACAAACACTCAGTCGACCCTCACAAAACAAAAATTTTTCTCCGACATAGAAAGTCTATCTAACTGGGCACCACATGTTCAACTCTATAATAATTGGAAACGTCATAACAAAGCTTATATCCGACAAGGCATTCCCTTTTTCCACGTAGCTTAGTTCAAACCAAGCCAAGCATGTAAGCGGCTTTTGCCGACGAAGCTTGCCTGTAAGTTTGACAAGCTATTTCCGCGATAAGGACGAAAGAAACACATGCCGAGAACGCCTACGAGTCAAGGTTGCCAAAGTGATGTGAAAATTTGCAATCGCGGAAAACCGGCTACATAATGGAAGGATAAGGAGGAAAATTTTGAAAATAAAGGACCTGCGTGACGGAATGAAGCGAGTAGATGTCGAAGCCAAAATCATCGAAAAATCTAGCGCACGTGAAGTGTTGTCAAGATACAAAGACGTAGTCCACAAGGTAGCCAACGCCACGATAAGCGACGGAACAGGCACAATAAAACTAACCCTATGGAACGACCAAATCGACCAAGTGAACGCCAACGACAACATAAAAATCGAAAATGGCTACGTCACGAGCTTCAGAGGCGAAATCCAACTAAACGTTGGCAGATACGGAAAACTAAGCGTTCAATAAATGCTTCTAAACGTCCGAATCGAGGAAAAAATTTTGAAACATGAAGCGAGGTGAAAAACATGCAGTATGAAAGAAGAGAACGAAGAGGCTATGGAAGACGAGAAGGAAGAGGATTCGGCCCAAGATTCCCACCCAAACCAGTTGAAATAGGCAAAGAATACGACGTAGAAATCCAAGAGACAAGTCGAAGAGGCGAAGGCATAGCCAGAATAAAAGGCTTAGTGTGCTTTGTACCCAACACCAAACCAGGCGACCATGTCAAGATAAGAGTAACTCGCATAAGTCGCAGATTCTGTGAAGCCGAAGTCGTGGGCAAGGCCGAAGCAAAACCCGAAGGTGAAGCAGAAGAAGTATCCGAAGAGGAAACCGAGACCAAGACCGAAACAGAGTGACGCAAACGCTCCAACTAATTCTAAGCTCCTGTTTTCTTCAGTTTTTGGAAACATATCTTACCGTTAGAGGTACGCCTAAGTCTTTTCAACACTAGGAAACAACTACAGTTCGGCTTTCCCTTGTTTTTAGATGACCCATAAACTTTGATATCCCGCTTCATCAACCATCGCTGATCATCCAGAAGGAGCAAATATTAAAAGCGCTAAGTATTTTAGAAGCATCACTAAAGGAGATATACTCTAACAAAAAAATAATGGAGGGCGATAAGTTGGCTATTCTAGAAGAGCCGATAAAGGAGGCTCTAACCATTAAAAACTGCATTGGCGGAGAATGGGTTGAATCAAAAGGAGAGATCATAGACGTTGTAAACCCGGCCAATTGTAAGGTCATAGCGAAAGTTCCCATTTCAACCAAGGATGAAATAAATGCAGCAGTAGAAGCAGCCAAGGAAGCTTTCCCAGATTGGAGAAGAACCCCTCCGCTTGCCAGGGCAAGATGCCTCTTCAGACTGAAAGAGCTAATGGAGCAACGTTTCGAAGAGCTGAGTAGGATCCAGACCATGGAGCATGGGAAGACCATTGACGAATCAAGAGGAGAGACAAGACGTGGAATTGAAAACACGGAGGTTGCAACGGGAATTTCATCCATGATGATGGGTTACAACTTAGAGGACATTGCGGCAGGCATCGACGAGTACGTCATCAGACAGCCACTGGGGGTTTTTGGAATAATAGGCCCATTCAACTTCCCATTCATGGTGCCGCTTTGGTTTGCTCCATATGCTGTCGCCACTGGCAATTGCGTAATCATAAAACCTTCAAGCGAAGATCCAATAAGCCAAGCAAAGATAGCTGAGATGGCGGAAGATGCTGGTTTTCCTCCGGGCGTATGGAACGTGGTCAACGGTGGAAGAACCGTTGTATCAGGAATGTTGGATCATCCAGAGATCGAAGGAATATGCTTTGTTGGATCCACTCCTGTGGCAAGGGATGTTATTTACACTAGATGCGGCGAAACCGGCAAAAGAGTTATCGCCCAAGGAGGCGCAAAAAACTTTCTTTTAGTGATGCCGGATGCAGACTTAGAAAGAACTATAGCGGCTTGTATGACATCCTTCTATGGCAACACAGGACAACGGTGCCTATCAGGAGCCAACCTCCTAATCGTCGGCGAAGGCCTCAACGAGCACGAATACAAAGCATTTTACAAAAAGGTCTTGGACGTTTTTATCGATGCGGCTTCCAAGATAAGAGTCGGCTATGGACTTGACGAAACGGTTCAGATGGGCCCTCTACGTGATAAAAGCAAAAAAGAGAGAGTCACTGGGTTTATAGAGAAGGGCATAGAGGAAGGGGCAAAGCTGAGTCTTGACGGCAGAAACGTAAAACTCGTTGGAGACTTGCCTCACACATGCTTCCTCAATCCGACAGTTTTCGAAGACGTTGCACCAGACATGGCTATCGGCAAAGAAGAAATTTTCGGACCCGTAGCAAGCATCATGGGGGCCAGAAACCTAGATGAAGCCATTGAAATAATCCACGGTAATCCCTTCGGCAACGCGGCGTCCATCTTCACTTCAAGCGGCAAATGGTCACGAGAGTTCCGCTACAGAGTTCAGTGTGGCAACATAGGCATCAACATAGGAATAGTTGCTCCAATGGCATTCTTTCCATTCAGCGGAATGAAAGACTCCTTCTTTGGAATACTACACGGACAAGGTCAAGAGGCAATCCGTTTCTTCACCGAAAGCAAAGTTGTCATCGAAAGGTGGTTCTAAACATGGAGGAGCCGAACGTAACGGCTTCAGCCATCCTCAGCTTCGCCGAGAAGCTTGAGGATGACTCCTCAAAATTCTATGAGCAGTTAAGTGATAAGCACGTTGAATACAAAGAAACATTTCTATCCTTTGCCAAAGAGAGTAAGAATAACAAGGTGATGATGACCAGAACCTATCAAGAGACAATCACCGATGCACTCGAAGCGTGCTTCTCTTTCAAAGGCTTAAACCCTGGTGATTACGCAGTCAAAATGAATTTGACAAAAGATACGAGCTATTCTGATGCTTTGAGGATGGCTATAGAGCTAGAGGATAAAGCCAGCAAATTCTATTCAGATGTAGCTGAACTGTCGAAATCCTTGCTTGCCACTATACCAAGAGCCTTCAGAAAAGTGGCTGAAACAAGGAACCGTCGTAAGCTAACATTAAAATCACTTCTCGACAAGGCAATTGCCCAACGCTGAAGCATCTAAGCACTGGCTACTACCATTTCACAACCTTTTTGAATTCTTATGGCTTGATAAAGCGGTCAAACCAGTAGTTTTTAGGTTAGTTAGAATCCATATCCCTAAAAGTAAGAATGCTGCGCCTATTGTGATTTAAATAATGATTCTATGTGGCTAAGTCTTATATAGCTCTGAGAATTCTGTATCGGTCGAGGGATATGAATGAAGCCGAAAACTGAGGATATTATTGAGAAATACAAGAAGTACATAATGACGAGCTGTGTGAAAAAGCTCGAACCCATAGTGCTTGTTGAGGGAAAAGGCGCCACAGTCAAGGACACCGAGGGAAAAGAATACATAGACTGTTGGTCAGGAATCTCGGTGGTAAACGCTGGACACTGCAACCCAGCGGTTGTCAAAGCGGCAACAGAACAAGCCAATAAACTCATCCACGTTTGCAACTATGTTTACCACACTGTTCCAACAGCTGAGCTTGCTGCAAAACTCGCAGAAATCGTACCAGGTAATCTTCAAAAAACTTTCTTCGGCAACAGCGGCGCCGAAGCCGTTGAATGCGCCGTTAAAGTGAGCAAAAAATTCACTAAGAAACACGAGATAATAGCTTTAATGTGCTCTTTTCACGGCAGAACACTTGGCACACTAAGTATAACAGGGCAAGCAGGCCGTAAACACTATTCCATGGGTCCCTACCTGAGCGGTGTAGCGTTTGCCCCTGCTCCCTATTGCTATCGATGTTTTCTGGGTCAGGAATATCCAGACTGTGGGCTTAAATGCGCCAAAATTATTGAGGACATAATAAACTACGGCACTTCGAACAACGTCGCAGCTTTCATAGCTGAACCCATTCTTGGGGAAGGTGGAATAATAGTTCCGCCAAAGGAATACTTCAAAGAAGCCAAAAAAATCTTGGATAAGTATGGAACCCTTTTTATTGATGATGAGGTTCAAACAGGGTTTGCGAGAACTGGAAAAATGTTTGGCATAGAGCACTATGGAGTCGATCCAGACATCGTGACTACGGCTAAGGGCATAGCTGACGGATTTCCTCTGGGAGCCTGCACTGCAAGAGAAGACATTGGCAACGCGTTTGAGGCTGGTGACCATTTATCAACCTTTGGGGGCAATCCGGTTTCATGCGCTGCAGCACTGGCCAATATTGATTACATGTTGAATGAGAAACTTGCAGAGAAAGCAGCAGACAAGGGTAAGTACTTAACGAAACAACTTTCTGAAATGCAAGAAGATCATAATCTGATAGGAGAAATCAGAGGAAAAGGACTAATAATAGGAGTTGAACTAGTAAAAGATCGAAAAAGCAGAGCCCCAGCAGCCGAAGAAGCCGTAAAAGTTAGAGACATGTGCCGAGAGAAAGGAATTCTGCTAGGTCACGGCGGAATAAAGGGAAACGTACTCAGAATTCAACCTCCACTCGTCATAAATAAGGAGCAAATGGACAAGATCTTGGAGACGATTTCTGCATCCTTAAAAAGAATGAAATGATTCTTTAAGCTTGCCATATGCTGCGGAGAAAAATTGAAGATTGCAATATTGGGCATTGGAGCTGTAGGAAGCGTTACGGCTACTCACCTAGCTAAAAGCCCCAAAGTTTCAGAATTAGTCCTTGGCGATATATATCTGGATAAGGCCAAAGAGATTGCGAAAAAACTCGACAGCGAAAAGATATCAGTGATGCGGGTCAACGCTCAACGCCGAGAAGACTTGACGAAAGTCCTTGAGAAAAAAGATGCAGTAATTAACGCAGCTCTGCCCAAGTATAATGAGTCCATTATGGATGTAGCTCTCAAAAATAGAGTTCACTACATAGATCTCGCTAGCGACTTGCCTTGGGATTCTGTTAGACGCCAGCTAAGCCATGACAATGCTTGGAAAGCAGCGAATCTAATTGCAATAATGGGTCTAGGAGAAGACCCTGGAATGTCTAACATATTTGCCCGACACATTGCCGATAAACTAGATCAAGCGAGTGAGATTCGCATAAGAGACGGTGACAACGCTTTCAGCAAGGAGTTTGCTTTTCCATGCTTGTTTTCGCCAGATGTGCTTATTGACGAAGTCTTTAATCCTCCCGCTACATATGAAGACGGTGTTCTTCACAAGTTGTCTCCTTTGAGTGGAGAAGAAGTCTATAAATTCCCTGAACCCATTGGTCCACTCACCGTCTATAATGTGGATCACGAGGAAACTGAAACCCTACCAAAATTTTTGGATAAGGGCATACATTACGTGGATTTTAAATTGGCGTTCTCACCGCAAACCGTGGAAATGTTGAAGATTCTTAAGCAGCTCAACCTTACAAGCAAGGAGCCCATTACGGTAAAGGGTGTCAAAATAGCGCCAAGAGACGTTTTACTCGCGCTTCTGCCCAAACCAGCAAATTTGGCTGGCAAAGTTGAGGGATACTCATGTATTGCAGTGGATATTAAGGGAGAGAGAGCAGGCGAGAAAGTACACGCTTTGGCTTACACCTTCATGAGTCATCAAGTGGCCTATGAAAAATACGGAGTAACAGCAACAGCATATTTGACAGGCACTCCGCCAGCCATAGGAGCTGAAATGATGGAAGCGGGAGAAATAGAAATCCGAGGCGTATTTCCACCCGAATGCATAGAGCCTGAACCTTTCCTAACCAGATTGGCTGACAAAGGAATAGCGATAAACGAGACGATCAATAAAGTAAGTTGACAGTGACACTCCCTTTTTTATTCTCCAGCATGCACACATTGTTTTTACGATTAAAAACTTATTGAGAGTAAAATTGTGTTAACGAGACGCTTATTAGGGACATTGAAGGAATCTCAATCTCTAGCGCGCACAGTGAAAGCCCATGGTCATTGTAAAGGTGTTTGGAAACTTAAAGACAATCCTAAAGACGCCTGAACTCGAAATCAAGATTGGCTCAAAAGACAACACGGTCAACTCTGTTTTAAATATACTTACGAAGCAGTTTGGAGAACCATTAAGACGCGAATTGCTTGATTCCACAGGAAAAATCAAGGCTGCATACTCTATTTTCGTCAATGGAAAGAACATTGTGTTGTCGTCTGGCTTAAGTACGAAGTTAGGGGAAAATGATGTCATATCGATTTTGCCTGTTGTAGAGGGAGGATGATTAGAATGCCAACTGCATACGCTAACAGAATTTTGCGGATCAATTTGTCTAATGGAAATGTTACAAAAAAGCCTCTACCAGAGGGATTGACCAAACAATGGCTTGGTGGAAAAGGAATAGGGACTTGGCTATTATACAATGAGTTGAAGCTTGGGATAAACCCTCTAAGCCCAGAAAATGAGTTGATCTTTGCTACTGGCCCAGCTACCGGTACTATTGTGCCTCATAAAGGATTCATTCTATGCTATAAATCTCCGCTTACCAGTATCTACGGTAGCTCAAGTTGTGGCGGATTCTTCGGAGATGAATTGAAGCGCGCGGGATACGACGTTCTGATAGTTGAGGGAAGGGCAGAAAAACCAGCATGCATTTGGATAAATGACGAAGAGACCCAGATAAAAAATGCTGAGCACTTATGGGGAAAGGATGCCTTCGAAACGAACGATATTGTCAAAGAGGAACTGGGAGACGAAGAAATCAAGGTGGCACGCATTGGGGTTGCAGGCGAAAAACTGGTGAAATTTGCATCCGTCACAACCGATTACTCACGAGTTGCCGGTAGGTGTGGACCTGGGGCGGTGATGGGCTCAAAAAATTTGAAGGCTATTGCCGTGCGAGGAACAAAGACAATTGAAGTCGCGAAGCTCGATGAGCTAATTGAATTCATGAGACAGTTCCTTGAAATGGTTAAGAAAACTCCTTCTACTGGTACATCATATCCGACATGGGGAACACCTGGAGGAGTTAACGGCGCCAATTTAATGGGTGTTTTTCCAACAAGATACTGGCATAAAGGCACACTCCAAGACTTTGAGAAGATCAACGCCGAGACAATGAGAAGAAGAATAGTAATTAAAGACAAAGCTTGCTACTCGTGCCCAGTAAACTGCTCCAAGATTAGCAAGGTTGGAGAAGGACCATATGTTGGAGCAATTTTAGAGGGCCCTGATTATGAAACACTTTATTCTCTAGGCGGGCTTCCAGAAATCAACGACATTGATGCAATAGTGGCAGCTCACGAGTTATGTGACAAACTTGGAATGGATGCTATGACGGCGGGAAATGTGGTGGCATTTGCCATGGACTGCTATGACAAGCACATCATCACCAATAAGGACACCGATGGCATAGAACTAACTTATGGCAATCAAGAAGCCCTTGTTCAAATGATAGAGAAAATCGGTGAAAGAATCGGGTTTGGCGACATATTAGCCGAAGGTGTGAAAGAGGCCGCCAAAAGAATTGGCAAAGGCGCTGATTATTTAGCAGTTCACATAAAAGGGCTTGAACCAGCAGGATACGACGGAAGAGGGCTAAAGGGAGCGGCATTGGCATTTGCTTTAGCTGATCGAGGAGCCGACCACTTGACAGGATCTGTATACACTTACGAAATGAGAGGCGACATAGATAGACTAGCTTATGAGGGAAAAGCAGCGTTTTTGAAGGACTGTGAGGAAAGATTTGCAGTGTTTGACTCCATGGTTTTTTGTCGTTTTCTGAGGGATGTATATCCTTGGAATACCCTCACTAAGGTAGTTCAATTACTTACAGGACTCGAAATGAGCGAGAATGAGTTGCAAATCATTGGAGAAGGAATAGTTAATCTTGCTAGGGCGTTCAGTGCAAGAGAAGGCATAAGCAGAAAAGATGACTATTGGCCAGAAAGATTTTTCAAGGAGCCTCTACCTGATGCAGCATCCAAAGGAATGATGTTGGACCGAGAAAAATATGATGCAATGCTCAACGAGTATTACGCGTTAAGAGGATGGAATGAAAACGGAATACCAAGTGCAGAAAGACTTGAAAGACTCAGGCTGGGACACGTAGCTAATCATCTTAAAGACCTTAATCAAAAGGTGGAATCTTAAAAATGTCGCGTAAGGTTATAGTTTGCAGCAATGAAAAATGTACTGGATGCGGAACCTGCGAACTGATTTGCTCCGCCACGAAAGAAAAGAGTTTTAGTCCACTGACATCTCGAATTCGACCCGTTAGAATTGAGCCATTTATTGATGTGGCGGTAGCTTGCCGCTTCTGTGAAGACCCCCATTGTGTAGCTTCGTGTCCTCGAAAAGCCTTGAGGCAAAACGAAAAAACAGGCATAATCGTCGTAGATGAAGCAAAATGTGATGCCTGTGGCTGGTGTATTGAAGCCTGTGAATTTGGAGCTATTACACTTCACCCGAGTAAAAAAACTGTTATTTCATGTGACCTTTGCGACGGCAAGCCACTTTGTGTTGAGTTCTGCACACGAAAGGCACTAGATGTATTTACGCTAGACGCCTTACCGACTAAGGCTAGAAAATCTGTCGTTGAAAAACTCTTTACTTAGCGTATGAATCTTTCATTAACCTTTTGACAAAAAAAGAAAAATGAGGGAGGAGTGTGGAGTTTAGACAGCCTCCACCATCGGCATTTCTATGTCTAGTTTCCTTACATACTCCGCGACTTGTTTGAAGACTTCTAAATGTTTCTGGATATCCTCTTTTGTGTGTTGCACCGAAATTGTCCATTGTTCATCAGGCCCTGGAGCCATAGGCATAATTCCTCTGTTCATCATGACCATCAAGTATAGGAGCCACCTTGATACCTCTGAAGTTAGGAAGCTCCTCCAATCCTCGACTTTTTTGATTTTTGTGAAGTGACATGTACCGCTTGTGCCAGCCCACTGGACTATTACAGGAATTTTGGCGTCTTCTATAATTTCCTCGTAGCCCTTTGCCAGCATTTCGGAAAGTTTTGTGGCGTGATTCATGGCCTTCTCTGTTAGTATCTTGGAGAGTGTGACCAAGCCAGCTGTTATGCAGAGAGGGTTAGAGTTGAAGGTGCCTGCGTGAGACACCAGGCCTGGTACAACACAGTTCATTACCTCTCTTTTGCCTGCTACAACGGACAGCGGGTAGCCTCCAGCTATAGCTTTAGCCATAGTGACAAGGTCTGGTTTTACTTTGAAGTACCCGGTCGCGCCTCTATAGAATTTTCCACTTGTCTTTACTTCGTCAAATATTAGGACCGAGTTGTAGTCGTTAGCCATTTCTCTCAGCCCTTGTAAGAACCCTGCCTTAGGAAGGACGTATCCCATGTTCATTGGTACAGGTTCTAAGATAATTCCAGCCACCTCGTTTCCATGAGTCTGCATAATTGTCTCAACAGCTTCTAAGTCGTTGAATGGCGCTACCAAAGTGTTCTTAACCACTTCTTCAAGGATCCCTTGCGAAGAAGGAACTTGATTTGGGAATCTAGGATGCCCAGCCTTAGCCTTAGAAGGCTTGACATTTACTAAGAGACTGTCGCCGAAACCGTGGTAACATCCCTCGAACTTTAATATTTTTTTTCGCCCAGTGAAAGCCCTTGCAAACCTAACAGCGTAGCTCGTGGCTTCTCCACCCGTAGAGGAAAATTTTACACTATCAACTCCGAAGCGTTCGCTTATAATCTTCGCCAACTTGTATGAATCCTCAAATTCAAAGCCTAGAATCGTGCCATTTGCAATCCTCTCTCTCATCGCTTCCACCAGTATTGGGTGAGAGTGACCTGACACCAAAACACCAAATGACAAGTGAAAATCGATGTACTCATTGTCGTCAACATCCCATAATCTCGTTCCTTTCCCTTTAGTGAAGTAAAGGGGATACGGTTCAAAGAATCTGTAGTTGCTATGAACACCGAAGGGAGTTACTTCAACGCTTTCTTTATAGATTTTCTCAGAGCGTTTAGTTCTCTCTAGGAACCTTTTTTTCTCCTTTTCATAGATTGCACTCATTTTTATCTTCACCTAACGAGTGAACAACGATTGTGACAGGATGCTTTTTAACATTTTCGCTCTTCTTAAAGCGAGTAAAATTTTTGATTATCTAATTTCAATATTGTCTTCTCTCGCCCCAAAACACATAGCAGAAGTACCCCCTATAAACTCGCTCAGAACCGATTGTAGCAACGAGGCATTCTTTATAGCTAATCTTTACTCCTGAATAGAGGCATCGTCATGCATCTCGGTCCTCCGCCGCCACCAATAAGCTCCGGCATTTTCCAGCTGACCACATCTATACCACGTTTCTCAAGTTCTTTGCGAGTAGAGATATTCATTCTTTCTTCACCATCGACGAAGAGTATTTTCCCAGGAGCCAGAGCGAGCCAATTCGTCGCCAGAGTCTGATAACCCTCTTCAGGGACTTGTATCAGGTCAAAGCCTTTTCTCTCAACAAACTTAACGAAATCCTCTGAGACTGCTTTGGGACAAACGGCAGCTACGGTCCTAGATGCGATATTGAATACCCCGTCAAGATGCATTATATCTGGGCGAAGAGGAACCTGGATAACACGGTCAACAGCCCAGTTTTCTAAGACGGCTTTAATTTGCTCACACCCGATTGAGTTGGTTCGATAGCTAAGTCCAACCAGCAGGGTTTTCTCGTCCAAGTAGATGACATCACCGCTTTCCATTCTTCCAGCCCCGTAGACCTTAAATATTATTGGAACATCTATGGCGAGAAGCCTTCTCATCACGAAATATTCCTCATACACTCTTGGTACATCGGGATTTCCAATAACCGCCCCGTAGGGGGTCATAAAACCATGATCGCGAGGGTAGCTTTGATTTGGTGGAAAAACCACGGGTTTTCCCTTACTTGGAGTATGCAGAAAAATCGTCTCTGCCCCAGCTTCACGTCTTATCAGGTCAATCATATTGTCATATTCTGGGAGGGCTTTGTCAAGGTCTGGCTTCCGATCCATGAGCCATTTCCATGGATCTTTCTCATCTACCAATTCCACTTCGGGTCCAGGCCTGTGCACCAATAAAGCCTTCAAGGGATCAGTTTCACTACTCAAACCATAATCAACTTTTCCACTAGGGAAAAGCAGATCCCTGCCTCTACCATATGTTTTGATTAATTCTAAAATTTCGTCTGGGGATTTTCTTTTAAGCTCTTCAATAGGTTTTTTAAAAGTCTGCTCAATGATCTTTCTAAAATCAGGCTTCGCCGAAGCTCTTGAGTTGCCCAACTTTCTCACCTACAATTCCCTAGTCGCTAACTCATATAAATGCGAATAATAGAGCTTCATCCCATTATTATGTTTGCTCATTGGCGCGCTCAAAGGTCCGCTGCAGTTCTCGATCTGCGCTCCCAGACTTTCTTGTCTCTTAATAACCTCTTATTTTTCTTTCCCGTGCTAGTCATTGGAATGCTATCTAAGAATAGCACCAAGTCTGGAATTTGCCATTTAGGCATTTTGCCTTCACAGAATTTACGAATTTCTTTCTCGGTCGCTTTTCCTTTGCACTCGGACTTTAACACCACACAAGCTAATGGTCTTTCGCCCCATTTTTGATCAGGCATAGCTATTGTGGCGCAATATGCAACAGCGGGATGTTGCTCTATAACCCTATCTATAAGCGTCGATGGAACTATTTCACCACCACTTCTAATTATGTCCTTATATCTGTCCACTATTGTGATGTAGCCTTCATCATCTATTACAGCTGCATCACCGGTGTGGAAATATCCGTGCTTATCCCATGACGCGGCGGTTCTTTCGGGGTTCCTGTAATAAGCCGCGGTTACGTGTGGGCCTCTAACAATTATTTCACCAATTGTTTTGCCGTCGTGTGGAATCTCTTCACCTTGCTCATTAACAACTTTGAGATCAAGACCCGGCAGCGGAAGGCCCGTCTTAGAATGCACCTCATCCTTTTTCTGAATAGCCCAATCTGTCATATGCGGCTTCAAGTGCGCTTTGGTTAAAACTGGGCAGGTCTCGGTTAATCCGTAGCTAGCAATCAATTGTACACCAAATTTTTCGCGAAACGCCTTTATCAAACCCGCGGAGGTAGGAGCACCACCTGAAAATGCGTACTTTAAGCTACTCAAGTCGTATTTGTCGGCCTCTGGAAGCTCAAGCATCATGGCATACACCGTTGGCACGGCGCCAGTCACTGTAACCTTTTCTCTCTGGATAAGCTCCATCATAGCCTCAATTTCAAATCTTCCGGGAAAAACCTGTTTAGCACCCACTAGGGTTGAGTCATACGGCAACCCCCACGAATGAGCGTGAAACATTGGCACTATATGTAGTACAGTGTCGTAGCGAGTTATTCGAAACGCCTCTGGCAAGGTGGTGATTAAAGTGTGCAGGAAAAGCATTCTATGGGTAAAGCATGCGCCCTTGGGTTCACCCGTTGTGCCCGTAGTATAGTTTAAGGTGGCAAGAGTGTTCTCGTCAAATTCGGGCCACTCAAACCTTGAAGGAGCCCTTCTAAGAAGCGACTCATATTCGTAGCTAGGCTCCAGTATTGTCTTAGGCACATTTGCCTTGTCACTCATTATTGCATAAGTCTCAACTGTTTTTAACTCATTTTTAAGATTCTCAACCAGTGGTATGAGGTCGTCATCTAAGAACACCACTTTGTCTTCGGCATGGCTAATAATGTGCGTTATTTGATCCGGAAATAGTCTTACATTGATTGGGTGCAGTACCGCGCCCATACAGGGAACTGACCAATATAATTCGAAGTGTCTATGCGTATTCCACGCCAAAGTAGCCACTTTGTCTCCAGTTTGGACTCCTAGGTCTTGAAGAACATTCGCCAGCTTACACATTCTCTCGTAAGCATCATGATAGGTGTACATAAAGTCTCGGTCAACTATCTCTTGTTTCGGAAATAATTTGGCAGATCTTTCTATTATGAACTTCATGAGCAAGGGAAAAGGCTTTAGGCTTTCCATGTCACTGCACCGTAATTCAATAGTTTAACAATTATATGTTCAATTTCATTTATTTAAATCAGGTCGAAATTCTTTTCCTTAACTCACCGTCGAATCAGTTAAAAGCTGATGGTAATTTTGACGTTTTACGTATAGATGCCTTTTAATAAAACGTTGCAAAACATGAAGTTAGATTTGTTGACTGTGAAGATGGGAAAATCAATGGTAAACAATCAAACTATGAGTCCTAAAGAAGTGATGGAGGTTTTAATGAGGGTTGTTGGGAAAGAAAACGTCTTGTACGAACCATATGATTTGATACCATATTCCCGTGACCGGTATCCTCTCTTAACCCATCCAAAGCAAGGCATAACGCCTCTAGCTGTTGTTCTTCCCAAGACTACAGAGGAAGTGCAAAAGATAGTTGAGCTTGCGAATAAATATCGCATACCTCTGACTCCCAGAGGTTCAGGAACCAACTATGCGGGTTCAGCGGTTCCAGCTAAGGGAGGTCTTGTTCTTGACTTAACTAAAATGAATAAAATCCTGTGGATAGATGAGGGATCAATGAGTGCGAAGGTTGAAGCCGGTGTTATACTTCAAGTTTTGGAAGAGGAACTAAATAAAAGAGGCTTCACCTTTGGCCACGATCCTGGCAGCTTTCCTTCAGCCACTGTCGGTGGATGCATATCAACTAAGTCCCTAGGGTGGAGAGCTGGTAAATACGGCGACATGGGACGCCTAGTTTTATCTCTAAAGGTGGTGACGCCGACGGGTCTTGTCATTGAGACCCGAGACATGCCGAAGTCGTCTACGGGTTTCGACATCAACAATCTCTTCATCGGCGCAGAAGGAACATTAGGCGTGGTTACCGAAGCAACTCTGCGGATACATCCGTTTCCTGAAAAGATGATCATTCACCTCTACGCTTTCCCAGATTTTGAACTGGCTTTCAAGTCTTTATTGAGGGTTTTGCGAAGTGGATTAAATCCAATGACACAACTCGTCATAGATGAAGAGGGACTCAGAGAATTTTTGGAAGATCCGAGTGCCAAGGCAGGCGTAATCATTGGCTACGAGGGCGTCAAGGAAGTGGTTGAAGCAGAGATGAAACGCACAGCTTTAATATTAGAAGAGGACGGCGGTAAAAGGTTAAACGACGAAGCTGCAGAAGATTATTGGGCCAATCGACATGACATGTTTTCCAAAATGAATGTTGAAGGAGCCGCTGACAGCATCGACACCGCTGTTCCCGTGAGCAAAGTTTTGGAGTTCTATGAGTTTATCCAGAATCAGATTAAGAGCGGCAGGATTAAATCCCTAGGCGTAAGTTCATGGGTGCTTCCAGAAAACCTAAGCTTAGACTCGGCTTTTTCTGAGTCTGAGGCTAAAGAGTATAGGGAGGCTAAAGACGAAATAGTGAGAAAGGCCATTGAGCTCGGGGGCACATCCTCATACTGCGTGGGGGTTGGTATCAGATTTTTGCACTTAATGAAAATGGAGCATGGACCAGTGTTGGATGTTATGAGAATGATAAAACGTGCCTTAGATCCCAATGATATAATGAATCCGGGGAAGCTGAGCCTATGAGAATCGATGAGAACCATGCTTTAAAAGATCTTTACAGAGAACTCAACCTTTGCAATCGCTGTCGCTGCGGTTTTTGTAGAAGAAACTGCGTCACCTATCGCTTTCTTGGCGCAGAATCCCTTACATGCAGAGGGAGAAACGCCATAGCACTTTCATTGTTAGACGGACTGATAGAAGCGTCGCAGGGTTTGGCGGAAAGGTTTTATCTATGCACCACTTGCGGCTTTTGTAAAGATAGGTGCCCTATAGAACTAGATACTACCAGAATAGTTGAAATGATGAGGACAGAATTATTTAAGAAAGGTTTCGTCAAACCAGAACACAGCGCCTTTATTGGGCATATTCAAAAAGTTCACAATCCTTACGGGCAATCTCACGAAGAAAAATTGCAATGGTTGCCTCCAAAAATTGGTGTTGCCAAAAAAAGTGATACAGCATACTTCATCGGATGCACCGCAGCCTATAGGAGGCCGGAAATTGCAGAAGCTACGGTAAGAGTGTTAAATGTTGCAGAAGTTGATTTTATGTTGCTACACCCTGAGGAATGGTGTTGCGGATCACCCGCTTTGAGAATCGGCAGGAGAGACCTGTTTTATGAGTTGGCGAAGCACAATTTAGAGGCAATAGTCAAAGCTGGCGTAACAAAAGTAGTTACTTCTTGTGCTGGGTGTTATCGATCCTTGGGCAAGGATTACAAGGAGTTTTTTGGTGATCTGCCGTTTAAGGTTGTTCACATGTCTGAATTGATTGCGGAATTGGTTAAAAACGGCTCGTTAAGACTAGACAAAGAAATACCAAAGGTTGTCACATATCATGACCCTTGTCACCTTGGTAGACACATGGGAATCTTCGAGCCGCCTAGAGAGGTCTTAAGGTCTATTCCTGCAGTAAAATTCGTTGAAATGCCCAGAAACCGTGAAAATGCATTGTGTTGTGGAGCAGGAGGCGGGGTGAAGGCAGGCTTTCCAGACTTCGCTCGCCAAGCTGCTTTAGAAAGACTCATGGAGGCTGAGAAAATCGGAGCAACAACTATTGTGTCTGCATGTCCCTTTTGCGCCCACAATTTCAAGGATGTCATTAGGGAGCAGAAATTACCCCTAGAATTTTATGACCTTACAGAGTTCATTTTAAAGTCTATAAGATGAAGTGTGGTCGCCTCTAGGCGTTACCTAAGGCTTAGCATCTCTGCCCCTTTTACAGAGTCTCGGCGCCCCGTCAATAGGAGAAAACTGGTCAGAGAGTTAGCAAAGAAGCGAAGATTGAAAGGCTAACAGTTTTGCGCTAAATTTGCCGTATTTCCTTTGAAACCATTTCTTGAAAGGTCACTCCTATTTCGGCCAGTTTGGCTAAGAAGGGTTTAGGTTCTAAGCCTTCAGGCGGTATGATTCCCTTAATTTTGATTTCTCCCTTAGCTAGCATTGTTGCTGTGACTGTGGCTGGTATGGCAACCATCGCCCATGTTGCTCCAAATTTTTTATAGATCTCACGGAGACTTTGAGTCCTATACATGGTATAGGTTATTTTTTCGCCTGCCTTTTCGCCCTCGACCTCTGCTAAAAGACATGCCACAATGTCCATTTCGCCCGTAGCTATCTTGTCTTCAGTCTCAACCGGAGGAGGAACAAGGGTTAAGAGAACATCTCTTGGAGCTACTTTTACACCTTTCACCTCTATAGGTTTGTCACTGCCCAAACCCATCTTGTGCAACGCTGCTACCATAGGGTCAAAGGTTATTTTGCAGTCTACGTGTTTGACTCCTTTGCCTATGAAAAGAGGCAAGGTCTCCACTGGTTCGTATTCTATAAAGCAAAGGGTTACCGGGCCCACTGGATCTGGAAACTTGTACTCTTCTATTCCGGAAAACTGGGGCAGATTTTTGAACTTTCCATTTTCGTGGATAACTGGTTCTGACGCCCATTCATCCAATGCAACTTCTGGAGACCATCTAGGCCTCCATGTGGGTATGACTTCTTTCTCTTTGGTTACAGGCCTCGATCCATATCGTAGACGTATTGCATCTACTCTGTCAAGTTTGTCTGCAGCGTATCTAACGAGCACACTCAACACAAAGGGTCCGCCTTGATTAATCACTGCGGTTAATCCGGCGTCTTTCCATTTTGGGCTCAATTCCAATTCCTTCAAAATGCTTGTCTCAGGTATGTTGGAGGCGAGATCCACGTAGTGGGCTCCACTCTTCAAAGCCGCGTCCATTATCTTCAGATTGTATTTAGGCAGGGTTGCGTTTATTACGGTGTCAGCGCCCTTTGTGACTTTAAGCAAGTCATCAGCGCTGGCGGCATCAACCATTTGTGCAGAGATTTTATCACTTCTTAACCTCTTTGCAACGCGCTTTGCCCTTTCTAGGCTTATGTCAGAGCAAACAATCTCCGATACTTCTGGATTTTTTGCCAAAAAGAAAGCAATGGTTGAACCTTGGACACCAGCCCCAATAACAGATATCTTCATCATGTTTCACCTTAATTCAGTGTTGAGTCCGCACTTTATGATAATTGCGGCTTAAGGGTTTCGGTCACCAATGAAACCAAAATATCTGTAAATCCTCAATTGTCATGGTTGTTCACGCTAAGAAGTATTGGCTAGTATAGTCCCCACCGCCGCCATGATTATACAGAACAAGTAAGGTGCACTAAAAGAGTAAGTGGAGACTATGCCTCCCACGAAAGGACCGACAAAATAGCCGACTCCCCACGCTATGTTCAAGAGACCAGCGGCTAATCCCCGTTTAGAGGATGAAGTCATGTCCATGAGAAGGGAAACCAACGCAGCATAGAGTGTCCCTACGCCCACACCTACCATTACAATTCCAATCAATAAATACTCAAGAGAATAGGCAAAGCTGAGAATTGAAAAACCTAGGGCAGAAGCGACAAAACCCAATATAGTAGTGTGACGTCGCCCCATGATATCTGACAGTTTGCCTGATGGAAATTGAACCACTGCCTCTACAATTAAGTAAATCGTTAAAAGTAAACGCACCAGATATGCCCTCTCAATTCCTAATATGCTACTGGCGTGGACAACAAATTGAGAAGCCGAAACTCCAAAGAAAGCAGCAGAGAAGGCGTAATTTGCGCATGCAACTATCAGATTCTTTTTGGCCATTTTTTTGAAATTAGACCATGCTTTTGAAGTGTCCTCTGCTTTCGCGGGAATTTTAGGCTTCTCAGGAAACCCAAGCAGAACTACTAAGGCTGCTAAAATAGCCAAGGCAGAAGACGTATAGAAAACGCTGGAGTAGTCGAATTGCCCAATGAAAAAGCTGCTCAACGGTCCAGCGATTAACCCTGCACTTTGGAAAGCTCCAATTTTGCCCATGGCTTCTCCCATTCTTTCAGGTACATAGAAGTCTGCAACCAGGGCGAAGGGCACAGTCCAAAAGGAGGCGTCGACAAATCCCTCAATCAATCGGATCACCACCATTTGAAGTGGACTGCCAGCAAGGGAAAACATGAAAACAATGGCGGAATAGACTAACATTCCAAAGATGAGCATCCGTTTTCTCCCAAAGCGATCCGAGGCTGTGCCCCATAAGGGTGAAGCCAAGACAAATGAAGGAGCATACGCCGAAATAATAAAACCAACAAAGATTTCGTCGGCGCCAATAACAGCTATAGAGTACAAAGGGATAATTGTCATAAGCATTCCCACATTCGCGGAATACATGAACAACACTAGGCAGAAAAGGGTTAGATTCATTGAGTAATCCATCCTCTAACGAGTATTCTTTGACACATACGCATTTATTCTTTTATCTGCCGAGATCGTTTACCGAGAGACTCGCTTAGCTAATATTTATTTTAAGATTAAAATCTTAAGTAGACAGCAGAAAAAGAAGTCAACTTCATTCGAACTATAACTAAGTCGCAAACAGTCGCTATCTGCTAAGCCTTTTTGCCTCTGACGTGACATGCCACGAAGTGATCTTTCTCAACCTCAACCATTTCTGGTTCTGCTTCACGACAAACATCTATGGCATACGAGCATCTTGGATGAAATCGACACCCTGGAGGAACATCAACTGGATCTGGAATCTCCCCTCTAAGTATGAGTCGTTCACGATCGCGCAGCTTCGGATCTGGAACAGGTATAACAGATATCAGCGCCTCAGTGTAAGGATGCAATGGATTGTCAACTATTACACCTGTGGGTCCTGTTTCCATTATTTTACCA
>Ga0315308_1000199_pt1 | contig 32686 bp, 30 predicted proteins | sample TDP3_MG_FD_203078 | JGI IMG/M metagenome (GOLD analysis project Ga0315308, IMG submission 203078) | Freshwater sediment microbial communities from Lake Towuti, South Sulawesi, Indonesia - TDP3 | ecosystem: Environmental > Aquatic > Freshwater > Lake > Sediment | place: Indonesia: South Sulawesi...
CCGATGCTATCCTAATGTCGCACGCCATGGCTAATTCTAGGCCGCCGCCTAGCGCAAAGCCGTTTATAGCGGCTATAACTGGTTTTTCCAATTTTTCGATAAAATCGCACATGCGTTGACCCAGTCTTGAGATCTCAACTGCCCTCACAGAACCCACACCTTTCATCATTCTTAGGTCGGCCCCAGCTGAAAAGGCGCGTTCCCCAGCGCCAGTTATGACAATCACCATTATGTTTTCGTCTTTTTTTGCATCTTCAAATCTTGACAGAATTTCCAGAATTGTTGCTTCATTTAGGGCGTTAAGTGATTCCGGACGGTTTATGGTTATTGTGGCTATTCCCACGCTCTTTTCATACAGCGTGCTTTTAAACTCCGTCAAGTTTATTCTCTCCCGCGTTATCTCTAATTTATTTTTTCCAGTTGTAAAAGCCCTTCCCTGACTTTCTGCCCAAAAATCCAGCTTGAATCATCTGTTTCAACAATGGGCATGCCCGATATTTTGGGTCACCCAACTCTCGTTGGAATACTTCTGTCATGGCTAGAGCGGTATCTAAGCCAATGTAATCGAGTAGTGTCAAGGGTCCCATAGGCCAGTTAAGCCCCAGTTTAATGGCTTTGTCAATGTCTTCCGGTTCGGCTACACCCTCCCAAACCAAATAGGCGGCTTCGTTTAAGGCTGGAACTAAAATTCTGTTAACTATAAACCCGGGGCTGTCCTTTTTGATGAGGACAGGTTCTTTGCCCATTTTTTTGGATGCCTCAACAACGGTGCTTATGGTTTCATCAGTTGTCTTAGCTCCTCGAATCACCTCGATGAGCTTCATTAGTTGTGGTGGATTAAAAAAGTGCATGCCGCAAAATTTTTCTGGTCTGTTTGTGGCTGAGGCCAGTTCGGTTATACTGATGGAAGAGGTGTTAGAAACAATTAGGGCTTGTTCCTTGGCGAATTTGTCGGCTTCGGCGAGCACGCCTTTTTTGGCTTCGGTAACTTCTGGCACAGCTTCAATTATTAGGTCTGCGTCGGCAACTGCCTCCCGCATGTCTAGTGTGGGATGAATGCGGCTCAAGGCTTCGTTAACTTCAGTTTCCGTTATTTCTCCCTTTTTCACAAATCTTTGCAAACTGTCTTTAATCATGTTCATTCCGTTGTCAAGGAATTCTTGTTTTATGTCTCGCATGTACACTTCATACTTGGCTATTTGGGCTGCTACTTGGGCGATTCCATGACCCATTAATCCTGCGCCTAAAACAGCAACTTTCTTGATTTCCATAATTTTACGTCCACACGTTTGTGAAAATTAATGTTAGACTCGGTGTGGATTTATAATTTCCTAAGAGTAATCTGAAGTGATGACTCTTCTAATTGACATCTTCTTCTTAGATGAGCAGCTCCTTAGTCTAGTCTTAATGTTGGCGCAAATCTTTTTATAAGAAAAGCCAGATGGGTTGTATCACTTTAACCTTTATCTATGATGCTGTTCGTTGAACTATGCAGGTGAAGCCATGTCCTTGAAAGAAAACTTTTTTGAAGTTTTCCTAGAGCTGATCAAGGCGAGTGAGAAGCACGAGAAATACAGGGACACAGAGTGCATAAACCTCATAGCAAGCGAGGCGTTAAAATCTCCAGCAGTTAAAGAAATCCTGGGATTGGCCCAAGACTTAGAGTCCAGATACGCAGAAGGTGAGAACGACCTCAGAGGACACGTTAAGAAGAGACACTATCAAGGGCAAAAATACATAACTAAAATAGAAAATTCCGCTGCAGATTTAATGAAGAACCTGTTCGGTTGCAGCTGGATTGATGTAAGACTCGTTTCAGGCACCCACGCAAATTTAGCCACTTTTAAGGGCCTCTCCATGGCTACGAGGAACAACAGAACTGTTGTGGCACCTCTGAGCAGTGGAGCCCACATTTCCCACGACTACACAGGCCTCGCGGGAATGGTTATCGGATTAGAAACTATCAACCACGCCTACGACCCAGACAATATGAACATTGATCCAGACAAGTCAGCAGTGATAATTAGGGCGGCAAGACCTGGGATAGTCACTTTCGGTGGAAGCGTTTTCCTGTTTCCTAACCCCCTCAAGGAACTAAGTGAAGTCGCTAAAGAAGTAGGCGCCTACGTTGTCTATGATGCCGCCCACGTTTTGGGGTTGATAGCCGGCGGAGAATTTCAGCACCCACTTGAAGAGGGCGCAGACTTCATAACGGCTTCAACCCACAAAACCTTTCCGGGACCGCAAGGAGGCGTGATTTTGGCTAACGCTGAGGGTGAGAGAATGGAAAAGGGAATAAGCAGTGTCCAATACTCGATCTTTCCATTAACTACATCAAACACTCATTTGGCAAGGTTGCCAGCTATGGGCTTAACCGCGCTTGAAATGAAAGTTTTCGGCAAAAAACTCGCAACACAGACAATCAGAAACGCTCATACAGCAGGCGAGTACCTGTTTGAAAATGACGTTAAAGTGTTGGGTGAAAAGGGAGGCTTCACCGAGTCCCATCAAATCGTGGTGGACGTTCGAAAATACGGTGGCGGAAAAAAAGTGGCTGAAAACCTTGAAAAAGCCAACATTATTGTCAATAAAAATCTCCTGCCCTATGACAGCCCAAACGATAAAGAAAACCCCTCAGGAATTCGCATAGGCTTCCAAGATGTCACAAGAAGAGGTTTCACAGAGAACGACATTGAACACTTGTGCTATTTAATGCTAAACACAATAAAGGGCAAGAAAACGCCCCTAGAAGTGAAAAAAGACGTAATGGCCTTGAGGCGAAACTTTGAGAGAGTTAAATACGGATTTCAGAGCATAGATGAGGCGATAAAATATTCTAGAGGTGTAGTTTAAACTCCATTCTATCTACGAAGGAGGGCGCTCCAAACTGTGCAAATGAAATATGTACTCATAGTCGGTGACGGCATGGCCGACTATCCAGTTGATGCCTTAAATGGAAAGACGCCCCTAGAAGTCGCCAACAAACCCAACATAGATGCCCTAACGGCCAGAGGACGCAGCGGACTGATAAAAACAATTCCAAGAAGTATGGAGCCCAGTTCTAGCATCGCAAATCTTTCCATTTTGGGATACAACCCTAAAAAATGGTATACGGGCAGAGGCCCAATCGAAGCCGCCAGCATGGGAGTCCATCTGGCAAAAAATGATGTTGCATTTAGATGTAACCTAATAACCGAAGAAAAAGGCGTCTTAATCGATTATTCAGCGGGTCACATAACAAGTGAAGAAGCCAACGAGTTAATAAGATGCGTTAAAGATCAATTTGAAAAGCCAAACGAAATCGACTTTTACGCTGGAGTTAGTTATAGGCATTTACTAGTTTTAAGAGATTGCCCCGATGCGGATGACATATTGTGCACACCGCCCCATGACGCTGTCGGCGCCAAAATAACCGAGATTTTGCCAAAGACCAAGAGAAGAACCGCCGAGACCACAGCCACTCTACTAAGGAAAATGATTTTGGACTCAAAGATTCTTTTGGAAAACCACTTCGTAAACGTCAAAAGAAAGTCTCTGGACAAAAAACTTGGAAACATGATTTGGCCTTGGGGACAAGGTAGAAGGATGAACATACCGACGCTGAAGGAAAAGTTTGGCTTGAAGGGAGCAGTCATATCCGCTGTAGATTTGATTAGGGGCATAGGAGTCTACGCTGGAATGGACATAGTAAACGTTCCAGGCGCAACAGGATACTATGACACCAACTATGAGGGCAAGGCTGACTATGCCCTTGAGGCCCTGGAAAACCACGACTTGGTTTTCATTCACGTGGAGGCTCCAGACGAAGCTGGCCACAGCGGGGACTACAGACAAAAAATTCGTTCTATAGAGGATTTAGATAAAAGATTGATTGGAAGACTTGTGAAGAATCTGAATCGGCAGAACTGTGCCATAGCAGTTTTGTCAGATCACGCCACGCCGGTAAGCGTGAGAACCCACACAAATGATCCCGTTCCCTTCACAATAAGCTCACCCAACATCAAACCCGATGGGATGAAACGTTTTAACGAGACATCAGCGAGAAAAGGTGGCTTCGGGCTTTTAGAAAAGGGAGAAACGTTCATGCCTTTATTTATAGGAATAAAATAGTTATCTCTCTGAGTTCTTAGAAATTACTTCCCTCAGTCTTTTCTCCGGAGCACCCAAACAATAGAGCATTCCGGTAAGGTTTTCCTTTGTTATCACGCCATCAGCCACCTTCTTTAGAATCTCTTTCGGATTGAGGGCTATCCCCAAACCTGAGTTTTGCAACATAAAGCGATCGTTGGCGCCATCTCCAACCGCCACAATCTCCTCCATCAACAGGTTTTCTTTCTCAGCCAACTGGTGAACTATCTCGCCCTTGAGCCTGTCATCAATGATCGGTTCTTCAACCTCGCCGGTTAGCTTGCCATCCTTGATAACCAGTTTGTTAGCGTAAGCGTAATCGATACCCAACCTCTCTTTAATCTTGTCAACGAAGTAAGTGAAACCCCCAGAAACCAAAGCCACCTTATACCCCAACGTCTTAAGAGTGCTTATCAATTCCTCAGCGCCTAGTGTGATCTGCAAGTTGTTAGCGATGTTATCAAGAATGCCCGCATTCAAACCTTTCAAGAGTCTCGCCCGCTCTCTGAGGGCCTGTTTGAAATCAATCTCACCGTTCATGGCCCTTTGAGTAATTTCTCTCACTTTTTCTCCTGCTCCAGCGACTTCAGCTAGCTTGTCAATAACTTCAGTATCGATTAGGGTGCCGTCAACATCGAAGACTATGAGCCTCTTTGGCCTTTGAAAAACATCCTCCGTTTGAATGACCACGTCTTGACCAACCTCTCTGCAAGCTTTTTCAAAGCCAGCCTTAAAGTCTTCAAAAGGTGAGAAGAGGTCGCTGATGTCGGTTGATATCTCCATTACATTGAGCTCACCGTAAGCTCTCATCCTTATCCGCTCTATGTTTGCTCCTCTATCAAAAAGGAACTTGGAAATTCCTGCGACGATGCCTGGTCTGTCCTTTCCAATGGTTGTTAGAAGGGCGAGTTTCTTTTCGCTTTTTCGCCTCCCAGCGACGTAAGGTTCTATAGTTACCTTCAAGCCAATATTGCTACCAATGTTCAAAAGCTGGGCTTTTAGACCGCCCATGGGAATGCCAAGGTTGCTACAATTGACTATCATGAAGATGGCAAAAAGGCCTCTCATGCTAAAAGCTTCAATGTCAACGATGTTCCCGTTTCCACGCGCTATGACGCTTGTTATTTCCGCGATCAGCCCTGGTTTGTCCATTCCAGTTGCTGTGATTACAGCAAGATCCATCATTCCTTCCAACACCTCAAACAGCTTCAATTCTAATAGAGGTTCGCGACTTTACTAGGTATAACAAGAGACTTAAGTGACCACGCAACAATACTTAATGCTTTCTGTACGACTTAACAAACACCTTTGCGTTTCATGTTTCACTCTGAAAATTTTGATGAGCCCTTGGATATGATCCCAAAATTCTTACAAAAGCCGTCTTCTTCTCAAGTCCTCTAAGAGCCTCTAGACATTTTTCCTCTTGCCTGTGCCCCTCAAAGTCTAGGTAGAAATTGTATTCCCAAGGCTTTTGTTTTGTTGGCCTCGACTCAACCTTTGCCAAGTTTATATTCCTCTTAGCAAATTCCCCAAGGGCGTGATACAGCGACCCAGGAACATGTTTGAGAGAGAAAATTATAGAGGTTTTGTCTCTACCCGTGAGCGGAGAATCGTTTTCAGACAAGATGAAGAACCGTGTGTAGTTGTTTGGGTTGTCAGCGATTCTCCTGGCAAGAATCTTCATTCCGTAGAGTTCTGCCGCTCTTTCACTGGCTATGGCGCCCGCATCCTTCAGCTTCTTTTCCTTCATCATTTTTACGCTGCCAGCTGTGTCATAGGTTGGAATAAGGTCGCAGCCTAAACGTTCTAGGAAGTTTCTACACTGGGCTAAGGCTTGGGGATGAGAATAAATAACTTTGATTGAGTCTAACTTTGTTTTCGGGTTGGCTATTAGGCAGTGATCGATCTTGATAATTGTTTCGCCACACACTTTGAGGTTGTGGGTTAGAAAAAGGTCGTAGGTTTGATTTACACTTCCTTCTATAGAGTTTTCGATGGGAACCACGCCAAATTCCGTTTCTTCCTTCTCTACATTCTCAAAAACGTCTGAAAGATTTCTGCAAGGCTTAATGTCTACGGATGGCCCAAAAAAAGTATAAACTGCGCTCTCGCTGTAGGCTCCTCTTTCACCTTGGAAAGCAACTCGCATTCGGCTTATTTTCCCAACCTTCGCCTTTTTATTAGGCACTTGTTGATCCCGTTTATCATAGCTTCTACGCTGGCCATAACTACGTCTTCTCTGGCTGCCCTAGCCGATACAACATTTCCATCCTTGTCCTCAACTTTTATCACCACCTCAGCAACAGCATCTGAGCCTCCGGTTAGGGCTTCAAGACGATACTCGCTCAACCTAACGTTCACGAGACTGTGCGTAAGCTTCTGTATAGCTTTCATGGCAGCATCCACTGGGCCTACGCCAGTCTCTGCAGCCACGTACTCTTTTCCATCCAAAATCAATTTTACAGAAGCTGTAGGAATGACCTTGATTCCAGTTACAACCGCCAAGTCACGCAGGTCAACGATCTTCTCTTCTTCAATAACCTCTCCTATAACTGCACCGGCTATGGCCATCAAATCGGCGTCAGTCACGGTTTTTCCCTTGTCCCCTAGATCTTTGATTCTCTTCACAATTTCTTTTAATTGTTCCTCGTTGGGGTGTATTCCTACCTCTTCCAGTTCAACTTTGACGCCTCGAGTTCCAGCCAACTTGCCAGCTACAAGCCGTCTCCTTCTTCCCACCAGTTCAGGCTTTATAGGTTCAAAGGTTAGGGGCGCCACTGTTACTCCGCGTGTATGGATGCCCGACTCGTGGGCAAAGGCGTTTTCACCCACAATAGCCTTGTTAGGCTGTATTAGAATCCCTGTTAATCTGGAAACTAATTGCGAAGTGCTGTAGAGCAAACGAGTGTTTATACCTGTTTTCCGCTTGTAAATCAGATGAAGGGCCATTACAATCTCTTCTAAAGACGCGTTTCCAGCCCTTTCACCTAGCCCATTGACAGTGGCGTGCACTTGAGTGGCTCCTGCCTCCACTGCAGCCAATGAATTGGCTACAGCCATGCCGAAGTCGTCGTGACAATGAACACTAATTGGGGCTCTCACCACAGTTCGAATGTCCTCAATAAGTTTTCGCATGTTTTGCGGGGTCATCACCCCCACTGTGTCAGGAATGTTTATCCTATCAGCTCCCGCTTCCTCGGCCGCTTTGCATATCCGCTTTAAAAATCCTATCTCAGATCTCGTAGCGTCCATGGGTGAGAATTCGCATATCAACCCATAATCTTTAATATATTCCACCGAATCAACGGCTGCCGACAGAACCTGCTCTGGCGTTAGACCCACAGCGTATTTCATCTGTACATTGGATGTAGAGATGAAGGTGTGAACACTGTTGACGTCGCATTCAATAGCGGCGTCAATATCCTCCCGTATGGTGCGGGCGAGACCACAAATTTCAGTCCTCAACCCAGCCTTAGCTATATCCTTTACAGCTCTCTTTTCGCCTGCTGAAGACATGGGTGAGCCAGCTTCAATGACGTCTACGCCCAGCCTGTCTAGTTGATGGGCAATCTCCAGTTTTTCCTCTACAGTTAATGACACTCCAGGAGTTTGTTCTCCATCTCGAAGCGAGGTATCAAAAATGCGTACATAAGCTGAATCTCGAGACCTCAACTATTCTAACCTCCAAACAGATTTTTGTAGCCCAAGATCATTCCAACTAGTCACTTCTAACAATCTCTTCTGCAATGGCTTCTCCCATTCCTATAGTTGTTGCGTTTCCTCCCAGATCTGGAACAGTTACGCCTCTGCGTAGCGTTTTAACAACCGCGTCTTCTACAGCCTTGGCAGCAACTGAGCATTTAGAGTCGTTGTGCTGCTCGCCCAACCACTCTAACATCATTTTAGAGGCTAGAATCATGGAGCAGGGGTTGGCTGTGTGTTTTCCAATTCTGGTTGGAGCCGATCCATGAACAGGTTCAAAAATAGCGAAATTATCCCCTATGTTCGCTCCTGGAGCCATACCAAGGCCTCCAACCAATTGCGCAGCTTCGTCGGATAGTATGTCGCCAAACATGTTTGTGGTGACTATCACATCGAATTCTTGGGGCGCCTTGATCAAACGCATGGCGGCGGCATCCACGTACTGTTCATCAAAAGCTATGTCAGAGTATTGCCGGGCTATTTCCCTACAAACGCTTGCGAAGAGCCCACAGGTTATCTTCATAACATTTGCTTTATGGACCGCCGTAACCTTTCTCTTAATGCTTCGTTTTCTCGCAAGCTCAAAAGCTTTTTTCGCTATTCTTTCAGAGCTCTTCCTCGTGATAACCCTCAAGCATAGGGTAGTGTCGCTCAAGGAAAACTCTAAGCCTTTGTAAACGTCTTCTGTGTTTTCCCTAACAAAAACCAAGTCTATGTCTGGCCTCATTGCTGGCGTTGAGGGATAAGCCTTTATTGGGCGGATGTTGGCGTAGAGATCAAACATAAGCCGAAGTCGCACTATCACATCGGCTGCTGTTTCGCCCACAGGTCCTTTCAGACACGCATGAGAGCTCTTTATCTTCTTGATAGTATCCTCAGGGAGGGCTACGCCTCTTCTTTTAAAGCAGTCGTCTCCCGCCTCAGCCTCAACAATCTTGAGCCCCAGATTAAACTTCTCTTGGGTTGACTTTAAAACCCTTAGAGTTGCTTCGGTCAGCTCTGGGCCTATTCCATCTCCTGGAATGAGCGCTATTTTGTAGTCAGTCATTTTTTCTTCATCTTTTTTCGCAGGTTTTTTATGAGGCCTCCGTCAGATAGTATCTCCAAGATGAAAGCTGGGAACCGAGTTGCGTGAAGAGTTATGTCTTTCGACTGGTTTTTGACCGTGCCAGTCTCTAAGTCCACAGTGAGCTCATCACCTTCTTCAACCCTGCTTGATACACCCTTACATTCAACAACTGGCAAGCCAATGTTTATGGCGTTTCTATAAAATATGCGGGCAAAGGATTCAGCGAGCACACACTTAACGCCAGCATACTTCAACGCTATGGGCGCCTGTTCTCGGCTGGAGCCGCACCCAAAGTTTTTTCCCGCAACTAGAACGACTCCATTCTTAACCTTTTTGGTAAACGCAGGGTCCAATCCCTCCATGGCATGTTGGGACAATTCCTTTGGGTCAATTAAAACCAAGTATTTTCCTGGAAGAATTACGTCAGTGTCTATGTTGTCTCCAAATTTCAACGTCTTTCCAGAAACTTGCATTATTGTTAGGCCTCCAACTCTCTGGGATCTGTGATTCTGCCAGCTAAGGCAGAGGCGGCAACCGTGGCTGGAGAAGCCAAATAAACAATGGCCTCTGGGCTTCCCATCCTTCCGATGAAGTTGCGGTTGGAGGAGCTTATGCAAACTTCACCAGACGCCAATATACCTAAGTGGCCTCCCAAGCACGGGCCACACGTAGGGTTGCAGACAGATCCGCCGGCTTCAACAAAGATTTCTAAGAGGCCCTCCCTTAAGGCCTGCAAATATACTTCTTGAGAGGCTGGAATCACTAGCAGCCGCACTCCATTCTTAACCTTTCTTCCCTTCAAGATGTCAGCCGCTAAACGCAGGTCCTCTAGTCGACCATTTGTGCAAGATCCAATGAAGGCTTGATCAACTTTAACTCCAGTCACTTTAGATGCAGGCTTCACGTTGTCTACGGAGGGCGGACAGGAAACCTGAGGTTCTACGTTGGCAACATCCAAGTCTACAACTCTCTCGTAGCTTGCATCATGATCGCTTTTAAGCCATTCAAAGGATTCGAGGGGTTCGTTTGTCCTTCCCTCAAGGAATTTTAGAGTGTTTTCATCTGGCTCTATTATGCCGTTTTTGGCACCCATCTCCACTGCCATGTTGCAGAGGGTCATTCTGCCAGCAACACTCATGTCACGTATAGTGGGGCCAGTGAATTCAACGCTTTTATATATTGCCCCATCAACCCCAATCTGACCAATTATAAACAGAGTTAGGTCCTTCGGCGTGACGAATTCTTGAAATCGACTCCTTACACTTATCTTAATGGCTTCTGGCACCTTCAACCAGATCTTGCCAGTGGCAAAAATCGCTGCCGCCTCGGTGGAACCTATTCCCGTTGCAAAGGCGCCAAAGGCGCCGTAGGTGCATGTGTGGGAGTCAGCGCCAAAAATGAGCGCCCCAGGCTTAACATAGCCTTTTTCCGGCATCACTTGGTGGCATATTCCTCCTTCCTCACCCACATCGTATAGGCTCTGTATTTTCTGCTCTCTCGCAAACTCTCTCATGATTTTATGTAACTCTGCCGCCTTCACTGAGTTTGCTGGAACTTGATGATCAAAAACGATAACTATCTTCTGATTGTTCCAAACTTGTTGAACCCCAATTTTTCGGAAGGATTCAACGGCTAAGGGACCTGTTAAATCGTGAACCATGACCATGTCAACTTTGGCGTCCAATATTTCCCCTGGACTAACCTTGTCTTTTCCTGATGCTCTAGCCAATATTTTCTCAGAGATGTTCATGATATTTATCAGCTCGTTTGCAGATTGGAAGAGCAATTGTTACTTTTCGATTCCAGCGGTCTTTCTGATGAACTTACCCACCTTTTCGATCTGATGGTTCTCAATTTGCTTTATCAAAGTGTCTAGGATTTCTTGGGCTTTGGTGCTCTTTTTTATCCATTCTCTTGCAAACTCGCCGCTTTGAACGGACTTCACCACTTTTCTCATGTTTTCTTTAACATGATCGTCAATAACTTTTGGTCCTACAGTTAATCCGCCATATTTGGCGGTATCTGAAACCGCTTGGAGCATTCCTACAAAACCCTTCTGATAAATCAGATCCATTATTAATTTGGCTTCGTTGCATGCTTCAAAGTAGGCGAGTTCGGGTTGATAGCCTGCCTCCACAAGAACCTCAAAGCCGTTTTTGATGAGTTCAATCAATCCGCCCACTAGCACCGTTTGCTCTCCGACGAGATCGCTTTCAGTTTCCTCCTTAAACGTGGTCTCTAAAACGCCTGCTCTGGTGGATCCTATGCCCTTAGCCATGGCCAAAGCAATTTTAATCGCCTGTCCTGAGGGGTTTTGATAAACCGCCACAAGGGCTGGCACTCCAAAGCCGTCGAGGAAGGTTTCTCGGAGTCTGCGCCCAGGAGACTTCGGAGCAACCATTACAACATCAACATTGGACGGTGGGATTATTTGCCTAAAGTGTATGTTAAAACCGTGGGAAAAGCCCAGAACCTTCCCAGCAGTCATGTGAGAGGCTACTTGATTCCTAAAAACGGTCGGTTGCTCCAAATCTGGGATTAACATGTGCACTATGTCGGCTTTTTGAGCCGCCTCGGAAATGGAATAGACCTTGAAGCCATCGTTGGTAGCCGTCTTCCAAGAGGAACCTTTAGGTCTCAAACCCAGTATAACTTCTATGCCTGAATCCCTCATGTTTTGGGCTTGAGTTTGTCCCTGACTGCCATATCCGATTACGGCAACAGTTTTGTCCTTTAACGGTTCTAAACTAACATCTGCATCATAATACACTTTTGTCATTTTTCGCTCACTTCCATCATTCCTCAATTCTAACAGACTTTGATCCTCGTGAAAGAGCTGTTATACCTGTTCTAGCGAGTTCTTTTACGCCGAAGGGTTTTATTAAATCGATGAAGGCATCTATTTTGTCGGATCCACCTGTAATCTCTACCATTAAGGTTTCTTGAGAAACGTCTACTACACGGCCTCTGAAAACATCTACATAATTTATGATGTCAGATCTAGCTTTTGTGTCGGGAACATGAACCTTAACTAGGGCCATCTCTCTTGTTACAGTTTTCGCTGGGTCTAGTCTACTAACCTTAACTACGTCAATAAGCTTGTTCAACTGCTTGACAACTTGTTCAACGGTTTTTTCGTCTCCCTTGACGGTTATGGTCATTCTGGCCAAATCTCCCTGCTCTATAGGTCCAACTGAAATGCTATCAATGTTAAATCCTCTCCTTCGGAATAGGTTGGCAACACTGTACAACACACCTGGTTTGTGCTCTACAATAGCGGCGATTATGTGAGAACTTTCATTCGCCATTAGCAATCACCCAATCACTACTTCGTCTAAACCTCTGCCCGGTGGAATTATTGGAAAAACGTTCTCCTCGGGAGAAATTGGAACGTCAATAACCGTTGTAACTTCACTTTTAATTGCCCCTTTGACAGCTTTCACAAACTCATCTATGGATCCGATGCGAATGCCATGAGCGCCGTAGGCTTCAGCCAACTTAACGAAATCGGGAGTACTCCCCAATTTTACAGCAGAGTATCGTCTGTTGTAAAACAGTCTCTGCCATTGGGCAACCATTCCAAGCATTGAATTGTTTAAAACTATAACCGTCACTGGAATGTTCTCAATGACTGAGCAGGCAAGTTCTTGCTCGGTCATTATGAAACTTCCATCGCCGGCAATGTCCACCACCGTCCTGTCAGGACAGGCAACCTTGGCGCCTAGAGATGCTGGGAAGCCGAAGCCCATGGTTCCAAGGCCACCGGAGCTAATGAATGTTCTTGGTTTAAGCGCCTTGTAATGGAGAGCTGCCCACATTTGATTCTGTCCGACCTCAGTCGTAACTATAGCTTCTTCTGGTAGTATTTTTCGGAGTTCTTTCAGCAAGGTTTGAGGCTTCAAGTTTTTTCCTTCTTCAGCGGGCATTGTGTTGTTCTGAAGTTGCTCTTTAACCTCTTTGACTCTCTTGAACCACACAGAGTCTTCTCTCTTTTTCAGCTGTTTTATCACTAACTCGCAGATTGCCTTCAGAGTTCTTTTAGCGTCTGCCACAATAGGTACATCAACGTCAACGTTTTTTCCAATTTCAGCCGAGTCAATGTCAATGTGGATTATCTTTGCGTCTGGACAGAAAGTGTCCAGTCTTCCTGTGGACCTATCTGAAAACCTTGTTCCAACAGTCAACAGAACATCAGCCTCTAGGATTAGTTGGTTTGCTTCACGGGTTCCATGCATGCCAATGTTTCCAAGGGATAGTGGATGATTCTCTGGAAAGCAACTTTTCCCCATTAGGGTGGTTGCCACTGGTGCCATCAAAAGCTCTGCCAGTTCTAAAAGCTCTTCAAAGGCATTAGAGCTTGTAACTCCACCACCGGCTAGGATAACAGGCCTTTCTGCCCCAACCAATAGCTCAGCAGCCTTTTTAACCTGCAGAGGATGGGGATCATATGTGGGCTTGTAGCCACGAAGTTCAACTTCGTCAGAAAACTCCATTTCAGCGGTGTCTGATTGCACGTTCTTTGGGAGATCAATCAAAACTGGTCCAGGCCTGCCTGTGGTTGCTATGTGAAAAGCCATCATCACAGCCTTTGGAATTTCAGCGGCTACTGCCACCTGATAATTGTATTTGGTTATTGGGGTAGTTATTCCAATTATGTCTGCTTCTTGGAAAGCGTCCTTGCCTATCGCATAGGAGGAGTTTGGGGTATACGTGCTAACTTGCCCGGTGAAAGCGATCACCGGCGAAGAATCCATGTAGGCGTTGGCGATGCCTGTGACAAGGTTAGTGGCTCCGGGACCGGATGTTGCCATGCAGATCCCTGGTTTCCCACTAGCCCGAGCGTAACCGTCGGCTGCGTGGGCTGCACACTGTTCATGTTTGCTTAGGATATGCCTTATTTTTGCGTCATACAGAACGTCGTAAACTGGCAGGATGGCCCCTCCAATTATGCCAAAGATCACCTTTGCGTTTTGTCGCTCTAAGGCCTCTATTAGGGCTTGGGCACCAGACATTTTAGTCACTTAGCTCACACCTCTTAACCAAACATTTAACTGTCATGGACTTTATGGAAAGATTAAAGGCGGAAACACGATACATTCTTTTACAAAACGCTTTATGCATAACAAAAGAGAGGAAGTTTCTATATGAGGAAGTGATCCCTCATGTCTGTATCTCCATGAAACTCGTGTTCCGAATATCCCTCTCCATACCTCTTTAAAAAGTTTTTGGCGTGAAAACCTCATTTGTCCTGTTCTCTCCCAGCTTTGCTGTTGCCAGATTTGTTGTAGTTCGTCATGAGCACGTTCATACCGCTGAGCACAGCCTCAACACTTGCCATAACTATGTCCTCGCGAACTCCCATGGCTGTGGCTGTTCGGTCGCCTTTACGCAGACGCACAACAACCTCTACCATGGCGTCTGTTCCACCTGTAATTGCTTTGACATGGTATTGCTCCAAATGAATGGGCTCAACATCTAAGATAGCCTTTCTCGCAGCGTTAAGAGCAGCATCCACGGGTCCAACACCAGTGCCTGCTCCGGTTACTTCCTTATCATAGAGTTTGAGCCGAACAGAGGCTGTGGGTGTAACCTTGTCCCCTGTGACTACTGTTACCTCTTCAAGCTGTATTGGCTTGACACTCTGCAAGCCCATGACGGCTTCTGCGATGGCCAACAAATCTGCGTCCATAACCTTCTTTCCCTTGTCTCCCAGGTTTTTGACCCTCAGAAATATCTCTTTAAGCTGTTCTTCTGTCGGGTGCAACCCCATTTCTTCAAGCGTTGCCTTAATGCCGTGCGAGCCAGCGTGTTTTCCGGCTACTATTCGCCTCGTAACACCTACCAACTCGGGAGAAATAGGCTCATACGTGGAAGGATGAGTCAACACTCCGTGTGTGTGTATGCCGGACATATGGGCAAAGGCATTTTCACCCACAATAGCCTTGTTAGGCTGTACATAGATGCCGGTTAGTCGAGCCACCAAACGCGAGGTGCTATAGAGAAGCTCGGTTTTGATTGGTATTTCCAAGCCGTACAGCGCCTTTAAAGCAACTGCGATCTCTTCCAGAGAAGCGTTTCCAGCTCTCTCTCCCAGTCCATTTATGGTTGCGTGAACCTGATTGGCCCCAGCTCTCAGGGCTGTTATGGAGTTGGCCACGGCCATGCCGAGATCGTTGTGACAATGGGCGCTGATTGGAATGTTTGAGAACGTTTCCCTCATATCAGAAAAGAGCTGGTAAGTCTTTTCAACTGTTAGCACTCCAACGGTGTCACATGGGCAAATTCTGTCGGCTCCTGTTGAGACTCCTATGGAGAAGACTTTTTTAACGAAGTTTAGGTCGGCTCTTGTGGCATCCTCGGCTGAGAGTTCAACAATCAGCCCGTGGTCTTTTGCGTATTGAACACACTCCTCGGTAATTTTTAGAACTTCTTCTCTGGTTTTCCTCAATTTATACTGAAGATGCGTATCTGAAGTTGGGATGACGAGATGTACGCTGTCAGCGCCGCTCTCTATCACGGCGTCGATGTCTCCCTTAACGCCTCTTGAACAGCTGCATATCTCAGCCTTCAAGCCTTCTTTGACTATTAGTTTCACTGCTTCCATTTCACCCTCAGAAACAGAAGCAAATCCAGCCTCTATAACGTCAACTCTAAGTTCATCTAGGCGCTTGGCAATTCTAAGTTTATTTTCAGGGGTTAGGGAGAGTCCGGGAGTTTGTTCTCCGTCTCTTAGGGTGGTGTCAAAAAATCGTACTTTCTCAGGGAAGCGGTTTGATAAAGCAATACCCCATTTTACATTCCTCGTAGACAAGCCCTCGATCAAAAAGGGAACATTAAATATAAAGCTTTTGGTTTCGTAATTAGGACAGACATTTACAGTGGAGGCTAAGGCTTGAGAAGTGACGAAATAAAACGTGGTGTGGAGAGAGCGCCCCATAGGGCATTGTTGAAAGCCCTAGGGCTCACAGATCAAGATATAGACAAGCCCTTCGTAGGCATAGCAAACAGCTTCACAACCTTAGTGCCAGGACACATACACCTGAACGAAATCGCCAATGCGGTAAAAGCAGGAATAGTGGCCGCAGGCGGCACACCCTTTGAATTCAACACTATAGCTGTTTGTGATGGGTTAGCCATGGGCCATGAAGGAATGCGATACTCACTGCCCTCACGAGAGATAATTGCTGACTCGGTTGAAATCATGGTTCAAGCCCACAGACTCGACGGTGTAGTCTTGATCTCAAACTGCGACAAAGTTACTCCTGGCATGCTCATGGCTGCGGCTAGGCTAGATGTGCCAGCTATCGCTGTGACTGGCGGACCCATGCTGTCAGGCTTATTAGACGGAAGACGAGTTGGTTTCGCCTCTGTCTCTGAAGCTGTTGGAAAAGTCTTTACAGGTAAAATAAGTAGAGAGGAGTTGAAAAAACTCGAAGACACAGCTTGTCCAGGATGTGGATCCTGCAACGGCATGTTTACCGCCAACACTATGGCTTGTGTAACCGAAGCTCTAGGCATGTCTCTACCTTACTGCGCTACCTCTCTCGCTGTGAGCTCTCTAAAGTTGAGGATAGCCAAGGAGTCTGGAGAGAGAATTGTCGAAATGGTGCGCAATGATTTGAAGCCTTCTGATATAATAACTGAAAAAGCCTTAGAAAACGCTATCATAGTGGACATGGCGCTTGGAGGCTCAACCAACACTGTTCTGCATCTATCCGCCATCGCTAAAGAAGCTGGGGTTTCCTTGCCACTCACAGTCTTTGACGAGATTGGTAGAAGTGTTCCCCACCTCTGTGACATGGTTCCAAGCGGACCCTACGCCTTAGAGGATTTAGACGCCGCAGGGGGCATACCAGCCCTCATGAAAGAGTTAAAGCCCCTACTCCAATTGAATGCTCTCACAGTTACAGGAAAAACTGTCAATAAGAACATTGAGGGCGCTAAGGTTCAGGATGCGAAGGTTATTCATCCATTGACAGATCCGATCCACAAGGAAGGCGGAATAGCCATATTGAGTGGAAACCTTGCTCCAAGGGGAGCCGTTGTAAAAACTGCTGCAGTGTCGCCTAAGATGCTCATCCACAAAGGACCAGCCAAGGTTTTCGACTCTGAAAAAGAGGCTATGAAAGCCATATTAAACCACGAAATCCAGCCAAGCGACGTGATCATCATCAGATATGAAGGACCAAAAGGCGGCCCAGGCATGCCGGAAATGCTCGCGCCAACAGCCACGCTAGCAGGCATGGGCTTAGCTGACTCTATTGCCTTGGTCACAGATGGCAGATTTTCAGGAGCCACGCGCGGACCATGCATAGGCCACGTTTCACCGGAAGCGGCTGAGGGCGGTCCAATAGCAGCTATCAAAAACGGAGACATAATCCTAATCGATATCCCGAAAAGAACTTTAAACGTTAACCTCACCAACGAAGAAATTAAAAGCCGTTTAAAATCTTGGAAATCAAGAAAACCAAGGGTTGAAAAAGGCTACCTAACGCGCTATTCGTTTCTCGTGCAATCCGCAGATGTGGGTGGCGTGCTTAAAAGGGATTAACAGGCTTAGACTTCGGGAATTATAGATTTCTGTTTTTTGGTCAACGCTGAGATCGAACGCTTCGCTCACTGACCATTGTACAGGGTGTAATCTCTGTCGCCACAGAAACTTGTCTGACCCTAACCTGTTTCGTTTCAGGTGTTATTAACTTGCGTGTAGAACAGTTAATAATAACTTCTTGATTATTGTGGTTGAGTCGGTTAAGAGTAGGTCTACGCTGCATGTTTGTTAATTATTGATTCCTTCCTTGTTGGACTGCGAACTGCACAATTGGTGGTGGCAAATTGTGCAAATTGTCTATAGTATCACGTCAAGTTTGGATTGATAGCTCATGTACACCTTTAAACCCGGTTCAGTTTGGTATGATCGCAACGTTGACATCGCTGAGGCCTCGGTTCAAGAACCTATGCAGGTGACCTTTCGAATATTCATGATGTTTCACGCACCAATGTATGCGTGTTTAAGTGCGTCTTTATTGTTGAAGGAAATAAAAGTATGGTAATAGTATTGTGTAAAGCTGAAAGCTTGGTTAGGGTCTGCTGTGACGACGGCGCATGGGCAAATATTCTTTTTGGAATAATATTTTCAAAAGATTATTAATGGAAGAATTAGATTGTTAGTTAGCATCATCAGGAGGTATCAAGTTGAAAGGAAGAGTGAACGCAAAGAAAAATGGGCGGACTATAACTGAAATTAATGAAAAAATAAAGAAGGGCGATGTTCAGGTTTTAACCGCTGAGGAAATGAAGAAGCTGGTGGAAAGTAGCGGCATTGAAGTTGCATATAAAGAGGTTGATGTTGTTACAACTGGAACTTTTGGAGCTATGTGTTCCTCTGGAGCGGTCATAAACCTTGGGCACTCTGATCCGCCTATCAAGATTCATAGAGCTTGGATAAACGACGTTGAAGTTTGCCATCCGGGCGCGGCTGTCGACTTGTTCATCGGCGCGACATGCATGTCTGAAACTAGGCCCTTCGAATATGGCGGCGGCCACGTGATCGAGGATCTAGTGAATGGGAAAGAAGTGGAAATAAGAGCTACGGCGTATGGAACTGATTGTTACCCGAGAACAAAACTCCAAACAACAATTGCAAAAGATGACTTGAATCAATTCTATTTAGTAAATTTTCGCAACTGTTATCAACGCTACGCTTGCGCTACAAATAGCCGCGATGAAACCATTTACACCTATATGGGCAAGCTTCTCCCTCGATTCAGAAATGCAACTTTTTCCGGTTCAGGAGCTTTAAACCCCTTAATGAATGACCCAGACTATGAAACCATAGGAATTGGAACCCGCATTTTCCTAGGCGGCACTCAAGGCTACGTCATAGGAGAGGGAACTCAACACGACCCTCAAAACCGCCTCGGCACCCTCATGGTTCGAGGAGACTGCAAAAAAATGAATCCAGAATTCCTTCGCGGAGCCTCCTTTACCAAGTATGGAACAACCCTCTACGTTGGAGTAGGCATACCCATTCCAATCTTAAATAAGGGACTAGCCAAAAAAACGGCTGTACGCGATGAAGAAATCCTAACAGACATAACTGACTACGGTATACCGCGCAGAGACCGTCCAAAGCTTGGCAAAATAAGCTATAAAGAGTTAAAGTTTGGTGCAATAACCATAGGCGACAAAAAAGTCAAGGTTAGTCCTCTTTCAAGTCTGAAAATGGCGAGGAAGATTGCAGAAACACTGAAGTCTTGGATTGAAAATGCTTCCTTTTATCTATCTGCCCCTGTTGAACGGCTCCCAACAGACACCATGATCAAACCGATGAAACAAACCGAGGAAATAGCCTTTGTCAGCAGCGTAATGCACGCAGCCGTCACTTGCAGAGAGGACGAAGAAATAAAGACAGTCGCTGAACGAATCATAACCCATTCAACTAATCACGTAGTTGTAGCCGACGACCAAGGAAAACTGAGTGGAGTCGTGACCTCATGGGACATTACTAAAGCAGTGGCTGAAGGAAAAAGAAAACTGGCTGAAATAATCATTAGGAAAGTAGTGACGACCACACCTAATGAGTCACTGGAAGCAGCCTCAAGAAAGATGGCGCAACATGACATATCTGCCCTGCCCGTAATAAACCAGGACAAAAAAGTGTTAGGAATAATTACTTCTGAGGACATTTCCAAACTCTTAGGGAGGTGAAACCTTGGTTAGGATTCTACTTAAATTCTCAGAGGAAATAGTTGAACAACCGATAACTGCCCAAGTAATTCTCCAACATGGAATCCCCATTAACATCATAAGCGCCCACATCGATTCCCAAGGTGGAGAAATCCTCGCAGAAATACCTTCAACACATTTCGAGAAAATGGCTAAAACCTTCCGCGAAAAGGGTGTAACCGTTACAATACCCGAACTGATTGAGGTAGACAGCGAAAAATGCTTCAACTGTGGCGCTTGCCTCTCTCTCTGTCCAGTAAACGCCATGACTTCTGCAGAAGATTTCTCAGTGGTTTTTGACAAAGAAAAATGCATAGGTAGCACATGCGGCACCTGTGTCGAGGCATGCCCGGCGAGGGCTATAAAATTGATTCAACAAGGTAGCCATAAATCGATACACTCTTCTAAATAGTCCTCAACCATAAAGGATGCTCTGAAAATGAAAACGGAAAATCTATTCAAAGAAGTTTTCCAGTATAAAGAAACGAACTGCACCATAATAGCAGATAATGAAACAGCCGTTAATACAGCTATATCATCGATCAAGCATAATAGAAAAAAGCTGGATGAATATGCCAGGACTCATCCAAGATTTCTCTATTCTCTCCGTCCCGTTCACGTAGATGAGGGCTCCTTAGTAGTTAGGTTAATGGCTGAGGCAGCTGAAAAAGCGAACGTTGGACCAATGGCTGCGGTTGCCGGAGTGCTGGCTGACCTTGCCGTCAAAGACATGATCCTCGATGGGAGCGAGGTAGCCGTCGTAGAGAATGGAGGTGAAGTTTCCGCTGTCTCCAATAGACCAATCGATGTTGCCCTTTTAGCTGGAGATTCGCCGCTTTCAGGAACCTTCGGTTTCAGATTAAAGGATTTCCCAACAGGCGTGGCTACAAGTTCCGGCCTATTCAGTCATGCGCTAAGTTTTGGCGAAGCCGAGGCGGTTACGATTTTCTCTACAAACGCTGGACTTGCCGATGCCGCAGCCACAGCTGTTGGAAATCTAATCAAAGGTAAAAATTGCCGTAGGGCTATTGAGCGAGGAATTAATAAAGCCTTATCCATCCAAGGAGTTGAAGGAGTATTAATAATTTATAAGGGAATGATCGGCAGAGCGGGAAGAATCCCTCAGATAATCAAGGTAAGCAAAACAGAGACTATAACATCTAACTTAGGAGCACAAAGGTTGCTTCTAACCTAGGTGGTCAAATAACATTTGTCAATCATGTAGTGCTGCCCAATATCTTTGGTTCGAAACTCTTTTATATAAGAACCAAAAGTTGTATTGAGGAAGGCTTGGGCGTATTGGGAAAAAATCTACTGACTCAAGCAATGACTTCCTCAGTGACATTCTACGACTTCACATACGGGTATTATTTTTATTTTTGAGCCCAGCCAGCTAAAAACGAAAAATTTCACATTGATTTTAGCTTTCTGGGCTTCGGTGGGTTGTGGTCATGAGCAAGCATATGGAATGTTGCAAACGAATTGTGGTTAAATATGGAGGAGCCAGTCTAGCCGATCATGAGCGCATGTCGAAGGCTGTTACAGCTGTTACTAAAGATGTTGAAAAAGGTACGCGAATCGCTGTAGTTGTTTCAGCGATGGGAAAGACAACCGATCTGCTTCTTAGCGCAGTTAAGAACGCTTCTAACGGAAAGGTTGACAAAAGAGAACTGGACGACATCTTGGCAATGGGTGAAAGAACCAGCGTCAGAATCTTCGCGGCGGCATTGAAAGCCAATGGTGTGGAATCCCGTTACTTTGACCCACTAGACCAAGAGTGGCCTATAATAACTGACGATGTCTTCTCCAATGCAAATCCTATTCTTGAACAATGTAAGGAAAGAATTCAAAAGTACGTGCTTCCTCTCGTTGAGAAAGGTGTCGTTCCCGTGATTGCAGGCTTTGTCGGCAGAACGATTGATGGGAAAGTAACAACACTTGGGCGAGGAGGAAGCGATACAACCGCATTCATTTTAGCTAAGGCGTTGAAAGCAAATGAAGTTATTTTAGTCACCGACTCTGAGGGAATTATGTCTGCAGATCCAAAGATTATTGATAAGACCAAAAGTCTTCGAGAAATCGACGTTAATACCTTGGTGGGGCTAGCTGATTCGGGTACGAAATTTATTCATAGAAAGGCGCTAAAATACAAGGATCCGTCGATAAACGTTAGAGTAATTAATCATACGCATGGTGATTTGAATAAGGAGGGCACTCTAATTACTGGGGCATTGCCAACTGAACTAGATGTAGCCATAGCGAGCTTATTCCCTGCAGCCTCAATAACCGTGGTGGGCCGCGGCATCTCTGAAAAGCCTACGATTCTGCAAGAGTTAACAGAAACAGTGAAAACTCACTCGTCGCTGTTAGGATTATCTGTGGATCACAACTCAATAATTTTGTATGCATCTGAAGAGGGTGATTCTAAATCGCTTCTTGATAAAGTTCATGAAACAATTCTAAAACATGAAGAAACCATGGCTATGTCTGTTAGGAGAAACTTAGCCTTCATCAGGGTTAAGGGAATCGGTTTAGAAGATACTCCAGGCATTATAGGTAAAATATCTGAGACTCTGAGGCTGAATGACATAAACATTTTCGGCCTACTAACTATAACGTCTAGTATTCTTCTCTTTGTAGACTGGACCGAAAAGGAGAGGGCTATAACACTGATTAAAAATGCTTTACAGGATGATCGGTGAGCTGAAATGAAGGAACTTTGGATTGAAATCGATGAGTCTCTTTCTGAAGAAGAAAAAAATAAACTATTGAAAACAGCGGCACGAGACTGTGATGTCGTGTTAGTTGGCGCGAAAGATGTTAAAAACGCTAAGAAGACCGGAGCTAAACTAGCAGCTAGTTCTGGCGAAATCGACATACGCGTACTCGGAACTTTCGACGAGGATCGGTTGAATGAGTTAAAAAGGATGGGTAGAGCCGTTGCCGTGAAATTGACTATAAAAGGAAAAGAAGACCAAAAAGTAGCCATTAAGGCGGCAGAACTCTCACCAAACTACATAATTCTCAGCTGTCTAGACTGGAAGGTCATACCCTTGGAAAACCTCATTGCTAACACTCGAGGAAAAACCAAACTTCTTGCAAAGGTCTCGAGCATTGAAGAAGCTAAACTAGCCCTAAAAACTTTAGAATTAGGCGCTGATGGAATCGTGTTCAAGACTTCTAACCCCGATGAACTAATAGATATGGCGGCTATCGTTAAGGAAAAGGCTCAGAAAATTGAGCTAGTGTCTGTCAAAGTTGTTGAGTTGAGACAGATCGGAACAGGCGCCAGAGTCTGCGTCGACACATGTGAATTCATGAAACCTGGAGAAGGAATGCTTGTGGGGTGCCAATCTTCAGGTCTGTTTCTTGTTCAAGCAGAGGTTCACGAGAGTCCCTACGTGGAAACTCGTCCCTTTAGAGTTAACGCTGGACCAGTTTCACTTTATACGCTTTCTTCACCTACCAAAACAAGATACCTCTCTGAGCTGAAGGCTGGAGACGAGGTTCTCATAGTTGATAGAGACGGAAAGGTCAGGTCGACAAACGTGGCGAGGGTTAAAATCGAGTGGAGACCTATGATTCTCATTGAGGCGGAGTATAAAGGAAAAAGGATAAAGACCATTGTTCAAAACGCCGAAACCATAAGACTCGTAACTACAGAAGGATCAAAGTCGGTTGCCGAGTTAAAAATAGGTGATGAAGTCTTGGCGCACCTAGCAGAGGGAGGTCGACACTTCGGAACCTTGGTCAAGGAGGAAAAAGTGATAGAATTTTGACCATTAAAATCTGTGTCTCAGTTCCTCCTCGAACAGTGGCTGAAGCGTTAAAATTTATAGAAAAGGCTGAAAGCCAAAGCGCAGATTTTATCGAAGTTAGATTAGACTACCTCGAAAAACCTAACCAACTCGCCGACATCGCGAACTACAGTAACACGCCTCTAATAGCCACAAATAGGTCGATAAAGTGTCAAGGAAAATTTTCGGGAAACGAAAGCGAACGCAAAAAAATACTGCTTGACGCCGCGGAAAAAGACTTCGATTACATCGACGTAGAATTGTCAACTCCCAAGCTGAAGAACGTTATCAACGACTTGCGTGAGATTGGTGTAAAACCAATAGTCTCGTTCCATGACTTCAATGGAACTCCAAGCTTATCGCAACTGAAAAAGATTCTCAAAAGGGAAACTGAGGCTGAAGCAGATGTTTGCAAAATTGTAACCACGGCTAAACGCGTTCAAGACAACTTAACTGCGCTAGATTTTGTGTCAAAAGCTTGCAAAACTGCCACGGTAATATGCTTTTGCATGGGGGAACTTGGCAAACCTTCAAGGCTCTTATCACCGCTTTTTGGGGGATTTTTCACGATGGCGGCTCTGGAGCGAGGGCGAGAAACAGCTTCTGGGCAACTGACCATTCAAGAAATGCAAATCGCCTACCAAGCCTTGGGGCTGTTGTAGGATGGAAATTTCTGGAAAAACAAAGGTTTGCGGCGTTATTGGTGACCCCATAGTACATACGTTAAGCCCTGTTATGCATAATGCTGCTTTTAACGAATTGAGGCTTGACTTTATTTATGTGGCTTTCAGGGTTAAAAAAGAGGAATTAGGAAATGCAATGGGTGGTATGAGAAGTCTAGGCATCCATGGGTTAAATGTAACCATGCCCCATAAAAACGCCGTCATCAACTATCTAGATAAAATAGACCAAGCAGCGAAATTCATCGGCGCGGTCAATACCATCCTCAATAATGAGGGCAAACTCATAGGCTTTAACACCGACGGTGTTGGAGCATTAAACGCCCTAAGGGAAAATGGCGTTTCTCTAAATGGGAAAAAACTGCTCTTACTTGGAGCCGGCGGCGCTGCAAAAGCCATAGCGTTCCAGACGGCTCAAGAAGTGCAAGAACTCACAATCCTCAACCGAACAGCTGAAAAAGCAAAAAAGCTGGCAGAAGTTTTGCACAGAAAATTCGATAAAAAGATAAGGGGAAACACATTTTCAGCCAACCTTATGAAAGAAGAGTTGAAGGATTCAGACATATTGATCAACGCAACTTCGGTTGGCATGCATCCAAACATTGATCGGAGTCTCGTCGACCCCGAGTGGTTGAGACCCGATTTATGTGTGATGGATATTGTCTACGATCCATTAGAAACAAGGCTTTTAAAGGATGCGAAGTCTGTTGGCGCCAAGGTTATTGGCGGTGTTGAAATGCTGATCTATCAGGGAGCTGCCTCCTTTGAAATCTGGACCAATCAACCAGCTCCAATCCAAATTATGAAGAAAGCTGCCCTAAACAAACTTTCAGAGATAGGTGCTATCCATTGATGGAAAGGGCTGAAGCCATATGCCACGGAGCTGCCACCATCATAAATGCAATTGCCATGGGTAGAGGAGCAGCCTTCGGAGTAGATTTATGGACAAAAGCTGAGGTCAAGTTAACAGATGAGCCTAGAATTATTGAAGGCGAGATTGTTTCAGACCCAACCGAAAATCCCGTGTTGATCGAAAAAACTGTGGGAAGAGTACTCGAATATTTCGGTTTGAAGGAAAAGTTTGGTGCCAAAGTTAAAACCTGCTCTAATATCCCAATTGCACGGGGTTTAAAAAGCAGTAGCGTGGCGGCTAATGCCATAGCCTTAGCCACGGTTGCGGCTTTAAACAAGAGTTCAGATGATTTAACAATAGTGAATCTTGGAGTGGATGGAGCTGTTGATGCGAAGGTTACGATAACTGGTGCATTCGACGATGCTTGCGCTTCCTATTTTGGCGGCGTTGTGATTACAGATAACGTAAAGAGAAGCATCGTTAAACGTTTTGTAATATCTAAAGACTTGACCATTTTGTTTCACATTCCTGCAAAGAAGACTTACACAAGCAGTTCCAACGTTGACAGAATGAAAGGAGTGGCGGAACTCGTCAAAATAGCCTATGAGGAAGCTCTAAAAGGAAATTATTGGTCAGCTTTGACTCTTAATGGTTTAATCTATTCTTCAGCGTTAGGATACAATCCCTCAATAGCCTTAGATGCTTTAATGGCTGGCGCGCTGGCTGCTGGATTGAGTGGTAAGGGTCCAGCGGTTACCGCTGTCGTTCCAAGCGAAAAAGTTGACTCAGTGAAGCATGTTTGGCAAGCTTACGAGGGCGACATCCTGCAAGCCCGGGTAAATCATGAAAAAGCCAAAGTTGTGAGTTGATCAGATAATGAACGTCATTATCAAAAGAACTGAACGACTAAGCGGCGAAGTCTGCGCTCCACCATCTAAAGCCTATACGCATAGGATGTTGATAGCGGCATTATTGTCGAGTGGGGCTTCAAAAATATCGAACCCTTTGGCTTCAGACGACACTCGAGCAACCTTACGAGCGATTAAGGCGTTCGGAGCAAAAGTAAAACTACATGAAAATTATTGGACAATTGAAGGAGCAACACCGCTTAAAATCCCTAGACATCTCATAGACTGCGGGGAGTCTGGAGCTACTCTACGTTTTATGATACCCGTAGCTGCTCTCGCACCAGGGCACGTAACCTTTACTCTAGGATCGTCTCTTCGGAGAAGACCTCTAACACCTCTTCTTCAAAGCCTCGAACAACTAGGAGTAGAGTCAAACTTTCACCAGAATGAGAAAGGTTCGTCGGTTAGGATTCGAGGCGGGGGAATAAACGGAGGAAAAGTGACTATAAGGGGAGACATAAGTTCCCAATTCATCTCTGGATTACTATTCGCTTGCCCAAAGGCGAAGAAGGATACTGAAATCTCCATCACCAAGCCTTTAGAGTCCAGAAACTATGTCCAAATGACCATGGAAGTTCTCGGTAAACACGGCATCAGAGTATTCGCATCAGACAACTTTGCACAATTGAAAATTCCTTCCAACCAAAGTTATAATCCGCGCAACCATGAAGTCCCTGGAGACTTTTCTTCAGCAGCCTTTCTTCTGGCTAGTGCAGCAATTACATCATCGAAGTTGAAGGTGAAAAATCTTGATTACCATACGAATCAGGGAGATAAAGCCATATTGAACATACTGAGGGAAATGGGTTCAAAAGTTAGGGTAGGCGACAATTACGTGGAAATTGAAGGTGAAGGACTCAACGCTATAGATGTCGATGCAAAGGATATACCCGATTTGGTTCCAGTCTGCGCCGCTCTCGCGTGCTATTCAAGAGGAACCTCAAAAATACACGATGCAAAGAGGCTTAGATATAAGGAGTCTGACAGGCTTTCCTCGCTTCATGCTGAATTAAGGAAGATGGGTGCAGAAATTATGGTAAATGAAGATAGTTTGATTATAAGGGGGCCATGCAAAATGCACGGAGCAGTAATTGATCCCCATAATGACCATAGAATCGCGATGGCTTGCGCCGTAGCAGCCCTAGCCGCGAGTGAGGAGACGAAAATTCAAAATTCTGAATGCGTCAACAAATCTTATCCGAGATTCTTTGATGATTTGCGTTTGTTAGGAGCGAATATTGTTGGGAGGCAATTCCATAGGTAAAGAATTCGTCGTGACCTGCTTTGGCGAGAGCCACGGCAGATGCGTAGGAGTCATAATAGACGGCTGTCCGGCTGGTCTTCAACTTCTTGAAAAGGACATAAAGAAAGAATTGGACAAGAGGATTCCGCCCCAACCAGAGATAGTTTCTGCAAGAAGGGAAAAGGACATTGTTGAAATCCTATCCGGAACTTTTAACGATTATACAACTGGCGCCCCAATCTGCGCCTTGGTGTGGAATAAGGACGTCATTTCTGACGAGTATGACATAATGAAAGACACACCAAGACCTGGACACGCCGACTATCCTGCTCAGATTAAATACGGAAGCTTTAACGACTATCGGGGCGGTGGAAGGTTTTCGGGTAGAATTACTGTGGCTTTTGTCATAGCTGGCGCCATTGCCAAGAAGCTTTTAGGTTTCTTAGGAGTCGAAGTCTTGGCCTACGCGATTGAGATAGGCAACGTAAAAATTCGCAAAGCACCAAAACTTGAAGAAATTCGTGGAAACACATACAAAACTTCGGTTAGGTGTCCTAACTTAGAAAACGCGAAAGAGATGGAAAAAGCAATTTTAAGGGCTAAACGTGAAGGCGATAGCGTAGGCGGCATTGTTGAATGCGTCGCCTTAAACGTTCCAGTTGGAATCGGTGAGCCACTTTTTGACTCGTTAGATGCCGATATTGCCAAGATGTTGTTTGATGTTCCAGCTGTCAAAGGAGTTGAATTCGGCGCCGGATTTAACGCTGCACGACTAAGGGGTTCGGAAAACAATGATCCTTACGCAATACGCAACAGAAAGATTGTTACACTGACAAACAACGCTGGCGGTGTATTGGGCGGACTCTCATCAGGAATGCCTATCGTAGTCAGAGCGGCCATAAAGCCAACTCCTTCTATATCCAAAGAGCAGAGAACAGTTGACCTATCAAAAATGAAGGAAACATTGATTAGGGTTAAGGGTAGACACGACCCGTGCGTTGTACCTAAAGCTGTTCCAGTTATCAAATCCGCTGTTGCAATTGTTTTGGCTGACCACATGCTTCGAGCAGGTATCATACCAAGAGTTTTACCTAGGAGGAAATAGCTTGGAAAAAGTTTTACCACTGAGAAGAAAAATTAACGAAATTGACGAACAGATACTAAATTTTCTGAAGAAAAGGGTGGAAGTCTGTAAAGTTATCGGAAAGACCAAACGAAACCACGGAATTCCTGTAAGGGATCGCCAAAGAGAAGATGAACACTATAGATACATTATGAGAAAAGCATTAGAACTGGGACTTGACCCGCATGAAGTTAAGGCTGTCTACCAAGAAATAATTGCCATGTGTATAAACGTCCAAGAATCCGAGGCAACCGAAAACTAACTCAAGCTAATGCACACACAACTAAAAGAAGTTAACAAACAGTCACGCATAAATTCTTAATAAAGTTAGAACTCAATTGTCTTAGTTCGCCTTAAAAGGTAGAGAGAAATGTTGTATGAAATAAGCGAAAAAATAATGAAACTTGAGGCTGAAGGGAAGAAGATAATAAAGTTAAATTTGGGAGATCCAGATCAGTCAACACCAAACGAAATAATTGAAGCTGCCTACGAAGCCATGAAACATGGAAAGACGAAATACTCATCCTCTGTAGGCGAGAAAAGGCTCAGAGAAGAACTAGCAAGCATCCATCAAGTCTCGGCGGACAACGTGGTAATCACGCCGGGCTCGAAGTGGGCAATCTTCTCCGTAATGTATTTGTTGTTGAAGGAGGGAGGAAACGTTGCCATTCCAACCCCTTATTGGACAGCCTACGAACTAACTGCAAAAAGTCTTGGGGCGGAAACAAGATTTTTGAAGACAGAAATCGATTCGAACTGGCGAATTGACCCTGAAAAATTGAAAGATTTGATCGATCAAAAAACGCGGTTGATAATATTGAGCAATCCTAACAACCCCACCAGCAAGGTTATCGATGAGAAAGTGCTCGGTGAAATCGTTGAGATTGCCAACGATGAGGGAATCATAATCATGTCCGACGAGGTTTATTCTGACATAAGTTTCGTCAAAATCAAGAGCATTTTGGACCGCGACGGCAATCACATAATGGTCAAGAGCTTCTCTAAAACGTTTGCAATGACGGGGTGGAGAGTTGGCTACGTTGTTGTGAATAAGGAGTTGGCTGAGAAGATGATGAAACTCAACCAAATAACTTTGACAAATGTGCCCGTTTTTATCCAGGAGGCGGCTTTAAAGGCGTTGGAATTGAGGCGGGAAATTGCCGAGAAAATTAGGGATGATTACCGAAGAAGAGCAGATTTAGCCTGCGATATCCTTTCTAAATCGGAAATAAAATTTTCCAAACCCGACGCTCCTTTCTATCTCTTTCCAAAACATGATGGCTTGGATTCTGAAAGGTTCGCGCTTGATTTGCTTGACAAGGGAGTGGCCATAACTCCTGGCACCTCTTTCGGAGACTATCGAGAGCATTTCAGATTGGCTTTGACTGTGCCCGACGAGGAAGTTGAGTTTGGGTTGAAGACTATCTGTGAGGCATTGAAATGAAGACAGCCATAATAGGCGCGGGAAAAATGGGCAGATGGTTTACAGAATTCTTCCTAGAGCAAGGCGATTCTGTAATAGTTTCCAGCAGGAGTAAAGGTAAATTATTAAAGATAAGAGACGAGTTTGGAGTTGAAACCGCCAGCAATGTAGGCGCGGTCAAAAATGCTGATAGAGTTTTAATATGCGTGCCCATAGACGCTTTTGAAGACGTTGTGAAAGAGATTCATCCCTACATAAGGCCAGATCAAGTCGTTATGGATATTTGCTCAATCAAGGAGACCCCAGTCAAAGTCATGCACAAGTACATAAAGACTGGCACAATATTGGGAACACACCCTGTTTTTGGTCCGGGTGCAAAAAGCATCAAAAACCAGAATTTCATCTTCACACCAATAAACAGCAAGGAAAAACGGTTTGCAGGAGATTTCAAGGCTTGGTTGGAGAAAAGGCAAGCCAACGTATTTATTATGTCTCCTAGAAACCATGACGAGTTGATGTCGATGGTTTTGGGACTTCCACACTTTCTTGGTTTTGTTGTTTGCGATACTTTACTTAGTTACCCGAACTTTCCTGAAACAAGAAAGGTGGCAGGCGCCAGCTATAGAATGTTGTTGACGCTGGCTGAGGCCATAGCTTCTGAGGAAGCTGAATTCTATACGAGCCTTCAAATGACCCTGCCTGAGATGGACAAAATTGAAAGCCTGTTCCATGAGAAAACCAAGGAATGGTTAAAAATTGTGAAACAAAAGGATCGACTAACATTGGCTAACAAGATAAAGCTTGTCCAAACGAAACTAGAGAAAGAAAATCCAGCTTATGCTAAGTCTTATGAGGTTATGCACCGGCTGTTGGCCACTATTGAAAATTGAACGCGCACATACTTTATGAACAACTGCGTGTCTAGCGTAATCTTTCGCCGGTTAATTTCTTGTTCTGCCAGTTGTATCGCCTAATCCTTGTCGATTCACCGTAGCCGCAGGCTGCGCAGCGTTTCTTTGCAACGTTGTAGGCTCGTCTGCCGCAGCGTCTACACTTGATGTGTAAGGTTTTGCCCATGCGTCTGCCAAAAGAAGGCGTTCCCTTGCTTGTCTTGCCCAAATTCTATATTCACCTTTTTGACAGGGCTAGCGTGGGGGTGGAGAAATAAGGATGACGTTGTCGCCTCGGACAATGATGACTCCGAGTTTTTTCACGTTTTCTGCGCTTGTTGTGTCTTCTGTTTCTTCCAAGACTAGGTTTAGGTGCTGGTCGAATCCCTTCAATTTTCCGCGTAGGCTTTTGCCGCCCTTTAATCTCACTAGAACGATTTTTCCGAGGCTTTCCTCCAAGATTTGAGTGGTCATTTCGCTCATGTGACAGACGCCTTCTTTGTCGATTTTTTATAAGTCTCGTTTTATAGGTGAGGACTAAATAATTTAAGGTTATTGCCCGTTCAAGGAGAAGTGGCTGGTCATGGCTGAAAAAATGCGTAGGCACTTCTTGAGAGACAGGGAAGCAGCCCAGCTTCTGAATGAATTCTTGAGCAAGTTTAAGATAGATATCGAGCAGCTCTTGGGTTCCAAGCTACGCATAGAGTTGATTGAAACGCAGGCAGGCATATTTTATTCTATTAACGGTAAGCCTTTGCTGGCTCTCATCAACGGCACGTTGTCGCCTACTCTCATATTTGAAGAAGTTTTACATCTGTTTCCAAAAATTGTGGTAAACATGGGTGCTGTTTCTCACATTTGTAACGGAGCTGACGTGATGGCGCCGGGCGTGGTTCGAATTGAAAAAGAATTTAAAGCAAATGATTGGGTGGTCATTGTAGATGAACGGCACAGCAAACCTATAGCCATAACCGTGGCGCTCACAGACTCTGACACAACGCGGGGCCTTAAACAGGGAAAAATCGCGAGAAATATTCATTATGTGGGCGACAAGGTTTGGAGTCAAATGAAGAGGATTTGATCATCTTTTGCGTGGAAGTCGCCGTTTTTGTTAAGAAGATGTCAATTATCCACTGTAGGAGAACGCTTATTTTCAATGTATTTTGACTCTGATAATCTGTCTTTGCCGTTTAAGTGGGGAGAAATATTACGATTGCATGTTGAGGCGTGTTAAACATTGTTTCACAAACATTAAGAATAACGTCGAACTCAATTGTTCTAATCGAGCTGTTCAATGTAAAAGCAATGTTTAAGGTTGTGGAGTTACTCAGATTTGATTGGAGTGAGATGATCTTGTCAAAGTTGGGTGATGTCATTGGAAGGATGATGACGAGGGTTAAGAAAGCGGAGAAAACTGAGATGGAAAAGGAGAAGGCGGTTTCTGAGGTGCCCAGCGGCAAGGTTTATTTGAAGGCTTTGCCTCTGCGCGCTTTAGAGGATGTTGACGTCATTAAACAGGAGGTTAAGTCAGGTAACATACTCATTTTGAAGGTTAGTCCACTTGCTCGGAAGAGTATAGACGATGTGAAACGGGTTGTGAACGAGTTGCTCGAGTTTACTGAGTCTGTTGGTGGAGACATTGCTCGTTTGGGTGAGGAGAGGGTGGTTGTGACGCCTAGTTTTGTTAGGATTTGGCGTGAGAAGGTGGCTGGTGCTCCTACGGCGAGCATGGGAGCTTAAGGGTTTAGGGCAGCTAAAAATTATTAAAAGCAACTTAAAATAACTAGACGTCACCAAATTTTTATAATGTCTCAAGAGATACTATCGCAGTTTAATAGTTTCTAAGGTGTCAGGCACCAACACCTCGGTCTTGAACATCTTTTGAAAAACGCCCGCTATACTCAGACTTTTGGCTCTTTCGCCGTGGCAAATAATTATTCTTTCCAGTTTGGGCGCAGTCCTATGAATGTAATTGATGAGTTGCCTTCTATCCGAGTGTCCCGAAAATCCTTCGATGGAGTCGACGCCTAGTTTAACCTTGACTATCTCTATCTTTCCTTCACTGTTTATCATGGGTGTCTCGGTCAGACCCTTTTGAACCCTTTTTCCAAGCGTTCCTTCGATCTGATAGCTCACAAAAAT